>Ga0209919_1000465_pt1 | contig 20619 bp, 17 predicted proteins | sample SalPon2A_C_D2_MG_FD_185721 | JGI IMG/M metagenome (GOLD analysis project Ga0209919, IMG submission 185721) | Soil microbial communities from South San Francisco under conditions of wetland restoration - Salt Pond MetaG R2A_C_D2_MG (SPAdes)... | ecosystem: Environmental > Terrestrial > Soil >... | reverse complement strand
GGTGCAGTGCCTCCAGGATCTCCGCCACCTTCCGGTGACCGCTCCGACTCCAGTGATAGTCCCGTTGCAGGTAGTCGCCGGCGGCGAGGTGTTCCCGGAGTTGCACGACGGGCACTGTCAGCCGCTGACAGGAGCGCTCTACGTCCCGCTCCAAGCGCACCTCGTCGAAGGCTTCCCGCGAGCTCCCTGCAGCGAGGGCGGCCTCGATCTCGCTCCGCGCCACCGGCGAGAGCTCCGGCACGGTGAGCAGCACGAGTCGCGCTCCCGCGGCCGAACACACGTCCGCGCCCCGGCTCAGCACGTACTCCAAGGCCGACAGGGCGCGCCGCGCGTGGTATCCGCCTCGGCACAGCTCCACGTAGCCGGCCCTGCTGCCCTCCTGCGAGGAGGCCGTCCACGGGTCCGGACTCACGTGTCCGTCGGCCTCCGACCAGGTGACGCCGCCGTCCGAAGAGCGCAGGAAGGGCTGCCGATAGCGGCCCACCGCCGGGTTGAGGTCGTCCTCCAGGTCGTTGCCCAGGTAGAGCATCCACACGACGAGCTTGCCCTCGAGGCGGTCCGCGTAGGTCTCCATCCAGCGCAGCGACTGCAGCATGTTGTAGCCGGCGCAGCCGATCGCCTTGACCTCGACCTCCTTCGGCAGGTCCGCGAAGAAGTGGCGGTCGTCGACCCCGAAGCCCTGCGCGAAGGAATCGCCGAACACCACGACGTCCGCCGAGCCCAGGGTGGCGCGACCTCGCCAGCCGTCGCCGTCGGTCGAGATTCGGAACGTGTCCTGGTTCAGGTCGCCGGCCCACGTGCTCATGTTGGGACGGGGCCGCCAGCCCGCCCGTGGGTCGAACTCGATGAGGGCATCCCACGGCAGCGGCCGTCGGCCGAAAGCCTCCCCCAGCCACTCAGTCAAAGTTCCCATCAGCCAGAAGGGTGCCGTGAGCAGCAGCGCCGGCAGCGCCAGGAGCAGGCCCGCCACCGAAGCCCCGAAGGCCACAAGGGCTTCCCCGGAGCGTCGGGCCACCTCGCGGCGCGACGCGGCGTGCATGGCCGCCGAATCGGCTCTCGCGTTCACTCTCATCGTCTCAGTAAAGCGTGTAGTTGTGGCTGGAGGGCCCCCCGCCGAACCGGCCGCCCAGCGTTCGCAGGATCCACAGGTAGGGCACCAGCGCCAGGACCCACGGACGGCCGGAGCGGCGGGTCCACGTCGCGAGCCCCGCGGCCCATCCGCGCACTCCGGCGAGAGCCGCGTAGGGGGAAGTCGCGGGATATGCCCGCGGTTCCGTCGTCCGGCGCCGCTTCCAGCCGGACGCGGCCCGTCCGGACCCGTCCGCCTCCTCTCGCGCCCCCTGGCGCCCGACCATCCGGATCACCTGGAAGGCGAGGAACAGGATCCAGACCCGGAGGGCGTGCCTCGCATAACGCGCCAGGTGGTTCCAGCGTTCGTAGACGGGTCGGACCAGGTCGGGGTCGAGCCAGCCGGTGAAGCCCGTGACCAGGAATCCGACCAGGAGGGCGAGCGCGACCCAGTGGAGCCCCATGCGCCACGCGCCGGCCTCGATGGCCGTTCCGGCCAGGCCGTCGCCGGCGAGCCAGAAGGCCCGCAGGCGAGCCCGGGTGGGCCTCGGCAGCGTCATTCTCGGTCGCGACATCAGCGGGATTCTCCGATCTGGAAAACGTCCAGCAGGTTCTCCGGCACGCCCACGTCCACGTACCCCCCATCGGGGAACGACACGCCCTCGACGCGAAGGCCCTCGTCCAGGGCGGCCCGGATCACGTCGCCCAAGTGCCGTTCCTCCCGGCCCGCGGCCGCTACCCCGCGGCCGGCGGAGGCTTCGATCCCTTCCTCCGCGCCCTCCCGGACAAACCCGTGGAGGAGCTCCGTGAAGGCCGGCCCCCAGGCGACCGCGCCCCAGGTGTGGGGCAGGCGTTCCGGCCCCGGCTTGACCTGCAGGCGTCGCACTCTCCCCTCCCCATCCACGTCGACCTGGTCCACGAGCTCGGGATCCCCGGCGGGGAACAGGGCCAGGGCCGCGTCGCTACCGGACGCCTCCATCGCGGCCAGCAGCGGGGTGAACACGTTCCTCGGCCGGAGCAGGATGTCCGGAAACCCGCACACCACGCGTCGGCCGCGTACGAACGGATACGCCTGGTCCAGCGTGAAGGGCACGCCCCAGGGCGAACCCATCATCAGGTAGGCCAGGTGCACGCCGCGCTCGCGCCCGTCCCCCAGGTAGGCCGGGATATCCCACTTGCCGTCCCGGAGGACCACGTACACGCGGTCTACGCCGGCCAGTCGCATGGCCTCGAGGACGTCGTCGCAGGCCACGCGGACGCCGAGGTCCGCGTCACCGGATCCCCGGGCGAGCGCCACCGGGAAGACCTCCTTGCTACACGGCAGCGAGGCCACTCGCGTACCGAGACCAGCGGCGGGCACGAGGCCCACGATGTCGCTTCGGTGTCCGCCGGGCCCCGGTCCGCTCACGCCAGCGTCCCCGCCGCGGACACGGCGTCCTGGCCGAGGTCCGGATAGCTCCGATCCCGCTCCGACATCGTGGTCGGCTCGAGCGGCCACTCGATGCCGAACGCCGGATCGTCCCAGCGCACGCCGCGGCCGGCCGAGGACTCGTAGAACTCGGTCATCTGGTAGAACACTTCGGTGTCGTCCTCCAGCGTCTGAAACCCGTGCGCGCAGCCCTCGGGGACGTAGAGCGCGAGCCGGTTCTCGGCCGTCAGCCGCACCGCTACGTGCTCGAGGTGGGTCGGCGAGTCGGCCCGCAGGTCCACGACCACGTCGTGGATCGCGCCCCTCGTGCAGCGGACCAGCCTGGTCTCCCGGTGCGGAGCCGCCTGGTAGTGGAGGCCCCTCAGGGTCCCGCGCTCGCGGTTGAACGACACGCTGCACTGCACGAGTCGGGGCGAGAGCCCCGCCTGCTCGAACTCGCGCGCGCACCAGGTCCGCGCGAAGAACCCGCGCTCGTCGCCGAGACGCTCAGGCTCGACCACCCGGGCCCCGGGGATGTCCGTCTCCCGGAAGATCATCCGGTGACGGCCGGCCTCGCCTCGGTCCACAGGAGTTCGTCGTCGAGCTCGCCGGCGGCGAGCCGCTTTTCGAGCTCCTTGAGCCGCGTGAAGGGTGGCGCTTTGAACACCTCGCGCGACAGGTCGATCTTCTCGAACATCTCCATGAGCTCCCGGGCGCCCGTGCGAGCGTCCTTCTCGCAGCGGAAGCCCGGCAGCTGGCTGTTGATCTTCTCGAAGGCGACGCGGTAGCTGCGGTTGTCGCCGTCGCTCTCCCCGATCGTGAGCCGACAACCCGGGAGGGCCTCCGACACGATCTCCGCCACCTCGCGGATCCGGTAGTTCTGCTCCGAGTCGCCCACGTTGAACACCTTGCCGTGCACGGCCTCGCGTGGCGCCTCGATCGAGCAGGCGATGGCCCGGGCGATGTCCTCGACGTGCACGAGCGGCCGCCACGGCGTCCCGTCGCTGATGAGCTTGATCTCGCCCGTGGTCCACGCCAGCCCGGCCAGGTTGTTGAGCACGATGTCGAAGCGCATGCGGGGCGACGGGCCGAAGGCCGTGGCGTTGCGCAGGAAGGTCGGCGAGAAGTCGTCGTCCGCCATGGCGCCGACGTCCCGCTCGACCAGCACCTTGCACCGCGCATAGGCGGTCTGGGGGTTGGGCTCGGAGGTTTCGTCCACCAGGTCGCTCTCGGCGACGCCGTACACGCTGCAGGAGGAAGTGTACACGAAGCGGGACACGCCGGCCTCGCGGCACTTCCGCGCCATGCGCAGGCTGCCCTCGTGGTTGATTCGGTAGGTCACCTGGGGATTGAGCTGACCCAGCGGATCGTTGGAGAGCTCGGCCATGTGCACGACGGCGTCGTAGCCGGCCAGGTCCTCGGCCTCGACCTCCCGTATGTCCTTGCGCAGAGCCGTCTCGAACCCATCCTCCCGGGGATAGAGCAGCCCCTCGGTGTAGAAGCAGGTGTCCAGCCCCTCCACGTGATGTCCCCTCCCCGAGAGGAGGGGCGTGAGGACGGCTCCGATGTATCCTTCCGTTCCTGTCACCAGGACCTTCATGTCAGGCGCTCCCGGACGCGGAGTGTCGGCTCCGTGCCCCTGAGGTGAACGATTCGGGGATGCGATCCACGATCGCCCGCCCGATCGGGAGGGCGGCCGTGGCCGCCGGCGAAGGGGCGTTGCACACGTGCATCGAGCGTTCGGCCGGCACGATGAGGAAGTCGTGCACCAGCTCACCCTTCGGCGTCAGGGCCTGCGCCCGGACGCCCGAGCCTCCCGGCGCCAGGTCCGAGACCCGCACCTCCGGGACGAGCCGCTGGAGGCTCTTCGCGAAGCGCCGCTTGCTGAGCGATCGGTGCAGCTCCATGGCCGTGACCGCGGGAAAGCGGGCGACGAGCCTCCAGAAGCCCGGGTAGGCCATCGCCTCCGCCGTGTCCTTCAGGCTCACGTCGCCCCAACCATACCCCTCGCGGCTCAGGGCGAGCACCGCGTTCGGCCCGGCGTGCACCGCCCCGTCGATCGAACGGGTGAAGTGGACGCCCAGGAAGGGGAGGTCCGGGTCCGGCACCGGGTAGATGAGGTTCCGGACCAGGCCCCGACGCCCCTCGACCAGCTCGAAGTACTCCCCCCGGAAGGGCACGATCCTGGCCGGCGGGCGCGCTCCCATCATGGCGGCCACCCGGTCGGCGTGCAGGCCGGCACAGTTGACCAGGAAGCGCGTCATGAACGAGCCGGCCTCGGTCTCGAGGGCCAGCCCATCCGGCATGACGCGAACCGCGCGCAGGCCGGCGCCCGTCCGCAGGTCCGCGCCCCGCTCCCCGGCGATGTGCGCGAACGCCTCCGCCACCCGCCGATAGTCGACGATGCCGGAGGCCGGGACGTACAGGGCGCGCACGCCGCGCACATGCGGCTCGATCTCGCGCAGCTCTTCGGGTCCCAGCACCCGGACCTCGAGGCCGTTGGCACGGCCCCGGGTCTCCAGCTCGGCCAGGTGGGGGAGCTCCTCCTCCCGGGTGGCTACGATGACCTTGCCGCACACCTCGCAGGGAATCCCCTGCTCCCGGCAGAAGTCCAGCGTCGCCTGGCGTCCCTCGGTGCACAAGCGGGCCTTGAGGCTGCCGGGCGGATAATAGATGCCCGAGTGGATGACCCCGCTGTTGTGCCCGCTCTGGTGCGCGGCCCAGCCGGACTCCTTCTCGAGGACCAGGGTGGACGACCCCGGATGGCGCCGCGTCAGCTCCAGGGCCGTCGACAGCCCCACGATGCCGCCGCCCACGACGGTGAAGTCGTATGTCACGCGCCCATCTCCGCGTCGACCTCCGCCAGCAGATCCACGTCCAGCAGCCGGTCCGCCGCCCACCGCACCAGCTCGAACTCCATCCCCGCCCGCCCGGCGATCGCCAGCAGGTCGTGTCCCCCGTCGGACTGGTTCAGGACCCAGAGCAGCGCCAGCGTCGCGCTGCGGCGATCCACCCGGCCGCCGACGGCATCGTACAGGCCGCGCCGCCCGAGCTGGGGCTCGCCCTTCGGGCTCAGGTTGCGGTAGGCGCGGTTCCCCTCCAGCACGTCCACGACCGCGAGGAGGGTCTCCAGCGTGTCCGTCAGGCCCTCGGGCTGGAGGAAGTCCAGGTCGTCCGCCGACGTGTGGTACTGGGGATACTCTCCCCACGGGGTCCGCATCAGGCAGCCCACCGGGAGATCGAAGCCCGGCGAGCCGTACTGTCGCTCGTCGTAGCCGTACGGCGTGAAGTCCCGGATGGCCGAGGGCGACTCCCGGTGCGCCAACACGTGCTCGACGGCGCGATCGATCGCGGCGTCGCCTCGGCGACTACGCTTGTAGTTGATAGACCCTCCGTCGCCCACCCCGGCCAGCACGAGGCCGTGCCGCACGGCGCCCACGCGCTCCTCGTTCCGCGCGAGCCACGCGATCGACCCGATGGTCCCCGGGACGAACAGGAAGCGATACGTGTACCGGTGCTCCCGCGCGGCCAGTCGCGCGGCCAGCCACGTCGCCGCCGCGATGCCCGACAGGTTGTCGTTGGCCAGGGACGGGTGGCACACGTGACAGGAGACCAGGACCTCCTCCCCGATCGAGCCGGGCAGGACGCACTCGCCGTAGGTCAGGCTGCCGTCCTCGAGCGTGGAATCGATCCGGACCTCGTAGTCGCCCTCCGGGAGCGCCTCGAAGCGGCGGTGCTCCATGCAGAAGCCCCACGTCTCCTCGTAGTAGGAGGTCCGGTAGGGGATCCAGTCCTCGTGGTCGGGCAGCGTGTGCACCCGCGCGGCCAGCTCCGCCCGGTCGAGGGTGGCGTGCACGGGCACGCTGTAGCCTACCACGTGCAGGTTGGAGTCGGCGAAGTCCAGCACCGTCTCGCCGTCCGGACCGCGGATCCAGGCGCCCCGGATGTTCCACTCGCGGGGCACGGTCCAATCGAGGACCCGCGTGCCGGTCGGGACCTCGGTCACCTCGAGGGGGATGCGCTCGGCGATCCGCGCCAGCGTCTCCCGGACCCCGTCGCCGGTCAGGCTCCGGCAGATCGGGAAGAGCTCGGCCGCGAAGCCGTGCATGGCGGCGCCCGCGGTGGACGGCGGGCCGCCGGTCTCGGCAGACCCGGACATCAGAAGACCGCCACCTCCGGGATCGGCACCACGAACCTCCCGCCCCAGGCCCGCACGTGCTCCATCTGGCCGGCGATCTCGTCCCGGAGGTTCCAGGGCAGGATGAGCACGTAGTCCGGCCGCGTCTCGGCGATCCTCTCGGGCGCGACGATCGGGATGCGGGTCCCCGGCAGGTGGCGGTCCTGCTTGTGGGGGCTCCGGTCCACCACGTAGTCCAGGAAGTCCGTGCGCACGCCGCAGTAGTTGAGGAGCGTGTTGCCCTTGGCCGCGGCCCCGTAGCCGACGACCGACTTCCCCTCGTTCTTCGCCTGGACCAGGAAGGAGAGCAGCCTCCTCTTGGTCCGGTTCACCCGCTCCCCGAACGCCAGATAGGGCGCCAGCGTGTCGTAGCCCCCCTCCCGCTCGCGGGCCCGCAGCGCCCCCACCCTCTCTCCCACCGGGTGCGAGTCGTCCTCCTCGTGCCGGCCGTAGATCCGCAGCGAGCCGCCGTGCGTGGGCAGCTCCTCCACGTCGAACAGGGTGAGCCCGTGGGCGGCGAAGATGCGTTCCACCGTGAGGAAGGAATAGTACGAGAAGTGCTCGTGGTAGATCGTGTCGAACTGGTTCCCCTCGATGAGCCGCACCAGGTGCGGAAACTCCATCGTGATCACGCCCCTCGGCTTCAGCAGGTGCCTCATGCCCGTGACGAAGTCGTTCAGCTCGGGCACGTGGGCCAGGACGTTGTTTCCGATGATGAGGTCCGCGCGAAGTCCCTCCTCCGCCAGGTCCCGGGCCATCGCCTCTCCGAAGAAGCGGACCCGCGTGGGGATCCCCTTCTCCTCGGCCGCCGCCGCCACGTTGGCGGCCGGCTCGACGCCCAGCACAGGGACGTCGTGCTCCACGAAGTACTGGAGGAGGTATCCGTCGTTGCTGGCCAGCTCGACGACCAGGCTGTCCTGTCCGAGGCCGAAGCGATCGGTGGCCATCCGGACGTACGCCTCGGCGTGCTTCAGCCAGCTGTCGGAGTACGAGGAGAAGTAGGCGTAGTCGCCGAAGATGACCTCGGGCTGCTCGAATTTCTCGAGCTGCACCAGGAAGCAGTCCTCGCACACCCGGGCGTGCAGCGGATAGAACATCTCGCCCTCTCCCAGCTGCTCGGGCTCCAGGTATGCGTTGGCCAGCGGCGACATGCCCAGGTCCACGACCGTCCGCGTGAGCGGCGCGCCGCAGAAGCGGCACGGCGGGGCGTGGGTCGGGGCCCGGTCCGCCGCGGCGACGCCGGCGGCGGTCTCGGATCGGCCTTCTATGTTCATGGAATTCTCGGCTCAGTCAGGACAGTTCGGCCCGGCGGGCCAGGACGGTGAGGTCCACGGCCTCGTGGGGATCCTCCTGGCGCGCGGCGGCCCAGAAGCGGTCGGCGATGGCGTCGAGGATCGGGGTGTGCTCCGGCATGTCGAATTCCTCGAACCGGTGCACCTTCACGATCTCGGCCAGGGTGCCGGCGACCCCGAGCTCGTCGGCGACCTGGAGCTCGGTGCGGTCGATGGGGCGCCGTACGAACGGGATGCCCAGCGGCCCGCACAACGCCTCGATGATGTCCACCGTGATGCTCTCCAGCACCCCCTCGGTGGCCGGCGGCGTGAACACCGTCCCGCCGCGCACGACGAGCACGCAGGAGCCCGTGGCCTCCGAGACCCGGCCGGCGCGGTTGAGGAGCACCATCTCCCCGTAACCGCGTCCCCGGCCCTCGATGCGTGCCAGCCTCGACACCTGGTAGTTGGTTCCGGCCTTGACCCTGGGAGGCACGGTGACGTCGCTGGCTCTCTGCCACGTGCTCACGCCCAGGGCGATGGGCTCGGGCCGCTCCGCGGGCTGGTGGAAGGCCGTGAGGACGAGGTCGGAGCGGTCGTCCTGGCCCCAGTGGCCCTCGGTGACGAACAGGGTGGCCCGCACCCACATGTCCCGGTCGGGCCCGAGCAGCCGGCCCACCAACTTCCGGCACGCCTCTTCGAACTCCCGCGGTCCCACCGGGCACGGCACGTGGAGGATGCGCGCAGAGCGCTGCAGCCGGGCGAAGTGCCTCGGGAGAGCGACGACCCCGAACTCGGAGCCATCCGCGCTCCAGTAGCCCTTCATTCCCTCGAACACGTTGAGGCCGCGCTTCACCGCCTCGCTGTCGACGTGGAGTACCGCCTCGCTCCAGGGGCGCACGTCGCCGTCGAAGTACGCCCATTCGGGTTGCTGCAGGTCGGCCACGGGGCTCCTCTCTGTCGGTGTCCGGTCAGGAATGGGGCAGGAGCTGTCGGTCGGCACGTCGCACGAGACCTCGCAGCCGCACCAGATAGGGGACCAGGAACGCCGGGCAGTGGAGGCGAGCGGCCAGGCGCAGGATGGGGCCCACGTCTGTGGTCGCCGATCCGGCGGCTATCGGTGCCCTGTAAGGGGTGCGCCGGGCGATGCGCAGCAGGCCGCGGAGCGCCTCGAGGTCGTGTACTCGTAGCGCGTGCGACGCCAGGAGGCCGAAGCGGGGCGACTCCGCGACCAGGTCGGGCACCTCCCTGGACAGGAGATCCAGGTAACGGACGTATTGCCGCCGGCTCCTGTCCGTTGCCGACGTATAGTTGCCGTCGTGCAGGTACTGGTAGTAGCCGGCGATCGGCGTGTAGAAGAAGGGGACGCCGCGCAGGAGCAGGTCCATGTAGAACTTGGTGTCGACATAGGATCTAACCCTGCGGTCGAAGCGAGTCCGCTCGAACACGGAGCGCCGCACGAGCGGGCTGCCCTGCCGGAGCGGCGCGTCGGAGTCACCGTTCCATTGGATCATGCCGTGGAGCAGCTCTTCGATCGTGCGCTCTCCCACGACCCGGGTCCGGGTCCGCTCCGCCCCGTTCGGCGCCGTCCGCACGACCGCGTAGTCACCGTAGAGGACGGCCGGACCGGCGGGCACGCCGTGGTGCCAAGCCCACTCGAGCTGGAAGCGCAGCTTGTCGGGGTGGATGCGGTCGTCGTCGTCGACGATCTGCACCCACTCGCCGCGCGCCGCATCCACTCCCCGGTTCAGAGTCCCGACGATGCCCGCGTGGGATCCGCGGAGGTAGCGGATCCGCCGGTCCTCCGCCGCCAGACCCGCGGCGACCCGGGCCGTCTCGTCCGCCGACCCGTCGTCCACGATCAGGCACTCCCAGTCCTCGAACGTCTGTGCCCGCACCGACCACACGGCCCTCCGGAGCAGTCGAGGCCGCTCGAATGTCGGCACCAGGACCGTGACCTCGGGTCGCTCAGCCACGGGATCGCACCAGGCGTCGTCCGGCGGCCCGCATGCCCGTCCGGAACAGATAGGCGAACAGCCACCGATAGTAGGCCGGGATGAACGGCATGGTGAATCCCGCTCGGAGCCACTCCAGGGGCTCCATGCGCTCCCGGTACAGGGTCACCCACCGGTGCCGGAAGTTTCTCCACGCCTGCTCTACCAGAAGGTCGTGGATCTCCGTCCATTCCCCCGGACGCCGGCGGGCGAACTCCCGGAACACGGGGTCGGTATCCAGCACGTGGATCCACTTCCGCATGTCTTCCGCCAGCTCCTCCGGAGCCAACGACAGCCCCGCACTCGTCTCGTACCATCGGTTCCGGAACTCCGCCTCCCGCGAGAAGGCCGCCTTCCGGCCCAGGGACAGCTTGACGACCATTGTGTTGTCGTCGGCCTCCGGGATGGGCGGGTAGCCGCCCACGTCCAGGATCTCCCGCGTGCGGGCCAGGGTCGTCACGAAGGTCCAGAAGGGGACGCGGTCCCGGACCCACATGCGGACGAGTTCGAGGCCGCTGAACACCTCCTCGCGCGGAAACCGGTGCTCGCGCGGCTGCGGGTTCCCCTCCTCGTCCATCACCTCCACGCGCGGGATGCCGACCCCCACCTCCGGATCCCGCTCCAGGATCTCGACGAGGGAGGAGACGAAGCGGGGCCCCAGCTCGTCGTCGTCGCACAGGAGGACGAAGTACTCCCCTTCCGCGGCCTCGACCATCTGGTTGAAGTGCCGGGACATGACGGGCTCGGTGACCGGGTTCCGGCGCAGGCGGAACGGTCGCGGATAGTGGCTCCGCACCAGCTCCTCCAGCTCCGGGCCGTTCTCCCCGTTGTCGGACACCAGGAGGTCGATCTCAGGGTAGTCCTGCTCCGCGACGGACCGGAGGACGTCCGGCAGGAAGCGGAACCGCCTGAAGACGGGGATGCCGATCGTGACGGCGGGCTTCGACGCGTTCGCCATGGTCCCTGCGTCCGGACCTCAGCTCCGGGTCCGCCGGAACGCCGCGCCAGACGTTCGCGGCCCGATCATCGGACCGCCGACGGCCGAGGCTCGGGATGACGGTGCACCGGGGGCGGCTCGCCGCTCCGGTCCCAGATTCGCCACGGAGCGTCACCGCTCTCCCATGCGGCATCCAGCATGTTCTTCTCCCGGAGCGTGTCCATGCAGGACCAGAAGCCGTAGTGCCGGAAACCCATGAGCTCGCCCGCGGAGACCATGCGTTCCACGGGGTCGCGCTCCCACACGGTCTCATCGCCGTCGACGTAGTCGATGGCTCCTGGCTGAAGGACGAAGAAGCCGCCGCTGATCCACCCCTCGGAGGTCTCCGGCTTCTCGTGGAAGCCGGCCACGCGGTCCCCGTCCAGCCCCAGTCTCCCGAAGCGTGCCGGGGTCCGCACGGTGGTCACCGTCCCGAGCCTGCCGTGCGAGCGGTGGAAGTCGAGGAGCGCTCCGAGATCGAGGTCCGCCACGCCGTCGCCGTAGGTGAAGTGGAAGGGCTCGTCGTCCTCGAGCCAGCGCCGCAGCCGCTTCAGCCTTCCGCCGGTCTGGGTGTGGAGCCCGGTGTCCACCAGGTGGACCTTCCAGTCGGGCTGGTTGCCGTCGTGGATGGTCGTGTCGCCCGTCCGCAGGTCCACCGAGATGTCGTTGTTGAAGGCGTAGTAGTTCAGGAAGTACTCCTTCACCATCTCGCCCTTGTACCCGAGGGCGATGATGAACTCCTTCACACCGTGCGTGGCATAGATGTTCATGATGTGCCAGAGGATGGGCTTTCCCCCCACCTCGACCATCGGCTTGGGCTTGAGGTGCGTCTCCTCGGACAGGCGCGTTCCGAACCCGCCGGCCAGTATGATCGCCTTCATCTCCCGCTCCACCGCAGTTCGCTCACGCTCTTCGCCAAACGGATCGGTCCCCCGTGTCCCCGCCGCCCATCACGAGCGCGTCGCCTCGAGGGTCGGTGCGGCCCGATCCTGCCGCGTCACTTCCCATTCGAGCACGGGCGTGATCGAGCCGGCCCGGTCCTGGTCGAAGCGGAAGCCGACCTGCGACACGTCGAAGGTCAGCACGTGGTGCCACGACTCGACCACCTCGACGTTCGGCACGTGCGCCACGACCGTGACGCTGTAGCGGCCCGGCCGCACCAGGCCCGCCGGCACGCGGCAGCGGGACACGTAGGAGCCCGGCTCCCGGACCTTGCCGCGCAGCCCGGTCGTGTCCGTGTCCCACGACTGCCACAGGAAGCCCCGGTAGCTCCACAGTCCGGCCACGATCACCAGGTCCCGCGTCGGCTCGCGGATCTCGTACTCGATCTCGACATCGAAGGACCGGTCGAAGGGGATGACGGCCTCGGGGAGCCCGTCCTCGGAGAGCACCCTCACGCTACGCACGGCCGCCTCCGCCGGCTCGTCCTCCCCGGACTCCGGCCTCCGCCACACGGCCGACGTCTCCCCGCCCGACGTCAGGTAATGGCTCACGACCTCGGCCGGCCCATCATCCATGGTGACCTGTCCGCCCTCGAGCAGGATGGCCCGGTCGCACAGGTCGGTGACCGCGCCCATGTTGTGGCTCACGAACAGGACCGTCCGCCCGGATTGGGCCACGTCCCCCATCTTGCCCAGGCACTTCTGCTGGAACGCGGCATCTCCGACGGACAGCACCTCGTCCACCACCAGGATCTCGGGCTCGAGGTGCGCCGCCACCGCGAACGCCAGCCGCACGTACATGCCGCTCGAGTAGTACTTGACCGGCGTATCCAGGAAGCGCTCGACCTCGGCGAACGCCACGATCTGGTCGAACTTGGCGTCGATCTCCGTACGGCCCATCCCCAGGATGGCCCCGTTCAGGTAGACGTTCTCGCGGCCGGTGAGCTCCGGGTGGAAGCCCGTCCCGACCTCGAGCAGCGATCCGACGCGGCCCCGGATCTCGATGAAGCCCTCGGTGGGCTCGGTGATGCGGGAGAGGACCTTGAGGAGGGTGCTCTTGCCCGCGCCGTTCTTCCCGATGATCCCCAGGACCTGGCCCCTGGGCACGTCGAAGGAAATGTCCTTCAGTGCCCAGATCTCCTCTTCCATGCCGGCCGCGCCCGAGGCGTTGCCGCTCAGGAGGCTCCCCGCCTTGCGGAACGGGGTCGCCAGCGCGTCGGTGAGGGTCTCGCGCAGGGTGCGGCGACCCTCCTCGAGGGCCCCGATCCGGTACTTCTTGCCGAGGTCCCTGACCTGTACGGCGATGTCGTTCATGACCGCTCAGACCACATCCGCGAAGGTGCGCTCCATGCGCCGAAAATAGAAGGCGCCGGACACCAGGAGTACCACGGCCACGACCGAGGACACCGCGATCATCGGCCCGGGTTGCGTCTTGGTGCCGATCAGCGCCCACCGGAACCCCTCGACCACGCCCGCCATGGGGTTGATCGCGTACAGGGTCCTCCATGGCTGGGGCAGCATGGAGCTGGCCCAGGCCACCGGGGTCGCGAACAGCCAGAACTGCGTGATGAACGGCACCACGTGGCGCACGTCACGAAACTGGACGTTGAGAGCCGCGAACCACAGTCCCACGCCCAGGGAGGTGATGAACGCCAGGACGAGGAGCAGCGGCAGCCACAGCACGTTCATCGTGGGCGCGATCCCGTAGAACGCCATCATGGCGAGCAGGACGATGAAGGCGAGGACGAAGTCGACGGCCCCGGAAGTCACCGTTCCGAGAGGGACCAGCAGCCGCGGGAAGTAGATCTTGGTCACCAGGCTGCGGCTCCCGACCACGCTGTTCGACGAGCTCGTGAGGCCGTTGGCGAAGAAGGTCCACGGCACCAGCGCCGCATAGCTGAAGATGGGATAGGGCACGTTGTCGGACGGGACCTTGGCCAGCTTCCCGAAGAACAGGCTGAACACCACCATCGTGAAGAAGGGCTGGATGATGGCCCAGGCCGCCCCGAGCACGGTCTGCTTGTAACGGACCTTGATGTCACGCCAGGTGAGGAAATAGAGGAGCTCGCGGTACTCCCACAACTCTTTGATATTCAGCGAGATCCAGCCCTTGGTAGGCTCGATCCGGACCTCGGTGGGTCGGGACTCCTCCGCCGTGGCGGGTGGGCCCTCCCGTCGCGTCGTCGCCGGGGTCGAGCTCACGGCAGCGCGTACACGGAATGCCGGGCCTCGCCCGCCGCCCTCGCCTGGCGGTCCCTGGAGACCTGCTGCTCCACCCACCGGTAGGTCTTCTCCATGCCCTCCCGCAGCCGGATGCCGGGCTCCCACCCCAGCTCCTGGAGGATCCTGGTGTTGTCGCTGTTGCGCCCCATCACGCCACGCGGCTTGGTGAGGTCGTACTCTCGCTCGAGCTCGATGTCCGCGATCTCCTCCACCAGGCTCACCAGTCCGTTGATCGTCACCAGCTCGTCGCTGCCCAGGTTGAGGGGCTCCACGATGTCGCTGTGGGCGATCCTCTGGGTGCCCTTCAGGCAGTCGTCGATGAACATGAAACTGCGCGTCTGCTCCCCGTCGCCCCAGATGGTGATTTCGCGCGCCCCGCCCAGCTTCGCCTCGGCCACTTTGCGGCTCAACGCCGCCGGCGCCTTCTCCCGGCCGCCGTCGTACGTGCCCAGCGGCCCGTACACGTTGTGGAAACGCGCCACGCGCGTCTCCACGCCGAAGTCCTCCCGGAAGTGGCGGCACATGCGCTCGCTGAACAGCTTCTCCCACCCGTAGCCGTCCTCGGGCATGGCCGGGTAGGCGTCCTCCTCCCTGAGCGGCACCACGTCGGCGCTCTTCTGCTTGTCGGCGTTGTAGACGCACGCCGACGAGGAATAGAAGTAGCGCTCGATCCCGTGGTCCCGCGCGGCCTCCAGGAGGTGGGTGTTGATGAGCACGCTCAACATGCACAGGGCCTTGTTGTTCTCGATGAAGCCCATGCCGCCCATGTCGGCCGCCAGGTTGTACACCAGCGCCGCGCCCTGTAGCGCCTCGTACGCGTTCTCCCGCAGGCTCAGGTCCAGGCGCCGGTTGTCCGCCGCCTCGTGGAGCTGGAACCAGTGCTCCAGCGGCTTCTTGTCCACGGCCACCACGTCAGTGTAGCCTTTGCGCAACAGGTCGGCCACGAGGTGGCCGCCGATGAACCCACCGGCGCCACACACGACGGCCCTGTCGTTTCTCCACCGATCCATCGTCTTATCGGTCATCGGTCCTCGATCTCTAGGAGTTCAACGAGGTCGGCATCGACCTCGACCTTCATGCCCTGGCCGATAGACTGCAGCCCGACCGTGATGAGCAGCCGCTCCCGACCGCGGTGCTCGGCCACGATGCCGCGCACGTCCTCGAGAGGCCCGGACGTGATCCGGACGGGCCGCCCGGTCTCCACCATGGGCACCGGCTCGGGGTCGGCGTCCGCGCGACCGAGGCCATCGGCCAGCCGGCGCACGTTCTCGATCTCGTGCTCCGGGATGGCCACGGGCCGTCCGTTGAAGCGGACCACCGTGGCGACGCCCGGCGTACCCAGGACCCGGGCGAGAGCGTCCAGCCCGAAGCGGGCGAACACGTAGCTGGGGAAGAGGGGCCACTCCACGACCTTCTCGCGGTCGTGCCACTGGCGCACCCGGGCGACCATGGGAAGGAAGACCTCCATCCCCTGGCTGCGCAGGCGCTCGTCGACACGCTTCTCGTGCCGGGAGCGCGTGTAGCACGCGTGCCAGCGCGGCGCGAGCGTGTCGGTGACGGCTACCATGTCAGTCTATCGCTCCTCGTGCGCCGGTCTCGTGGTCGCCGGATGCGCTTCGCGCCTCTGAGTACCATCCCGCCGATCGTCGGAGGAGGCACTCCGCGGCCTTCGGTCGAGCTGTGATCGGACACGCCGCAGCGTGCCCGGGCCCATCATGGAAGCAAGTCGGATTCCCGGCGCCAGCGGTGCCCGGCACCCGACCCACTATCCATCCGATAATTCATTGCCGACCAAGACGATACACCCTGTCGCGATCGGCGTCCTACGGACCCGCGGACGGTGCCTCCGAGCGCCCGTGCGCCGCGTTCCTGCGGCGCCGCGACACGCGGCTGTCGGGAGCGTGCAACACACCGGTCCCGGCCGGCGACTCGGCGCTCATCCTCCCGCCGCCCCCAACTTCTCGTCCCACGCCCCATCCTCGTCGCCGTCGTCACGTGACAGTCCGAAGCGACGCTCCACCGAGGTGAAGCTGAACTCTGACAGCAGGCGGGCCAGCCGCGGCAGCATCCGCTCCAGGCCGCCGTAGTGGCGGAGCCGCACGCCGAGCGCGCGAGACAGCCGCGGCTGGTAGGGGTCGATCTCCCAGGACCGGATCTTCAGTACGGCACTTTGCCCGTTCCTCTCGTGCCTTGCAAGACATTTCCGGGCCACCGGATAGGGCAACTGACGGAGCATTCGGCCCGCCGGACCCAGCGGCACGCCGAGCACCGACGCACGCGCCACGGGCAGGGTGAGCAGGTCGCCGAAGGGTCGCTCCACGACCCGCGGAATCGGCTTGCGGTCCCCCACGAGATGGGCCATCCAGGAGTCGGCCGCGCTCGAGTCGTACAGGAAGCCCTCCTCGATGAGGATGTCGAGGCCGATCTCGTCCCGACGGGACAGCGTGCCGTGGCCACCGCGGTGACCGAACACCGACCGGCCCGCGATGTCCTCCAGGCGGGCTCGCGCATGCCTTACGTCGGTCCTGTAGGCCCCGGCCTCGCGGGGCGGATCGCCGGCCCGTAGCGACGACTTCACGCCCAACTCGTGGCCTTTCCGAACCAGCTGCTGGATGACCGCACGGTGGTGGCCGGCCACCCATTCGTCGGCGAAGAAGGTGGCGACCACGCCGGCCTCATCGAACAGGTCGAGGAGGCGGCCGACCGAGGGCTGCAGGCGACTGGGGAGCGACGGCCACTCGGCCGGTGTGACCACGTCCGCGAACTCACCGACCTGGAAGTACTCTTCCAGATCGACGGTGAGGACGTGATCCACCCGTCCTGCGCTGTCCGTCGCTGCCACTCTGGAACCTCCCGATCGCCGTCCGGCCAAGCCGGCATACTCGGGCGCGGCCGATGCGGGCCACGCGGAATCGGAGACCTTGTAGGGCACGCCATGTGCCACGAGCCTCGGAGGGCGACGCGGCACGGATCCCGCACGGAGGTCGGCGGTCGCGGCGAGCGGCGTGCCACCCGCACAGTGATGCGAAAGTGTCGCCGCCGCACCACACCGCGATGGCCCGCAGGCTGCCCAGAAGCGGGCCAAGCTGCGGTCAGCGAGCCGATTAGCTGCCCTGGACCCGGGCAGTCCGGTTCTTGCGAGGGGCGACGCCACGTTGCCCGCGTTCCGGCGGAGGCGTCGGTTCGGGGGACGTCGTGAGACCAGGATTCAGCGGCCACTCGACCGGACAATCGAAGCTCGAATGTTCGACAATCGGCTCAACACGGCTACGGAGGCTCGACCTGTGAGTACCCCAGTGTGGTATGCCCGCGCACGCCGCGGAACACTCACCGCTTTCCTGACGATCGTGGCCGCCACGTGCAGCGGATCTCCCACCGCGCCTCCTCCGCCGAAGACCGGGACGGTCACGGCCACGGTCAAGACCAGCGGCTCGAACCAGGATCCGGACGGTTACACGATCGCCCTGGACAGCGGCACGCCCAAGGACGTGGCCACGAACGGCACCGTGACCTTCACCGACGTGACGGTCGGGAGCCACGACCTCACGCTGGGCGGGGTGGCCTCCAACTGCATGGCCAGCCCATCGGCCCCCGTGAGCGTCAGCGTCCAGGCCAGCGGCACCGCCGCCTCCACCTTCGAGGTGGACTGTGGCGTCGTGATGGACGGCAGCGGCGGGACGGCGGCGACCCCGGACGGGAAGGCCCGGGTGGACGTGCCCTCGGGCGCGTTGGCGGACACGGCCATCATCTCGGTCGTCCCGGCCCCCGACTCCCTGCTGCCCTCGCCGGCGCCGGGTTACGTCACGGGCTCGGCCTACCAGTACCGGCCCGATGGGACCCAGTTCTCCAAGCCGGTCCAGGTCACCCTCGTGTACGATCCGGCCAACGTTCCCTCGGGCGCGTCGGAGAGCAGCATCCGGCTCCACACCGTCCAGAACGGCCAGTGGGTCCCCGTCACGGGCAGCTCGGTGGACACCACCCTGCACACCGTCACCGGGCAGACCACCCACTTCAGCATCTACGGGGCGGTCGCCGCCCAGCCCGGCGTCCTGAAGACCATCACGGCCACCTCGGGCGCCAATCTCGATCCGGACGGCTACCGCCTCGTGGTCGACGGCGGGGCCGGTCCGCACCTGACCATCAACGACACGGCGGACGTGACCGGGCTGTCGGTGGGTGACCACACGGTCCGGCTCGACAGCGTGGCCGCCAACTGCACCGTGGCGGACTCGAATCCACGCACGGTGAGCGTGCCGTCCCAGGACACGGCCTCCACCACCTTCACGGTGAGCTGCAGCTCGCTGACGGGCGACCTGCACGTCACGACCTCGACCTCGGGCTCCAACCAGGACCCCGACGGCTACGCGCTCAGCGTGGACGGTGGACCCACGCAGCACGTGGCCATCAACGACAGCCTCACGCTGCAGGGGCTGGCGGCCGGCAGTCACTCGGTCCAACTGGACAGCGTGGCGGCCAATTGCACCGTGGGCGGCGGGGCCACACAGACCGTCACCGTGCCCAACGGCGGGACGGTCACGGCCGCCTTCAGCGTCAGCTGCTCGGCCAGCGTGGGCGACCTGAAAGTCAAGGTCCCGACCACCGGGCCCGACCCGGACCCCGACGGCTACACGGTCACCCTGGACGCCACACTCAGCCAGAGCGTGGCCACGGGTGACTCGGTCACCTTCACGAACATCGCCACCGGCACCCATTCGGTGCAGCTCTCCGGCGTCGCTGGCAACTGCTCCGTGTCGGGCTCCAACCCGCAGAGCGTGAGCGTGGCCTTCAACGCCACCACGACCGCCACCTTCGACATCTCGTGCGTCTCCCTGACGGGGGACATCAAGGTGCGGACGCAGACCGGCGGCACCGACCTGGACCCGGACGGCTACACGATCATGCTGGACGGCGGAAGTGGCGCGCCGATCCCGGTCAACGACAGCATCACGTACGACAGCCTCGCGGCCGGACCGCATACCATCCAGCTCGGGAACGTCGCGTCCAACTGCAGCGTCGCCGGCGCCAACCCGATGACGGTGGACGCCCCGCACGGCGGCGTCACGGACACGGCCTTCGTGGTGAGCTGCGCCGCGAACGTGGGCGACATCCAGGTGACCGACACGACCACCGGCTCCAACCTGGACGCCAGCTACACGGTCACGCTCGACGGCACGACGAGCCAGGCGCTGCCGCGCAACAGCTCCGTCACCTTCAGCAACATCGCGGTGGGAAGCCACCAGATCACGCTGAGCGGCGTCGCGGAGAACTGCGGCCTTCAGAGCTCCAACCCCGACACCGTGGCCGTGACCTACAATGGCACGGCGCAGAGCAGCTTCTCGATCGGCTGCGTGGCGCCGCTGAGCGGCAAGATCGCGTTCGAATCGACCCGCACCGGGCCCTTCCAGGTCTACCTGATGAACACGGATGGTACGGGCCAGACGCCACTCACGAACACCACGACGGACGAGCGTATGCCCGCTATCTCTCCGGACGGGAACCTGATAGCCATCCAGAGCAAGCGCAGCGGCGCCTGGAACATCTGGGTGATGCTTAACGACGGCTCGAGCCCGGTAAGCATCACGAACGACGGCAACGCGGAGCGCCACCCGGTGTGGTCACCAGACGGCACCGCGCTCGCGTTCGACAAGCAGTCCAGCTCCGGCCAACACATCTACACCATTAACCGCGACGGCACGGGGCTGAAGCTGATCACCGACGTCAACCACACGGACTGGAATCCGCACTGGTCGCCGGACGGGACGAAGCTCGTCTTCGTGCGCGACTCCCTCGGCAACGGCGAGATCTACACGATCGGCTCCGGAGGGGCGGGATCGCCGACGAACCTCACGCAGGACTCGGCAGGGAACGACTTCAACCCTCAGTACTCGCCGGATGGGAGCCAGATCGTGTTTGCCAGCGACCGACTCGGACGCCACGGCGACGTCTACATCATGAGCTCGACCGGCGGCACGCAGACGCGGCTCACGACCGACTCGCTCCCGGACTTCGCACCCACGTACTCGCCGGATGGCACCTACATCTACTTCACCAGCGATCGGAGCGGGACCTCGCAGATCTGGCGGATGACGGCGAGCTGCGTCGCCTCGATCCCGACCGACGCGCAGGCCTGCGAGAACACGCTGGTCCGGATCACTAACGACACCTCCAAGGACGACAACGCATCGATGAGTCCTTGACGGAGCCGCGTTCAAGAAGTTGTTTCGCCGGGTACGCGCCGCGGGGTCCAGCCGAGCCCCGTGGCGCGTGATCCGGCTTTGCGCACCGACACGTTGGCGTATCCGAGGAGTCCGCTGGTGAGCACCCGTTCCGCGCGTTCGACAGGCGCCGCCGTCGCGATCGTCATCCTGGCCGTCGTCGCCGCCACCTGCGGCAGCCCACCCACCGTCGTGCCGCCGCCCAACCCGGGCACGGTGAGCCTGACCGTGAGCACGACCGGCTCCGACCTGGACCAGAACGGCTACACGGTCGCGCTGGACGGCGGAGCGCCCCAGGACGTGTCGCCGAACGGGTCGTTGACGTTCAGCGGCATCGAGCCGGGGA
>Ga0209919_1000463_pt1 | contig 20641 bp, 16 predicted proteins | sample SalPon2A_C_D2_MG_FD_185721 | JGI IMG/M metagenome (GOLD analysis project Ga0209919, IMG submission 185721) | Soil microbial communities from South San Francisco under conditions of wetland restoration - Salt Pond MetaG R2A_C_D2_MG (SPAdes)... | ecosystem: Environmental > Terrestrial > Soil >... | reverse complement strand
AGATACGGATATTGCGGGTATCTGCGAGAAACTGGATGCGCTGGCTATCGGTGGCGGGAGTGATGACATTGAGCAAACGCTGGCAGATGTCGGGCATCTTGTTGATCGAGCCAGGATTCTGACAGCACTGGCGATTGATTCGCACGAGGCCTCACCGCTTGATGCAGGGGGCTGGCTGGCCATGATCGCCGATTCGGTGACAGCTGCAATGCTGCGACTCTGCTGCAGGCAGATGAAATTGCCGGGGGATTTCCCGATGGCTGCTTTGGCCATGGGCAAGCATGGTTCACGTGAGATGGGGCTGATGTCAGATCTGGATATGGTGTTTGTGCTTGTCTGCGAGGATACGGCCGCCATGGTCGCAGGCAGAAGTTATACCGAACAGGCGCAGCGCCTTGGGCGGCGAATGATCCAATATCTGACTGGCAAGCCGCCATTCGGGGCCGGCTTTGAATTCGATGCAAGATTGAGGCCTTCGGGCAACAGCGGTGTTCTGGTGACAAGCCTGAAAGGTTTTCGTGATTACCAGTTGCATGAAGCGCAAACCTGGGAACATCAGGCGTTATGTCGGGCGCGGACGGTTGCAGGCCCAGGCTCAGTATGTAAAGCCGTAACCGGCGTGGTTGATGAGATTTTGAATCTGTCTCGCGATCCTGCCCGGCTTGCGACAGACGTGGCCGGAATGCGGCAGAAGATGCTTGATCACTTGGCCAGCAAGTCCGACGAGATCATTAACCTCAAGCATGATGCAGGGGGGCTGGTTGATATTGAGTTTCTGGCTCAATTTGCACGCCTTGCATATGGTGATTGTGGCCATGGCACGGTTGAAATTCTACGCCGCCTTGCTGCCATGTCTGCGCCTGAAGGTTGGCAGCAGCATTGTGAATTCCTGGCTGACACTTATCTGGACTATCGCCAGATGGAAAATGCACTGAGGGTTGAATTGTGGCGCTCCATCGGCAAGTTGCCCACAAACCCAAATGCCACCGAGTGGGAGACCATGCGGCGTCATGCTGCAATTCATTCACCCCAGTCCCTGAAAGATCGCATGCAAGAGGTGAGACGTCTGTTTAGTGAGCTGCTGGGTTAAGTTCTTTGCTTATTTATTTAATTTAACGGATGGGGTGAAGGTGGAGGCAGGGGCGAGAATCGAACTCGCGAATAAAGGATTTGCAGTCCTCCGCCGTACCACTGAGCCACCCTGCCAGCATGAACCATCTGAAAAAGGCGGAGGGGCAATGCCCCTCCGACTGATATGGAGCGGGAAACCGGGCTCGAACCGGCGACCTCAACCTTGGCAAGGTTGCGCTCTACCAACTGAGCTATTCCCGCGAACGGCGCGAATCATGCCAAGCCCGGGCATACTGTCAAGCACCTTTTGCTTAAGAACTGAACTAGGCGGACTGTAAATCTTCTGACAGTATAAGCGGAACAATCATACGCCATGCCATGTCAGGCATTGCTCCAAAAGGGAGGCACACTTGGCTGCCATTGAAGAACGCAAGATTTACATCCTCGATACCAATGTATTAATCCATGACCCCAATGCACTGAATCGTTTCGATGAGCACGATGTAGTGCTTCCCATTGTTGTGCTTGAGGAAATGGACAAGGTTAAAAAGGGGTTTGATGATCTGGCCCGCAATGTTCGCGATGCATCGCGCCAGCTTGATGAGTTGAGCCGTGATTGCGAAGATATGAACGAAGGCTGCCCACTGCCAGGCGGCGGCAAGCTGTTCTTCGAATTGAATCACAGGGCGCTTGATCTGTTGCCCGAATCGCTGGCCCAGGGAAGCGGCGACAACCGGATTATTGCGGTCACCATGGCAGTGCAAAAAGAGAAGCCGGATCGTCAGGTGGTTCTTGTTTCCAAGGACATCAACCTTCGCATCAAGGCCAGAGCACTTGGTCTGCATACTGAGGACTATCGCTCAGACAAGGTGGTGGATGATTTGTCCGTGCTGCCCAGCGGTAAAATTCGTCTGGATGATCAAACATGGACGAATATGGCAGAGGATATGGAGGTGGTTGAACATGAACATGGCAATCACTATATCGTGACCTGGCCTGAGGAAATGGATATGCCGTTTCTGCACAGCTTTGTGGTGCTTCCCGGTGAGCGGGAAGTGGCTATGCGGTGCGATAAAATAGACGAGAATAGACGTGTCCATTTATATGACTGCACCTCCTACCGTCATGAGAGACATGCGATCTGGGGGATACAGGCGAAAAACCTGGAGCAAAACATGGCCATGAACCTGCTGATGGATGCCAATCTTGATCTGGTCGCCATGATGGGCCAGGCAGGCACCGGCAAGACCTTGCTGGCACTCGCTTGCGGCCTTCACCAGACGCTTGATATGGGCCTGTACGATAAAATTCTGGTCACCCGTGCCACGGTGCCGATGGGCGGGCAGGACATCGGTTATTTGCCGGGTACGGAGCGAGAAAAGATGGAGCCCTGGATGGCGGCGATCACCGATAATCTTTCGATTCTACTGGGAGAAGAGGCTCACAATATCAGTGATATCCTGGGCCAGCACCGCATTGAAATTTCCGCCCTGACCTATGCCCGTGGTCGTACTTTTACGCGTACCTGGCTGATTGTCGATGAGGCGCAGAATCTGACACCTCACCAGATGAAAACACTGGTGACCCGTATGGGCGAAGATTCTAAGATCATTGTTCTGGGAAATAATGCTCAGATAGATACGCCTTATCTAACCGCCTACACCAACGGGTTGACCCGCGTGGTCAAGCAGTTTGCCGGCTGGGAGCATGCAGGCCACATTGCACTCAAGGCCAGTGAACGTTCACGGCTGGCGGCACAGGCAGTACAGGTTCTTTAACAAGGCATGGATCCGGGCCTACGTGTCCGGATCAGCTTCTCCCCCCCCCCCCCCCCCCCCAGGTGAATGTGTTCCTATCCGCTTGTTGGCCAATCATCACTGCTGGATAAGAATTCCATATCAGCTTCCGTGGGCCTGTTATAATGCATCAGTTGCATGTCGAGCACCTCCATATCTGCATCGGAGATGTCATGCCCCAGCTGTTGCCTCGCGGCGAGACGCTGCCTTAGTTCGTTTTCTTGAATATCGAGCCACAAAAAGCGTGCGGGGGTGCGGATGCTTTTGGTGAATTCTCTGACCTGATGGCGAAATTCCATGTTGAGAAAGGTGGCATCCAGAATGACCGAATACCCTGCTGCAATTACCTGGGCGGCGGCATCAAACAGGGCCTGATAGGTCATGTCGGTCATGGCCCTGCCGTAAAGGGGCAGATCAGGATGATCGAGGGCAAGGCGCTTTCTGTTTGCATCGGAGCGGATGATGATGGCCCGCTCTGGCCCGCAGCCTTTGAGTGCCAGATGGCTTTTGCCGCTGCCCGACAGGCCGCCGATGGCAAACAGGCATGGCGTTTTTTCACTGTGGTAACCAAGCGCAAGCTTGAAGTAGTCCTGTGCATCGCCCAGTTGCTGTTGCCTGTCGGATGCATTTAGCCCCGTCTCCTGGGCCAGCAGGCATGAGACCTTGCCGCGCACGCCAGCTCTGTAACCGGCATACAAGGCAAGCAGGCGAAGCCCATGAAAATCGCCGCAGTGTTCGAGATAACGGGACAGAAATCTGAACCCCAATTCAGGTCGTTGCCTGGCATCGCAGTCCATGAATAGGAAAGCGACATCGCTCATCACGTCGATGATGCGATAATCATCGTTGAATTCAATGCAGTCGAACACCGTCGGCCTGCCATCAATCAGGGCAATGTTTTTCAGGTGCAGGTCGCCATGGCATTCGCGGATATAACCAGCCTCTTGCCGGTGTCTGAGCTCCGGACTCAGATCCAGAATGGCTTGCCTGCTCATCTGTTCAAGTTGCCGGATGATTTTCTGCTCATCCGGCCAGGGTAGGGTGAGGCCAATATTCAGGTTGTCGAGGATGTGTTGCAGGAGAATTTCGGGGTTGCCTGCGTGACCCGAATCTCCTGAAGCTGGAAACGAGGCGTGGAAGGCAGCGATACATGCTGCCAGTTCATCCATGCATGCCGGATCAAAATCAGGACGCTGGATTTGCTCATTCAGCAAGGCTGATTGATCGAACTGGCGCATCTTCACGCAGTAATCAATGATTTCACCTCCATCTCCCCCCAGAATAAAGGCGAGCCCATGTTTCCGGATGGGTAGCACATCCAGATACATGTCAGGCGCCAGTCGCAGATTTAGTCTTAATTCCATCTCACAGAAGCGCTTGCGTAGCTTCAGTGTTGAGAAATTGAGGAAGCCGAGATTATGTGGCTTTTTCAGTTTGTAGGCATATGGGCCGGTCAGGATTACCCATGAGATATGGGTTTCGATCAATGTGATGCTATCATCGGTATCATGGGGAAAAACAGCCGCATGAAGCAGCGCCTGCACATGATCCGGCAGGCTGACGCTCATCCTAGAAGCCAAAAGAAAAACAGGCCCCGGGAATGTTCCGAGGCCTGTTGCTTGTGAAGAAACATGGTTCTGGTCAGGGGAGCTTATTATCCGTGCTGGATAAACAGGCCTCTGTTGATGTCGCCGATGCTGACCATGCCCTTGAGTTCGCCATCATCTACCACGGGAATGCGACGCAGGTTTTTCAGGCCCATATAGGAGGCGGCCTTGAGAACTGGCGTGTCTGTATCGACCGTCATCGGATTCGGGGTCATGACGTCCTTAACCTTCATGCACATGACTTTCTTGTAGTTGCCTTCCATATCCTCGAAATCACGCGCGGATTTTGCATCGTGAATGTATTCGCCAAAGTTTGGGTACAGCGGCAGCATGGTATCGCGAATGGTGATAATTCCGATCAGTTTCCCTTCATCGTCAATAACCGGCAGGGAGCCGCAACGGCGCATGACCATTTTCTGTGTGGCATCGTGCAAGGTGTCGCCAGCCTTACAGGAAATTCCACCATGGGTCATGACATCAATAACTTTCATAGATTCCTCCTCAATCTGAACAAACTGCGAGTGCAGTTGTTTCCCCAAAACTTGTACATGGGTTGAACTGCGCCGGAGCATAGCACGTAGAAATCCATTTGTGCATGCCCTGTTTTCCTTGCGCGGGGGTTTGGTTGGATGGCTTGGAATTGGTTGACATCATGCGTTGCGGCGCTATCGTTCCGCGCCTATCAACTTATGCAGCAAGGCTGTCAGGAGCAAAATAACGTGGCAAATCATGTATCAGCACTCAAACGTGCCCGTCAGGATCAAAAAAAGCGTTTGCAGAATCGCACCCAGAAGGCTGCCATGCGCACGACTATCAAGAAGGTTTTGGCTGCTGTTGAAGCTGGCGACAAAGATACCGCTGCAGCAGCGTTGGCTCAGGCAACATCCTTGCTCGACCGCGCAGGTCGCAAGCGTCAGATTCATCCTCGTCAGGCTGCACGTCGTGTTTCCCGTCTGAATGCGCACGTTAAGGCTATCGACTGATAACCCTTTTAATCCGGATACAAAACCCGTCGGCTGAAAAGTCGGCGGGTTTTTTCATGGTGGTCAGCTTGTTTTTCGAAGCCTCTGGTCTATAATTGTTTCTCCGATTCAGGGGGGACGGCTCTCATGTCCGAACATTTATCTGACTCAAAATCCAAGAAAAATATCTCTGGCTCAGAGTACAACCAGGAAATAGCCAAGTTAAACAAGGCGCTGGTCAAGCTTCAGTACTGGGTTAAGGCTCAAGGGTTGCGTATCATTATTCTCTTTGAGGGTCGCGATGCGGCCGGAAAGGGTGGCACAATCAAGCGCCTTCTGGAGCCATTGAATCCCCGCGGGTGTAATGTGGTGGCATTGCCTGCACCATCTGACCGGGAAAAAACCCAGTGGTATTTTCAACGTTATGTGCAGCATTTTCCTGCTGCTGGCGAAATCGTCATTTTTGACCGTAGTTGGTACAACCGGGCAGGTGTTGAGCGGGTGATGGGCTTTTGCACCGACAAGGAATACCGGGAATTTATGCGCTCATGTCCTGAGTTTGAGCGTATGATCGTACGATCGGGCATCATTCTTCTGAAATACTGGTTTTCGGTCAGTGATGCAGTGCAGGAAAAGCGGTTTCAGAAGCGGGCGACCGATTCGACCAAGCACTGGAAGCTTAGTCCCATGGATCTGGAGTCCCGAGACCGGTGGGTAGAATATTCGAGAGCCAAAGACGAAATGTTCTTTTACACCGATATTGAGGAAGCGCCATGGTATGTGGTCAATGCGGATGACAAAAAGCGGGCGCGACTAAATTGCCTGAACCATATTCTGCATAGCATTCCTTACGAAGATATCATGCCTGCACCGGAGCCGTTGCCACCGCGCCGAAAACCGTCCGAATACGACCGACCGGATATGGAAGATCAGCATTTTGTCCCTGAGGTTTATTAATAGGTTATTTTCAGATAACAAATGGAAAGAATTTCATCAGAATTCAAATATAAAGAGGCGACCATGACCACCTCATCGACGCAGGATGTCATTACTAACAGCAAAGAATCGGAAGCGGGAGCACGCTGTTTCGATGTGCTTGCATCCCAGCACGATATTGATGATCCGAAGATCAAGAAAGTACTGACCAAGTATCTGCAGGAAGAGGAGCTTAAGCCTTATCAGGCTGAGCTGATTCATCTGCAAAGGCATCTGGAAGAAACTGGTAAGCGCATGATTATTCTCTTTGAAGGTCGCGATGCGGCAGGCAAGGGAGGAACGATCCGCAGAGTGACCCGTTACATGAACGAGAAGCATTATCGGGTTGTGGCCCTTGGCAAGCCGACCGAACATCAGATGACGCAATGGTTTTTTCAGAAATATATATCGCATTTTCCTCGCGGCGGCGAGATCGTGCTGTTTGATCGCAGCTGGTACAACCGGGCGATGGTGGAGCCTGTTTTTAATTTCTGCTCAGAAGATGAATACAAAAACTTCATGAAGGGGGTAACCGGGTTTGAGAAGGAATTGGTGCGGCAGGGTACGATTCTTGTGAAGCTCTATTTCAGCGTGAATAAGGATGTACAGAAGGCCCGTTTCGATCGTCGCCAGTATGACCCTCTCAGGCAGTGGAAGTTATCCGAGGTGGATCTGCAGGCACAAGAGCGCTGGGATGACTTTACCAATATGAAATATTCGATGCTTAAACGCACACATTCACCTTCGGCACCCTGGACGGTTATTCGCTCCGTGGATAAACATCTGTGCCGCCTCAATGCCATGAAGGTGATTCTGAATTCGGTTCAGTATGAGAAGCATGACAAAGACCTTGATTGCGTGCCCGAAGAAAAGGTGGTGATTTCTGGCGCTCGCGAAATTGAAATCATGGAACGGCAGCGTCTGAAGAGCGGTAAATTCATCGGTTAAGCATTGGACAGTGCCATGAATAATATGTCACCGAACACGTTGATGGCGTGGTCTGATTGACCCGTTTTACAGTATTCTGATCCATGTCTGATTTATGCTTGGTTTCCGGCATGGAGTTCATAGGATGCGCGCATGACTGATTCTCGAACGACCAATCGTATTCTTCTATTACAGGGAGGGGATGCGCTGTCGCCCTTTCGCCGGGAAAAATTGCAGATGGCTATAGCCGATTGCGGGATTCCTGCCGGGAATATCGAAAGCCACTGGTTGTATGTTGTCGAGGTCAATGAGGCCGAATCTGCATGGTCGGTTGCCGATGGCGAACGTCTGGCTCTGCTGCTGGATCACCCCCCTGTCAATTTTGATGCGGCGGCTTCGGATGAACTGTTCATCGTGATTCCCCGCATCGGGACCATCAGTCCGTGGTCATCCAAGGCTACAGATATTGCCCGGCTTTGCGGACTTAACAGCCTTAATCGCATTGAGCGCGGCATGATTTACCGCCTGGAAGGCGTTACGCGTGAACAGCAGCAAGCCGTTGCCGAACGGCTGCATGATCGCATGACTGAATCGGTGCTCCGTGATACATCAGGCCTTGATCAGTTGTTCGATCACCATACCCCTGCGGCGCTGAAGACGGTTGATATTCTATCGACGGGTGAACAGAGGGGGGGCGCCGCGCTGCAGGCAGCCAATGTAGAATTGGGTCTGGCGCTGTCGGTGGATGAAATCGAATATCTATTAGAGAACTTCACCCGGCTTGAGCGAAACCCGAGCGATACTGAACTGATGATGTTTGCTCAGGCAAATTCAGAGCATTGCCGCCATAAGATTTTCAATGCCGACTGGGTGATTGATGGCAAGCCGCAGTCCCGATCCCTGTTTTCCATGATCCGCAATACGCATGAATTGCACCCGGAAGGCACGCTGGTGGCATACAGTGATAATTCATCCGTGATTGAGGGCGCCAAAGCACGCCGGTTTTATCCCAACAGTGATGGCCATTATTCAGTACACGACGATCAGACGCATATCTTGATGAAGGTGGAAACCCATAATCACCCGACAGCCATTGCTCCGTTTCCTGGTGCAGCAACCGGTTCGGGTGGTGAAATCCGTGATGAGGGTGCGACTGGCGTCGGCTCCAAGCCGAAGGCGGGCCTGTGCGGTTTTTCTGTATCGAATCTGCGTATTCCGGACTTTGAGCAGCCATGGGAAATGAATTTCGGCAAACCCGGACGCATTGCCTCAGCCCTCGATATCATGATCGATGGTCCGATTGGTGCGGCTGCCTTTAACAACGAATTCGGACGCCCCAATCTGTGCGGGTATTTCCGCACCTACGAGCAGGAGGTGCCGACTGGTAAGGGGAAAAGCGAACTGCGTGGCTATCACAAGCCGATCATGCTGGCGGGTGGCGTCGGCAATATCGATGCTCGCCATGTGCACAAAAAGGAAGTGCCTGCTGGCAGCCTGATTATCCAGTTGGGTGGGCCTGCCATGTTAATCGGGCTCGGCGGCGGTGCTGCTTCAAGCATGGATACCGGTACGAATGTTGAGGCGCTTGATTTTGATTCCGTGCAGCGGGGCAACCCGGAGATGGAGCGTCGCTGCCAGGAGGTTCTTGATCGCTGCTGGCAGATGGGCGATGCCAATCCGATTCTGTTTATTCACGATATTGGTGCCGGTGGACTTTCAAATGCTGTGCCGGAGCTGATTAACGATGCCGGTCGCGGTGGGCGTATTGATTTGCGCGCCGTACTCAATATGGAGCCTGGCATGAGCCCGATGCAAATCTGGTGCAATGAGGCGCAGGAGCGCTATATGCTGTCCATTGCGCCGGAATCTCTGGCCTTGTTTACCAGGCTCTGTGCCCGGGAGCGTTGTCTGTTTGCTGTGCTTGGACAGGCAACGGAAAAACGCGATCTGGTGGTCAATGATCCCGAATTCGGCAATCGCCCGGTCGATTTGCCGCTGCAAGTGCTGTTGGGCAAGCCGCCCAAAATGACGCGCGAAGTCGTCCATGTTGCCAATCCTTCCGTGGCTCTGGAGCTAAACAAGATTGACTTACATGATGCTATGCGGCGCGTGTTGCGGTTGCCTGCTGTAGCCAGCAAGGAATTTCTTATCACCATTGGTGACCGATCTGTTACCGGCCTAGTTGCGCGCGATCAAATGGTTGGCCCCTGGCAGGTTCCTGTTGCAGATGTAGCCGTAACGGCAACAGATTATACAGCCTTTACCGGGGAAGCGATGTCCATGGGTGAGCGAACACCGATGGCAGTTCTGAATGCCCCTGCATCCGGGCGCATGGCTATCGGCGAAGCCCTAACCAATATTGCAGCTTCAAGCATCGATAAGATTGGGGACATCAAGCTTTCGGCCAACTGGATGGCGGCTTGCGGGCATGCTGGCGAGGATGCGGCACTTTTTGATACGGTGCATGCCGTAGGCATGGAATTGTGTCCCCAACTCGGTATTTCCATCCCGGTGGGCAAGGATTCTCTGTCGATGAAAACCGTTTGGGATCAGGGAGGTGAACGGCGCGAAATGACCAGCCCGTTGTCACTGATTGTTTCAGCTTTTGCACCTGTTTCCGATATCCGACGGACTTTAACTCCGGAGCTGCGCACTGATGCAGGAGAAACCGATCTTATTCTCCTTGATCTGGGTGCGGGGAAAAATCGACTTGGCGGCTCAGCGTTGGCGCAGGTATATGGTGTGGCAGGTGAGGAGGTTCCCGATGTGGACGAAGCGTCCTTGCTGAAAGCGTTTTTTGCAGGAGTCCAGCGACTAAATAGCGAGGGAATGATACTTGCCTATCATGATCGCTCCGATGGCGGCCTGTTTGCCACATTGTGCGAAATGGCTTTTGCCGGGCGGGCTGGTCTTAACGTACACCTTGAAACCCTGAGTGGGGATCGCAGCGGATATGAACTTCCTCTGTTGTTTGCCGAAGAACTGGGGGCAGTAATCCAGATTCGGCGCAGTGAGCGGGAAAAGGTGCTGGCTCATTTGGTGGATTGCGGGCTTGGGCACGTGACGCATGTGATCGGCAGTGTTTGCACGAACGAATCCAACAACCAACGCCTGAAGTTTTCCTTTCATAACCGGCCGATTGTTGATGAGGGTATTCTGGAACTTCAGAAGATCTGGGCTGAAACCAGCTACAGGATACAGGCGTTACGCGATAATTCCGAGTGTGCCAAAGAGGCATTTGAGGCAATTTTCGATGCATCCAATACCGGGCTTATGGCCCGTCTCAATTTCGACCCGGCTGAGGATATCTGCGCTCCTTATATCGCAAAGTCCCGGCCGCAAATGGCCGTGTTGCGAGAACAGGGTGTCAATGGCCAGATCGAAATGGCTGCGGCCTTCGATCGGGCGGGCTTCGACTGCGTGGACGTACATATGTCCGATATCATCAGTGGCAGGGTTGCACTGGATGAATTCAAGGGGCTCGTTGCATGCGGCGGCTTTTCGTTTGGCGATGTGCTGGGTGCGGGCCGTGGCTGGGCAAGTTCTATCCGCTTCAATAATCGCGCGCGCGATCAGTTTGACGCTTTCTTTCATCGTGCGGATACCTTTGCGTTGGGTGTATGTAACGGCTGCCAGATGCTGAGCGGGCTCAAGGATATTATACCGGGTGCTGAGCATTGGCCGCAGTTTGTACGCAATCGCTCTGAGCAATTCGAGGCACGTCTGCTACAAGTTGAAATCCCGGAATCACCGTCGATTTTTATGCGGGATATGGAAGGTTCTGTATTGCCCCTGGTAGTCGCTCACGGCGAAGGTCAGGCTCGTTTTGATAACGATGCCCAGATGCAGGCAGCTTTTGTCAGTCTTCGTTATGTCGACTCGACAGGAAAGGCTGCTTTCCATTATCCCGCCAACCCGAACGGTTCTCCTAGGGGTATTGCCGGGCTGACCACTAATGACGGCCGTTTCACGATTATGATGCCACACCCCGAGCGCATGTTCCGCGCTGTACAGTATTCCTGGCACCCTCAGGAATGGGGTGAAGACGGGCCGTGGCTGCGTATGTTCCGCAATGCCAGGCGCTGGGTTGAATAAGCACATTTTTTTGATGCTTTTTGTTGGCTTCTGAGGCGCTGTTCTGATAACTTCCGCGCCCGTCATGAATACCAATACTAAATACGTTTTTGTTACTGGCGGGGTCGTGTCCTCGTTGGGTAAGGGCATTGCTGCAGCCTCACTGGCAGCCCTGTTTGAGGCACGTGGCCTGAAGGTCACGATGCAAAAGCTGGATCCGTATATCAACGTTGATCCGGGTACCATGAGCCCTTTCCAGCATGGTGAGGTCTTCGTGACCGACGATGGCGCTGAAACCGATCTGGATCTGGGCCATTACGAACGCTTTACCCATGCCACTATGTCCAAGCGCTCGAATTATACCACCGGCCGCATCTACGAATCAGTGATTCGCCGCGAACGCCGTGGCGATTATCTGGGCGCAACCGTACAGGTCATTCCGCATATTACGGATGCCATCAAGGATGCAGTATTGTCCCTGAGAGCCGATGATGTGGATATCGCGCTGGTGGAAATTGGTGGCACAGTTGGTGATATTGAATCACAACCGTTCCTTGAAGCGATTCGACAGTTGCGTTTTGACCTGGGTCGTAAAAACACAGCCTACGTACACCTGACTCTGGTTCCATACATTGGCTCTGCCGGTGAAATCAAAACCAAGCCAACGCAGCATTCCGTGCAGAAGCTGCGCGAAATCGGTATTCAGCCGGATGTACTGCTTTGCCGCAGTGATCACCCCATCCCTAAAGGCCAGAAGGATAAGATCGCACTGTTCTGCAATGTGGATCGGGAAGCAGTGATTGACGCACCGGATGTTGATACCATCTATGGTGTACCGTTGTCGCTGCGAAGTGGCGGCCTGGGCTCGGTGATTCTTGAGCATTTCGGCCTGCCCGATAATGAGCCGGATGTATCTATCTGGCAGGACATCTGCGACAAGATTCGCAGCCCGAAAGAAGAGGTCCGCATAGCCATGGTTGGCAAGTATGTGGAGCTGGCGGATGCCTACAAGTCAGTCAACGAGGCGCTTTTTCATGGGGGCATTTCCAGCGGTGTGCGTGTGTCGATCCAATATATTGATGCCGAATCGCTGGAAAAGAAGGGCACGGATGTGCTTGCAGATGTGCATGGTATTCTGGTACCGGGCGGATTCGGTGAACGTGGCACGGCCGGAAAGATGCTGGCTATCCAATATGCCCGCGAGAATAAAGTGCCGTTTCTGGGGATATGTCTTGGCATGCAGTTGGCAGTGGTAGAATTTGCCCGCCATGTGGCCGGTCTTGAAAATGCCAGTAGCAGTGAATTTGATGAGCGTGCCGAACATCCTGTAATCGCTTTGATGACCGAGTGGGAACAGGAAGGATCGCGGGTGCAACGCAGCTCCAACAGTGATCTGGGTGGTACAATGCGTTTGGGTGGCTATCCCTGCAAACTGACTGAAGGGACACACGCGGCAGGAGCTTACAAGCAGAGCGAGATTCGCGAGCGCCATCGCCATCGTTATGAGTTCAACAACACCTATCGCCAACAGCTTGAAGAGGCGGGGCTTGTGATATCCGGTACGTTGCCTGATAACTCGCTGGTGGAGATTGTCGAGGTGCGTGACCACCCCTGGTTCGTTGCTTGCCAGTTTCACCCTGAGTTTCTTTCCCGACCATATGCACCGCACCCGCTGTTTGCCGCTTTTGTCGGAGCCTCCAAAAAGCAAGCGGAGCAAGCATGAACCAGCATAGGATTACCCTGGCTGATTTCGAGATCAGCAATCGACTGCCATTTACACTGCTGGCCGGTCCATGCGTAATCGAGTCGGAAGATTTCACTATGAAGGTAGCTGAATCTATCAAGTTGATCGCCGACAGATGTGGTGTTCCCCTGGTGTTTAAATCCAGCTTCGACAAGGCTAATCGTACATCCAAGGACGGGTTTCGAGGTCCGGGTCTGCAGGAAGGATTGAAAATACTGCAACGCGTCAGGGATGAAGTGGGCGTGCCTGTGGTTACTGATGTGCATACGCCGGAGCAGGCAAGTGCCGTGGCTGAAGTGGCCGATATCTTGCAGACACCAGCTTTTTTGTGCCGTCAGACGGATTTTATTCAGGCCGTTGCTGCGACGGGCAAGATTATCAACATCAAGAAAGGTCAGTTTCTGGCACCCTGGGACATGCAGCATGTGCTGGACAAGGCGCTGGCGACGGGCAATGAAAATATCATGCTGTGCGAGCGCGGTGCCAGTTTCGGCTACAACAATCTGGTTTCCGACATGCGCTCACTAATGGTGATGCGTGAGTTTGGCGCACCGGTCGTGTTTGATGCGACGCATTCGGTTCAGCAACCGGGCGGACTGGGAGGTGCCACGGGCGGCAATCGTGAATTCGTTCCGGGGCTTTCTCGTGCGGCTGTTGCAACAGGTGTGGCGGCGCTGTTCATGGAAGTGCATCCCGATCCAGACAAGGCCTTGTCCGATGGGCCGAATTCCTTGCCTTTGAGTGATCTTGAGGCACTGCTGATGACATTGAAGCGGCTGGACGAAGTCGTAAAGAATTAAACGCAGGGAAGGGAAAATTAAGTGGAATGATCCTTGTATCATCCATGTTCGCTGCGGCAAGCGTTTAAAAATTGAAAATACAGGCAATGGGGCCTGTCAGGAGTTAGAAGATGAGTGAAATTATTTCTGTACACGGGCGCGAAATTTATGATTCGCGCGGCAATCCGACTGTCGAAGTCGATGTGAAACTTGCCAGTGGCGCTTTTGCGCGCGCTGCAGTACCAAGCGGCGCATCCACCGGGTCTCGTGAAGCAGTTGAGCTGCGCGATGGGGACAAGCGTCTCGGAGGCAAGGGTGTACGCAAGGCAGTCGCCAATGTGAATGGTGAGATCGCTACGGCCGTAAATGGTATGCATGCTGATGATCAGCAGGCACTGGACGACAAACTGATTCAGCTGGACGGGACTGCCAACAAGGGGCGTCTGGGCGCGAATGCAATTCTAGGTGTATCGATGGCAGTGGCCAAGGCACAGGCCACAGAAAAGGGCGTGTCGCTGTTCGGCTATCTGGGCGGTGATTCTGCAACCTTGTTGCCTGTACCGTGCATGAATGTCATCAACGGTGGATCGCATGCCGATAACAATATTGATTTTCAGGAATATATGATTGCGCCTGCCGGTGCAGCAAACTTTGCTGAATCGCTGGAGATGGGTGCAGAGGTGTTTCATGCTCTGAAATCGGTGCTGAAGGCTGGCGGCCACATTACAGCAGTGGGAGATGAGGGTGGTTTCGCACCGAATCTTGGATCCAATGAAGAGGGCATCATTGTTATCTTGCAGGCCATCGAGAAAGCCGGCCTGAAAGCGGGCGAGGATGTGGTGATCTGCTCGGATATGGCTGCATCCGAATTTTATCGTGACGGCAAGTATGTACTGGCTGGCGAAGGTGACAAGAAGCTCGATTCCGCAGGCATGGTCGATTTGATCGACTCGTTGTGCCGCCAGTATCCGATCGTATCCGTTGAGGATGGGCTGGATGAAGGCGACTGGGATGGCTGGAAGCTTTTGACCGACAAGATTGGTGATCGTGTGCAGGTGGTCGGCGATGACCTGTTTGTAACCAACCCGGCGATTCTTAAAGAGGGCATCGACAAGGGTGTTGCCAATGCATTGCTGGTGAAGGTGAATCAGATCGGGACGCTTTCCGAAACGATTGCTGCAGTGAACATGGCTCATGCTGCCGGCTATCGCTGCATGATGAGCCATCGTTCCGGTGAAACGGAAGATGCAACCATTGCGGATCTTGCTGTGGCATTGGCTACAGGCCAGATCAAGTCAGGATCGGCATCGCGCTCGGATCGAATGGCCAAGTACAATCAGTTGCTGCGTATCGAAGAAGAGCTTGGTTCGAAGGCCCGGTTTGCCGGCCGCTCTGCTTTCCTGCGGAGCTGATTGCAGCCGTCTAAGCTGATGTACAAGGTCTTGCGCTGGGTTATCTGGGCTGCCGGCCTGTCAGCGGCAGCCTATATGGCCTGGGGGCTGGTGTTTTCGGACCATGGTTATCTGGTGTATCGGGAAGAGGCGGTGCAGCTTCAAGCTTTACAGGAAGAGGTAAAGCTTCTGAAGCAGGAACGCGAAAGACTGGCAAAGCAGATTCTGAGCCTGCGCAATGATCCGGATGCACTGGAAGAACTGGTGCATCGTGAGTTGGGCTACGTGCATTCGGATGAATATATGCTGATTATGCCTGGGGAAGGAAAGAAAACGAAGGAGGAAGCCAAACCATGACAGGCGTTGTAACTCGTTTTGCTCCTTCTCCGACCGGCATGCTTCATCTTGGTAATGTGCGCACTGCCCTTCTTAACTGGTTGTTTGCCCACAAGCATCAGGGAAGGTTTCTTCTGCGCTTTGAAGATACGGACCAGAACCGATCCGAACAGCAGTATATCCATGCCATAGAAGATGATCTCAGCTGGCTGGGCCTTAACTGGGATGGTCAGGCTCTGTTTCAATCGCAACATGCCGCACAGCATCAGGAATCCTTGCAGAAGCTGGCTGACAAGGGCCTGGCCTACCGCTGCTTTTGCAGTGAATCCCACATTCAGCTTGATCGCAAGTTGGCGGCTTCGCGCGGATTGCCACCCAGGTACTCAGGCCGTTGCCGGAAGTTGTCCCCGGAAGATGCTTGCAAGCGAGCTGAAACAGATGCGTTCGTCTGGCGCCTAGCCGTGCATGCCGATGAGGGCGATGTGATTGTGGCGGATGCGCTGCGTGGTAATGTCAGTTTTGCTCTGCGGGATCTTGATGATCCGGTTGTGGCGCGCTCGAATGGAAGCTTTACGTTCCTGTTGCCGAATGCAGTGGACGACGCCATGGATGGCATCACCCAAGTCCTGCGCGGCGATGACCACCTTACCAATTCCGCATATCAGGTCTGGCTTCTGCACAAGCTTGGCTTTGTGCCTCCGGTATATATGCATCATGGCCTGTTGCTGGGCGCGGATGGCGGTAAACTATCCAAGCGAAGCGGTAGCCACAGCGTGGCCGATCTCCGGGATGATGGGCTCCTGCCAGATGCACTTGTGCAGGCGATGACACGCCTTGGACACCCGAATCTGCCAGATAATGCGCTGGATTTAACGTCGTTGGCCATGGGCTTTGCTGCCGAACATGTTTCCACGAGTGCTGTGCGCTGGTCGGATGATGAAATGTGGCGTTGGAACACCCGTATGCTTCATCATATGGTCGAAGATAAATTGCTGGCACTGGTATCCGGGATCATACCTCTGGCCGACAAGGGCTTTGTGCAACTGGTGCAGCCGAATCTTGAGCGCATTGAAGATGCATACCAGTTTATGCGTCTTGTAGATATACATGAAACGCTGGATGATGAATCGATGTCTGTAGCCGTTGAAGCCGGAGCGGATTTTTTTGCAACAGCTGAAAGGCTTTGGCAAATGCTGGATCATCCTGAATGGAAGGCGTGGGCTGATTCGATCAAGGAAGAAACCGGTAAATCCGGGCGCATGTTGTTTATGCCGCTGCGTGTAGCCTTGAGTGGCGCCATGCACGGGCCGGAAATGAGCGCTGTGTTGGCATATCTTGGCCATCAGGGTGTCCATGCGCGACTGAGTGATATGCAGAGCCGATTGCATGATCGGAACACCATTGCAGAATGAGTGGAAATATGGATCAGCAAAACCTCGTTGTTTATAACACACTGACGCGAAGCAAGGCAGCTTTTGAGCCGCTCGTGCCGGGTAAGGTCGGCATGTATGTCTGTGGCGTGACCGTTTACGATTATTGCCATGTCGGGCATGCCCGCGTGATGGTCATGTTCGATGTTATCTATCGCTGGCTTGTTTATCTTGGCTTTAATGTGAATTATGTACGTAACTTTACCGATGTGGATGACAAGATTATTGCACGGGCGCTGGAGCGTAACATTGCCATCGGCGAATTGACCGAAGATATGATCAAGGCATTCCATGCGGATGCCGATTCGCTTGGATGTCTTCGTCCAACCCATGAGCCGCGGGCAACGCTGCATATGGATCAGATGATCGCGATGATTAAGGTGTTGGTCGAAAGCGAGCATGCTTATGTGGCCGATTCCGGGGATGTTCTTTATGCCGTGCGCAGCTTTCCGGGCTACGGGCAGTTATCCGGCAAGAATATTGATGATCTTGAATCCGGCAGTCGCGTGGAAGTTGATGCAGGCAAACGCGATCCGCTGGACTTTGTGTTGTGGAAGATGGCCAAGGCAGGCGAGCCAGCGTGGAGCTCACCGTGGGGGCAGGGGCGCCCAGGGTGGCATATCGAATGTTCGGCAATGAGTTGTGCGCATCTTGGAGACACCTTCGACATTCACGGTGGCGGTATGGATCTGAAATTCCCCCACCATGAAAACGAAATTGCACAGGCCAAGGCGGCCAATCATGGCGGTTTTGCCCGTTACTGGCTGCACAACGGGTTCGTGAACATCAATGCGGAAAAGATGTCCAAATCGCTCGGGAATTTCTTCACCATTCGTGAGATAACCGAACGTTATCACCCGGAAGTTCTGCGCATGTTTATGCTGGGCACGCATTATCGCTCGCCGCTGGATTTTTCGGATGCAGCCATGGATGCTGCAAAAACAAGCCTTGATCGCCTGTACGAAACTGCCAGGCGGTTGGCTGGCGCCCATGTTGAAAGCGGGCATGTGCCACCGAGATTTGCCGCAGCTATGAACGATGATTTCAATTCTCCGGAGGCATTGGCTGAAATGTTCGACATGTCCCGCATCATCAACAAGGGAATGGATACCGGGCATGATGTTGCTGGCGAGGTGCTTGCGTTCAGGGCCATGGCCGATGCCTTGGGGATCCTGCAGCAGGATGCTGAGGCCTGGTTTCAATCTGGTGAGGCTGATGGTGCGCGCATTGAATCGTTGATCGAAGAACGCAATCAGGCAAGAAAAGGCAGGGACTTTGCTCGCGCGGATGCCATTCGCGATGAACTAGCTGCCGAGGGCATTGTGCTTGAGGATGGTGCTGGCACCACGATCTGGAAGAAGGTCTGATGTATCAACTTCTCCCAACATGCGCTGGGAGCTTGCCCGATCTGATGTTTGACATGCAAAATCCAGATATGGGGATATGGCGAGTAGATTGGAGGGATGGAATTGTCTGACATGGGGCAAAAGAGCTCGAATGTGGTCTGGCACCAGACACAGGTTAGCCGCGAGATGCGGGAAAAACAAAATGGCCATCGCGGTGCCGTCCTCTGGTTTACCGGACTTTCAGGTGCTGGTAAATCAACACTAGCGCATGCGGTTGAAGAGCGACTTCATCAGATAGGTTGCAGCACCTTTGTGATTGATGGCGATAATGTTCGCCATGGCCTGTGCTCCGACCTCGGGTTCTCGGACACGGATCGGGTCGAAAACATTCGCCGTGTCGGTGAGGTGGCGGGCTTGTTTGTGCAGGCTGGTGTTCTGACCCTGACCGCATTTATTTCACCCTTCCGGGAAGACCGGGCCAGGGTGCGGCATATTCTTGGTGATGATTTTATTGAGGTGCATTGCGACACCTCACTGGATGTGTGCGAGGCGCGTGATGTAAAGGGTTTGTACAGGCGTGCCAGAGCTGGGGAAATAGCTGACTTTACAGGAATTTCATCTCCCTATGAGGCGCCGGATTCCCCGGAAATTCGTGTCAATACAGGCGGCGATAGTCTGGATGTTTGCGTGCAGCAGGTGGTTGATTTTCTTGCAGGTAAGGGAATGATCAGGCTATGAAGGGAATTATTCTGGCCGGTGGTTCGGGAACACGCCTGCATCCTCTGACGCTGGCAGTCAGCAAGCAGCTGATGCCGATCTATGATAAGCCAATGATTTATTATCCGTTGTCGACACTGATGTTGGCCGGCATTCGCGAAATTCTGATTATTTCCACGCCGCATGATTTGCCGCTTTTCCGAAACTTGCTTGGAGACGGTCGTGCATGGGGGGTCGAATTGTCCTATGCCGAACAGCCGAGCCCTGATGGATTGGCGCAGGCATTCACCATCGGCCGCGAGTTTGTTGGCAATGACGCATGTTGCCTGATCCTGGGCGATAATATCTTCTACGGACAGGGCATGCCTGCTCAGCTTCGCCAGGCTGTTTCCCGGGTATCCGGGGGAGAGGGCGGCGGAACTGTGTTCGCCTATCGGGTACATGATCCGGAGCGCTATGGTGTGCTCGAATTTGATTCCCAGGGGAAGGTGTTGTCCATTGAAGAAAAACCGGCCAAACCGAAGTCTAACTGGGCGGTGACGGGGCTGTATTTCTATGATAACCGGGTCATCGATATTGCCGCTGGCTTGAAGCCTTCTGCGAGGGGCGAGTTGGAGATTACCGACGTGAACAGGAAATATCTGTCAAACGGGGCGTTGCATGTAGAAAGACTGGGTCGTGGGTCGGCCTGGCTGGATACCGGAACGCATGAATCCTTGATGGATGCGGCAAGTTATGTCGAGGTGGTCGAGAAGCGACAGGGGATGAAGATTTCCTCTCCGGAAGAGATTGCCTGGGAGATGGGGTATATCAATGATGCGGAGCTAGAGAAGCTGGCTGAACCATTGATGAAGAGTGGCTATGGTCTGTATCTGATGCGAAGGCTGGCTGAAAAGAAATCATGAATGTCATCCGGACGGCGCTGCCCGGCGTTCTGATTATAGAGCCCAAGGTGTTTGGTGATGCGCGCGGTTTTTTTCTGGAGACGTTCCATAAACAGAGGTATGACGAGGTCGGTATTCCTGGAGAAGGATTGGAGTTTGTGCAGGATAATCATTCTCGTTCGCGCAAGGGCGTTTTGCGGGGCATGCATTTTCAGCTTGAGAATCCTCAGGGAAAGCTGGTGTCGGCAGGTACGGGTACAGTGTTTGATGTGGCGGCTGATGTAAACCCTGATTCTCCGACCTATCGGCAATGGGTTGGCGTTGAGATTTCTGAAGACAATCACAGGCAGCTGTGGATTCCATCCGGCTATGCACATGGTTTTTGCGTGCTCTCAGAGGTAGCAGATTTTGAGTACAAGTGTACGGCCTTGTATCATCCTCAATCCGATAGCGGCGTGGCCTGGAATGATCCGGAGCTTGGTATTAAGTGGCCGATTAGCAATCCCTTATTATCGGATAAGGATATGGCCCTCCCCAGGTTAAGCGAGGCGAGAAGAGAGCGTTTGCCCAAATGAGGCTCCTGATTACGGGGTGCAGGGGGC
>Ga0209919_1000462_pt1 | contig 20670 bp, 15 predicted proteins | sample SalPon2A_C_D2_MG_FD_185721 | JGI IMG/M metagenome (GOLD analysis project Ga0209919, IMG submission 185721) | Soil microbial communities from South San Francisco under conditions of wetland restoration - Salt Pond MetaG R2A_C_D2_MG (SPAdes)... | ecosystem: Environmental > Terrestrial > Soil >... | reverse complement strand
TCATTTAAACTCCTTTATAAAAATTATTTTTATTACTTAAAACTGCCAGAAGAAAGTTACTCTCGGTGTTATGTCACTATCATTTGCGCTCTGTACCGTGTGTACTTCAATGCCCGGCATAACACTTACTTTTGGAGCAACTTTAAAATCTATTGCGCCAATAATTAAACCCTGTTTGTCGTTAGTTATTGCGCTGTTGGTGTTTGGATCATAGGTGTCATAACGTCCAACAATTCCAACTTTATCTGAAACCATTGCCTTTGCCCAAACCGAGACACCAAAACCGGATTGTGTTTCTAAGGCGCCTGTTGTTGCAAAATTATTTTGCTGGCTTTTAATAAATCCTTCAACACCTATTGAAAATGCATTGTCTTGTTTGTAGTTAATGAATCCTGCAGCAACAAATGCTGAATTATTTTTCATCTTTCCATCGAATATATCTAACTTTGGTGCGTGAGATGCATAATCACCGTAAACTGTAAGTAACAAATTAGAGCTTGGTTTGAACATAAGGCGCGCATAATATCTTTTATATTTATCCGTTTCTGGTTTGTTCCCCGAACCATCACCAATTTTTACCCAGTACTGTGCTACTCCCGCATCATCAAGTCTACCTTTTAAGTCGATACCAATATCTCTTGAAGAAACTATTTTGAAATAGTCCATAATTGTTTTTTCCAAAGCTCTGTAACCCCAGGCACCTTCAGATGCATCAAAAGCCGGTGTGGGAGACATACCAACGATAAGGTCTGATCCCTTGAAAACATTATTCCATTTTAACCATGCGTCTTTTACAAAAACACCTATATTAGCTCCGCTTGAAATAGCAGATTCCATTCTGAACCTTGATGAAAACTGATCATTAATTGTATAATCTGCTGTTACATAAATTCTTCTGAACTGAAAACCATTAAGGTCTTTATTAGCCGGGTTAATTGCGTTTGCATTATAGAAAAGGTCGCCGAACATTAATCCGCTAAATTTAACCGGCCCAACTGCGTTTTTATCCTGCGCGTTGGCATTAAAAATAAGAATAGTTGCGAAGAGGATGGAAAAAATAGTGAAAAGTTTTGCTCTCATTGTTTGTCCTTTGTTTGTTATAGAATACTTAATACTAAATTATTTTCGTATTCAAATCTATGAAGCCAGTATTAAGACACTATTAAGACAATGTTATGAAATTGTTAAGCCTTTGGGGCAGATTTGTTGGTTGTTTTGAAGTGTTTGGCAATGATTGCATTTTCTGAATTTGCCTGACTAAATTTATAAATCAGACCTCTGTTATATCCATTTTATAGGAATTATATATCAACCGATATTCCATTTGCCATTCATTCTCTTTAATACCAGAAATGTCATTTAATAATTTGTGATGTGTTGCAATTTGATAATGTTTTTCGACCGGTTTAAATTCTTTTTGGAAAATATCGGTGTCTATGTTGAGTATCTCAACAAATTCGTTTTTCATAATTACCTCTTTTTAATAGACAGAACGCTGCTTTCAGCGCCCTGAATCACTGATTAAGGAGGAAATACTTTTTGTTTAAATTCAAAAAATATACAGGAGAAATATAATCAGCGAATAATGCCCGGGTGTTAAGAAAATATTAATTGAACATTAAATAATTGTTAACTGTCCTTATAACAGTTAAAAATAAAAAATAATTCCATTCATACGGTTTTTTTATTATTTTTCTTTCTCCCATAAAAGTTGGAGCTATTATTTTATGTCTGACGAAAAGAAGCAGGAAATTGAAAAAATATTCAGAGAATCAAATTCTTCTACTGAACTTTTTGACGCTTTTAGAATAGCAATATCCAATAAAATTCCTGATTCGGATCTTTATAAAACTCTCCTGTGGAATAAAGTTCTTTCGGCTGATGAGATTGCAATGTATGCTGAAAAAATAACTAAGGAATTTCCTGAAAATTCATATAATATCTTTTTGTGGGCCGGACAGATATACGGAGCAAGTTCCGTTTTTGGTGAATATCATGAAAGTGCTGTTAAATATTTCAAAAAGGCCGCCCTCATAAATGAATCAACTGCCGAACCATATATTTTATTGGCCGGTACATATAATAAAGAATTAAACATTCCTCCCTTTGATGATCTTATAAGTATACTTGAGGATGGGATAGAAAAAACGCAAGAAAAAAGCAGGCTTTGTTTTATAATATCGGACCTGTATATGCAGAAGGGAAATATTGAAAACTCACGCAGGTTTAGAAGTCTGGGTGAAAGGTATCAAAAAGACAAATCTTAAAACTTGTAACCGATAGAAAAATAAAAGAGGACATCTCCCCATGAGATCGGGTTATCTGGCAGATTTTTTTTGAACTTAAAGCTTCTTCCTACCGAAAATTCTGCAGGACCGATGGGTGTATCGAAGGCCAGACTTGCTCCTATCCCATGTCTTAAATCTTTAAATCTAATTTGTTCGGGAAATTCCCACGTTGAACCAAGATCATACCTGATTTTAAAATATGTGGTGAAAAAAATATTAACCGGCAACAGATAGCGATATTCAAAAGAAGCAAGGAAAAGCTGCCGCCCCCTGTACTCATAATCATGCATACCAAAAAAAGACTCCTGTCCGCCCAAGGCATACTGCTGCGATAGAGGTAGTGTTTTGTCACCAAATCCAAGTTCTATTCTCGGGCTAAATGTGTTATGCTTGCCAACAGTAATATAATTCTTATAAGCAAAACCTATTTTTTGAAAACCGATATCGCCGCCAAAAATAGTCTGTCCGGTTTCATAAAAAGCAGAAAAATAGAGGCCTTTGTTCGGGAAAGGATATTTGTCTTGTGTATCAATTGTTGAGCTGACCTTAAACGTTGCTAATTTAATTTTATATGTGCTTGCCGGGGTCCCTGATAAATTTCTAACTTCATCAATTTCATATTTTCCGTTAAAAATAAGATTTCCAAATTTTTCTACCTGTGTTCCCACAGAAACCGAAAGGCCATAATTTTTTTGCCTGTATTCCCCATTTTCAGATCTCGAAAATCTTGTGTCTGAGGTTTCCGGATCATCTTTATAAGAGTATATATCCCGGAAATTATAAAAGGCATTGATGTTATAAGTAAGATAGCTATCAAAAACTCTGTTGGCTTTGTGTTCAAGAATATACGAGCCGTTCCGTGTTCCGGAAAACAAAAGTAACCCAAGCTCCGAACCAGAACCAAAAATATTCTCATCCCTAAGGTCGAGACTAATCTGCGCTTTATATTCATTATCAACACGGAAACCAAACCTCAATAAACTTGATACTTTTTCCCTTACCTTTACAGCGAGATAATCCTTACCACCAATTTTTTTTAGATTTAAGATAATATCATCAAATAAATTTGTGCTGCGTAAATTAGTCAGTCCTTCTTCAATTTTAGAATATGAAAAGAAACTGTTTTCTGAAAAGGGAAATTCCCTTGCTATAACTTCGGTGTTAGTTTTTTCGTTTCCTTCTATTATCAATCCTTGTAAGCGGCCTTCATTAATGTGAATTTCCAGTGCTCCTGTTTTGGGATCAAATTTTGCGTTTGTGATTTCGGCAAGGGAATTACCCAAAGAACGATATTTGTTTATTAATGAAATTAATTTTTCTCCTGCTTTATCCGCATTATATGGTTTGCCCATTATATCCGAAAAAATAGAATTAATTTCTTCTGCTGTAATTTCTGTAGTATTGTTAAATAGAATTTCTCCCAGAACCGGATTGTCTTCTAGAACATAATGAATGTTTGTGTGCCTGCCATCATGAGATATCTCTGCAGATACATTTTTATAACTTCCACCTGAATAAATTTTTTCCATGTCTCTTAAAATTTCGGTGTTGGAAACAGAGTCCATCATCGAATATTTTTCAACATATTCTTTAGCAGCTGCCGGTATATCATCACTAAGAAAAACATTCTTAAACCATGTTTTAGGGCTTCTGGGGGATGAAAGAGAATCCAGTGCATTTTTGATACCAGCTATTTTTGAAATTGTTGATTTATACCCAATGTCTATCAGTGAATCTATGTTTTCAAAATTAGTAGCATCATGATTGTTTATGTTTGGAGTGATCACCACATCTGCATCTTTCAGTTGATCCTCATTTAATATTTTCATTGGTATACTAACCACCTGATCCGCTACTATCCACGGATATTCAAGAGCATTCTTTTTATGAAGGTCACTAGTAGTGTTAACTGCTATTACATAATCTGCTCCCTGGTTTTTTGCTATATCTACAGGAATATTAGCAACAAGCCCTCCATCAACAAGAACGAGAGAATCAACATCAACAGGAGATAGAAAAAATGATACGCTGGAACTTGCTCTCATTGCCTGGCTGAGAGAACCTTTTTGTAATACAACCGGTTCACCTGTGACAAGGTTAGTGCAAACCGCCCTGAATTTTGATCTTAAATCATCAAAATCTTTGTGAACATGTATCGGGGCCTGTAATGAAACAAGATTAAGAAAGTTCATAATTTTCAGACCGCCATTAAGGGATGTGGGCAGAACGGGTTTTAATCCTTTTAAACGGAGTGTGAAAACAGCTTTGTCTTCCGTCACCTTTTGATCTACGAATAAATCACGGCGGTTCGACTGATTTTCAAATGCAAGCAGACTTGCCCAATTTGTATTAACTGCAATTGAATCTAATTGTTTTATGGAATATCCTGCTGCATAAAGACCACCAACAAGGCTCCCCATACTTGTACCAACAATAATTTGCGGTTTGATTCCTGCCTCGAGCAATGCTTTAAGAACGCCAATTTGTGCCAGCCCTCTTGCACCACCCCCGCTAAGAGCCAATGCTAATGTGGGTCTTTCCACTTGTTCTGATGTAAGTCCAAAGGGAAGTTTATGTGGCTTGTGAGTAACCTTTATTACGCTGGTTGTCTGTGGAAAAGCCAGTAAAGGAAAAAGGCATATTAATAAAAGAAATCTTTTCTTTTTAATCTTCATTCTTGCTGTGTTTAATAAAAAAGCCTTCAGAATAATAAACAATTCCGAAGGCTTAATAAAGCGCAATAGGTCCGGTTTATTTTTTCTTTTTTCCTTTCTGCTGAGCTTTTTGTTGTTGCTCTGCTGCCTCCATCATTTTAGACATAAATCCTTTTTTCTTTTTAGGATTTTTAACCGGAACTAGTTCTGCTCCGTCGTCTTTATGATTTATATAATACTGCTGTACTATTGAGAACAGGTTAAAAAGGAAGTAATACAGATTAAGTCCTGATGGGAAGCTCATAAACATTAGCGTTAACATCACTGGCATTACATAAACAAGCGCTTTTTGGTTAGGATCTTTAACGCTCATTTTCTGCTGGAAAAAAGTAGTAATACCCATTAAAATTGCAAGTCCGCTTATCTCACTAATTCCGAAAAGCGGAAGTTTAACACCAAGGTTTAAAATTATATCCGGGCTTGAAAGATCGTGAATCCATAAAATAAATGGTTGTTGTCTTAATTCAATTGCTGTTTTAAACAAACCCCACAACGCAATAAAGATAGGCATCTGGAGCACCATTGGTAAACAACCGCCGGCCGGATTTACACCGTAGGTTGAATACATCTTCATCGTTTCTTTGCTTACCTTCTCTTTATCATCAGGATATTTTTCCTTCAATTCAGCAATCTTTGGCTGAAGCATCTGCATTTTCTTCATTGACTGGAAGCTTTGCTTTGTAAGTGGATAAAGCACCAGCTTTATAATTAATGAGAAAACAACTATTACAAAACCGTAGTTTGGAATAAAATTATGAAGGAAATTAAACAGCGGCAAAAGAACATATTCAGCAATTGGCCTAACGAGAAACTTTAGCCCGAAGAAACTACCGAAGTCGACTACTGCCTCCAGATTTTTCCCGTATGCTTTAAGAATATCGTAATCAACCGGGCCCACATAAACTGTAAAATCATGCTCTTCAAACGCTGTGTTTCTGAACGGAACGTTTATTCTTGTATTGTAATATTCCCTCATTCCGTCCGGAGGTAATTTTTCTGACTCGCCTTCAACAAAGGCGCCGTCCATTTCCCCCGGGTTTTTAGGGGCAATAATTGCTGCAAAATATTTGTTTCTAACGGCGACCCAATCTACTCTTCCGTTAAATTCTTTCTGTATTTTTTCACCGTCTTTAGGGTCATCAACTATAACCTGCTCGCCGCCATAATAAACGCTGGCGTTAGCAGAGGTTGCTTCGTCTGCTGAGTTCTCTTCTACAAAGCGAATACCATTTCCCCAAACAAGATCATACGCGTTGTTGCTGATGAGGTTATTCATCCCAACCATTTGAATTTTGGTATCGATGCTATACTTATCACCGTGGAAGGTGAAAATCTTTTTTATTTCTTTTTTATTATCTATACGATAGGTAAAGGTAAAAGTAAGTGAGTCCTCGCCTGATATTTTATAATATGCCCTTTGCTTATCGGAAGTAAACGCAAGGTTTTTTGTGTTTATAGCTTTTCCGTCCGAAGAAACAAACGCAATATTTAGTGCGTTACCGCGTGAATAATTAATTAGCTGGACATGTGTTTCATAAAAATCAGCAGCCGTGTCTTTACTTGTTCCTGCAGAGTACCAGTTGTTATATTTCTTTAAATAATATTTTTTTATGTTCGCGCCCCTGGTTGAAAGCTCCATTTTAACCAGGTCGTTTTCTATAGTAATTAAATTTCCCTTGTTTTCATCATATGCAAAATATTTACCGTAGGAAGCGCTATCCTGTTCAACTGGTTTTTCTGTTTTTGTAACAGGGGGTGCTGTTTTTTCAGGCTTTGGTTCAGCAATCTTTTTTTGCTGTTCAACATGAGTTGTATCTGCTTTATTTCCCTTTTGCTGAGGAGGTGGGGTCGGAGAATTTAAATAGAGCCAGATTATTAATATTGCACCAATAAGTACGAAAGCAATTGTAGTATTTCTATCCATTAAAAATCCATTATTCTACGGGGTCATATCCCCCTTTGTTAAAAGGATTACACCTTAAAATCCGCCAGACCGATTTAACTATTCCCTTAAAAAAACCATATTTAGTAAAAGCCTGTACTGCATATTCAGAACAGGTGGGATAAAATCGGCAGGAAGGCGGAAAAAGAGGTGAAATTAATTTTTGATACATTTTTATGAGGAAAACAAATATTCTCCACATCACATGCTGCTTCTAAGTTTTGATATTATTTCCATTGTGTCAGGCATTATATCAGAAAGATTTAATTTTTTGTTTTTTTTCTGATTTAGAAACACGGGAGAAAAAACTATCTTAACCAAAATGTTTTTTTTAACACTGTCTTCAATAAGAACTTGTTTGTTTAACCTGTAAGTTTCTTTAATAAGTCTCTTTAATCGGTTTCTCCAGACGGCATTACCTGCTTTGCGGCTGACAGCCGCGGCTATTTTAACTCCGGGCTGTTCGCTTTCTTTTTCAATTATATATATTGCTTTAATTTTTTTTTCTGTAGAGAAAATTGTTTTGCCGGCTGAGAAAATTTTTTCAAAATCTTTTCTGCTTTTTATTCTTTCATTTGCAGAAAGCCCAAAGCGTATCAAGGTTTTTACTTCTCATCACTTACAGTTAATTTATTTCTGCCTTTTGCTCTTCTGCTTGAAACAATCTTTCTACCATTTTTGGTTTTCATTCTTTCTCTGAAGCCGTGCTTATTTTTTCTCTTTCTATTGCTCGGCTGGTAAGTTCTTTTCATTTTATGCTCCTAATTCATATCAAAAAGACTTGAAAAATAGTCATTAGGGGCTTAAAAAACAAGATCGTTTTAGTTTCCCCGCTGTATATTTATCAGTAATCGACAAGCCAAAAGATTTATCCACATTTTAGTAGAATTAATTTGCACCACGGCCTTTTACTTTTTATTTTTTCATTCTGGCGGATGACAAAAAAGGGGTTAATGTTTTGTGGATAACTTTTATATGTGAAAACGTTTCACGAATTAATTCTTTTTGTTTTTCTATATGTCTGACTCTTGCAAATGTTGATATTTTAATTCCCCGGGCATAACCCGTTGTTTTATTATGCTTTACCTGGTTGTTTTTAATGTTAATAACATGTTGGTAATTTTTAATTATGTTTTATATTCACAAAAACTTAGGAAATATTGATATTTTTTCACTCTTCTTTCCTGTGGATAAGTTAAATGATTAATGCTGATTCTTATAATAATGCTTCTTTAAGTAAGCCTGTTGGTGTTTGGAAAGAATGCCTATCTGCTATCAAGCAAAATGTGACATTAATGACTTTCAACACCTGGTTTCTTCCGATAAAGCCACTAGAACTCGATAATTCTACCCTAAAAGTACAATTACCAAGTCAGTTTTTCTGGGAATGGATAGACGAGCACTATAACACTCTCATAAACAAAACAATACACGAGGTTATGGGGCCGGAAGCAAAACTGGCATATGTTATTTCCGCAGAAACAGAGCCGGAAGAAAAGCCCTTAGATATTAAACATGAAAAACAAATTACGCTCGAGCAACCAAAACCACAAAAACAGGATTTTGAATCTTTCATTAATTCCAGATATAACTTTGATAATTTTATAAAGGGGGAAGGAAATCAACTTGCACGCGCAGCTGCAGGAGCTATTAGTGATAATCCGGGAGGCACTTCATTTAACCCTCTTTTTGTTTACGGTGGTGTTGGCCTGGGGAAAACACACCTGGTTCAGGCAATTGGAAATGAGATATTGCAAAAATACCCTGAAAAAAAAGTTATTTATTTATCTTCAGATATTTTTACAGTTGAGTTCGTCGAAGCAATTCAATCTAATAAAGTAAATGAATTTTCTTCGTTCTACAGAAAAATGGATGTTCTAATAATTGACGATATACAGTTTCTGATTGGAAAAGAAAAAACCCAGGATCTTTTCTTCCACATTTTCAACACACTTCATCAGTCAAGAAAGCAAATAATACTTACCAGCGATAAACCACCAAAAGATTTAAATGGTCTTGATGAAAGATTAATCTCGCGGTTTCAATGGGGGCTGTCTGCAGATATTCAGCCACCGGATTTTGAAACAAGAATTGCTATTCTTAAAAAGAAGGCTGAAGATTATGGAATGACTATTTCAGGAGATATTCTTGAATATATAGCAACTAACATTGTATCAAATATTAGAGAACTAGAAGGGTGTCTTATAAAACTGTTGGCTAACGCCTCTTTAAGTTCCAGAAAAATAGATATTAATCTTGCAAGAAAAACAGTTAAAGAAATAGCAACAGATAGAAAAGTAAATATTACAATCGAAAACATTACATCTATTGTCTGTGAATACCTGAAAATTGATGAGAATAAGATCCGCGATAAAACCAGAAAAAAAGAAATAGTGCTGGCAAGACAAATTGCAATGTTTTTGTCAAAAGAGTTAACTAAGTCTTCCTTAAAAACTATCGGGTTGCATTTTGGAGGAAGGGATCATTCCACTGTAATTCACGCATGCTCTTCTATTGCCGACGATTGTACTAAAGATATTGCAATCAGGGATCTCGTAGACAATATTAAGAAACTAATTGAAATTAATTTTTCTTAAAAGTGTGTTAATATCTTGTTGATATAGAGGTAAAATCTTGTTGATAAGGTTGGTTTTTCTAACACCTGGTTAATAACTCAAAAAGGGAAACAAAGTTTTGAACATTAACCGAACTTATTTTTATCTTGTTTTTAAACAAAAGGAAAACAAAAAAGGGTTATCAACATATTAACACTATTATTATAATTATTGTTTTTTAAATATTAATATATTAATTAATATAATGTTGTTAATTACTTAACTCTCTAAGAACGATAAAAATGTTTGACTCTTTGATCCTTATTAGAGTATTTTTAGCAAGCGCTTTAGCATCATAGACGAAAGGGAAAACAAAAAAAAGAAGGGCGGAATAAATTGAGATTCGAGGTTTTTTTTTGTATTTTACATCGCTTTAAAAGGAGATTTTTTAATGGAATTTAATGTAAATAGTAAAGAATTAGAAAAACTCTTATCTCACATAATTCCCGCCGTACCAAACAGAACACCGATGCCTATATTGGAGAATTTTTTGTTTGATATACAAAAAGGATCGCTGCAGGTTTGCGCAACAGACCTTGAAATAGCATTAAAATCATCCATAAATGTTTCCGCCGATGAAGACATAAAAATGGTTATTCCGGCAAGGCTTTTATATGAAGTAGTAAGATCTCTCGGCGATACCCATATTCATTTTGAAACAGAATCAAACTCAAAAATTAAAATTACTACCGAGAACGGTGTTTATAATATCAGTTTTTCTTCTCCAGAAGAATTTCCCGCTATTCCTGTGGTAAGCAAAGAAAAAGAAATATCGATAGCTGGATCAAATCTGAAAAAAGCAATTGACCAAACCTCTTTTGCAATGAGCAAAGAAGATATGCGCCCTGCAATGACAGGAACCCTTCTTGAGTTTTCTGATGAGGGATTAAGGTTTGTAGCTACGGATGGGCATAGGCTGGTAAAATATATTAACAAAGAAATTAAATCATCCTCCGATGAGCAATATATTCTTCCAGAAAGAGCAATATCAGTTCTTTCTAAATTGTTGGGTGAAAAAGAAGTAAAAATTTATTTTAGCAAAACAAACGTTTCTTTTCACACCGGGGAAATTCAGTTTATCTCAAGACTAATAGGCGAGAAATATCCGGCTTACGGCAGCGTGATTCCTATGGAAAACGAAAATGAAATGAAGGTAAAAACAACGGATATTTTTTCAACCATTAAAAGGATGAATCTTTTTTCTACCTCAAGTTCAAAGCAGGTTAAGTTTTCTATCAAGAAAAACAGTCTGGAAGTAAGTGCAGAGGATGTTGATCATGGTTCAAACGCAAAAGAAAAAATAGAATGCGCATATAGTGGAGAACCAATGAATATAGGTTTCAACACAAATTATGTACATGATATTCTGTCACATATAGACAAAGACGAAATAATTTTTAAACTTCACTCGCCAACAAAAGCCTGTATAATCGAGCCTGCTAAAAAAGAAGAAAATGAAGACCTTATGCTTTTATTAATGCCGGTTCGTTTGAATAATTAAAAATGATCTTATCCAGCATTCATTTACAAAATTTTCGTATTCACAGTGACACAAATATTATTTTTTCAGATAATCTGAATTATATTGTTGGAGGAAACGGACAGGGAAAAACAACAATCCTCGATTCTGTTTATTATCTCTGTACAACAAAAAGCCATAATTCAAAAACAGATAGCGAGTCTGTAAGATTTAACGAAAAGGAATTTGAACTAAACGGAACCTTTAAAGATCTTTCAGAAAACAAAATAAAAATTATTTATTCACTTTTGGAAAACAAAAAAAATTACTTTCAGGACAACAAAAGAATTAATCGTTCGGTGGATATAATCGGTAAATTTCCGGTTGTTATGTTAACACCCGCGGACCATACAATTACGCAGGGGTACCCGGGAGACAGAAGAAAATTTGTTGACTCTATAATTTCTCAGGCTAGCGAAACTTACCTGAAAATTTTATTAGACTACAATAAAACACTCCGGCAGAGATCGTCTCTACTAACACAAATTAGAGAAAGCAGAAACGCTGATCTTTTTAATGAATTAAACGCCTGGAACACTAAACTAATTCAAACAGGTAGTGAGCTTATAAAAAGAAGAATCCGTTTTGTAGAAGAATTTAACGGGTTTATCAAGGAATCTTATAACGTGATAATGGGCCGCGAAGAAACACCAGGCATTAAATATTCTTCTTTTAGTGAAACCGAAAAGGAAAATATTGAAAGTGATTTCAGAAAAAAAATTGATGAAAAAAGGGAAGAAGAAATAAGACGGGCCACGAACCTGGTTGGACCACACAGGGATGAATTTCTTTTTTCTATAAACGACATGAATCTTCGTTCTTATGGCTCTCAGGGACAACACAAAACATTTCAGGTGGTTTTGAGGTTTGCAGAGTTTTTTTATTTGAAAAATATAACGGGCAAAACACCGATCTTTTTGTTAGATGATGTTTTTGGAGAGCTTGATAAAAAAAGGTCTGCTAAAATAAGTGAATATTTAAGAGATGTTGGACAGGCAATAATTACTTTAACTGATTTTGCGAACATGAGTTTTCTTAAAAAAGAAGATAATGACAAACTCTTATACGTTAAAGAAGGAAGCGTAAGTTATGCATAATGGCTTTGCTAGTTTGAAGGAAATATTTGATGCAGAGCCGGGATTTGAAAACCTGAGAAGGGTGGTTAAGCAATCTGACGTAGTAAATGACTTTGGAAAAATTTTTCCAGAATTAAAAAAGGTTGCATCAGCCGTAAAGGTTGAAAAAAAGGCTCTTTGTTTAAGGGTTGAAAACGCGGCCTGGAGAAGCGAATTAAAATTCAGAGAAAAAGAGATTATAGAAAAAGTAAATAAATTTTATAAAGAAAAAAGAATTATGTTTGTCAGGTTTGTTCGCTGACAAAAGAAAACAAATAGTTTTTGTAAACGGAAATAAAATGGCAAAAAAAACAACAGAGATTCAAAACAACTATAGCGCAAAAAACATAAATGTTTTAAAAGGGCTGGAAGCAGTTCGTAAACGACCCGCTATGTACATAGGCGACGTTGGTCAACGCGGTTTTCACCATCTGGTGAACGAGGTTGTTGATAATAGTATTGATGAAGCAATGGCCGGGTATGCAGATCGGGTTATTATTACCATAAATAAAGATGAAAGCATAACCGTTGAAGATAACGGCCGGGGAATTCCGACAGACATACATCCGGAAGAAAAAAAATCTGCACTGGAAGTTGTAATGACTGTTCTGCACGCCGGCGGAAAGTTCGATAAAGATACGTATAAAGTGTCCGGTGGTCTTCACGGCGTAGGTGTTTCTGTGGTAAATGCACTTTCCGAATGGCTTAAAGTAGAAGTAAAAAGAGATGGGAAGACTTTTTACCAGGAATACAAAAGAGGTTTTCCAAAAGCACCGGTAAAAGAAACAGGAAAAGCGAAAAAAAATGAATCTGGTACTGTTGTAACCTTTATGCCGGACAGAGAAATATTTAAGGTTTCGGAATTTAAGTTTGATACAATCGCCGAAAGAATGCGTGAACTTGCCTATCTGAACAAAAACATTTCAATTACGATAAAGGACAAAAGAGACGGCAACGAAGAGAAATACCATTTTAAAGGTGGAATAATAGAGTTTGTTCACTACGTTGACGCAACAAGGACATCGCTCCACAAAACAGTTTATGTAGAAGGTGAAAAGGAAGGAACACCAGTTGAGGTTGCGTTCCAGTATACCAACGCTTATTCGGAAAACATATTTTCTTATGTAAACAACATTAACACACACGAAGGCGGCACACACCTTGTTGGTTTTAAAACAGCGCTAACAAGAACCCTTAATAATTATGCCTATAAAAATGGTTTAATAAAAGAAGGGAAGCTTTCTCTTACAGGTGATGATTTTCGTGAAGGTCTGACTGCGATTATTTCTGTAAAAGTAGCAGAACCGCAATTTGAAGGACAAACAAAGACAAAGCTGGGTAACAGCGAAACAAAGTCAGCCGTTGAAACAATTGTTGGTGAAAAACTGACAGATTTTCTGGAGCAGAATCCTTCTGTCGGTAAAAAAATAATTGAAAAATGTATGCGCGCAGCAGAAGCACGCGAAGCCGCCAGAAAGGCCAGAGACCTGGCCAGAAGGAAGAATGCCTTAGACACTATGAATCTTCCGGGAAAGCTGGCAGACTGCTCTATAACCGATCCTGAGCACTGCGAAATTTACATAGTCGAGGGTGACTCTGCGGGCGGTTCGGCAAAACAGGGGCGCGACAGAAGATTCCAGGCAATACTACCCTTAAAAGGTAAAATATTAAATGTTGAAAAAGCGAAACTGAATAAAATCCTGGAAAACAACGAAATAAAAGCAATCATATCTGCTGTCGGAGCTGGTTTCGGAGTTGATTTTAATCCTGCAAAAGCCCGTTACGGCAAAGTAATTTTAATGACGGACGCCGACGTTGATGGAAGCCACATTAGGACGCTTTTGCTTACATTTTTATACAGACACATGAAAGAACTTATAGTTGAAGGACACGTGTACATTGCTCAGCCCCCGTTATACAAAATAAAAAAAGGGAAACAGGAATTTTATGCATTTGATGATAAAGAACGGGACGAGGTTTTAAAAAGATTAAAAGTTAATGGAAAAGATGTTGTGGAAGAAATAGAAGAAGATGAAAACGGAGAACTAAAGGTTAAAGGCGTTACAATTTCCCGTTACAAAGGCCTTGGTGAAATGAACCCTATGCAATTGTGGGACACTACGATGAATCCTGAAACAAGAACGGTGTTGCAGGTAACACTTGAAAACGCAGCGGCAGCAGATAAAATTTTTGAAACACTAATGGGAGATGAGGTGGCTCCGAGAAGAGATTTTATAGAAAAAAATGCGAAATATGTAAGAAATCTTGATATATAATTATTAATAAAAAAATTTAAATAAACACTGAACAGATATGGCAACAATTTTCGAAAAAATAATTCCGGTAGCCCTCGAAGAAGAAATGAAGTCTTCATATATCGATTACTCAATGTCGGTTATTGTATCCAGGGCATTGCCGGATGTAAGAGATGGATTAAAACCGGTTCACCGCAGAGTTTTATTTGGAATGCACGAACTAGGTGTAGCTCACAATAAAGCGTATAAAAAATCTGCCAGAATAGTCGGAGAGGTTTTAGGTAAGTATCACCCACATGGAGATACAGCAGTATACGATTCAATGGTAAGAATGGTGCAGGAATTTTCTCTGCGTTATCCTCTCGTTGACGGACAGGGAAACTTTGGATCAGTTGATGGAGATTCACCAGCTGCAATGCGTTATACAGAAGCACGACTGGCAAGAATTGCTGACGAGATGCTTCGTGACCTTGACAAGAACACAGTAAACTTTGCTCCAAACTTTGATGATTCTCTTCAGGAGCCTACAGTACTCCCTTCTTATTTACCAAATCTTCTTGTTAATGGATCAAGTGGTATTGCTGTTGGAATGGCAACGAACATTCCACCGCACAACCTCACAGAAGTAATTGATGGATTGATCGCGTTGATTAAAAATCCAAAACTTACCTCAGAAAAATTAATGAAATATGTTACTGCTCCGGATTTTCCTACCGCCGGAATAATTTATGGATATGAAGGCGTTAAAAGCGCTTACTTAACTGGTCGTGGAATTCTGAAGATCAGGGCGAAAGCAAATATTGAGACCATGAAAAACAACAGGGAGAATATTGTTATTACTGAACTTCCTTACCAGGTAAATAAAGCAAATTTAATTGAGAAAATTGCAGATCTTGTCAGAGCAGGAAAAATTAATGACATTTCAAATCTTCGTGATGAATCAGACCGCGATGGAATGAGGGTTGTTATTGAACTTAAAAGAGACGCGCAGCCCGCCGTTGTTCTTAACCAGTTGTTTAAACACACACAAATGCAGAACACTTTCGGAATTATCATGCTTGCTCTTGTGAACGGAGTACCGAAAGTTCTTGAACTTAAAGAAATGATGAAGCACTTCATCGATCACAGGATGGATGTGCTTATCAGAAGAACACAATATGATCTTGATGCGGCAGAAAGAAGAGCCCACATACTGGAAGGTTATATTATTGCGCTTGATAATATTGATGCGGTAATCCAGACAATTAAAAAATCTAAAGATGCAGAGACTGCTAAAGCCAACTTAATAAAGAAATTTAAATTGAGCGAAATCCAGGCAAAAGCTATCCTTGATATGCGTTTGCAACGGTTGACCGGACTTGAAAGAAAGAAAATTGAAGATGAATACAAAGCAACAATAAAATTAATTGAGCAGTTGAAGAGCATACTCAACAGCGAAGAAAAAAGATATTTAATAATTAAAGACGAACTTCTTGCTATTAAGGAAAGATATGGTGATGAAAGAAGAACGGAAGTAATAAAAGATTACGAAGAATTTTCCCTGGAAGACACGATTGCCCAGGAAGATGTTGTTGTAACTATTTCTCACTCCGGTTATATAAAAAGATTTCCGGTAAGTGGTTATAGGAAACAGGGAAGAGGTGGAAAGGGTGTTACCGGGGCAGGAACAAAGGATGAGGATTTTATTGAACATATGTTCATTGCTTCAACCCACAATTATATTTTAATATTTACAGACAAAGGAAAATGCTACTGGCTGAAAGTTCATGAAATTCCGGAGGGCGGAAGAACAGCCCGAGGAAGATCTATTTTGAATTTAATTCAAAAGGATAAAGATGAAAATATTTCTGCTTTCGTTGCGGTGAAAGAATTTAGAGAAGACCAATACCTTGTAATGGCAACCAAGCTGGGAACAATTAAGAAAACAGTTTTATCTGCTTATGGTAATGTTCGTAAAGGTGGAATAAACGCAATCAACCTGGTAAAAGGCGATAACCTGATCGCCGTCAAACTTACAGAGGGAAATAACGATGTTGTTCTTGGAACCATGAACGGTTTCGCGATTCGTTTTTCTGAAAAAGATGTAAGGGAGATGGGAAGGACAGCAACCGGTGTCCGGGGAGTTAAGCTTGGAAAAGGAGACATTGTTGTTGGACTAGTTGTGTTAAAACGTCAGTCCACAATTATGGTTGTTACAGAAAAAGGCTTTGGTAAACGCTCAAACATTAATGATTACAGGATAACTCACCGAGGAGGAAAGGGAGTAATTACTGTTAAAACCAGCGATAAAGTCGGAAAAATGATTTCCCTTATGGAGGTTGTAGATGGAGATGAACTGGTTATAATTACAACCCATGGAATGGTTATTCGTCAAGGTGTTGCCGAAATAAGGGTAATGGGCAGGAACACTCAGGGTGTAAGAGTTATCAGGTTAAAAGATAACGATAAGATTGCCGACATTTCGAAAGTGGTTCCGGAAGATGAAGATCCACCCGTAGTATAATTTATTTAAATTAGAAAACAAGAAAGGGACAGTATAAGCTGTCCCTTTTTTAGTTTAAATCACTATTGGTTATAATAAACTTACTTTAGAAATTTAGAAAGCGATTTCATATTGGCTTCGATCGTTTTGTCCAGATCTTCTTTTGAATGCACGGTTGAAATAAATAAAGCTTCAAACTGTGATGGAGCGAGATAAATACCTCGTGAGAGCATAGTCTGGAAATATTTTCCAAATAAATTCGTGTCAGAAGTAACGGCACTTTTAAAATCAATCACTTCTTTGTCAGTAAAGAAAAGCGACATCATAGAACCAACACGGTTAACACTAAAATTTTTATTCAGCTTTTTAATGTTTTCTTTTATACCATCTTCAAGATATTTTGAACTCTTTTCAAGATTTTCATAAAGGTCTTTATTTTCATTAATGTGACTTAAAGCAGCATATCCAGCTGACATTGCAAGTGGATTTCCGCTCAAGGTTCCTGCCTGGTAAACAGGGCCACTGGGAGCTATCATTTCCATAATTTCTTTTTTCCCACCGAAAGCGCCTACTGGTAATCCGCCGCCAATAATTTTTCCAAATGTTGTTAGATCTGGTTTAATACCGAGTACTTCCTGTGCGCCGCCTTTTGCAACGCGGAACCCTGTCATAACTTCGTCAAAAATAAGAACAATTTTTTCTTCGCTGCAAATTTCTCTCAACGCTGTTATAAAATCATCTTTTGCTCTTATAACACCCATGTTCCCCACAATTGGTTCAATTATTATTGCGGCAATTTCATTTTTATTTTCTTTAATTAATTTTTTTACAGATCCAATATCATTATAATCAGCAACCAGGGTATCTGCTGCATTAGCTTTCGTAACACCGGGGCTATCGGGAACACCAAGAGTTAAAGCGCCGGAACCAGCTTTTATCAAAAAATAATCTGCATGTCCGTGATAGCATCCTTCAAATTTTATTATCTTTTCTTTTTTTGTAAATCCTCTTGCTGCTCTTACTGCGCTCATTGTTGCTTCAGTTCCGCTGTTAACCATTCTCACCATTTCAACAGAAGGAACAAGTTTTGTAATAAGCTTTGCTATTTTTACTTCAAGCTCTGTTGGTGCACCGAAACTTGTGCCGTCTTCAATAGCCTTCAGCAAAGCTTCTTTTATAAATGGAGGGTTATGTCCGAATAAATGTGGCCCCCAGCTTCCTATATATTCTATATATTCATTTCCATCAACATCGTATAATTTTGATCCGGCTCCGTTTTTTATAAACAGGGGATTTCCTCCTACGGATTTGAAGGCTCTTACTGGGGAATTAACTCCGCCCGGAATGTACCTTTTTGCTTCGTTAAATAAATGTGTGCTAAGTGTTTTATTCATAATAGGTTGCGCTGATTAAATTATAAAAACAAAATTATTATAGATTTCAAATTTACAAATAATGAATCGCTAATGGAAGGTATTTCTTCTTGCTGATTTCAGAAAACAATCTTTTTATTCAGTGCAACCTTGAAATCGCCCATAAGATAAACGGCTGATTTTACAAAGTTGCACAAACTATAATTTCAAACAGAGGGAAAACTAATTTCCGTAGAGAAGGTTATAATCTTTTTCTTTACCCTTTTTCCACCATTCAGCAGGAATCACTTTCCAGTTATCCAAGGCTTTTGGGGTAACTCTTCTTTGTTTTTGAATCCATTTCATCAAATAATAACGAAGGTCTTTTTCTGTGGACGTAATTACCCGGCTTGCTAATTTGTCTTTTGGAATTCCGGCGCCTTTTATTAAATGTCCGCCGCCGCCGTTTCCGCGGTATGAGTTAACAGCGACTTTATATTTTTTATTTAAATCGAACGGTTTTCCATCTGCCATAGATGTGATTGTAATACGATGTCCGGCCGGTTTAGAAACATCAACTGTATAATCAATTCCTGCCGCGGAAGAAAAATTATAGTATTGAGCCTTCAACATAGGATGACCGTTTTGTTCCACTATGTTTCCTTTGTCATCCGTTTTAAAGTTTAAAAGGTGGTCGTTTTCATCTTTCATCTGGTTAAACCACTGGCCATATGAATATTCCAGGTAATTTTTAATTTCCTGTCCTGTCATTTCCATTGTATAAAGAAGATTTTCATACTTATACAAACTGAACATATTGCTAACGCGTACCCAGCCTCGCCGAATTTCTGCATTGAATGATAAAGGAGCAGCGAAAGAAACATCTGCTTTTGTAATTTCAAGCTGTATTTTCTGAATAAGATCAACAAAAGGAGAATCACCGAACATTGATTCTTTAGTTGAAACAGATTTCCTGAAAACACCGATCGCTTTGTTCACGTAGCCAACCACTTCTTCTACCGGGCGCGTAAACTTTCTAACCATCGGAACATTTTCTTTGTAGTTTTTAGTCTCTATTATTTCTCCGGTAATTTTCTTATTCCAGGTGTTTGTTGCTTTATCTTTTGTCATTATGATGTTAGCGACAGCTGCTGTTCTTGCAGCATTTTTTGTCCCTAAAATCTGAACGGTTTTTCCCGTGTTGTTTTTCACAGTGTAATTCCACCCGTGATGATCGTGTCCTACAAAAACTACATCAAAGCCGGGAACCTGTTCCGCAACTAATTGAGAAGCGTTTTCATTTTTAGGCGCTTTGGGATCAGCACCATTATATCCGGGTTCAACACCGGCATGGAACAGGCCAATTAATAAATCAGGTTTTTCTTTTTGTTGAATTATAGGCACCCATTTTTTTGCAGTTTCTATCATATCATCAAAACGAATTCCGCTCCAGATTTTTTCAGGCAGCCAGTTTGGAATTGCCGGAGTAATTAAACCAAGTACCGCTATTTTAATTCCATCGCGCTTTATAATTGTATATGGTTTGAAATAAGGTTTACCTGTTTTTACATCAACTGCGTTTGCGGCAAGCCATGGAAAATTAAATTCCTTATTAATTTTGTCATAAACAGCGTGGCCCGGTTCTATATCATGATTACCTACGGTTCCCACATCGTATTTCATATAGTTCATTACCTGAGCAACTATATTCGGCACGTTGGTTTTTTCGAAATTATAATAATAAACGATCGGCTGTCCTTGCAGAATATCGCCGTTATCCAAAAGCACAACGCTTTGGTCTTTTTTTGCCCGTTCCTGCTCTATATATTTATCGAGCTGTGCCAGGGAAGAATTACCGAGTTTTCTTCTTATAAAATCATACTGAAAGAGAGAACCGTGAACATCGCTTGTTTCAATTAATTTTAGTTTTACTGTCTGGGAGAATGAAATACCAACAAGCAAAACAGAAGATAAAACTACAATTAGAAACTTATTTAAAAAGAAACGGAATCTGAACATGTTTATTCCATATTTAAGATTGAAAAGAAAGGTGTTCTAAATTTAATTTTTGTCATCCCGAACCTGTCTGCCGATAGGCAGGCTTATTTTGGGATCGGCTATTTTTTCGATTCTGAAATAAATTCAGAATGGCAACCATAGCAAGATTTGTAATATTAAATTTAGAACACTAATTAAAATAGATTAATTATTAAGTAGTTAAAACGACCATTAAAACCATTTGGTTCCATGAAAAACTATACTTTATGCCGCAGTTGCATTATCCTGTCTGTCAAAAATCTTCTTGTATATAAGTAAAGCAATAGCAGCAGTTAGGCCGATTCCCGCAAAGTAATACCAGATGTAATGCGCGTGGTCGTATGCATGCAC
>Ga0209919_1000458_pt1 | contig 20736 bp, 15 predicted proteins | sample SalPon2A_C_D2_MG_FD_185721 | JGI IMG/M metagenome (GOLD analysis project Ga0209919, IMG submission 185721) | Soil microbial communities from South San Francisco under conditions of wetland restoration - Salt Pond MetaG R2A_C_D2_MG (SPAdes)... | ecosystem: Environmental > Terrestrial > Soil >... | reverse complement strand
AACAAGGTTACGGATCAATGCTCCCGGTTCTATTCGGGCATTATACTTTGTTAAATCTGCAAGAGGTATAGCGGAATTGCGCATTTCTACTTCTGTGCGGTATTTTGTGATATGTGATTTATTCTCATCATAAAACGGTGTAAACTCTTTTATTTCACAAAATAGGATCCCTGACTTATCATTTCCATAGTATTCTAAATCACTAAAATCAATATTATCTAACTTACCTTGTAAATATATTTTAGCGGGTGTTTTCTTAACTGAATTAGATATATAATTTATAATTTCATATGAATCCATAGAATATCCATTTTTTATTAATTTGGGAATATGACCTCAGTAAAAGAATAAAAACCGTTCTTTTTATCGGACAAAAATTGAGCAGATTTCAAAATACCTTCTGCAAAAGTTCTTCTTGATGTGGCACTATGAGAAATAGTTAAAACTTCACCGAGACTGGCAAAACTAATAGCGTGCTCCCCAAATACATTACCAAGGCGAAGTGAAGAAATATTAACATCTTTGTCCTTAAATACATTCTGAATCATTTTAGCTGTGCCTGACGGCTTATCCTTTTTAAATCTATGATGTGTTTCAGAAATTTCAACATCCCAGTCCCCTGCTTTTTCATTTGCCACCTGAATTAATTTTAGCAGGATCTGGATACCTATTGAATAATTATAGCTTTGAACAACCGGAATTTTTTCTGATAATTTCTTCAATTCACTGAAATTATCATCTGTAAGACCTGTAGTGGCTATAATTAGCGGGACATTAAATTCGTTTACATAATTAATCGTTTTAGGGAATACCTCTGGTAGAGAACAATCAATTATTATTTCCGGTTTCTCAATCCTGTTTTCACCTTCAACATCATAGCTGAAAACTAATTGATAACCTGCTTCATTAAAAACATTGATTACTTCCCCGCCAAGCCTTCCGCTGGAACCAATTATTCCATATTTTATTTTATTACTCATTCAACATCTAATTTAATTTTGTAAATCTTTCATAAACTTCATCGAGATTTGATTCAGTTTTTTTATTGACAGGAGCTAAAGGCAATCTGAATACATTTTCACATAATCCCATTTTATTCATTATATATTTTAACGGTCCCGGACTAGTTTCAATGAACAACGCATTCATCATTTCCAGGTACATATTATTATATCTCTGAGCTTCCGTAATATTACCTGAAAAGAAAGCATCAGTTATCATTTTCATTTGAGCAGGAAATGCATTTGTAAAAACTGAAATAACTCCGTCGCCTCCAACAGCCAAAATAGATAAAGTCTGATCATCATTACCTGATAATACTCTCAATGTTTCCGGTTTAATTGAACATAAATGTGTTATTTGAGAAATGCTTCCACTTGCTTCTTTTATTGCAACAACATTTTTGCAGTTTTCGTGAATTTTTACAGCTGTTTCAGGCAACAGGTTCATACCGGTTCGTGAAGGAACATTGTAAAGCATAATCTGGGTTGAAGTCCTTTCAGATAAATATTTGTAATGTTCTACAAGGCTAGCCTGTGTACCTTTATTATAATAAGGATTTGCAATCAAAAGTCCGTCAGGCTTAAATGAATCGGCAGTCTTATTCAGCTCAGCAACTTTTTTAGTATTATTACCACCTGTGCCTATGATTATTTTGCATTTACCGTTAGCTTCCGTCATTACAGTCTCTATAACTTTTGAGCGCTCATCTGGCTCAATAACCGGTGCTTCTCCTGTTGTACCAAGAATAATAATTGCGTCGATATCGTTATCAACCTGGTGTTTTGTAACTTTTTTCAGAGCAGCATAATCTACATTCTGATCTTTATCAAACGGCGTAATAATAGCCGTTCCCGCGCCTTTAAACATTTTTGTCCTTTCAGATATTTATTCAAGAAGTGCTACTAAAATATGAAAAAAAATATTCTTTTCACGTTTTATTAAGCAAAATCATTTAATAATTATTTTACCGCTTTCAGCTATTGATTTGATAAAATTTTACTTAATAGTATATTTGTATTTCAAATTTGCCCCTATAGCTCAATCCGCCTTCGCCCTTCAAGCTTCGTCGGACAGGTTGGATAGAGCTGAGGTATTCTGATTTATTTATTGTAATTATATTGTTTAATGCACCTATAGCTCAATTGGATAGAGCATCTGACTACGGATCAGAAGGTTTGGGGTTCGAATCCCTATAGGTGCACTTATTACCACCTTCTATTTCCCTTTATTCAGCAATTGCATCTGACGGAGTTTATCCCGCCTTGCGGGAGATCAGAAGGTTGAGGGTTCTGCCATAGGCATTCCTTCGGAAGAATCCCTACAGGTGCACTGGTTTTTTCCTCTCTTTAATTATCGCCACAAATAAGTTTTATCTATTAAATTTAGATACTAAATTGTATTGTGTTTTAAATGGAATTTAGCGGTAAATAAATCCGCAATCCAACATACATAATCCGAGATAATTTTATCTGCGCCCGTAGCTCAACTGGATAGAGCATCAGACTTCGGATCTGAGGGTTGAGGGTTCGAATCCTTCCGGGCGTGCTAATTGCTTAAAACCTTCAAGGTCGCTTATTTTAGATCTTGAAGGTTGCATTTCTGTACAACCTTCGAGGTTTTTAAAGCAACCTCGAAGGTTTAATCAAATAGATTATGATTTTCTCAGAAGATAATTACAAATTTATGTTTTCAGCTTTGCAGGAAGCTGAGATTGCATCAGAAAATGATGAAGTCCCTGTTGGTGCTGTCATCGTTTATGAAAATAAAATTATTGGTCGCGGCCACAACCAAGTTGAAAGGTTAAAGGATCCAACTGCCCATGCTGAAATGATTGCAATAACTGCAGCCTCCAATCACCTCGGCAACTGGAGACTCAACAATTGTGATATTTACGTAACCCTTGAACCCTGTATTATGTGTACCGGGGCTCTCCTTTCAGCAAGAATAAATTCAATCTATTTTTCTTCATTCGATACAAAGTTTGGTGCGTGCGGGTCAATTTATAATCTTGCTCAAGAAGGAAAATATAATCACAAAATCAATTTGTATTCAGGGATATATTCCACAGAAAGTGAAAATCTTTTAAAAAGTTTTTTCCTGAAGAAAAGAAATATTAATCAGAATTAGTTTTTCGATTGTAAGTAAGATCGTATCCAACAGTCCATGTTTTACCCTGATCTGTTGATCTTTCATCAAACTGTCTTACTTTATCCGGACCAAGATTAAAAAATGTCAGCCTTTCCAAATATGGATTTTTTTCATCTTTTACATGATCGTAACTATAATAAACCATATTACCATCTATAAGATTTCCTTCAAAAGTAGTTTTCTGAGCATTCTGGTTTATCCAGAACTGATGCCATTTATTATCAGTAGTATCAAAATAATTAAAGCTTTTGCCAACAAAACCTCCTGCTCCAGTCCAATTTTCAACTATTGTACAACCGTTATTCATTAAATCAATTTCACTATCACCGGCATGATTTCCTGCTGGATTTACAACATCCCATTTACCAACCCAAAAATTAAACTGGCTATATTCTTCTCTTGCCAGGCAGGGATTACCATTAATTTTTGCTTTTTCTAATAATTTTTTAAATCTATCTTCTTTATTAATGCTTGCAAAATCATTGTCTTTTTCCAGAGTTTTATATTGTCCAAATCCTTTTGTAATTGCTTCTTCCAGCCACTTATAAGCATTTTCTTTATCACCTAAAAGAGCATAAACTCCTGCAAGATTATAAGAAACAGTAGGTCCTTTTAGTCCTTCCATCGCCATTTTATAGGCATTTATCGCTTCATCATAATTTTTAAGTGAGTATTCAGCTGTTCCGATGTAATACCAGGCAAGACTATTTTTTGAGTTGTTTTTTAATTCCACTTTGAAAGCGGAAATTGCCTCTTCGTATTTCTTCTCCTTTAATAATTTATTAGCTGTCTGCATTTGCTGGGATTGCTGTTGTGCAAAAATGGAAGCAAAAGAAAAAATCACAACAATAATGCAAAGTTTTCTCAAATTGTGCATAAAGATATCTCCTTTAATTATTTTTTTAACTAATGATTAAGTCAAAATAATTAGTATGCTGACTAAATATTACATATTTTTTACTGGTAAGTGATAAATGGAGATATAGTTATTTCAATGGATTTTATATACTAATATCACTCAGTGTACGCCTTTATCATGCAACCACCTGGCTATAAAGTCATTACAATCATCTCTATAAAGAGCGTGTCCGTTTAGCTGAAAAAATAAAACAGAATAATTCTTCTTTAACGGATCCAAATTATCGTGAATCAAATCAATACTTTTCCTTATATCAATTTGAGTATCGTTTCCGCCAAAAATAAATAACACTGGGACGTTTACATTCTTCCAGTAATTCATTGGGTCCACATCACTAACAAGTTTTAACCAGTCCCAAACCCATAATTCTTTTTCCTGAGGAAATCCTTTAAAAGATTCTAACTTTCCAAGGTCAGTTTGTAAAACAGATTTTAATGCAGATATATATTCATCCCATTTTGTCCGATCATTTACATATTTATAAGATAAATCGATAATATTTTTTAATGTTTTGTTTTGTTCGGCGGTTAGTCCTTCTCTTTCCCCCATTTTCATTACTTCATCTGAAATTTGTTCTTTTAATGGAATAACTGAACCTGAAACATCAATTACCATTTTTACTTTATAGGATTCTGCTGCTACAATCGGAATAACGTCACCTCCCTGGCTGAAGCCTATAACTGCAATTTTATTTGTATCAACTTCTGGTTGGCTTCTTAGGAAATCTACACCGGCAATTGCATCTTCCGCTAAATCACTTAGTGAAGCGGTTTTCCAATCACCCCCTGATTTGCCGCTTCCCCTTTTATCCGGGTGAAGTACAATTATTCCTCTTTTTGAAAGCGCATCTGTGTATGCTGCTGTCCAGGGATTATTTCGTGCACTGGTTCCTGAGCCGTGTACAATTACAACCGCTGGCAATTTCTCATTTGATTCAGGATAAACAAAATTTGCAGCAAGCTTAATGCTCTTGTTTTGGTATGTCACTTCCTTTGAAGTTATATTTCTTGATTGGGGGAATAAGTATCCGCAAATTAATAGAATTATTATTAAACTAATTTTTTTCATTTTAATACCTGAATAATTTTTTTAAAAAAAGATTGGAAAACTTTAGATTTATAATTCTGAAGATTATAAGCTTAAACTGAATATCTGCTACTTAATTGACTCTACCCAGCCATCGAGCAGGTTAACTATTCTATTTCCATATTCTGCATTCTTTTCAGAGTGTGTAACCTGAACGATTGTGGTTCCGGCATCATTCAATACTTTAAAAAGGCCCATTATTTCTTCACCCTGTTTTGAATTCAGGTTACCAGTTGGCTCGTCAGCTAAAATCAATTTTGGATTAGAAATTACAGCGCGGGCAATAGCAACTAATTGCTGTTGACCACCGGAAAGTTGATTAGGAAATAAATCTTTCTTTGCAACAATCTGGAACCTGTCGAGAATATCGCTGACCATTCCTTTTCTTTCAGAAGATTTAATTTTTTTATAAAGAAGCGGAGTTTCAATGTTTTCGTAAACAGTTAATTCATCAATTAAATGGTAACTCTGGAAAACAAAACCAAGATGCATTTTATGGAATTCTGCCCTTTTCTTTTCAGATAAGCTGGTAACGTTATTATCATAAAATAAATATTCACCATCAGATGGAGTATCCAGCATTCCGATTATATTTAAGAGAGTCGATTTGCCGGCACCCGACGGACCCATAATTGTAAGAAATTCCCCTTCCTTAATATCAATCGAAACATTTCTTAAGACATAAGTTTTTACAAATCCTGTCGAATAATATTTTTCAATATTTTTAAGCTTGATCATAAATAATTCCGCATTTTGTATTTCTTTAATTACAATATATTATTTTTTATCTCTTAATCTGAATAAAGCCTGCACAAAATCTGAGTCCTTCCCCGGATCAAATATCTGGATTACTTCCCAGTTCTTGTCGTAACTTTCAATCGCTTCTTTCAGTTTCTGAATTCGCAAAGTATAAGGATCAAAATTATGATCTGCTAATTCTTCTTCGGTCAGGCTCCAGTCGAAAGATTCTACTCGAAAGTTATATTTGCTGCTTTCTCCTGCTACATTAACAATTACCTCAACCGGTTTGTCGTTTTCAACGTCTTTTAATGGTATACAAATATCTCTCATAGTAGACTCCTAACTAATTGTAATTCAAATAATTAGCTTGTTTCACCTATCCTAATAATACCCTAAATTATGTCAAAATTAAACTTAAATATGATGAGCGGTTATTCATACCTCAAAGTCTTAACAGGGTTTGTATTTGCAGCCTTAATGCTCTGGAAGCTGATTGTTAAAACAGATATAAAAAGTGCAATAAAAGCAGCCAGGATATAAATCCAGATTCCCATTTCTGTTTTATAAGCAAAATCATCCAGCCATTTTGATATTGCATAATATGCAACCGGGAATGCAATCAGGTTTGAAATCAATACCCATTTTGAAAAATCTTTTGAAAGTAAAAATGAAATACTGAACATATCTGCGCCTAAAACTTTTCTTATTCCTATCTCTTTCATTCTTACCTCAATAGCAAATGATGCAAGACCAAAAAGTCCCATTGATGCAACTATTACAGAAAGAATTGTAAAAATCAGGAATAATGTTCCATCTTTTTCGTCCGACTGGTACATGCTGCTGTATTGCTCGTTTAATGTTTCATAACTGAAGCTTTTATCCGGTATTACTTTCTTGAAACTTTCTTGAAGTGAAGGTATTATTTGTTTGCTGTATTTTGGATCAATTTTAACTGCGATGTTATAATATCTGTCCGGATTTATGTAAAGAAATAAAGGTTCAATCAGGATATGAAATGATGATAAATGAAAATCTTTTACTACGCCAATAATTTTTACCAGCCTTTGTATTCCGTTTCCTCCCGGGATATACACTTCAGTACCGACAGGATTTTTAAGACCTAATTTCTCAACCGCAGTTTTATTTATTATAATAGAGTTTTCAGCGTCTGTTCTATATTCTTTTGAAAAATTTCTACCTGCCGCTAAATCAATTCCAAGTGTTTGAATAAAGTCATAATCAACTCCTGATGCCCGCATAGTTTGTCCTTCATCCTTCGGTTGTCCTTTTAATCTGAATGTTTGGCTCTCTTTATTGTTTGCGCCCGGAAGTGAGTATACTCCTGAAACATTTTTAACTCCGGGAATTGACATAAATTCATTTTTTAATACAGTGTATTTATCTGCTGCACCTTCTGTCGATGCAGGGTAGCTAACTACAAGGATATCCTTTTTATCAAATCCAGGATCGCTGTTAAGCATAAACTGTAGTTGTTTATAAATTGCAGCAGTACCAATTAATAAAAATATTGAAATTGAAAATTGTAAAACGACGAGTGCCTTCCTGAGATTTACACCGGAAGAACCGGGCGTTTTTATCCCTTTAAGAGAATCAACAGGTTTATATTTTGATAAAAACAGCGCAGGATAAATCCCTGCAACAAGACTTACGAAAATGATTATCCCGGCAAGTATCATAAAAAAGTTAGTATCGAAATAATTTATTCCACTGATATTTATATCAAAATATTTAAATAGAACCGGATTTAAGAATTCAAAAAATATAAGGCTAATCAGTACAGAGATAAGGGTTATTATTACAGATTCACCCCAGAATTGTTTAAAAAGTCCGGGTCTGCTTGCGCCAAGAACTTTCCTCAATCCAACTTCTTTTGATCTTCTGAGAGATCTCGCTGTTGAAAGATTTATAAAATTAAGGCAGGCAATTATCAATAATAATAAAGCTATAGATGAGAATATATAAATGGATTTAATATTTCCGGTAGGACCTAATTCACCCATCATATCGGATTTTAAATAAATATCCCTCAAAGGCAAAGTGTAAAAGTTGAGCATTTTTGCAAAATTATCATTTGTATGTTTTACTAAAACGGTATTTAGTTTTTTAATAAGTTCATCCTGAGATATATTATCTTTCAGATAAAGGTATGTGTAATCTTCTCCCCAGCTCATCCACGGGCTGTTAATATTAAATATCTGTATTGCTTTTGAATATGGAGCAATAAAATCACATTTCAGGTATGTATTAGCAGGTACATTTTGGATAACACCTGTAACCTTAAAATTATATTTATCTGCAAAAATAATTGTCTTTCCTATTGCATCCTGATCTCCAAAATATTTATGAGCAATTTCACTGGAAATGACAATAGAATTAGGATCAACTAAGACATTATTTACTTCTCCCTCGATAAATGGAAATGTAAAAACTTTAAAGATGTTTGAATCGGCAAAGAAAAAATTACTTTCAGTAAATTTCCTGTCCCCTACTTTTATTGAAGCGTTAGAGGCTTTTCTGAATCTTACCGAAGCTTTTACTTCAGGAATTTCTTCCACTGCTGCCGGTCCAATTCCCGGCATTGCTCCTGCCAGTTTCATTGTATTTGTTCCATTACCAAATCCTGCTGAAACCCTGACAATATTATCAGCATTTTTATGCATCGATTCGTAACTCAACTGGTTTGCAATGTAAACCATAATTAGCAAGCTGCCTGCAATTCCAATCGATAGTCCGGTGATATTGATAAATGAATAGAGTTTGTTTTTAGATAGGTTCCTGAAAGCTATTTTTATATAATTTTTTAACATTTAATTCCCCAAGATGTTATTCATATTTCAAAACTTTTACAGGATTGCTGTTAGCTGCTTTAATCGACTGAAAACTTACAGTAAACAGTGCAATTAATAAAACAATTCCTGCAGATAATAAAAATACCCAGATATTAAGATTTACGCGATATGCAAAGTTTTCGAGCCAGTTTGAAATTACCAAGTATGCAACAGGCCAGGCAATTATATTAGAAATTAATATCAACAAAGTGAATTCTTTAATTATTAATTTTATTATTTGTGATGAAGATGCACCCAGCACTTTCCTTATCCCGATTTCTTTTGATCTCATTTCTGTTGCATATGATACCAGACCCAGTAATCCAAGACAAGCAATGAAAATTGCATGAAATGAAAATGTTGTAACAATTTCGCTTAGTCTTTGTTCAGTGTTATATAATTTTGCAAAATCCTGGTCAAGGAATGAATACTCAAACGGCCATTCAGGTAAAATCCTTTTCCACATTGTCTTTAAATTTGCAAGAGTTGATTTTATATCAGATGATTTAATTCTTACAGCAAAGGAAGAAAATGCCTGCTGATAATACTGAATTACAACCGGCTCAATTTTATTGTGGATTGAGGCAATTTTAAAATCTTTTACAACGCCAATTATTTTCCCATGTTTTACTGAATCAGTTCCCCAAACAGACCAGTTGAGATCTTTGCCTATAGCATCCTCACTACTGCCAAATCCCAGAAAATTAACAGCAGATTCATTTATAACATAAGCATTTGTTTCATCGGTTTTAAAATCTTTTGAAAAATCTCTGCCTGCAACAATATTCATCCCGAGAGTTTTAATATAATCCTGGTCGGCAACAATTACTCTTATGCCTTTAGAATCTTCTGTTCCACTGACCTGAATTCCATCCATTGCGATTATGTGTCCAGGTAAACCATAACAAGCGGTGGCAGAGATAACATTTTTGTCTTTGAGAATTTGTGCTTTAACGGATTCATAATTATTACGAACATTGCCGTTATGAATAGGCAAAACAACTACCTGCTCTTTATCAAATCCAAGTGATTTATTCAAAGCAAAATTTAATTGATTAGAAACGATTATTGTTCCAACTAAAAGGAATATGGAAACTGAAAATTGAACTACAACAAGAATTTTACGCAGGAGTGTGAAAGAACTCTTGCCTGATTTACTTTCACCTTTAATTATTTTCAAAGGATTAAAAGCGGATAAATATAAAGCAGGATAACTACCGGAGATAATTCCAACCAGTAATGAAAAACCGATGAGATAGAAAAATAATCCATTGCTAAGCTGACTGGTTAGGCTGAATGTCTTCCCTGCTATTGCATTAAAATATGGGAGAACTAATTCGGCAATTCCTACTGCAAGTAACATTGCTATTGATGTCATAATAATAGATTCACCAAAGAACTGCATAATTATCTTTGATCTTCTGGCGCCAATTATTTTACGGATACCTATTTCACGTGAACGAATTGATGATCGTGATGTAGTCAGGTTCATAAAATTGATGCAGGCAAGGAGCAAAATAAATATGGCAATAATTGAAAATATAGTCACATAAGTAATATCTCCCCTCTCTGAAAAATCGAATTTAAGATCAGAAGAATGTAAATGTATGCTTTTTAATGGTTGTAGTTTAGTATTAAACCAAAAGCCTGATTTTCTGGTAACCGGGTCTGCATTCTTTTTAATAAAATCCGGTAATTTATTTTCGAGTGTTGATATATTGTAATTTGCTGGAACTTGAATATATGTGTAGAATTGTTGCCAGACCCAGTTTTTCATCCTTGCTTCTGTAACACCAAATGCCCTTATTGAAGAAAAAGAACCGAGCATGTCAATCTTCAAATGAAAATTGCCGGGAATGTCTGCAAGAATTCCCGTTACTTTATATTCATTTGAGTTATTAATCTTTAAAGTTTTTCCTAACGGATTTTCATTGCCAAAAAATCTCTCTGCAGTTTCTTTTGAAAGTATTATTGAATAGGGATCAACCAAGGCAGTAGCCGTGTTTCCTTTTAATAATTTCAACTGGAAAAAATCAAAAATATTTGGCTCTGCTAACCAAAAATGCTCATCATAAAATTGATTTTCATCAATATTAATTAGTTGTTTGTTCCAGCTCATATAAAACAAGCGAAGTGTTTCCTGTATGTCAGAAAAGTTTTGTTTTAAAGAAGCTGCCATAATCGGTGGAGTTAATGCAATCTTGCTAAAAGAATCATCAGAAATTCTTTCATCGTAAACCCTGTAAACCTGGTCAGCATTTTTATTGTAATTTTCATAAGATAATTCATCTCTTACGTACATAAATATCAGCAGGCAGCAACAAAGACCGATTGACAATCCTGCAATATTTATAAATGAATATATCCTGTGCTTTATAATGTTTCTGAAGGCTATTTTTAAGTAGTTTTTTAGCATGGTTCCAAAACAGTTTAGTCAAAAAATCTAATTATCTATCTGCAAATACACAATTTTTGTGCCTTAGCAAAAAAATAAAAGGACTATTTAGTGAGCAATTTGAAAGGAAAATTTAAGGGGAAATTTAAAAACTGAAGGAAAACGTACGAAAACAAACAATTATGTCCGTTATCGTACGCCTTTAATAATTTGCAATTTAGCAATATTACTCATTTCTCAAAGAATTAATAGGATTTTCAAAAGATGCTTTAATTGCCTGAAAACTTATAGTGAGGAAGGCAATAAATATGGTTAATATTCCTGCAAGCAAAAACATCGAAACACTTATACTTGTCCGGTATGCAAATCCATTTAGCCATTTATTTAAGATGTACCAGGCAATTGGCATACCTATTACTTGCGCTGAAATAATGAGCCAGAAAAATTCTTTAGAAAGCAATTTATAAATTGAACCTGAAGATGCTCCTAGCAATCTCCTGATTCCAATCTCTTTTGTTTTCTGCAAAGTAATTAAAATAGTAAGTCCAAATAATCCTAAACAGGTAATTAGAATAGACAAAACTGATGAGTAACTGATAATTGTAGTAAGCTGTTGTTCAGATTTATATTGCTTGTCTATATTATCATTCAAAAAAGAACTTTCATATTGTAAATTCGGAACTAATTTTTTCCAGGTATTCCTAATATCATCCAGCGTAGCTTTAGTATTAATTGATTTTATTTTCACCATAATTCTAGGCTCGAAGTTGGGATCAATATCATTTGCTGCTCTAAATATTGTATGATAATTTAATGTGATCAATGCGGGTTTTATTTGAGAATGAAGTGATTCGAAATTAAAATCTTTTACAATTCCGATTATCTTATTTTTATCAAATCTTCCGGGCATTTTAGCGGTTGTTAAATCATTAATCTTAAACTCTTTAGCAAAAGCTTCATTTACAATCACTGCCTGGTCTTTATCAGTTGAAAATTCTTTTGAAAAATCTCTTCCTTTTAAAAGTTTTATCCCTGTAGTTTTCAAATAGTTATAATCAACTGTGTTCATGTAAAACCGACCGTACGAACCACCAGGCATTTCAAATCCAATTGTAGACCATTTTTCTCCAAGTGGTGTTGAAGCAGCTGATACATCAATTACATTTTGATTTTTACTTAGCTCATTTTTGAAAAGATTTGCAATGTTTAATGTTTCATCAACATTCAGGTTAGTAGGAATAACTACAACGTTTTCTTTATTGTATCCGAGATTTTTATTTTTTACGAATTCGAGTTGATTAAAAACAATTATAGTTCCGGTAATCAGAATAACTGAAAGAGTAAATTGTCCGCCGACAAGTATCCTTCTTAAAATAGATTTGTTACCTAACTTAAATTTACCCATTAAAACCTGTACGGGGTTAAAAGAAGATAACACTAGAGATGGATAAATTCCTGCGCTCAAACCAGTTAAAACAATAACGGAAAGTAATATCAAAAGAGTTAAAGGGTCGTATCTAAAATCTAAATTCTTACCGGCAAGACTGTTAAAAAATGGCAGAAATATTTCAGCAAATAATATTCCCATAACTGCTGATAAAAAAACGAGCATTAACGATTCGCCCCAGTATTGTCCTATTAATTGTCTCCGGGTTGCGCCTACTACCTTCCTGATTCCAACTTCCTCTGATCTTGAAACTGATTTACCTATTGAAAGTGTTACAAAATTGATTATTGCAATTATCAGTATGAAAATACCGATTATTGATAATGCATAAGAATAGATAGGATTGCTGATTGGTTCCAGTCCAACCGGGAAAGATGTATCTAAATGAATATCTTTAATCGGTTGAAATAAAATATTATATGTTCCTTCATTATAATCACTCCCTTCCATCGATTTTACGAGAGAAGACATTTTCTCATCCATTTGTTTTGCTGTAGTACCATGTTGGCAGAACACATAAGTTTCACAAATTATTACTGTTAAGCTATTCATTGCCCTTTTATTAACAATATTATCTAAATATTGAAACGGAATTACAATATTAAACTGTATACTTGAATTCGCCGGCACATTCTTTGCAATTCCGCTAACAATAAAATCTTCAGATTTGTTGTCAATCTTTATTGTGATCCTTTTTCCTATAGGATTACTATCCCCGAAGAATTTTTCGGCATAGGAATCTGTAATGACAACTGAATTTAGACTTTTTAGCACCTCTGCAGGTCTGCCAGTACTCAATGGAAAATTAAATAGTTGAAAAAAGTTAGTATCTGCAAAACTGCAGTCTTCGGCAAATGTTTTAGAACCAATTTTTACAATTCCGGGAAATTTTGATACCCTTACGTAATTTTCAACTTCAGGATAATAGCTCTTTAATTCCGGTCCAAAACGAGCAGGTGTAATTGAATTAAAATGCTGTTCATCTTTGGCGTAATTTTCAAATAAGGACAGCCTGAAAATATTATCAGAATTGTTATGGAATGAATCATAACTAACTTCATTCTTTACAAAGAGTATAATTAGGATGCAGCAAGCCAATCCTATTGACAGCCCGAAAATATTAATAAATGAATAAACTTTATTCCTATTAAGATTTCGGAATGCAATTTTTAAATAATTGAATATCATTACTTTTCCTTATTCATATTTTAGTGACTCTACCGGATTTTTTAACGAAGCTTTAATCGAATGATAACTTGTAGTAATAAATGTTATAAAAATTGTAATAAACATTGTAAACAAAAAAGTGCTTAAAGCAATGCCTGGATTATATGCAAAGTTGTTTAGCCACTTCCCCATTAAATAATAACCAAGCGGCAGAGCAATTATGTTTGCTATAACTACAAGCCAAAGAAATTCTTTACTTAAAAGTGTTATTATTCCGGGCACATCAGCACCAAGTACTTTCCTGATTCCTATTTCTTTTGTCTTTTCTTCTGCTGAAAAAGCAGCTAATCCAAACAGTCCCAGGCATGCTATAAAAATTGCAAATCCTGAAGCGTATTCTACTATAATAGACTCTCTTTGGTCCTTTTCATAAAAATCCCTCATCCTTTCATCAAGAAAGTTATATTCGAAAGGAGTAACATTATCAAACTTTTGCTGAACGTCTGAAAAATATTTTATTGTTCCAGCTATATCTTTGCTGCTTATCCTGGCGGTAAAATAATCAATATTTGTAAACTGGTTATCACGAAACCCCAGGATCATAGGAGAAATTTTCTCATGCAATGATTGGAAATTGAAATCTTTTACAACACCAATAACATTGTATTGTCCGGTAGATTTATTTCCGGATAGATTTATGGCCTTTCCAACCGGATCTGAAAGCTCGAGTACTTTAGCAGCAGCTTCATTCACAATTATATTGGCTGAATCAGGCTGCCCGGTGAAATTTCTTCCGGCCAAAAGGTTCATTTGAAAAGTATTTAAGAAATCCTTATCAATTCCAAGATAATACATCTCAGTTGCATCATTTGTGGTTTTCCCGTTTTTAAAGGCATTAACCGCTGTAATATTTTTCCAGTCTCCCGGCAGCCTTGATGAAACCGAAATACTTTTAACATTTGGATTTTTCATAATTTCATTTTTAATTGCCTGGAAATTATATCTGGTTCCGCCGCTATTTATATCAACAACTAGTAGATGATCCTTATTAAATCCAATGTCTTTTTCATTTATATATTGCAATTGTTTATAAATAGTTATTGTTCCAAAAATTAAAATGATTGAAACGGCAAACTGAATGACAACCAGCACTTTACCAATTTTCTTTAAAGCACTATCAGGCTGAACTTTACTCTTTAAGATAAATATTGTTTTTAATTTTGAAATGAAAAATGCTGGTAAACTGCCGGATAATAATCCAAGAAGCAAAGCCAGGAATATGATTGATGCAAGAATTGTTAAATTAAAATTCTCCGTAAATGAAATGTTTTTACCGGTGAAACTATTAAAATAAGGCAACACCAATTCAACTACAATCAACGCTATAAATAATGATATTGTAGTTAGTAAAACAGCTTCGGTTAAAAACTGACTAATCAATTGACCCCGTTTTGCTCCAACAACTTTCCTGATTCCAATTTCTTTTGATCTTTTCATTGAACGGGCCGCTGCAAGATTTGTATAATTTATGCCTGCAACAATAATTATGAGAAGCCCGATAATTCCGAGTATATAAACTGTTGATTTATTCCTAGCACCGTAGTTAAGATCAAACTCTATATTCTGCGAGCCGTAATGAATATTGCTCAAAGGCTGAACCGATATATGATCGGTTACACCGAAGGCTTTTCCCTTGTGCACACTTTCAAACGCGGTTAATTTTTTATCAAATCCGGCCATATCCTTTTTATCTTTAAATAACAGATAAGTCCTCACAAGCGACAAATCAAAATTTTGCAGGGCTTTTGAAAATCCGCTGAAATGTTCCAGGGACTTAAAGGATATTAACATGCTAAACTGAAGATGTGAATTCATTGGCGGGTCCTGAATCAGCCCGGTAACCTTAAAGTCTCCCCACGATCTGTCAGTTTTGATAATTTTTCCAATTGGGTTTTCATCTCCGAATAATTTCCGGGCGGTAGTTTCAGTAAGCACCATTTCATTTGGTTCGGTTAAAAGTGACCGTTTATCACCTCTCAAAACCTTAAAGTCAAATATTTTTAAAAATGAAGGCCTGGTAACAAGATATCCTGATTCATAATATTTATTATTTTCATATTGAACGGTAAACCTGCCGAATGAATTTCTATCAAGGATCGGTGTAGAATTTTCAACTTCGGGATATTCTGCTGCAAGGCTCTCACCAAGACTTGCTCCAGACAATGAAAAATTCCTGACAGAATTATCTTTCCCCTTACTCTGAGTGATTATCCTGCCTATTCTTTCATAATTATGATTAAATTTATCATAGTTTAATTCATCACTGGCAAAGAGGATTATTAAAATAGCTGAAGCAATCCCAATCGACAGTCCGAGTATATTGATAGAAGAATAAACTTTTTGTTTACCCAGGTTTCTAATGGCGATTTTCAGGTAGTTTTTTAGCATAATTATCCCAATTAATTTTTTCTCTTATCTGATTCAGAGATTATAAAATCTTGTAAGAAACAGAACCACAACTAGCAGAATAAATCCTGCATTTCTTTGCATAATACAATATTTGTGCCTTGAGAGTTGTACGGGAAATAGTCGTAAATAATAGAATTTAGTAGCAATTAAGCTAAATTATCGCCCCTTTCTGTCCGGTTTCAGTCAATTGTGTACGTTATCGGACGCAGATTATTTCCCAAATTACCGATAAGAATAATTTTTATAGCGGCACGTTTTTAGTTAATCCATATTCACATATATATCAATTATTCTGAGGAATTAATGAAATATAATTTCAAAATAACTATAGAATTGTTGGCTCTCATTTTTTGCCTTACACAAAATTTGTTTGGCCTGTTGTCTGATAAAAAATCGGTAAATAATTTAAGTGATTATGAGCTAATACAATTTATTAGTTTTAATGAAGGTTCACCAGAAAATATAATTAAGGTGGATAATAATTCTGGAATACTATTAATTGCATAAATGGCTGCACTAAAGAAAATTTGAATAATAAAGAAATAAAATTTAATGAAAGTCAGTTAAGGCTCTTAAAAAACTGGCGATTATTGAAAAAAGAGGATAACACATATCGAACTAATTTCCCTATTTTAGATATTTCCCAAACGAAAATATTAAGAGAAAACTCAAAAGTAATCGCCAATAAATTTGGCAATATTTTACAAAATGCAATATTAAAGTTAAAGGATATTTTAAAAGAAAGGAAAAGAGAACAAAATATTTATTCAATATTATTCTCTTATGTAATTGATGGTATCTGGGATAAATATGAAAAAAAAGAAATGATTCACAAAAGAGAAGTTAGTGCAGAACATCCATTCTGGGATGGCAAAATTTGGGCTTTATTTCCTAAAAGAGATTTCCATTGCGGCACAAATAAAATATCTGATAAAGGTATTCAATTGCTAGTTAACTGGAGCCCCGGTACAATAAAAAATATGATCCCATTTGTTTCAGATTGGAAAAATCTCTTAAAAATGTTTGATGACTATGTTGATTCCGGAAGAGTTCTTGACCCAAAGGCTAAAAAAGTTTTTGAGCCATTTAATTTATTTAATAACGTGGGAATATTTACAATTCCAGTAATTATAGAAAACAATAATAATAAACTATTTAGAATATATGATGAAATATCTGATAAAATTGCTAATAATGTAAATAGCTTTATGGATCTAAATGCTCTGCGTGAACGATTCCACTTTAGAAGCAATAAACAAACATTAGTTATTGTCTATCACGAAATGATGTGGGATTTATTAAACTACTTTGAAAATAAGAATTTAATTACAAAGCCTGTTACCTTTTCTGAACCGGGTAATACTAAACCGGCAGATATATCAAATTTAATTTTTATTGTCAGGTCAAAAAATAATTAATACCTCCACACCATAAATTAAAATAGCTGATAATAGCCAATATAGTTCAGTTTGGGTCAATATTAATAACCATAAAAAAACTGGTACAAACTTCATTAATATATTTAGTTAGTGTAACCTTAAATAATTATTCTTGTCAAAATAATTAACAATTCAAAATAATTTAAAGGTATTCTAGATGAAAAAGACTTTCATAGTACTAATTCTTCTCTTTTTAACATTTAATTTGGTCTATTCACAAGATTTTAAGAAGATAGATGAACTATCAAAACAACTCATGGAAAAATATCATTTACCGGGCATAGCTATTGTTGGTGTTAAAAATGGTAAAATAGTTTATAAATTTACCAGCGGTAAAGCTAATGAAGATTACGACCTTTCTGAATCAAGCAGAATTTATATAGCTTCAAATACAAAGGCATTTACAGGGTTAGCTTTGTCTAAATTGGCTTATGAAAATAAAATTAATTTTTCCGACCCTGTAAGTAAATATATTCCTTCTTCATACTTTCCTGCAAATATAGAAATAAATAAGATTACAGTAAGACAACTTATGCAGCATACACATGGACTATCGAACGATCCATTGGTATTTAGGACAGCATATTCCGGCGAATATCCTTCTGATTTAAAGGAATTATTAAAGTTTACAGTTTACAGGCTCGATTCACTCTCAAATGAATTCCATTACAGTAACCTTGGATATATATTGGGAGGAATTATTATTGAGCAGGTAACCGGTAAAAACTGGCGGGAATATATAACTGATAATATTTTAAAGAAAATCGGAATGATAAATTCTACAGCACATATGGATTTTAGTAGTGAAGAAGAAACCCTGCCATTTAAGTACAATTCAGATGTACATCTAACATCTAGAAAATCTGAAAATACTCTGCACGCTGCAGGAGGTATATACTCTACGCTTGATAATATGAGTAAGTGGCTGGCTCTTTATACTTTCAACAGCCCTGTTCCAATAGGGCCAAAGTTGTTAAAATTATATTTAAATGATAGAGTAAAAGTTAACAAAAGCATGGGGCCATTATCAATGGATGAATACGGTAATGGTTGGATTTCAGGATCGCTGATGGGTAATAAATTGTTCTTTCATTTTGGCAGTTTTTACGGGTATGAATCAATGATGTCATTTCAACCAGGACAAAATGACGGTGTTTTTGTTTTTGTTAATGAAATAACGGGAGGACAGAGAATAGCTGCAATGATAACAGCATATTTTTATTTAATAATGTCCAATGATACTGATGCAGATTCTAAGATTAAAATGTTTACACAGTTTATAGACCCTCTATATAAAGAAGATAATGCTGAGCGTAAAATATTTACATTTGAAAATTCTGAAAAGATAACCGGTAAATATTATTCACCTGAATATGGAAATTTAATTGTTGATAAAAACACTTCAGGGTATACGTTCAGAATTGGTAAACTTGAAAGTATAGCTTATGCCGGTGAGAAAGAAAACGAAATGATACTTGAATTTACACCCGGTATTAAAGAACATTTCTTTATTACAGAAGATAGCGGAAAGACAAAATTGATCTACGGGGACTTTGGTACATTCCTAAAAAGATAATAGTCTATAATGGATCAGTTTAAGTTATTGTTTATACAATCAATCTATTTTATTTATAACGCATAATTTATTTTTTGTCCAATATCGCTCACTATCGTTCATATTTGAACATATAAATATCTAATTTATGAGCTAATACAATATCTTTTTAGGCATATTATTTGTTATTTCAAGTTAAATTAATTGTACCGGACAAATCAGGAATGATAATGAAAAATAATTTTGAATTAGTAATTAAAGCAACAATAATAGTTTTTTTTATATCTCAGAGTTTATTTGGTCAGAAAGCAGAAAAGCCTGTTCAAAATAATTTAAATGACTATGGAATAATACAATTCATAAGTACTACAGAAGGAGCACCTGAGAATATAATTAAACTTGATAATAACTCCCAAATATTATATGAATGTATAAATGGTTGTACCAGGGAAAAGTTAAAAAATGAAGGCATACATTTTAATGAAAGCCAGTTGCGTTTATTAACAAACTGGAGATTATTGAAAAAAGAAAAGGATACTTATCAAACAGATTTTCCTGTCCTGAATTTTTCTCAAACAAAAGCATTAAGGGAAAAAACAAAAATTATAGCAAAAAACTTAGGGCAAATTCTGGAAGAAGATGTACAAAAGCTAGAAGAAGAATTAAAGCAGAGAAACAGGGCTGAGAATATTTATTCAATTCTATTTTCTTACATTATTGATGGAATATGGAATAAATTTGAAAAAAGAGGGCTGATTGACAACAGAGAAGTGACGGCGGAACATCCTTTCTGGGATGGTGAAATTTGGGCACTTTTTCCTAAAAGAGATTTTCATTGCGGTACAAATAAAATATCTGATAAAGGAATTAAATTTTTAGTCAATTGGAGTCCACGTACAATCAAGAATATGATCCCATTTGTTTCGGATTGGAAAAATCTCATAAAAATGTTTGATAATTATATAGACTCAGGAAAAGTTTTTAACCCAAAAGCAAAAGAAGTTTTTGAATCTTATAACTTATTTAATGATAAGGGAATATTTACTATCCCAATAATTGTGGAAAATGATGATGATGAGTTATTTAAAGTATGCGATATTATTTCCAATAAAATTGCTGAAAATGTAAATAAATTAATGGATCTAAATAGTTTGACTAAACAATTTAATTTTTCCGGCAATAAACAAACCCTTGTTATTGTTTACCACGAAATGATGTGGGATTTATTAAAATATTTTGAAGATAAAAATTTAATTACAAAGCCCGTTGCTTTTTCTGACCCTGAGAATACCAAACCGCAAGATATTTCGAATTTAATTTTTATTGTACGGAGTGAATAGAATATATTTTTATTCTGATTTTATTAAAAAGAAACTGTTATTAATTGTATAAAGAAATCTGCGCAAGTTTTATGCCTATAAAATCGTTTTCATTTACCTATTTAATATCTATAATCACTTGATATGATTAGAACTTTCTATTATTCTTGACCGGTATCAATCAGTGCCATTCGATAACT
>Ga0209919_1000457_pt1 | contig 20758 bp, 18 predicted proteins | sample SalPon2A_C_D2_MG_FD_185721 | JGI IMG/M metagenome (GOLD analysis project Ga0209919, IMG submission 185721) | Soil microbial communities from South San Francisco under conditions of wetland restoration - Salt Pond MetaG R2A_C_D2_MG (SPAdes)... | ecosystem: Environmental > Terrestrial > Soil >... | reverse complement strand
GTCCACACTATATATAATTTTAATCGTCGTTTTTTATTAAATACTTCCAGACCTGCTCTTGTTGAAAGAAGCATTGTTCCGAACATAGCAAGCACGTGTGGAATTAGAATAAATAAAGGCACTTCTCCCTTAAACCTTATTACCACATATTTTTGTTGTACCGGAACAGAATAGCTTTCCTGGTTTTTGGTTAAAATAATTTTGTATTGAAGTTTGCCTGCCGGAGGCTGTTTTGGAAGAGTTGCTGAAAGTGTACCCTCTCTATTTATCATTTCAACTTTTGCAAAATCATCATCTGTTTTGAATCTTTTCCATTCCAAAACACCCGATAAATTTAGATCTTTAGTGTTAATATTTATAACGCAATCTTCAGTGCTATAATTACTTCTGTCGAGATGATAAACTATTTCCTGGTTATCAATTAATATTTTGCCCGATAAAGGATAGGTAGGACCTGTTATTCTTTGATAATAAGCTGAGAGAAGAGTTATTACAATTGCCAGGAACCAGAATAGAATTGGTCGTTTCATTTAATCCCCTTAAACTTAATTTTGTCCTCCACAAAATTAAGAAGATTAGTCCAAACCGCCCAATAAAATATTCTTATTTGGGTAAGAATTTTCATTATGTTTTATTTATGTTGCGTTTATGAAAGGAAAGCTTTACCTGGTTTCAACACCAATAGGAAATTATGAGGATATCACAATCCGCGGATTGAATATTTTAAAAACTGTTGATTTTATTATTTGTGAGGAATTTAAAATAGCCCGCAGAATGCTGTCATTTTATGAGATTGAAAAAGAACTTATTTCTCTTAATGAACACAACGAAAAAGAGGTTGTAGATGACATCCTGCTAAAAATCATTGAAGCCAAAACAGCCGCGCTGATATCAGATTGCGGTACTCCTCTTTTTTCCGACCCCGGACACCTGCTGGTTGATGTATTGATTTCCCAAAAAGTTCAGGTTATTCCAGTACCCGGCGCAAATTCATTACTTCCAGCATTGGCAGGTTCAGGTTTCGATTTTGAAAAATTTTACTACTATGGCTGGCTTTCAGCAAATAAAGATAAAAGAAGACAACAGCTTTTTAAATTAAAAAGTATTAAGGAAGTAATTGTTTTTCTTGATACACCTTACCGACTCAGGCAATTGCTTGCCGATGTGGTAAAAGTACTGGGTAAAAATTTACGTGCCGTCGTTGCTTTTCAGTTAACAATGGATGGAGAAAGATTTTACCGTGGAACCACAAACGATTTACTACAAATCGCTGAAGATAAGAAACTGAAAGGGGAGTTTGTGCTGATCGTTGATAATAAATGATTACACTTTGATTAATAATGCTACATTTTCTATATGATATGTATGTGGGAACATATCGACCGGTTTAATTTTAACTAACTTGTAACCAGCCTCAGAAAATAATTTGATATCTCTTACCTGTGTAACAGGATTACAGCTTACATAAACCAGCTTCTCAGGATTCAATTTTATAACATCTTCAACAGTATTTTTATGCATTCCGCTGCGTGGTGGATCAAGAATAATTATACCAGGTTTTGGGAGTTTTTTTTCTTCCACCAATGGATAAAAAGATTTGTAAAGATCAGCCGTTATAAAAGGAACATTTTCAACATTATTAAGTTTTGCATTTTCTTCAGCGTCCGAAATTGCGGATTGAACAGTTTCAAAAGCATAAACTTCTTTACAAAAATCCGAAACAAAAATTGAAATTGTTCCTGCACCGGAATAAAGGTCGTAAACAATTTCATTGCCTTTCATTTCAGCGAAATCCAATGCTGTCTGATATAGCTTCTCAGCCTGCAGAGAATTTGTCTGGAAGAATGAATTGGCGCTTATTCTGAATTTATGTTTGCCGATCGTATCATGTATAAAACCGTTTCCGCAAAATATTTTTTCATAATCGCCAACAGCAACAGAGGCTTTTCTAAGGTTCACATTATTTATTATTGTTGTTATCTGTGGAATTTCTTTTAGCAATTCATCGGTGTATAAATTCATCAAGTCTTTATTTTCGGATGAAGTTACAAGATTAACCATTAGATCTTTTGTGTGGTGAGATTGTTTAATCACTAGATTTCTCAAAAAACCTTCGTGAGTCTTCGTGGAATAAATTGTGGTCTCTTTTTCTTTAAAAAAATTTCGTGTAAAATTTAATATTTTATTGCTTAATTCCGATTGAAGAAAACATTCATCAATGTCGAGAACTTTGTCAAAAACGCGGGGGATATGTAGTCCCAGTGCAAAATCTCTTTCAATATTTTCATCTGATTTTATTTCCTCGACTGTAAGCCATCTTTTCTCAGCGAAAGAGAATTCCATTTTATTACGGTAAAAGAAAACTTTTTCGGAAGGAAGAATATCTTCGGTTATAAAATCCTTGAAACCACCCATTCTTGTAAATATCTCTTCTACCTGCTGCTGTTTGAATTTAGTTTGAGTGGCATAATCAAGATCCTGCTGCTTACAGCCGCCGCAGGTACCAAAAAATTTACAGCGGGCAGGTATTCTTAAATCCGATGGTTTTATAATTTCGGAAACTCGGGCTTCAGCATATGATTTTTTGATTTTAGTAAGACTGGCTTTTACAATGTCACCCGGATATGCGCCGTCTACAAAAATTACATATTTGTTTTTTGATTCATCGATTGATTCCGGAACTATGCTGCCTTTATCTACTTTTGCAATCCCTCTTCCTTCGAATGCATATTTTTCAATTTCCAGCTCTATTATTTCGCCTTTCTTTACATTCACACTAAAACCTTTTTCAATATCAGGACTTTAAATCCCATATACCTGTCGGCACCTAAATTTAAATATGAATTTGATTCGTGACTTACTTTATTCAGAAATTTTTTATGATATGCTTTTTCTCTGTCGGAAAGTGTATCGATATTTTTATCTAATAATTGCAGGCTGGTTTGGTAAAAATCTTTTAAAGTTGAAGAAAAATCCTCTTCATATAAAACCTCAAAATCCCTTTCCAAATAATATTTGTTTACTTCATTATTTAAAAGTGGGAAAATTTTTGAAGACTGCCAAAGCTCGTTTACGAATGCAGGAGCATTTTCTTCCAGTTGAACATTTTCCCCTACACAAAAAATTCCTTCAGGGTTTAAAATCCTTTTTATCTCTTTTAAAATTTTATTACGGCGGGAATTAGATATTGAAGCCTGGGCATATATGATATCAAATCTTTCATTTCTAAAATCTGTGTTTTCAAATATCATCAGCCGTACGGAGATATTTTTTTCATCTTTTAGATACAATCTTGAAGATAATAGTGTCTCATCATCTTCAACTATCTGTATTACAGAAGCTGCTTCATTTTCTAAAAATAATTTTGAAATTTCTTCGCTGCCTGCGCCGATAATTAAAACAGATTTATCTTTAATCTCGAACTTATCTGCAAAAGCAGAAAACTGGTAAATTGAACCGGGCAGAAATATCTCTTTTTTCGAATTATCTGGCATTATGGTACTGATTATTAAGGTTTTGTAAAATTTAAAAACAAATTTACTGAAAACCTGACCAACTTAATACCCGGTAATAAACACAAAAAGGTTAAAGAGGATTTAGATCTGTGTTCCTATTTATATCTCTTTTCTAGCACCTTCTGAAGGGGACACCAATTTGTGAATGAAGATTGTAAAAGGTTCAATCCAACGAATGCCGTAAACAGGAAAAAATATGGTGTAATAAAATATCCAAGAGCCAGGCTTACCAAAATAAATACTCCGGCAAATCTTCTTATTAATAATTGAATCATTTTTTCGTCTAAATTTTGTTAGTAAAATAAACGACCGGACGAACCTTCCGATCGTTTGCAAGTTGACTATGTAATAGATTTTTCCACATTTAACTGGAATGCATATACATGGCTATTTTTGGTATTAATTTTGCATTCATTAATTGCGTTCATCAATTCCGCTGCTTGTCCATCATCACACATTGTAAAGAGTAATTCTGAATTTTCCATAGCATGTTTCGCTGCAAACCAGTTATCACTTTCATTTTCTTCCGTTAACCTGATTCCATTTATACTGGATTCACTGTAAGCAGGGATCTTTACTTCATTAAATATTTTTCTTGCGGATTCTGTAAATTCTTCTGCGCACATTAAAACAACTAATTTCATTTTTTATCCTTTTAGTTAGTTGAAGTTTGACTATGTTTTTTATTTTCTGTCATAAAATAAATTAGAGGTACCATAACCAATGTTAATGCGGTTGATGCAATTGCTCCACCAATTAAAGCAAGTGCCAGTCCCTGGAAAATAGGATCAAAAATTATAACAAAGGCTCCAATAACAACTGCGCCGGCAGTTAAAAGAATTGGCGTAGTACGAACTGCTCCGGATTCTATTACAGCCTGTTTTAGAGGAATATCTTCTCTAAGTCTTAATTCAATAAAATCTATAAGCAGAATTGAATTTCTTACCATAATTCCGGCAAGTGCAATTGAACCAATCATTGATGTAGCAGTAAAAAATGCACCGAACAATAAATGTGCACCAATTACTCCAACCAATGAGAGCGGAATCGCAATCATCATAATAAATGGAACTTTAAATGATTGGAACCATCCTATGATAAGCATATAAATTACTATGAGAGCAAATAGAAATGCTATGCCCAGGTCTCTGAATACTTCATAAGTTATCTGCCATTCTCCATCCCATTTAACGGATAAATTTTCCTCATTGCCTGGCTGCTGAGTGTAATATTGTTTTACGTTTATTCCTTCTTTTTCATTCAGTTCATTTATTTTCTTATCAATATCCATAATTGCATATACAGGACTTTCAAGACTGCCGGCAACATCACCTATTACGTAAACAACACGTTTTTGATTTTTCCGGTAGATACTTTTATCCTGTATTTTTTCTTTAACGTGAACTAGTTCTGAAACGGGAACAAGGCCTCCTGTCTTTGACATAACTTTTATTCCTTTCAGATCACTAACACTTGATCTCTGTTTTTCCTTCAATTTTACATTGATAAAAAGAGGGTCGTCTTCATTCGGTTGATAGAGGAGAGATACATCCTGTCCGTGTAAAGATATTCCCATTACACCGACTATTTGTTCGGGAGTTATTCCGGCAAGTGCCGCTTTTTTCTTATCGATTTCAAATTTAAATTCTGTTTGATCGCCCTCTACATACGAGTCAACATCTACTACATTTTCTGTTGTTTCAAATAGATGTTTAAGCTTTTTTGCATACTTTATCTGTGATTCATAATCAGGTCCGTAAACTTCTGCAACAAGTGTTGAAAGCACGGGCGGTCCCGGTGGTACTTCGGCGATCTTAACATTAGCATCGAACATCTTTGCAATATTATCTACACCGGGTCTGATTTTTTTTGCTATATCGTGGCTTTGTTCCGAACGTTCGCCTTTATCCAATAAATTAACCTGTATATCGGCTACGTTTGAGCCTCTTCTTAAATCATAGTGACGTACAAGCCCATTAAAATTTATCGGCGCTGCCGTTCCGACGTATGTCTGGTAATTAACGATTTCAGGAACTGTGCGAAGATAACCAGCAATTTCTTTTGTTACGGCGGCAGTTCGTTCGAGTGTAGTTCCCTCGGGCATATCAATAATTACTTGTATTTCATTCTTATTATCAAAGGGCAGCATTTTTACTGTAACCGCCTTAAAAAATACAAGAGAAACAGAAGCTATTAATAAAAACACTACTGATAAAATACCGATCCATCTTTTCTTTACATTTTCAAGTAAGGGGATCATTATTTTTTCATAATTTCGGTAAATAAAAGTGTCTTTCAATTCGTGTTTTTCCTTCTCCGTTTCAACTTCTCCGTGGTCTTTCAGAATTTTAAAAGCCAGGTAGGGTGTAATAACAAGGGCAACTAATAAGGAAAATAAAGTTGAAAGAGAAGCCCCGATTGGCATTGGAGCCATATAAGGTCCCATCAATCCGCTTACGAATGCCATTGGCAGAATTGCTGCAATAACCGTAAAAGTCGAAAGTATTGTGGGATTACCGACCTCGTCAATTGAAGTAAGTGCTGCCTGGTAACGAGTTTGTTTTTTCATTCTGAAATGGCGATGCATGTTTTCAACTATAATAATTGAATCATCCACCACAATACCGGTTACAAAAACCAGCGCGAAAAGAGTAATGCGATTTAATGTATACCCAAGTACGTAATAAACAAAAAGAGTAAGTGCAAACGTGATGGGTACAGTTGTAAACACAACTAGTCCGCCTCTCCAACCCAGGAACAGCGACACAACAAATGATGCAGCAAGTATTGAAACAAGAAGGTGAAGTAGTAGTTCACTTACTTTATCAGAAGCTGTTTTTCCATAATCTCTCGTTACGGCTACATTGACATCTTTAGGAATTATCTTTCCCTTCATTTCATCAATTTTATGCGTAACAGCTTTTGCAATTATTTTTGCATCGGAATTTTTTATTTTTGAAACTGATATTGTTACCGATGGAAACTCAACTCCATCTTCGTAACCTGCATCTTTTAGTTCCTGGTATCCATAACCGTAATCTGTATAAGTTTCTGACTCCTCCGGTCCATCCGTAATATCGGCAACATCTTTCAAATAAATCGGGCTGTTGTTATAAACACTAAGTACAAGGTTTTCCAGGTCTTCTTTACTTTTAAAGAAGTTTCCTGTTTCAACTATATACTCTTTATTATTTTGATTGAATGTACCGGAACCTGATTGTTTATTGTCACCCTGAATTCGCATCATAACCATTAATGGATCCACGTGATGCCCGGCAAGTTTATATTTATCCAGCTTAATATTTATTTTTCTTTTTCTTCCACCGATTATTTTTACATCAGAAACATCGCTTATCTTTTTTATTTCATTAGATAGTTCTGTGGAAATTCTTCTAAGCTGGTAATCATTGTAGGTTTTGCTCCAGAGTGAAAAACTTAAAATCGGAACATCGTCAATCGATCTGGTTTTTACCAGCGGCATTGAAACCCCGGCGGGCATCTTGTCCATGTTTTTCATTATCTCGTTGTAAAGTTTTACAACGCTTCTCTCGAAATCTTCATTTACATAAAATCTTACAATTAGCATTGACATTCCGGGCATTGAAGTGGAATAAACATATTCAACACCGGGAATGTTTGACATCATTTTTTCCATTGGAATGGAAACACGCGATTCAATTTCTTTTGGACTAGCCCCGTTATATTGAACGAAGATATCAGCCATCGGTACGTTTATCTGCGGCTCTTCTTCACTTGGTGTCATGTAAACGCTGAAAATCCCTAAAGCGATGGTGCCAAAAATAAGAAGCACTGTAAGTTTAGATTGCAAAAATGCTTTTGCTAATTTTCCGGAAACTCCTAATTTCATTATAGTACCCCTACTTTTTGACCATCTTTAATCTTGTCTTTATCTATTATTAAAAGATCGCCTGCTTCAACACCGGATAATACTTCAATCTTGCCATCCATTTCTTTACCTGTTCTTATCCATCGCAGTGTTGCTTCATTTGATTTTGAAACAGCAAATACACCGACTAGTTGACCTCTTTTTACAAGTAAATTTTTATCAATGGCGATTATTGGTTTGCTCTGATCACCCAGAGTAACTTTTCCGTACATTCCGGATTTTATTTTTGCATAATCGGGACCACCTTTATCAAGCACTACCTGGATTTCAAATTGTTTGCTGTAAGGATTTGCACCGGGGTTTATTTCTGAGATTTTCCCGGAAAAAGGATTTTGAGAAACTGCATCAATATAAACCTTGACAGGCGCATCTTTTTTAAGAAGGTTTATTTGTTCTGCGGAAACCTGTGCAATTACTTTAAAATTATTGAAGCTTTCTATTATCATAAGTGGATGACCGGGTGTTGCAATATCACCTTGTTCAAAAAATTTGTTCACTATATAACCGTCAAAAGGAGCGCGTATTTCTGCGTAACTTAAAACGTCATCTATTTCATTTTTCATTGCCTCGGCGGATTTAAGTCTTTGCTTTGCCATGTTGTAGGCAAGTGTCATGTCTTCATATTCTTTCTTGCTGGCGCTGCCTTTTTCATATAAATCTTTTATCCTGTCATAATTTATTTTCATATTATTAAAAGCATCTTGTGCCTGAGCAATGTTGGCAATAGTCTGCTGCTTTTTTGCATTGATGTCCGCGCTTTTAATCTTTGCAAGAAGTTGTCCTTTGCTGACTTTTGTGCCTGCTTCAAAAGGGAAGTAGGTTATTTCACCCATTAATTTTGTGCTAAGTTTTGCCTGCTTTGAACCAACAACGTTCCCGGGAAATTCATATTGAAAAGGAATTGCATCCAGAGTAATTTTTTCTACATTTACTTTAATAGGTTTATTTAAATTGTCATTATTTTCATCACTACCACAGGAAATAAATAGGAATGTTAGGAGCAGGGACGAAAGAAGAACTGTAATTACTTTAAAATTTTTCATTATTAACCTTTATTTTATTTTCTTTCAAAATTCTTTTCAATCATAAATTCTATTTTGAATACACTTACATTGTAGAAGTAAACAGCCTGCAGATATTTTAAATGAGCTTCTGATGCGGCAGTCTGAGAGTTTACCAGGTCTGTGGTTTTTTCCAACCCTTTTTCATACCTGTCGCGTGTAATTTTTAATGATTCATCTGATTGATCGGCGGAAGTTTTTGCCAGATTTACTTTTGTTCTGGCTGTTTCAAGATCCCTGAATGCTTCATTAATTTCATTTTGTCCCTGCATCAAAGCTTTTCTGTATTCTATTTCAGCCTGGTCAAGTTCTGCCGCGGATTTTTGAATTGTTGCAACATTTTGAAATCCATTAAAAATGTTCCATTGTAAGTTCAAGCCGATCATCCAGTTCTTTGCATTACTTCCGAAAATTTTATCGTCGTTATATTCATAAATCCCGAAAGCATTTAAGCGTGGTAGAAATTTCATTTTGTTCATTAATTTCATGCTTTCAAATGAACTTACTTTGTGTGAATAAGCCTGAATATCTGATCGGTTTTCAATAAGAGATTTTATGTCAAAGTTTGTATCACTGACTTGGGGCAAACTCAAAGTATCGGTTGGCTGAATTTCCACATTTTTTTCCATTCCAAGCATCACTCTTAAATTATCGTTTATTTTTTGCAAAGCGTTTTCAATTTCAACTTTCTGACTTTTAATATTTGCCACGTAAACCTCACCGCGAAGGTAGTCTGCTTTTGTAATCATACCTTCATCGTAATAATCTTTAATAAGTTTCCTGTTTGCTTCTGCAGTATTTAATGCTTTGTTAATTACATCAAGACTTTTCATAGTCAGAACTAACTGGTAATATGTGGTCTTAACCATAAAGTGGATATAATTTTCAGTCCTTTGTTTTTTAAAGTTTAAAGCAGAAAGCCCTTCTGCAGCGGCATCTCTTCCGAAAAAGCCATCCATATTTATGAGAGGCTGCATAACTTCCAGTTTTGTGGTGTAGTTATTAAACTCATTTGGATTGTTTAATACCAATGGATTAAAATCTGCCATTGAGACTATTTTTTGTTTAAGCTTTAATCCGAAAACATTTAACGGATCGTCAGTTTTAACAAAAGTTTCGGAGAATGTTACCTGTGGAAGAAAAGCAGAAAGTGATTTATTCTTATCCGCTTGCATTTTGTCAACTTCAGCCTGAGCCAACTTTAACTCATAATTTCCTTCCTTTGATAGCTGCAAAGCATCATTTAAAGAAAGTGATATTTTATCTTTTTGCTGAGCATTTAAGCCGGAAAAAAGATAAATAAAGCTCATTAGCAATAATTTTATAAATTTCCTGTTGAAGAGCATTCATACCTCTTAAAGTTTATTAAATTCAGGTTTAGTTTATTTTGTAATAATGCCCGGTGGGGAACAATTTCTCCCAGTGAAAAAACAGGCAGTTGATACTTAATTACTAAATATTTTTGTATTTAGCTTAGTTTGATGCAGCAATTTGCAATTGGTCTCAGGAATTTTCAAAAAATATTAATAACACCTGTTTTGATTCATAATGAAGCTATATCCGAATATTAAAAAACAGTAAATGAATTGTTTTACCATTTTGCTGCATTGCCTTTCAGAGCCAGTTCCACTATTTTTAATTAATACAGAAATTCTAATTGAGGAAAGAATATGAAAAAGTTAATCACACTCCTTTTATTTATCCCGATAATTTTGGTTGCACAGCAAAAAAGACCTATAAATGTCAATGATCTCTGGGCAATGAAGCGAGTCGGCGGAATTGAACTATCGCCTGACGGCAGCACAATTGCTTTTACTGTAACAACTTACAGTATGGAGGGAAATAAAGGTAAAACAGAAATTTATCTTGTAAATAAAGATGGTTCAAACCTGCACTTATTTATGAAAGCGGATAAAAGTATGAGTAATCCTCATTTTACCCCTGACGGTAAAAAGCTTGCTTACGAATATGAAGGGCAGGTTTGGTGGGCAAATCCTGATGGTTCTGGTGCAGGTCAGCTTACAGATATTTATTCAGGCGCATCCGGATTTGAATTTTCAAACGATGCAAGTAAAATACTTTTTGTTTCCGATGTTTATGCGGATTGTCCTGATATGAATTGCAACAAAGAAAAAGATGAAAAGGCTGCGGCAACAAAATCCAGCGCAAAGATTTTTACACATTTAATGTATCGTCACTGGAACAGGTGGCTCGGCGAAAAAAGGAGTCATCTTTTTATGTATGATCTTGGTTCAAAAAAATATTTTGATCTAAATTATATGAGCAACCACGATGTTCCGCCACTGGATCTTGGAAGTGCAAATGATTACAACTTTTCACCGGACGGAAAGGAAGTTGTTTTTACAATGAATGAAGCGGAAAGAGTTCAGAACAGCACTAATAATGAAATTTATGTTATTGAATTAACAGATGTAAAAGAGAATTCAGAAATTCCGATAAAGAGAATTTCTAAAAGTAAGGGAAATGATCACGAACCTGTTTATTCACCTGACGGAAAATATATTGCATTTGGATCTATGAAAAGAGCCGGCTTTGAGGCTGACCAGGTTAACCTGATGCTTTATGACAGGGCAACCGGAAAAATTACAAATATTACTCCTGAGTTTGATTCTTCTGTTGGTGATTTGGTCTGGTCACCTGATTCAAAATATATTTACTTCGACTGCGCAAATGAAATTTATAACTCTGTTTATAAAACAGATGTGTCGACCGGAAAGATCACGATGCTTTTGAAGGAACACATAAACGGCGGACTTACACTTTCTCCGGACGGAAAGATGGTTTATTTCAGACAGCAAAGATCAACTCTTCCTTATGAAATTTTTGCAATGAGGAATGATGGAAGTGATGTTCATCAAATGACATTTATGAATAAAGAATTGCTTGTACAACTTGAAATGAATCCTGTAGAAACTTTCTGGTCACCAGGCGCAGAAGGAGCAAAAGTTCAATCCATTCTGGTAAAGCCTCCATTTTTTGATGCGAATAAAAAATACCCGTTGATATTTTTAATTCACGGAGGACCGCAGGGACACTGGGAAGATGATTTTCACTACAGGTGGAATACAGAAATGTTCGCTTCACAGGGTTACGTGGTAATTGCACCAAATCCTAGAGGAAGCACAGGCTACGGGCAGAAGTTCACTGATGAAATTTCCGGCGACTGGGGTGGCAAAGTTTACACGGATCTTATGAACGCTTATGATTATGCTTTAGAGAATTACAATTTTATTGATAAGAAAAATACCTTTGCAGCAGGTGCATCCTACGGCGGTTATATGATTGACTGGATTGAAGGACACACGGACAGGTTTAACGCCCTTGTTTCGCACGATGGTGTATTTAATACTATTAGTATGTACGGAACAACCGAAGAGCTCTGGTTCCCTGAATGGGAATTTAATGGAACACCCTGGACAAACAGAGCATTGTACGAAAAATGGAATCCGCAAATGTATATCCAAAATGCAAAAACACCAATGCTTATTTTTGAAGGTGCAAATGATTTCAGAGTTCCGGAAGAACAGGCATTCCAGTTGTTTACTTCACTTCAGAGACTCGGTGTGCCGAGCAAATTGATATACTTCCCTGATGAATATCATTTTGTTGTAAAACCGCAAAACGCTAAGTTGTGGTGGAATTCAATTTTTGACTGGTTTAATAAATATAAAAAGGATTAGATGTAATGAATAATGAAGAAGTCGATTTAGCTGAACTCGGAGATCTTGGAGAACTCGGCGTCGATGAACTTGACTTCGGGGGAAACATTAAAAGCGAAAAAGAAACCGAAGAAAAAATAAAGTTTGTTGAAGAAAATCTTTGGGAAAAACTTGAGCGGGTTGGAAAGAAAATTTCCTTCGCAAGGGATATTCTTGCCCTGGTAAATTATATGCGAGATCCCCTTGTCTCATGGCACAGGAAAGCAATAGTAGTTGCAGGTCTGATTTATTTTATTTCCCCGATTGACGCAATTCCGGATATCAGTCCGTTAATTGGTTATCTTGATGATCTTGGAGTGATTACAGCGATATTAAAATTCCTTGGTAGCGAGTTAACACCTTATTATAGCCCCGGTTACCGAAGCTAGAATTTTTTAAGCGCCATTGTACTTTACTTAAGAGTTACGGTATAATTGCATTAGTGTTTTTTATTTCAGTAAAATTTAAATAAGTTAAAATGAAACGAAAAACAAAAGTTCGCCTATCTCTGATAGTAGGATTTGTAGCATTTTTCTTTGCGGGATGGGACTCGCTTGATCAAAATTATCTTATACTTGCGATTGCAAATTTCATCCTGGCGGGTGCCAACATAGTCAGTTTTTTTTACATAAAAGAAAAGGCGTCAACCGTAAATATATTTTTACTTATGCTAAATGCATGCCTGGCTTTTATTGTTGCATACGGATATTTTGAAGCGGGTAAAAAAGGATTGCCAGTCGTCTGGATAATTGTTGGATTATTAAATTTTATTGTTGCATTAAAAACCATTAAAAAGAAAAAGTTAAACCCGGAATTAACAAATATAACTAACGAGTAATTTTATCCTTATTATTAGGAGACAAAATGAACCTTAAAATATTTACAATATTAACACTTATTGTACTCGCAGTTATTTTTATAATTCAAAATGTAACTGTGGTTGTTGTGAATTTGTTTTTCTGGCAGGTTTCAATTTCGCGGGCACTTCTTATTGTAATAACTTTATTAATTGGATTTTTATTGGGCTGGATAATTAAAAGTTATACTTCAATAAAGAATAAGAAATCCGAAATGCAAGCTGAGAAAGAACCTCCAAAACCTTCCGATGCTGATCAAGTAAATGCTGAATGAATTCCGATAATAAATTTGATGTAATTATTATTGGCGCAGGTGCCGCAGGGCTGATGTGCGCCGCAGTTGCAGGGAAAAGAGGCAGAAGAGTTCTTGTAATTGAGCACAATGATAAAGTAGGAAAGAAAATCTTAATTTCAGGCGGAGGTAGATGCAACTTTACAAATCTCTGGGTACAGCCTGAAAATTTCATTTCAAAAAATCCTCATTTTTGCAAATCCGCTTTAAGTCGGTTTAATGAGCAGGATTTCATTTCACTTGTTAAAAAAAATAATATTCCTTACCACGAAAAAACACTGGGGCAGCTTTTCTGCGACGGAAAGTCAATGGAAATTGTAGATTTATTATTAAAAGAATGTGAAGATGCAGGTGTACAAATTAAAACCGGGTGTAAAGTAAACAAAATTGAAAAGGAAAATGAATTTATTGCAAAGACGAATGCCGGTAATATTTCCTCTGAATCACTGGCAATTGCAACAGGAGGTTTGTCAATCTCAAAAATTGGTGCAACTGATTTTGGTTACAAAATTGCTGAACAATTCGGAATAAAAATTATTGATCCTGAGCCTGCACTAGTTCCATTTACCTGGAATAAAAACGATCTCAAAAACTATTCTGAACTTTCCGGAATTTCTGTGGATTCAATAGTAAGTTGTAATGGAAAATCTTTTCGTGAAAATATTCTCTTTACGCACAAAGGATTAAGCGGTCCGGCTATTTTGCAGATATCAAATTACTGGTATAAAGGAGATGACATTGAAATAAATCTTCTTCCTGAAATTGATCTTTCTGAAAAGATTATAGAATGGAAAACAGAAAGTCCAAAATCTTTGTTGATGACATTGTTGAGTACTATTCTGCCCAAAAGAGTTGTTCAAATATTTATTGAGTTAGCAGGATACGATAAGCCGATAAATCAGTATAACCAAAAAGAAATTGAGAAAGCTTGTTCATTATTCAATAACTGGAGTATAATTCCAGCAGGAACAGAAGGTTTTGAAAAAGCCGAAGTTACAAAAGGGGGAATTGACACAAACGAACTTTCCTCAAAAACCTTTGAAACGAAAAAAATAAAAGGTCTTTTCTTTATTGGTGAAGTAATTGATGTAACCGGGTGGCTGGGGGGATATAATTTCCAGTGGGCATGGTCGTCCGGTTATTGTGCAGGTCAATTCGTTTAATATTGCTCTTATTTGACATTCCGACCCAAAATGCTTATAATATAACAAGTTATGGCATTGATGATTGCTTAATTTAAGATAAAATTATGATTAAAACAGGAGGTAACGATGGAAAACAGGAAAGAATATATAGATAAATTTGCCAATCAGCTAAAACAGTGGGACTCAGATATTCAGGTTATGCAGGAAAAAATTAAAAACTATGCAAGCAACACCAAAATTGATTTGCAGAAACAACTTAACAACCTGGAATCACAAAGAAATATTCTTAAAATAAAGCTGGATAAAATTAAAGATGCAAATAGTGAAGTTTGGACAGACTTAAGAGAAGGTACAGAAAAAAGCTGGACAGAATTTAAAGAACGGATGTCTAGTATTTCCAGCAAAGTAAATTAAGCATAGAATAATATTCATTGCCCCGTCAAAATGGTGGGGCATTTTTTTTGAGGTTAAATTTTATATCTTATTAGCTTGTTTTTTAATGACTAAGAATTTAATTTTAATTTCATATATTACTTAACAACTCAATTTTGAGGGATCAATGAAAAAAGTCATTCTGTTAGCTTCATTTCTTTTGTTTTCTGCATCATTAGCTTTTGCCCAGGTTCAGATACAAAGCGGTACATTTTCAGAATCATATACCAGTAAGGGTTATACGCTTGACAAGGGTACAGGAGAACGTACTTATCTGGTGGAAGTAAATTTTCCTGCTCCATTTGACAAAAAACCCAAAATAGTTTTGAGTGTCAGCAATATAGATGCTGACGGACAATTCAATACACGATATAAAGTTGAGGCTTTCTCTGTTGGAAGGGATAATTTTACTATTAAAATTTCTACGTGGGGTGATTCTAAAATTTTTGGAATAGGCGGAGGCTGGATAGCTTTCGGCGGATAAAATTTTAATTTATTTTAAAATTAAATAAAGGCTGTTTGCATAATAGTGTTAACAGCCTTTTCTTATTTTAAATATCGGTATTTATTATAAAGGAAAAATATTGGCAAGCGGAAATAAAAGAACAGATATTAAACCAGGCTTTATGGTTAAGGTTGTTTTAAAGAATGATCAAAAAACAGGCAGGCTTACAGAAGGAGTCGTTAAAGATATTTTGACAAATTCTCCAAATCATCCTCATGGTATTAAGGTAAGACTGGAAACCGGAGAAGTTGGAAGAGTAAAAGAAATTATTGGATAAAGTTTTCAGGAATTAAAATATGAATTTTAAAGTTACAAATAGCGAAGTTAAATTCTCCGGGAAAGTTTTTGATCTTAAAATTGACGAGATTCTTTATGATAGCGGAAATAAAGGAATTAGAGAAGTTGCTGTTCATCCCGGTGGTGCAGTTGTGGTTGCTGTAAAAAATGACGGTAAAATAATAATGGTAAAACAGTTCCGTTATCCGTTTCAAAAATTTTTGATAGAATTACCTGCCGGCAAACTTGATAAAGACGAGGACCCGATGAACTGTGCTGTAAGAGAACTTGAAGAAGAGACAGGATATGCAGCGGGACAAATTGAAAAACTGGGATCAATTTATACTACTCCCGGGTTTTGCACTGAAGAATTACATATTTACCTGGCAAAAGATCTTGCGGCCGGAGAGCATAACAGGGAAGAAGGTGAATACGAAATGGAAATATTTGAATTTACTCTTGAAGAAATTGAGGAAAAAATAAAAAATGGAGAGATAGTAGATTCAAAGACAATCTGCGGAATATATAAATTCAAATATTTATCCTGATTAAGAAATGTTCATTTCCTTGTAGGAATTTAAAAATTTATTGTGAAGCATTTTAAATTGATAAAGCAAAGCCGAGAAAAAGTAAGCCTGGTCTATATTTTTCTTTTTTGTCTTCCAGGTTTCAAATATTAGTTTCCAGAAATATTTTCTTTCACTTCCGAACACACCGGTATAAAATATTAATCTAAGGATAATTATTACATCAATTAATTTTGCACTTTTTTGAATAGGGGTTTGTGATTTATGATCACCGTAGCCGTCCAAAAATACCTTTGCTCTTTGATAAACCAGTTCAGGACTGTAAATATTATCAAGAATATATTTATAGCCATTGTACAATATACCGGGATCCATTTTTGTAATAATGTTAGTTTTGTTTTCATCAAAATCGAAAGGCTCTATTAGCCTATCTTCTTTTTGTAAACGATCGTGTAGTTCAGTGCCCGGAGGAGCTTTTAAAACATTTACAGTTGCAATTACAATTCCGCTTTCCTGAATAAATTTAACCTGCGATTCAAAAATAGATTCTTTGTCGGTGTCGAAACCCACAATAAATCCACCTGTGACTATAAAACCAAACCTTTGTAACTTCTTTACATTTTCCAGCAGATCACGGCGGAGGTTTTGAGTTTTTTTACATGCTTCCAGGGAATCTGCTTCAGGTGATTCTATTCCTACGAAAATATGTCTGAAGCCTGCATCAACCATCTGTTGCATCATTTCTTCATCGTCTGCGAGGTTTACAGTTACCTGTGTTGCAAACCCTGGAGCTGTTTTATTTTTTTTTCTCCATTCAATTAGAGCGGGTAACAGATTGTTTTTTAAATCCCTCCTGTTACCAATTAAATTATCATCTGCAAAAAGAATTAATTCCGGCTTACCCAGTTTTAGTATTTTATCCAACTCACTTATAATCTGTTCTTTTGTTTTTGTCCTTGGGCGTCTGCCGAATAACGCGGTAACATCACAGAAATCACACATATAAGGACAGCCGCGTGAGTACTGAACAATTGCATAAGCATATTTATTTATGTCAACAAGATTCCACTCCGGCATAGGAGATTTTGTAACATCCGGAAATTCATTTGTCTTATAAAATCTTTCAGGTGTGCCGTTTTTCAAATCATCAAGAAATAAGGGTAGAGTAATTTCTGCTTCGTTTAAAACAAAATAATCTACATCCGGAAATTTTTCATATTCGTGAGTGAACAAGGGACCGCCTGCAACAATTTTTGCGTTATACTTTTTGCAAAATTCAATTGCCTCTTTTACTGAGGGTTCCTGAACATTCATAGCTGAAATAAAAACCAGGTCCGCCCATTCAATATCTTTTTTTCGTGCCGGTGTAAGATTTAGGTCGATAAGTTTTTTATTCCAATTTTCCGGCAACAGGCTTGCTACCGTAAGTAAACCCAACGGGGGATAGCTGGATTTTTTTCCGAGAATCTTCATCAGGTGTTTCATTGACCAGAAAGTTTCAGGCATTTCCGGGTACAAAAGTAAAATATTCATAAATCTATTGATATTGAGAAATAAGGCTTTTAAAATCTATTATTAAATTAGATAAAATGAAACTAAACATCGTACCAATATCAGTTTTTGCCTTGCCTTATCTTTTCTTTGAAATTGCACTCAAAATAGACTAAATTATTCCAACCTTAAATCTAAAAATTTATGTTAAAATCACTTCTTGTTAAAGATTATGCACTTATCGGTCAAATTAATGTTGAATTTGGACGAGGGCTGAATATCATAACCGGGGAAACGGGTGCAGGCAAATCAATCTTAATTGATGCGATGAGCTTACTTTTAGGGGAAAGAGCTTCAACTGAAGTGGTGCGCAAAGGTGCGCAGAAATCTATTGTTGAAGGAATTTTTGAAATTGATGGAAACAAAAAAGTAAAAAATATCCTGGAAGAAAATGAAATTGATGTTCTCCCTGAACTAATTATGAGAAGAGAAATTTCATTAAAAGGAAACAACCGCTGTTTTTTGAATGATACTCCTGTTACTCTGAATATTATAAAAGATATAGGAGATTTACTTGTTGACCTTCACGGACAGCATGAACATCAATCGCTTTTAAGAACAGATACACATATTGAATTTTTGGACGAATTTGGCTCAACGGAAAATTTACTAAAGAATTACAGGGAAAGGTATATTTTATTATCAGAAGCATCTAAAAGGCTAAATGATTTAAAGCAGAAAGAAAATATTTTGAAAGATAAAAAAGATATTTATGCATTTCAGATTAAAGAAATTGATGCTGTATCACCCGAAGAAGATGAAGAAGAAAAAATTAATGATGAATTAAAAATACTGGAAAATTCAGAAAGGCTGTCAGAATTGACTTCTTCAATTTATGATCTTCTATACGAATCTGAAAGTTCAGTTAACGACCAGCTTGGAAAGGTTAAAGACCAGCTTGAAGAATTATTAGATATTGATAAAACATTTTCGGAAGTAAAAAGCGAATACGAAGATGCTGAAGCTTTAATTAGCGATATATCGGAATTTGTAAGAGATTATAAATCAAAAATTGAGATTGATCCGGAACATCTTGAAGAATTGCGGAACAGGCTTGGAGCGATCACTCTTTTAAAGAAAAAATATGGCGGATCGGTAAAAGCAATATTAGGACACAGAAAGAAAATCGGTGAGGAATTTGAACTGGCTGAAAATTATTCAGACAGTATTGAAAAACTTGAAAGTGAAATAAAGAAATTAAGAAAATCTTGCGGGATTTCTGCGGAAGCTCTTTCTAAGAAAAGAAAAGAGATTTCTAAAAAAGTTCAGAAAGAAGTTGAAGAAGCCCTTACTTACCTGGGAATTGAAAACTCATTTTTCAAAGTAGAAATAAAACAAATTGCCGCTGATCAAAATGAAAGAAATTTTATTTTATTGAATAGTAAATCCTTTAAGTGTAATTCATCGGGATATGATCAGGTTGAGTTTTTCATATCAACAAATCCGGGCGAAGATCCGAAACCTCTTGCAAAAGTTGCTTCAGGTGGTGAAATATCAAGGGTTATGCTCGCATTAAAATCAATTCTTGCAAAAACAGATAAACTTCCTCTCTTAATTTTTGATGAAATTGATACCGGGGTTAGCGGACGAATAGCTCAAAAAGTTGGACAAGTCCTTAAAAATCTTGCCGGTTTTCACCAGATAATTTCAATTACACATTTACCACAAATTGCAGGATTGGCAGATCAGCATTACGCTGTTGAAAAAACACAGAATGAAGAGAGGGTTGTTAGCTCAATTAAAAAGCTGGGTAAAGACGAAAGGGTAAAAGAAGTTGCAAAGTTAATGAGCGGTGAAAAAATAACGGAAGCGAGTTTGAAAGGCGCGAGAGAATTGATGGGAATTTAACTTTTAAAAAAAGAAATGTTACTAAAACTTTCTTGTTCTTAATCATATTCATAATCATAATTTTTATTGTTGATTTAGAGTAAGATTAAGAATAAGAATAAGATTATGATTAAGAGTTTAAATGAAAGAGTCTGCTTTATACGTCCATATACCTTTCTGCGATCACAAATGTATTTACTGTGATTTTTATTCTATAATTACATCTGACAATATCCGACCGTTTTTAGATTCGATTAAGAAAGAAATTAAATATTACTCCGGTCTTTATTCAGATGACAGAAAATTCACTTCAATTTTCTTCGGCGGTGGAACGCCATCTTTAATGGAACCTGCTTATCTCAAAGAAATAATTAATTCTTTAAAAGAAAATTATGACGTATCCGATAATGCTGAAATAACAATGGAAACAAATCCCGGTACTGTAAACAAAGAAAAACTGAAATCTTTCCAGGAAATCGGGATTAATAGGATAAGCATTGGAATACAATCTTTTCACGAAGATGAATTGAAATTTTTAACGAGGATTCACGATAAAAAAACCGCAATTGAAACTGTACGGGATGCGAAAGATGTGGGCTTCAATAATATCAGTATTGACCTGATTTTTAATTTACCGGGACAGACAAAAGAAAAATGGAGAAGTAATTTACAAACAGCCATAGATTTACCTATAAATCATTTATCAGCATACAGCCTGATTTTGGAGCGTGGAACTATCTTAAACAAAATGGTGCTTGATAAAAAAGTAGTGATGGAAGATGAAGATCACGATGCAGATCTTTATGAAATGACTATGGATTTTATGGAGGATGCAGGATATTATCAATATGAAGTTTCAAATTTTACAAAACCGGGTTTTGAATGTCGGCACAATAATGCATACTGGCGTTACAGGGATTACCTGAGTTTTGGTACAAGTGCACATTCATTTGTAACTGGAAAGAGATGGTGGAATTATTCAAGTCTCAAAAAATATATTTATGAAATTGAAAAAAATGACAGCGCAGTTGCCGGATCGGAAGTTGTAAATGAGGAACAAAAATTTGATGAATATGTAATGCTTGCATTAAGAAGCTCGGGTCTTGATTTAAAAGAATTTAAAAATATGTTTGGGGAAAATTGG
>Ga0209919_1000455_pt1 | contig 20775 bp, 17 predicted proteins | sample SalPon2A_C_D2_MG_FD_185721 | JGI IMG/M metagenome (GOLD analysis project Ga0209919, IMG submission 185721) | Soil microbial communities from South San Francisco under conditions of wetland restoration - Salt Pond MetaG R2A_C_D2_MG (SPAdes)... | ecosystem: Environmental > Terrestrial > Soil >... | reverse complement strand
TTAAATAATAACTTAAATTATTTAAAACAGGAATTGAATCATAATGTAAATCCATCATTTAGAAAATTCACCCCATTCATTCTCAGTTTTCCGGTTTATAATTGCTAAAAAGTGAATTAATCTGGATATTAAATTGGGAATGAATTGTTAATGGAGTAATTAATTTAAGCGAAATTAAAGATTCTTATGTTTAAACCTATTAGTGAATTTAATTTATTTGAACTATCACGCAGAATAAATCGTCCTCTCATCCTGGATGGCGCAATGGGAAGTTTATTGCAGCAAAAAGGAGTTAAAGCAGAAACCAATCTATGGATGTCACTTACTAATATTAATAGGCCGAAAAAAGTTTTGTCGATTCATAAAGAATATATAAAAGCAGGTTCAGATATTATTACTACTAATACATTTCGCACAAACCCTGCTGCACTTAAAGGGACAAAGCATAATTTAAACAAATTAGTAAAAGCTTCTGTAAACCTGGCTTTAGAAGCAGCCAATGATTTACCTGTGTTAGTCGCTGGATCAAACCCACCTGCAGAAGATTGTTACCAGGTTAAAAGAACAATTTCAAAAAAAGAACTTGATTTAAACCATAAGGAGCACATATCAAAACTTATGGAATATGGTTCTCATTTCATTTTAAATGAGACTCAAAGCCATTTAGATGAAATTAAAATAATTTCAAAATTTTGTTCAAAAAATAAAATCCCTTTCATAATAAGCCTGTTTTTTAATCAAAGATTAAGAATACTTTCAGGTGAAAGTCTTGAAGATGTTATCAATTTTATTCTGGAATATAATCCGCTTGCAATCGGATTTAATTGCATTTTACCTTCTCTAATGAACATTGCAATGAAAAGATTAAAATTTAATGTTAACTGGGGATTATATCTGAATTGCGGAGACGGTTCTTACACCGATGAAGATATTAAATGCGGAATTTCACCAGATAATTATTTATTTGAAATAAAAAAATATTTAACAAAAAAACCTTCGTTTATCGGTTCCTGTTGCGGATCATCTCCTTTGCACATTAAAAAAATAAAAGAATACCTGGATGGAAGAGCATATAGTTAAAGCACCGGCAAAAATAAATTTTGGGCTAAATGTAGTCGGTGAAATATCGGACGGGTACCATAATATTGAAACTATATTTTATCCAATTGATTTATTCGATGTTTTAACTTTTTCGGAATCTGATAAATACATTCTTGAGACAGATAATGATATTTTAAATTCTGAAAGTGACAATCTTATTACTAAGGCTAAAAATCTTTTAGAAGAAAAATCCGGGAAGGATATAAAATGTAAAATTCATTTAAAGAAGAATATCCCTATTGGTGCAGGATTAGGTGGAGGAAGTTCTGATGCAGCAGCTACCTTACTTTATCTCAACAAATTTTACAAACTCGGTCTTGATTCAAATTCATTAAATGAAATTGCTTTAAAAATAGGTTCAGATGTTCCTTTCTTTTTAAATCCGTATCCTTCCTTTGCTTCTTCAAGAGGAGAAAAATTGGAACAAATCGATTTTAGAATTACTCTTTCCCTTCTTTTAATAAATCCGGGAATTTTTGTTTCAACGAAATGGGCATATGAAAAAATCACACCTAAAAAACCGGATATCTCTTTGATTGAACTCTACCGGAGAAGGAAATTAGTAGATAAAAATAATTTCCGAGATTTGATTGTTAATGATTTTGAGAAACCGGTAATGAACGAATTTCAGGCCATTAAAAGGATCAAGGAAGACTTATACCTGGATGGAGCAGAATTTGTTCTTATGTCTGGCAGCGGCTCATCAATTTTTTGCCTATTTGAAACTTTGGAAAAAGCCAGATTAATAAGGGATAAATATGCAGAGAAATATTTCACGTTTCTACAGGAGATATAATTTTGCTTATTAATTACTTATAACTCATCTAACTTTAGTAACTTAACTAACAGCACTTTCTGTGAATTCAACAACTTCTTTTGATGCATTAATCTTAACCATCAGACCTAAAGGAATTGTAATAAAGTCTTTTATATGACCATGCTTAAAATTATAAATAACAGGAATCTTCAGATTTTTTAAATATTCTGTTATTACTTCTCCTAAAGATAATGTTCGCTTCATAGGATCATGTTCATTACAATCTCTGAATGCTCCTAAGATTATACCTTTAACTTTGCTGAATACCTTATTCATTTTTAATTGATTAAGCATTCTGTCAATTCTGTAAGGCATTTCTCCAATTTCTTCAAGTAGGAGTATTTTGTCTTTTAATTCAGGTAAAAAAGGAGTTCCGATTAAAGAATTAAAAACAGATAAATTTCCGCCAATAATTCTCCCTTTTGCCTGCCCTTTATGTAATTGAAATAATTTTTCTTCTCCTGGCAAATGTACTTTACCGATTTTTTTATTTGAAGTTATTAATTTCCAAAAAATTTCTTCGGTAAATGGGCTAACATCATTATTAAAATCTACAGAGAGCATTGGACCTGCGAATGTAATTAAACCAGTCTTTTGAGCAATAGCCATCTGAAGCGCAGTGATATCGCTATATCCAACAAGTATTTTGGGATTATTTTTAATCAATTTATAATTAACATCAGCCAATAATCTCCCCGAGCCATATCCCCCGCGTACACAGAAGATAGCTTTTATTTCTTTTTTAGAAAACATATAGTGCAGGTCATTAAGCCTTTCCCCATCAGACCCAGCCAGATAACCATGAATTTTCCCAACATTTTTACCTACTTCAACTCTGTAACCATTACCTTCAAGATATTTTACTCCGGTTTCAATTGACGAATTGTCTTCTGCAGAAGACGCAGGTGAAATGACCCCTACCAACTCACCTTTCTTAAGTTTTTTGGGTTTAATTGCTCTCATATTAAGTAATATTTGTGATAAGTGTATAAAAAACTTTAGAAGTTAAGAAATGCTTGTATTCCAAACAAATCCACTTAGATAAAATGATTAGAAACTTGAATTGAATGCTTTATCCATTTTCGTCAATATTTATTATGATCCTGAAAATTTTTTAATATACCTACCATAAAAAGAAGCGAAAAACCAATGAATGAAAGATCAAGATCAGAATAATCCACATTAAAGCCTGAATATGTTCCTACTAAAAAACCTGCTGTTTTGACAATAACTATTACAGAGAAAAAAATGGAAAATCCGTAAAGTCCATAAATAGAAGGTTTTAATAAGAAATTGTTTAAGATGTTAGCCAGTTTAGGAGCGCCAATTCTATATTGCCTCATAAAAATTCGTATTAAATGCAGGAGAATACTGTTATTTAATTGATTGATAGCGATTCCCCGTTCGCCATCAATCATGTTAAATTGTCAACATAGAGACAAATGATAAATAAATCGCAAAAAATTTAGATTATTTTAAGGGAATTGTCAATGATGAATTATCAAACGGTAGGTTTCAGTGAGCAAACGGTATAGTTGAGTGAGGGAACGGTCAAAATTTAGAGTGTATCATAATGATATATTTCCGGAGGCAGAGATATAATAACAAGAGTTCCTTGATTATTTTCATTATTTAATGGTATAATTTTAATTAAGTCCTCAATTTTGCCACCATTTAACAAAATTAATCTTTCCTTAATAATACTAATTCCTCTTGATATATTGGTATTATTTTTTGAATTTCTGCTATTATTTATTCCAACACCATTATCACTAATTCTGATAATTAGGTCTTTATTATCAAAGCTACAATGAATTATTACATTTCCTTTATTTTCATTTGGTAATATTCCATGCCAAATAGCATTTTCAACAAAGGGCTGAATTATCATATTCGGAATAAAAATTTCACCTGGATTGATTTTATCATCTATCCTAATAAAATAATTGAATCCATGTCCAAATCTTAATTTTTCAAGCGACAAATATAACTTTAATCTGTTAAATTCTTCTTTCAAATTTATATAACTGTTTCGAGTAACATCCAGGTTGAGCCTTATCAATTTGGCAAAGTTGCTTAAATATAAATTGGCTTCTTCAATATTATGGTTGTTTATAAAACTCTGAATTGAATTAAGAGAATTAAAAATAAAGTGCGGATTCATCATAGCTGTTGCAGCTTGTTGCTTCAACTCCATTATTTTATTTTCAATGTCTGCTTTTTCGTTAATTTTTGCCGATTTAAGGAGTAAATATTTTCTTGTACCAAAAACGGATATAAGTATAAAAACTGAAATTACAAGTAAATAGAATTGTTTTGACTGAGTAAAAGATGGCTCAATTTTAAAATTAATAATGGCAGGTTCACTCCATTGATTTGCAAAATTTTTAGCTCTGATTAATAGCTCATAATTACCTGGTGAAAGAGAAGCAAAATTTAATACATTACTATTTGTTTCCATCCAGTCATCATTTTTATCTGCAAATTTATACTCATATTTAATCTGAGATGGATATTTATAAAAAGGTATTGAGAATGAAATTGATATATTATTCTGTTGGCTATCAAAATTCAGATTTCGAGAATCGAAATAATTTTTGGTCTCATTATTAATTGATATTTTGTTTATATAAGCATTCAGTTTGTGTGCCTCATTCTCCAGAATTAAAGAGCTTAATCTTGAGATTCCCTGGTTTGTGCCAACCCATAATTCTTCCGAATCTTTATCATAATACACACAATTCACATCATTGGAAACCAGACCGTTATCGGAATTATATTTAGCTAAATGATTTTTATAAAGCCTGTAAATTCCTGATGTGCTACCAACCCAGATTCCCCCTTTATTATCAAATGCAATACTAGTCGAATGAACAATATTTAATTTCATTAAAGTTTGAGGAACATGCCAGCTACCTTTTTCATAGTATGTAACCCCATTTTCAGCTGCTACCCAAACCCTCCCGTCCGCATCCTTTTCAATGTCATTGATATTACTAGTAAGTATCTCATTATCTGGATAGTATATAGTAAGACTATCCTTTTTGTGACAAAGACCGAGAGTTGTTCCAATCCAATAATCATCCTCTGATTCCGCAAGTAATTTATTTACCCTTAAAGTTTGGTAAGAATCATTAAATATTTTAAACTCTTTTTCAATTTTATATTCATTTTTACCTAATGAACACATTGCTAAATTGCTACTCCATCCGCCTCTAATAAATTTAGTTTCGTTTAAAAAACTTATACTAGTACAGTTAATGTACATATAATCGATTTTTTCATATGCTCTAGAAATAAGATTCGTAATAACATACGAATTTTTCAATGCTAGGGGACCCAATGCCCCAATTATTATCATTTTATTACCATGCTTAATAATATCTCGAATAAAATCAGGCTTATCACTATTAGAAAGATTTAGAGTAGTTATTTTATTATTTTCAAATATACATAGACCATTTGATGACCCAAATTCAATATTATTATTCATATCTTTATTTACACATGTAATAAATTCACTTTTGAGACTATCTTTACGATTATAATTCACAATGTTATTGTTGTAAAGACAATACAATCCTCTTCCAAATGTTCCTATCCAAATATTATTCTCATCATCTTTTTTTATAAAATTTATTTGGGTTTTTTTAATACCCAACAATTCTCCAATATCATAAACCTGATTATTTTTATATAAAAACAATCCTTCATTTAAAAGAGAAAACCAAATATTGTTAATCTCGTCTATTAAGATATTTTGGATTGGCTTTTTTTTAGATAATCTAAATAAAATATTTTTTGATTTGCGCTTATTAACATTATATAACATCAAGGTGCCCAAACCACCAATGACTACGGAATCACCATTTTTATATGAGCTAAAGTATTTACCTTTTAAAATATTCGTAAAAGCTTGTGGATCATTAAAATCATTGACAAGGAGAATACCAAGTGAACTTATTAATATTATTTTTTTCCCATCGATTTTTTCAATATTATAAATCGAGGTATAATGGTTTATAAGTTTTTTGTTTGATTTAATATTATAATCTGTAAAAAAATGTTTTATCATATTGTCAAAAATTAAATCATAAGAATCAGCATAACTGATTATTTTATTGTCAATTTCAAATAAATGATAAAGAATAGGTACTCTTTCTTTTTTTATTTCATATTCATGAATAATTCCATTTTTTATATAATTCAACCCTTTATCGTAAGTAGAAATAAAGATTGTTGAATCTTTTAATTGGACAATATCTGTAAGGTTATTTGATGAAAGGCCGTCCTTTGTTGTATAGTTAACAAAGTTTTTACCATCAAAACGACTGAGTCCTGTTGTTGTGACAAACCAAATAAATCCTCTTTTATCCTGTAAAAAAGATAAAACATTTGACCCAGCGAGCCCATCCTTAGATGTATAATGACGGTATGGTAATTCACCAACGAATTTGTGAATTTTATCTTGTGGAAGTATAAATAGAAAAGGAATTAATAAAAGTAGTAATGATACTCTTTTCATTAAGCAATGTTATTTTATATAAAGAGTAAAATTTTTAAGCTTATCAATAAATTCCTGATATCTTCTCCTGGAGATCATTATTTTGGAATTGTCACTCATTACAGCATATCCACCATCAAGGCCGGAATATTCTCTTAAATATTTAAGATTTATAAGATGAGATTTGTGGATTCTATAAAATAAATCTTTATCTAAAAGTCCTGCAAAATCCTTAAGCGTTTTGGAGGTAATGATAAAAGGAGCATTTAATACATGTATTTTTGAATAATTACTGTCAGCTTCTATTCTAATTATATCTTCTATGTTAACTATTGAAAATCCCTGGTAATGATTAATAATAATTTTTTCTGCCCTAGGAGCCGGTTTGTCCCCTCGTTTTTCCTTCCATTTTAACTGGCTTATTTTCTCAACAATTTTTTTTGTTGTTCTTTTTAGTTCATCAACATCAAATGGTTTTAGGATATAATCTACTGCATCTGCTTTAACAGCTTGTATCCCATATTCGTCGTGTGCTGTAGCAAAAACTACACAGAAATTTCTTTCGGTAATAGAATCTAATAAATCGAAGCCGTTTTCCGAAGGCATATTTATGTCTAGAAACAGAACATCAGGCTCTAATTTTTCAATAAGCTCTTTTGCAGATCTTGCAGAATCAGCTTTGCCAACAACCTGTAACTCTGGACAATAATTTCTTATAAGGGTACTTAAATTTTCTCTACTATAATTTTCGTCATCAACAATAAGAGTACTAATTGATTCCATCAAAAACTTACTTATTTAGAATAATTAATTTTTGTTTTTATGAGCTTTGTATTTAATGATATCTGCTTTTTCCATTGTAATCAATCCTCCACAATCGGCATCCTCAAATATTTTATTAATTACATCTAAAAACTTTTCAATTTTATTTACTTCGTCTACTATTTCAATAATTAAAGGCAGGTCTTCAGATAATCTTAAAATCTTATTTGTGTGGATTCTGCTTCTGCCCCCGTATCCCATAATCCCCTTCAATACTGTCGCCCCTGCCAGCCCAGATTTTCTTGCTTCAAGTACTATTCGTTCATAAACAGGTATCTGACCTAATTTATCACTCTCACCAACAAACACTCTCAATAGCTTAGCTTCACCGTCAATTTGCATAAAACACCTTAATATTTTGAAACTATATATGCAAGATAAATTCCTGCAAATGTTAGAATAAGGCTTAACAATATATTGATAATTCCTAAGAGAAACTGTGAATCTCTGAATAAGCTCATTGTTTCAAATGAAAAAGTTGAAAATGTAGTAAATCCTCCACAGAAACCTATTGCTAAAAATAATCTTAATTCAGAACTTATTAAATCTCGCTGATCGAAATAAAAAATTATAAGTCCAAGCAGGAAACTTCCTACAATATTGACAACTAATGTACCATAAGGGAAATATGAAGGGAGATATTTATGTATTAAATTTGAGATCCAGTATCTTAAACCACCTCCAAAGGCAGCTCCTAGAGAAACAATTATATAATTCATTTTTGTTCTAAAATATTTTTTGCCCAGTTACTTATTAAATTTATAGCTTCTATGGTCTTATAACAATATTTTTTAATAAACAGTTCATCAATCTTATCTTTATTATTTAGCCTGGAAGCAACTGACAGAGTTTTAACACCATCGAAATTCACATAAGCAAGCCTAGCTGTAAAATCTTCTTCCCTGCAGCCAAATGCACTTCCTGGCAAAATGGCAACTCCAGTATCTTCAAGTAGCTTCTTACACATTTGTTTATCAGTTTCTATATTGTTTTTGTAGAATTTATCTTTAAACTTTTTAAAATCAGAGAAAAGATAGAAAGCACCGTCAGGCACAGGAGTATAAATACCAAAAGAATTAAGGATATCTGAACAACTGTTCCCTAATTTTTCCAAAATCCACCTGCATTTCCAAAGATAGTCTTCAATTTCTTCTCCACCTTGAAAAGCCCTAACTGCAGCATACTGAATAGGGGCACTGGTTGCTGTAAAAGTTTCACTCGCTACTGCTGCCATAGCATCGAGAAGCCAGCTCAGACTCTGTGGAAAGGTAAACGTTCCTAACCTCCAACCACCGGCACCACACCATTTACTCAATCCACTGCTTATGATTGTTCCTTCTTGATAGTATTTGGCAATTGAAGTGTGCTTACCTTGATGATGCAATTCTCCATATATTTCATCTGAGAGTAGAATTAATTTAAATTTTTTAGCAGTCTTTGCAATTTCCCTTAATTCAGAATCTTTGTATGTCAAACCGGTGGGATTTGCCGGATAATTTAATATTACTATTCGAGGTTTATTGGGGTCAGATTCACAATGTTCAATAATTTCTTTGGCAGTGAGTTTATAATTATTTTTAGGTTTTGTTCTGAGCCATCTAACATGTCTTCCTATAATTTGTGCTTGTGGAGCATAGGAAACCCAGCTTGGTATTGGAATTAATAAATCACCATAAAATACAAACTGTAACAAAAACATTAATTCTTTTGAACCGGGGCCAATCAAAACATTTTCAGCCGTTGCACACACACCATGCTTTCGATAATGATAGTCTGCAACAGCCGTTCTTAGCTCGTATAATCCTTTAACTGCAAGGTAATCTTTTTGGAATGCATTTTTTTTTAATTCGTCAACGACTGGCTTTGGAACAGGAAATGGAGATTGTCCGAGACCGAGTTTGTAGACCTTGCGACCGCTTTTGATTAATTCATTACTTCTTTCATTAATCTCAAGTGTAGCTGATTGAGGAATTCCCCTAACATTTAGATTTAGATTTATTTCAGGTTGTTTATTATTTTTCATTATACTGGAGCAATACGTACAACATTAGTCAAAAATATAGAGAATAGTATATACAAGGCAAGCTATAAGTTAATTTAATTTTAATAATAAAAAAGCCATCTAAAAATAGATGGCTTAGTGTGGTGACCCCAAGGGGATTTGAACCCCTGTTACCGCCGTGAAAGGGCGATGTCCTAACCACTAGACGATGGGGCCGGGAAAAGAATTTTGGGGTGAGCGATGGGATTTGAACCCACGACCCCCAGGGCCACAACCTGGTGCTCTAACCAACTGAGCTACGCTCACCATAGAAAATTAATTTTAGTGGTAGTACGCCCAAGTGGACTCGAACCACTAACCTACAGCTTAGAAGGCTGTTGCTCTATCCAATTGAGCTATGGGCGCAGCTTGAAAAAATTAGTATCAATAATTAAAGAACTTTTGTCGGGGCGGCAGGATTCGAACCTGCGACCTCCTGCTCCCAAAGCAGGCGCGATAACCGGACTACGCTACGCCCCGTTTACCTAAATAAAATCTATTTTTTTACTGAGATCCATTTTAAAATAGGATATCAAATATAGACTAATTGCTCTAAAAAAACAATCTTTTTACCCTGAATAATTTGTAAATGGAACTAAAATCTTTATTATTTGCTGTCATTTTTTATTGTGTAAATCATCATTAAATTGTCGATAAATTTTGTAACTTTTAAGAGTCAAATGAGTCTTCCATATTTCATATCCAAAAAGTTTACACTATCCAGAAAGAACTCCCGGTTTATTACTTTCATATCCGGAATTTCTATTATTGGAATTGCACTTGGAGTTGCAACATTAATAATTGCTCTAAGTATTATAGAAGGATTTGCAAATACTTTAACATCAAAGATTATTGATTTTGACTCACACATTGAAATTACATCTTACAGAACAGTTTTGCCTGATTATCACTACGTGCTTCCTGATCTTAAAAACAAATTAAAGAATTCAACTAAGACGATAAATCCTTACGCTTTAAAACTCGCAATAATAAGTAGTCATGGACAAAAAGAAGGAGTTAGCATTAAAGGAATAAGACCGCAGGATAATTGGTCTGGAATTAAACAAAATCTCATTGAAGGAAGCCTTTCACTAACCGATTCAACAATCCCTTCAATTATTATGGGTAAAAAACTAGCAAATAAACTATTTGTCAAAATTGGAGACAGGGTTACATTATTTGGACTCAACGGAGATAAAATTCCCTCGCCTGAAAATCCTCCTAACATTGAAAACTTTAAAGTATCTGGAATTTTTGAAAGCGGAATGGCTGAGTATGATGATATATATGCCTATGTAAATTTATCTGCTGCCCAACGCTTATTTAGTTTAGGTGATAACATCAATGGCTATGCAATAAAAGTTAAAAATATTTCTAAAATTGATAGCTTAACAACCTATTTATCCAAGACTCTCGGCTATCCAAACAATGTCAGATCAATTTACCAATCGCATAGAAATATTTTTACCTGGATTGATTTACAAAAAAAACCAATTCCAATAATTCTTGCTTTAATAATTATTGTTGCAGTTTTTAATATTGTTGGGACTCTTTTGATGATTGTACTTGAGAAAACAAATTCGATTGGTGTATTAAAATCATTGGGAGCAAATAAGAAACAAATTATAAATATATTTTTATACCAGGGCATTTACCTGGCTATTGTAGGAATCATTATTGGGAATATGCTGGCTTACGTTCTGACGTACTTACAATTACATTTTAGAATTATTACTATCCCCTCTTCAGTTTATATGATGTCCACTGTTCCAATTGATATAAACATTTATACATTTATTTTAGTATCAGTCATAACATTCTTGCTTTGCATTTTAGCATCCGTTATTCCAAGTTTTATAGCTGCACGGGTAAAACCAATTTCAGCAATCAGGTTTAATTAATGAAATTCGAATCTTACATAGCAAAAAGATACCTGGTAAGTAAACACAAGATTAATTTTATTACTATTATTTCATTCTTATCTGTAAGCGGAATTACAATCGGTGTTGCGGCTCTAATAGTTGTTCTTTCAGTTTTTAACGGCTTTGGAAGTCTTGTTACTTCCTTTCTGTTAAATTTTGATCCACATGTCCGGGTTGAATTAATTTCAAAAGAAGCAATTAGCCAGCAGGAAAAAGCGAAACAAATTATTCAATCGGATAAAGATGTTTCCAGGTTATCTCCTTATGTATCCGGAAAGGTTCTTGTGTACAGAGATAATTTAACACAGGTGATAAATTTAAAAGGTATATCTCCTAAAGAAGGTGAAAAACTTTACAATATTGATTCTGAGATCTTGTACGGAAAGTATGATCTTTCTGAAAAAGGTAATATTCCAAAAATAATTTTAGGGCTTACTCTTGCTGATAAATTACAGGCAATTATTGGAGATACACTTACAATAGTCTCACCTGTAGGAATTGAATCTGCAATTACACAATTTTCGTTACCAAAAAGCAGGAGAGTTTATTTAGCCGGAATATACAGTTCTAATAATAATGATTATGATGCAAATTATATTTTTTCATCATTAGATGTTGCGCAGGATTTACTTGGCTATAATCATCGTATCCAGGGATATGATGTAAAATTAAATGATATTTCTTCATCATTTGATTTTAAGGAAAAATTAAATGCACAACTTAATCCCGATTTATTTAATGTTGAAACCTGGTACGATTTTCATCGTGATCTTTACACTGTAATGCAAATTGAAAGATGGACAGCTTACATAATTTTATCACTAATAATTGCTGTTGCCACTTTTAATATTCTTGGATCTCTCTCAATGTCAGTAATTGAGAAACAAAGAGATATTGGCATTCTCCGATCAATGGGAGCAACTGAAAAATCCATTTTAAAAATATTTAGATTCGAAGGAATGCTAATTGGAATTATAGGAACAATTGGGGGATCATTACTCGGATATTTTGTTTGCTTTTTACAATTGCAATATAAAATTTATCCGCTTGATCCTACCCAATATAAAATTGATGCCTTGCCACTCCAGGTGAGACTATCAGATTTCTTTTTTATTGCTGGAATTTCATTATTATTGACATATTTATCATCAATTTATCCTGCAAAGCGAGCAGCTAAAATTAATCCATTGGAAGCAATTAAATGGGAATAATAACATAATGTCAGAAATTTTATTAAATGCTGAAAATCTGGTAAAATCTTACAGAACCAATGAGAAAGCAAAACTTGAGGTTCTAAAATCTGTTTCACTTGAAATTGAAAAGAATAAAATTTCAGTTATAATTGGAGCTTCAGGCGCAGGAAAAAGTACTCTTCTTCACCTGCTTGCAGGACTCGACAGACCGGATAGTGGAAAAGTTATCCATAGCGGAATTGATATTTCTACATTAGCAGATGACAAGCTTGCAAAATTCAGGAATAAAAATGTTGGATTAATTTTCCAGTTTCATCATTTATTACCTGAATTTACAGCAATAGAAAATGTAGCAATTCCCCAGATGATTGAAGGAAAAACTTTAAAAACTGCAACGGCAAGGTCCAAAGAATTATTAAATAATGTTGGTTTATCAGAAAGGATAAATCACAAACCTGCTGAGTTATCCGGAGGTGAACAACAAAGAGTGGCGGTAGCTAGGGCGTTATCAAATGATCCGGATATAATTTTTGCTGATGAACCAACAGGAAATCTTGATTCAGCAAACAGTGATGCAATTCACGAACTCATTATAGAATTAAGAGACAAATTCAAAAAAACTTTTGTGATTGTTACTCACAATGCAGGACTTGTCGAATTAGCAGATAAAGTATTTGAGATGAAGGATGGTAAACTATTAGCAAGCTAATCATACCTACAAATATTATTTTGCCTTCGCTGAGAGATAATCAAACAACAGACGTACTCCAAATCCGGTCATATATTTTTTAGTATAATTATTTGTATTGTTTGCCATTGCCGGACCAGCAATATCAAGATGTGCCCAGTTAATATTTTTATCAACAAAATGTTCAAGGAATTTTGCTGCAGTAATTGCTCCTGCCCATCTTGTATTACCAACATTGTTTACATCGGCTACACTGCTTGTAATTAAATCATTATAATCATCCCACATTGGTAATCGCCAAACGCGGTCGTAGGTTTTCATTCCTGATTTAAATAATTGATCGGCAAGTTTATCATTTTTAGTAAATAATCCTGCAGCAAGTTCACCTAATGCAACAACACAGGCACCGGTTAATGTTGCAAGATCAATAATCACATCAGGCTTTTTCCTGGATGCAAAATCAAGTGCATCCGCCAGTATCATTCTTCCTTCAGCATCAGTATTATCCACTTCAATACTTTTGCCAGAAGCCGTTATAAAAACATCGCCTGGTCTCATTGCACTGCCCGAAACCATATTTTCAGCAGACGGAATTACTCCAAGCAGATTTACTGGCAATTTTGCTTTAGCAGCAGAAAGGATTGTTCCAGCTACTACTGCAGCACCGGACATATCAGCTTTCATTTCCCCCATCCCTGAAGCGGGTTTAATTGAGATACCACCCGCATCAAAAGTAACTCCTTTACCAACCAGCGCTATAGTTTTAGATTTTTTATTTTTACCTGTGATGCCGTTATACTGTAATATTATAAATCTCGGCGGATTCGAACTCCCCATTCCCACTGCTAATAAACCACCCATTTTTCTTTTTTGAATTTCCTTTTCATTAAAAACTGTAATTTTTACACCTGTGTTTTTAAATTTAGTTTTAATTCGAAGAGATAATTCGTTAGGAGTAATTACATTTCCAGGTTCATTTTGAAGCTCTTTTGTAAAATTGATACCGTCAATCACATTCTTTGAAACAGATAATGCAGAATTTAGTTTTTTTGAATTTGATGCATAGAAATATACATTCAGAGGCTTTACTTTGTCTTTCGATTTCTTATAAAGATCAAATGAATAGTTACCCAGCGCAAGTCCCTCAATAAATGATTGATAGAAATATTCTTCTGAATCATAATATTTTTTAAAACTTTCATACTTTGGTATTGTGATATGCAGATTATTTATTTCTTCACTACTTATACTTTTTATAAAACCGGCGAGCTGGTTTCTGAAAAAATCCTGTGTAAATTTTTCATCAATTTTAACTTTTACTAATACTATCTCATCAGGTTTTCCATCAGGTTTGGAGATTCTTATTGAACTTCCTTTTGAATAAAGAAAATTCTTCCTTTGATAAGCAGATAATTTAATATTAGAAACTTTTTCAAATAGTTTCAGGCTATTGCCAAGTTTTTTCTCATCTATCAGGTATTTTATAGAAACTGATAAAGGTTTATATACTATTTTTTTTGGTTCTGCAATAAATTTCAGTTTGAACATTTTATCATCCTGTTTTTACTTAAATATATTCTTCTGCTTTATTTAAAATATCCGGCAGTTTTTCACTTAAATTATTATTAAAATTTCTTGCTCCTGCTGCATTAGTATGCCCACCTCCACCAAATTTGGCAGCCAGCTTATTAACAGGTATATTTCCTTTGGAGCGAAAACTAACCTTAAATCCATTTTCTAATTCAATGAATAATAGACCTACTACTACATTTTCAATTGAAAGAGAAAAATTAACAAATCCATCTGTGTCTGATTCAACTGCTTCAGTATTTTTAAAATCTTCCCGGGTTAAAACCATATATGCAATTTTTTCAGTTTTACCATATAGCTTTAAAGAGTCGAGTGCCCTCCCCAACAAACGGATTTTGCTGAATTTACTCTGGTCATAAATTTTATCGTAAATTTCGCCCGGGTAAACACCAATATCTAAAAGCTCTGCCGCAATATTATGAATTTTTGGTGATGTTCTTTCAAATCTGAATGAACCTGTATCTGTCATAATTGCTGCATAAACGGGAACAGCAATATTCAAATTTAAGTTCACAATTCCGGTGCTTTTTATGAAATCGTAAATAATTTCACCGGTTGCACTGTAATCCGCACTAACAAAAACATTATCGACAAAACTTTCTGGATCCTGGTGATGATCTATACAAATTTTTGTTTTTTTAGATTCAATAAAATTTTTCCGCATGCTAACCATTCGGTCAGATTTATTGAAATCGAGAGCAACCAAAACATCAACTTCATTAAAAATATTTTTATGTTTTTCTTCTTCAAATTTTTCAATAACTGAATTAGTGTCGAGAAAGGCCAGGTTATAAGGTGTTTCGCTGTGATTAATAATTTTTACTTTTTTCCCCAATTCTTTAAGCAAAAAATAAAATGCGACTTCTGATCCAATTGCATCTGCATCAGGATTTACATGAGTGGTTAGAAGAAAGGAATTATTACTAGAAATTATTTCTTGTAGTTTATTAAAATCTAACATAAAGGTTTACTAAAATTAAAGTGAGGCTTGATTACTCAAGCCTCATAAATATTGAAATGTAAAAATAGGAATTTTTTGTGTGAGTTCAACTTGTTGATTTAGTTAACTTCCCACATATTGCCGCTGAATAATAATTTTCTCAGATCGCCTTCCCCTTTTGTTTTTTTAGCTTCTTCCAATTGGGTGTGAAGATCTGCCTCATAAGTATTTTTCAATTCCTGTCTTAAAACTCCAACCGGAGTTGGGAAGCCTTCCATTTCTGTGAATTGTGATATAATGTGTGAACGAAATGTATTTTTGTCAAATTCATTATGCACCCAAAGATCATCAACTGTATGTTTCCCGTCAGTTAAGTCCACAACTACAGGGTTTATTCCATCTAACTTAATTCCTTTATTTTTTTCTTTACCAAAGATCATTGGCTTATCATTTTCAAGGAACAGTACATTATCTTCTTTGGTGGCTTTATCGGTCAGTATTTCAAATGCTCCATCATTAAAAATATTACAATTCTGAAATACTTCAATAAATGCTGTGCCTTTATGTTCCCCGGCTCTTTTAAGCATAGCCTGCATATGTTTCGGATCACGATCAAGTGAACGCGCAATAAAAGTTGCTCCTGATCCAACTGCAAGAGCAAGAGGATTGAACGGGAAATCAATACTACCGAAGGGGGTACTTTTTGTCTTCTTACCTTTTTCAGATGTCGGAGAGTATTGACCTTTTGTTAGTCCATAAATTCTATTATTGAATAACAAAATCTTCAAGTCGATATTTCTTCTGCAAGCATGTATAAAATGGTTCCCACCGATACTTAAAAGATCACCATCACCCGAAGCAACCCACACAGAAAGATCGGGATTATTTACTTTTACTCCGGTCGCAATAGCGGGAGCACGTCCGTGAATTCCATGCATTCCGTATGTGTTCATATAATATGGAAATCTTGCTGCACAGCCAATCCCTGAAATCCAAACAAATTTTTCAATGTCTATTCCAAGATCAGGTGCTGTTCTTTGTGTTTGAGCAAGGATTGAATAATCTCCGCAGCCCGGGCACCATCTTACATCCTGTCCGGATGAAAAATCTTTTGCCTTATATTTTAATTCTTTTGTTCCGCTGTCAGCCATACTATTTTCCTCCCAACAATATTGATTCAATTTTATTTTCTATTTCGGAAGATTTAAAAGGTAATCCCTGGATCTTATTAAAAGCTTCAACACTAATTGCATATTCGCTTGCAATAATTTTTGAAAGTTGTCCCATATTTAATTCGGGACATAAAATTTTTTTATATCTTCCAAGAACTTCGCCTGTATTTTTTGGCAATGGATTAACATACCTGAAATGTGCTTGTGCAACTTTTTGACCTTTCTTCCTTGCCCTGTTAACTGCTTCCGTAATAGAACCATATGTTCCACCCCAACCTATTACCAAAAGATCAGCGTCTTTGTCACCGATAACTTCAAGTTCAGGAATATCATTTTCTACATTTTTTACTTTTTGTGCTCTAAGTCTGACCATAAATTCGTGGTTTTCAGGATCGTAACTTACATCGCCTGAGATATTGGCTTTCTCTAATCCACCTATCCTGTGCTCAAGTCCGGGAGTGCCAGGAATTGCCCACGGGCGAGAAAGATTTTCATCTCTAATGTATGGCTGAAAACCCTCTTTTTCTTTTGTGAATTTAACTTCAATTTCTGGAATTGTTTCCGGTTCAGGAATTTTCCACGGTTCAGACCCATTTGCAAGATATCCATCAGATAAAAGTATAACCGGAACCATATATTTAATTGCAATTCTGGATGCTTCAATCGCCAGATCGAAACAATCTGCGGGAGTTTTAGCAGCAAGAACAACAACCGGTGCCTCACCGTTTCTTCCGTACATAACCTGGAGCAAATCGGACTGTTCAGTTTTTGTTGGTAATCCTGTGCTTGGTCCTCCGCGCTGAATATCTATAATGACTAAAGGAAGTTCAGTCATCACACCCAAACCAATTGCTTCGGTTTTTAAGGCAACTCCGGGACCGCTGGTTGTAGTAATAGCAAGTGCACCTGAAAATGCCGCACCGATTGCTGCACTAACTGCAGCAATTTCATCTTCAGCCTGGAATGTCCTTACTCCAAAATTTTTATGTTTGCTTAGTTCGTGCAAAACATCAGAAGCAGGTGTAATTGGATATGAACCAAGAAACAATGGAAGCTTACTTTTTACTGAGGCTGTTACGAAACCAATAGCAAGCGCTTCATTACCTGTGATATTCCTGTAAGTTCCTTTTGGAAGTTCCGCAGGTTCTACCTGGTATCTTGTTGTAAATAACTCGGTGTTTTCACCAAAATAATATCCAGCCTTTAAGGCTTTATCATTTGCATTTGCTATTTGTTCACTATTTTTAAATTTCTTCTTTATCCATTCAACAGTAGGTTCAATAGGACGACTGTAAAGCCAGTACATCATTCCGAGTGCAAAAAAATTTTTCGATCTTGCAATTTCTTTTGCGGATAAACCACTGTCTTCAAGTGCTGTTGAAGTTAACTGACTTAAAGGAACCTGTATAACATTAAATCCTTGGAGTGATCCATCTTCAAGTGGATTTGTTTCAAAGTGTGCAAGTTTTAAACTTTTAGCATCAAATGAATTAACATTTATTATTATTGTCGATCCTTGTTTCATGTCTTTTAGATTTACTTTTAAAGCGGCAGGATTCATCGCTACAAGAACATCGGGCTGATCACCCGGTGTATGAATGTCATTGCTGCTGAAATGAAGCTGAAATCCACTTACGCCATATGTAGTACCCGCAGGAGCTCTAATTTCAGCCGGGTAATCTGGCAAAGTTGATAAATCATTTCCAACCAGCGCTGTAGTATCTGTAAATTGTGTGCCGGTAAGCTGCATACCGTCCCCGGAATCTCCTGCGAACCTAACAGTTACATCATTTAATTCCAATATGTCTTTTGGCATAGGATCTTCCTCTAATTAATAATTAAATTTTTATGAAAGGATTTTTTAAGATTTCCAAACTCAGGCAAAATTTATTAGCAATATTAATAAAAATAAATCAGAATGAAACGTAATAATAAAGACACAAAATGTTTATGTCTGACAAATACAATAGAAAATAGGAACAGTAAATAGAAGTATAGTTATCGCCACAAATAGAATATTTATTCCATATATATTAATATATATTCAGGCTACTTTAGACAGGCATAATTTCAACAATAAATTAAATAAGCAATTCTTTATTGTCAAATATTTGAATTCAGGGTTTAAAATAAAAATGGGCTGCTATATTGCAGCCCATCTTCTTTTATAGGTAGAACAAATTTACGAACTAAGTTAATTTACTTCCCAAGTATTACCGTTAAATAATATTTTCTCGAGGTCTCCTTCGCCTTTTATACTTTTTACATTATCAATTTGAACTGATACACCTTCATCGTATGTCGGCTTACTAATTTGTCTAAAAACACCTACTGGAGAAGGAAATCCAGGATCGTCTGACATATGAGCAAGTATAGTAGAAGGAACCGGGCTGTGATCAAATTCATCATGAACGTACAAATCATTTATTGAATTTTTCCCATCACTTATATCTACTATTATAGGCTTTGCTCCATCAAGCTTTATTCCTTTGTTCTTTTCTTTTCCAAAAACAAGAGGTTGACCGTGTTCAAGGTACAAGACATTATCATCTCTTGTAGACTTATCTGATAATGCTTCAAATGCTCCATCATTGAAAATGCTGCAGTTCTGTAATACTTCAATGAAAGCTGTCCCTTTATGATCTGCTGCTCTCTTAATCATTTTCTGTAAATGTTTTGGATCTCTGTCCAGCGCTTTTGCAACAAAAGTTGCTTCAGAACCGATTGCCAGTGAAACAGGATTGAAAGGATAATCAACACTACCAAATGGTGAAGTTTTTGTTTTTTTACCTTGTTCACTTGTTGGAGAGTACTGTCCTTTTGTTAATCCGTAAATTTTATTGTTGAATAAAATTATTTTCAGGTCAATATTTTTTCTGCAGGCGTGAATAAAATGATTACCTCCGATACTCAAAAGATCACCATCTCCGGTTGCAACCCATACTGAAAGATCAGGACGGCTGACTTTAACTCCTGTTGCAATTGCGGGTGCTCTTCCGTGAATTCCGTGAAAGCCATAAGTATCCATATAATATGGAAATCTTGAAGAACATCCGATTCCAGAAATCCAAACAATATTTTCTTTTTTTATTCCAACAATGTCAGGGAAAGTTCTTTGAACTTGGGCAAGTATTGAATAATCACCGCATCCCGGACACCATCTTACATCAATTCCACTGGAAAGATCTTTCGCAGTTAATTTTACTTCATTTGGTTTAATATTAACGTCAGTCATTTTACTTGCCTCCCTGTTCGCTTTTTGCGAATTCAATTATTTTATCTTCGATATCAGATACTCTGAAAGGTAATCCTCTAACAATGTTTAATTGTTTAACATCAATCAAAAATTCACTTCTGATAATTTTTGATAATTGTCCAAGGTTAATTTCAGGAATCAAAATAGTTTTGAATTTACTCAACACCTCAGCAGTATTTTTGGGGAACGGATTAAGGTATTTCAAATGAGCCTGTGAAACTTTGTAGCCGTCTTTTCGAGCTTTTATCACAGCTTCAGAAATAGCTCCGTATGTTCCTCCCCAGCCAAGCACAAGTAAATCACCAGACTGATCTCCGTCAACAGTTAGATCAGGTAATTCTTTTGCTATATTTTTAATTTTTGTATCTCTTAAATTAATCATCAAATCGTGGTTATCAGGATCATAGCTTACATCACCTGAAATATTTGCTTTTTCCAATCCGCCAATCCTGTGTTCAAGATTTTTGGTTCCGGGTTTTACCCAGGGACGTGATAAATTTTCATCTCTCTTATAGGGAGCAAATCCTTCTTTTTCTGTTGTAAAGCTTACAGGAATTTCCGGAATTTCATTTGCATGAGGAATCTTCCACGGCTCAGAACCATTTGCAATATACCCGTCAGTTAACAAAATGACCGGGGTCATATATTTAACTGCAATTCTGCTTGCTTCAACAGCCATATTAAAACAGTCACTAGGAGTAGCTGCTGCAAGAACACACAAAGGAGCTT
>Ga0209919_1000453_pt1 | contig 20908 bp, 18 predicted proteins | sample SalPon2A_C_D2_MG_FD_185721 | JGI IMG/M metagenome (GOLD analysis project Ga0209919, IMG submission 185721) | Soil microbial communities from South San Francisco under conditions of wetland restoration - Salt Pond MetaG R2A_C_D2_MG (SPAdes)... | ecosystem: Environmental > Terrestrial > Soil >... | reverse complement strand
CCAACCCTTGTTGATCCCATTAACCACATACTGGGAATCGCAGTAAACAGTCACCGGTTTGTCGCGGTATTCCAATTCGCGCAGGGCGACAATGCAACCCATCAGCTCCATCCGGTTATTGGTGGTGTGCTGGTAGCCCCCACTCAACTCCTTGGTCTCGTCATTATAGATCTGAACGATCCCGTAGCCGCCGGGGCCCGGGTTGAACCGGGCGCCGCCGTCGGTGTAGATCGACACCTCACCCGGTTTCGGCGAGGTGTCGTCGGCAGCAGGAGCTGATTTTCTGGTCGTTTTCGGTTTGCCGCCGCCTGCAGTGCCGACTTGCGGATTTTCAAGCCATAGCTCAGCATCGCGCCGGGTCGGAAAGCCTTTATATTTAGCCCCCGGAAAGCCTCTTACCTGGGCATGGGCTTGGGGCCAGTTGTCATAAATGCCCGGCTTGGCTCCAACCGCAATTGCATAGAATTTTTTCTTTACTGCCATGTCTCTCGATTCCCTCTGGGGGCTATTTAGTTTCTTCTTTCTCGACCAGCTCGTCGTTCAGCCATCTACATTCAATGATCCTGCCTTTCGGCAGCAAGAACCGGCCGCCGCAATAAGAGGCGCACATGCCATAAACACAAGTGTGATGATCAATGTGATTTTTTTCATAATTCGACCTTTTGGATGACGCGGAAATCGAGCAGTCAAACGAGCTTGCAGGACTCCGAAAAAGTCATAGATTGACAGCCGTGCCAAACTTAACTGACAACCGCTATTTCTTATAAAACAAATAGTGGAGTTCGGAAACAGTCAAGTTATCGTTTGACTTACCGATCGACTTCCATGCTACCCTTTACTTAAATAACGTTTCCGAGAGAGGGGCATATGACGCGTCATACCAAGATAATTGCCACTATCGGCCCATCCACGGCCGATGAAGCTGACCTTTTGGCTCTGATGAATGCGGATGTCAATGTATTCCGCTTTAACTTTTCCCACGGCAGCAGCAAGCGGAAAGGCGAGGTAATCGAACTGGTCCGCCGGATCGCCGCCCGCGAGAACAAGGTTGTCGCCCTGCTCGCTGACCTGCAGGGGCCGAAAATCAGGACCGGCGAAATGGAAAACGGTGCTTTGGAACTTCGTTCCGGCACCGAGGTCAAGATCACCACCAGAGAGGAAATCGGCAAGGACGGCATCATACCGACCGGCTATCGAGACCTGCCGGATGATGTCCAAAAAGGCGACCGGATCCTGATCGATGACGGCGCCATCGAACTAAAGGTAGAGGATATCGATGGCGAAGATGTATTTTGCAGGGTCGTATCAGGCGGCACCGTGGGGAACCACAAGGGCATAAATCTGCCGGGAGTGAAGATAACCGCCCCGGCCCTTACCGACAAAGACCTGGAAGATGTCGCTTTCTGTGCCGACCAGAAATTTGATTTCATCGCCCTTTCCTTTGTCCGCGAGGCTAATGACATAACCCAGCTTAAAAGATACCTTAAGTCCCTCGGAAGCGAAACAAAGGTTATTGCCAAGATCGAAAAGCCTGAGGCAATCGACGATTTCAATACGATCCTCGATGTGGCCGACGGGATCATGGTGGCCCGTGGCGATCTGGGAGTGGAAATGAATCCCGAAAAAGTCCCGCTGCTCCAGAAGAACATAATCGCCAAATGCAACCGGGCCGGTAAACCGGTCATTACGGCCACCCAGATGCTGGAGAGCATGATCAATAACCAGCAACCGACCAGGGCCGAAACCTCAGACGTGGCCAACGCCATCCTCGACGGCACCGACGCGGTGATGCTCTCTGGCGAGACCGCTATCGGCAAATATCCGCACCGGGCCATCCAGGTGATCAACCGGGTGGCCCTGGATATCGAACAGAATCTGCCGCGGGGGAACAATATTTCCCCTTTCTCCGATAAGAAGCCTTACAACCGGAAGGGTTCCAGCGCGACCGGGGCAATCGGCCAGGCGGCTTGCCGGGTGGCCATGGAGGTTAATGCTAAAGCGATTCTCGCCTTTACCCAGACCGGCAATACCGCCACCCTGGTTGCCAAATACCGGCCCCCGATCCCGATCTATGCAGTGACTCCTTCCAGCCAAGTCCAGCGACGCATGTGTCTGTACAGCGGGGTCAGGGCGATGGTCGTCAATTTCCAGGGCAACACCGAAGCCCAGATCGACGAGGTGGAAGCGGCAATGCTCAACTCTGGAGCGCTTAAGGACGGCAGCCTGGTAATCATCACCATGGGCAGCCCGCTTTCGACTCCTGGCACCACGAATCTCCTTAAGATACACCGGTTGGCGAAACGGTAAAACTCTTTTACGGATGAACGGCCCAGCACCTGGCCACTTACTTGCACCAATGGCGGCAAGAATTAATTTGACACCGGCAAGCTTTCAATAATAGCCTAATATTGAGGGGGTAGAGAGCATTTAACTACTTAGGAATTTGAGGCATTTGCAGATAAAAACGAGAGGCCCGAGCAGATTAAACATAAAACGCTTAACGGAGAATGATCATGAAAAAAGAAGATATAGAGAAAATGTTCGAAAAAATCAAACAGCGCCGGGACGAACTCAAAAATAAAATGCACTTAGGCAAATCTGAGGCCGAAAAAGAATGGAAGAACACCGAAAAGAAATGGCAGCAATTAAAACCTAAATTTGAATCGATGACCGCCACCAGCGGCGAAGTCGCCAAGGAAATGGGTAGCACCATGAAGGAGATCGGCGAAGACATCATGAAGGGCTACGAGAAAATCAGCAAGATCCTGAAGAAATGACCTGTATGACAGGAAATACAAACGGGACACGGTAATTTCCCCCGTATGAAAGCAACGGATTTTTTACGGGGCCTTACTGAAAACACAAAACAAACGGAGGTCTGCTATGGAAATCACCAAATGGGAACCGATGCGTGATATGGAAGATTTTTTTGACCGTGTTTCAAGGCCACTGGGCTGGCCGAGCAGGTTAGGAGAACTTGCTCGGGGCATGGATTGGGCGCCACGGGTAGACATTTCCGAGACCGACAAGGAGTTTGTAATCAAAGCTGAGGTGCCGGATATCAACAAAGAAGACGTCAAGGTCAACGTCGAGAACGGTGTCCTTACCTTAAGCGGCGAAAGGAAACAGGAAAAAGAGGAAAAGGGCAAGAAGTTCCACCGGGTTGAGCGGTACTATGGTTCGTTCTGCCGGAGTTTTGCCTTGCCCGACAACGTCGATGAGGCCAAGATCGATGCCACCTTCAAAGACGGTATGCTGACCCTTACCATCCCCAAAACCGCATCCAAGAAGCCGAAAGCCATCGAGGTCAAGGTCCACTAAGCAACCTGCTCAACGGGGAGCTCTTGGCCGAAAGCGGCCCGACCTATAATGGCCGGGCCGCTTTTATTATTTATAATCGAAGTCCTCATGCAGATAGGTAGGGAATCTGGGGATTCCGGACTTATATAATCCGTAATATTTAAAGGTGATGACCGTACCGACCGCCGGCGGGTTGTCACGCACCTCGTCACTGAATCCGCTGCCGATCTTGAAGCGGGTTTTATCCAAGGGCAGCTCGACCAGAAGCGATCCCATCCGCCCGGCATTGCGACCTTCACCGCCAAGATAACCGACGACCACCGCCTCCATATCGGAATAGCTTTTAAGTTTTAAAACGTCCTTGCTGCGCCCATGGGTATACGGTGAACCCGAGCGTCGCAGGACAATGCCCTCCCCACCGACCTTGTCGATCATTTCAAGCTCGTTGAGCAGATACTCTTCGCTGGTAACCGGTTTATGCTCGATGATGAAGGCAAATTTCGATGGGTGCCGACCAAACCATAGCTTGGCTTTATTCAAACGATCCTCGAACCCGCCCGTCTCAAGCGGCACATCGAAAATCGCAAATTTCAAATCGTGCCAGCCAACATTGGCGTCCTTCTGCCTGACGATGCTAGCGGTTTTCTCGAAGGTGCCCCGCCCCGCCCACAGTTCGCCCTCCACTTCGAAATTGGGGAAATTTCCGATAAACGAGGCAGGCGGGTTAAAGGGAACACCGTTTTTTGATAACAACTTTTTACCGTCCCAATAGGCCCTAACCCCATCAAGTTTTTCGCTCATCAGCCAACCGGTCAGGTCCATCCCCTTCTCGTAAACCATGGGCAACATCGGCTCGAAAGCCCAGCCCTTTAAAGGTATAAGTAAAATCGCCAATGTTGTTATCCAGATAATTTTTCTATTCATCGCCTTTCCTGTTTCAGAGGATTTTAATGCCAATCAATCCGACATTTACCTGTCAAATTGACGAATCGGCGTAACCATAACAGACTAATTTATCATATGCAAGGGATTGATAGGCGAAACTCAAAAAATCGAAATTCTCTCTACAGGATATTACCGTAGCTTACCGTACCGTATCACACGTATGAGCAATTCGAATTATTCCGGTTTTTTGTTGGCTTCACAGGTTTACCGGCTGTTAAGCTTTACATAGGGGGTTGTGCCGTTGAAAAAAAGGAATTCATCCTTACCTTCTTAGGTATTGCAAAGGAGGAGCCATGCAGAAAAACGAACAACCTCTTGAAGAACACCTGGTAACCGAAGAACCCTTCTACCTGCCCCAGGGAGACGAACTGACCATTGCCGAGGCTGCCTATCAACACAAAATCCCCCTGCTGCTTAAAGGGCCGACCGGCTGCGGCAAGACCCGCTTCATGCAGCATCTGGCCTGGAAGCTCAAGCGACCGCTGGTGACGGTCTCCTGCCATGATGACTTATCCACCGGCGATCTGGTAGGCCGTTTTTTGATCAAAGGTGGCGAAGCGGTCTGGGTCGACGGCCCTTTGACCCTGGCGGTACGGCACGGAGGGATCTGTTATCTCGACGAAGTGGTCGAGGCCCGAAAGGACACCACCGTGGTTATTCATCCCCTGGCCGACGACCGACGCGAACTGCCCATCGAAAAACGCGGCGAGCTGTTGACCGCCCCGCCGGAATTCATGTTGGCTATCTCTTACAACCCCGGTTACCAGAGCGTGCTTAAAGACCTCAAGCAATCTACCAGGCAACGCTTTATCTCGATCGAATTCGACTACCCCAATCCGGACCTGGAGACCGATATCGTCTGCCACGAATCGGGCCTCGACCGGGACACAGGCGCCACCCTGGTGCGTCTGGCCGAGATGACCCGACGATTAAAAGACGAAGGTTTGCCGGAAGGAGCCAGCACCAGACTGCTGATCCACGCCGGTAAGCTGATCGTTTCTGGCATGGACCGACGGCGGGCCTGCCGGGCCGCCGTCACAGAAACCCTGACCGACGAACCGGAGTTGCTGGCGGCCATAACCGAGATGGTCAACTCCCTTTTTTAAATTCCCAGCCTTTACTTTTTTATGAATAGCGTAATGCTCAAAGAAAGGTTTTTCGCCCAATTGTCCCCGCCCCTGCCGAACGAGTGGGAAGTGGAGGAAAGCCTCGACCCGCTGGCCGCTATCGCCGAAGACAAACAAGAGCTGATCCTGCGGCAGGTCGGGGCGATCTGGCCGGTCAGCAATTCCCTCTGTTACTCATATCTCGCCTGTGCCGACAACGCCCTGTCCTGCCTGGATGAGGAGCAAGTATCCGGATGGGTGGCGGCGGTCCTCGATATCTACGAGAAGAAGGGCCTGAAGGCAGCCCAGACTTTCATGGCCGATGTCGAGAGCAACTATCTCTGCCGGCTTCGCGGCGAAACCGGAGTGCGCTTGTCGGAAGTCGCGCCACGGCTGCTGCCCTATGCAAAAAGTATCTTTAAAGGACTCGTTGCCCTGCAGCCGGGCGAGGAACTCCATACCGACACCGAGACCATATTCCTGCACCGCAAACTGGCAATATTCCCCGCCGAGACCGACAACTTCCTCGTATACAAACTGATGGTCACCACCCAGCTGCTTCTGATCAAAGCCCGGACCTACGAGACGGTCATTGAGGGTAATTCCCCAGCGATTATGAAACTTAAGGCCGGTTCCGGACGGCAGAGCACCTCCGGACAACTGACGATCGAAGAATTCTGGCAACTTTTCCCCGAACCGCGTCTGGCCGAAGACCTGTTTACCCTCGCCGAAGGTTGGCGGATCAGCAAGGAACTGGCCGACTTGTTCCCGGGTCTCTGGCGCGACACCGCCGATCCGCGTTCGGAAATGGCCCGCCGCAGGCCCTCCCCTGATAGCCTGCCGGCAAAATCGCGAGCGGTCGAAATCCTTTGCCGTTACCTGATCGCCAATCATTTTGAACCGGACCGCACCACCGCCGACAATGAATTCCGCTTGATCATTGAAGAATTCGAAAAAGCGGCCGCAGCCGTCCCGGATTCGGCCGAGAAGGCCGTAAAGATTTACGAACTTTTGCAAAATCTTCCCGGTCCATACAAACCGGTGGCACCGCTGCCCTATCTGGGCAGGCTGAAACCGGCCGAGGCACAAAGGGTGCGGCTGAGAAAGAGGACGGCAACCCGCGATAAATTCATCAAGACCCTGGCCGCCATTCTGCCGGAACCCGCCGAATCCTCCCCGGATGACCAAAGGGATAACAGCCGGCAAAAAGCGTCTCGCCCCAAATTACAGACCGAGGAAGCAACCGCCCTGTTGATTAATCCAACCGCCAGGGATTTGGCTGAAAATGAGCCGCCCAGCTTGGAAAACAACCGCGAAAAAGGACAGTTTCTGACCTTGGCCGGGCCGGAAATAGAACTTACCGAAGAGCTTAAGGAAATGATTGCCGAAATCAGCGCCGACCTCGGGCAGGTCCCGACCGATTATATCTCGGCCGCCCATGGTTTGGCCGGCAAAGGAGAATCGCCAAGACAGGCCGGAGAAGCCCTGGAAGGCACCAGTCTGACCGGAGCAATCACTTACGACGAGTGGGATTTCCGCAGGGCGGGATTTCGCAAGGAATGGTGTGTGCTCAATGAAAAAAAGGTCAGTCCCGTTCGTGGGACCTTCGTGCAGAACACCCTGGACAAATACCGGGGCTTGCTGATCAAGCTGAAGAAACAGTTCGAAATGCTGCGCTGCACTGAACGACTACTGAAAAGGCAGCGTGATGGCGACGACATCGACTTGGACGCGGTGATCGAATCGATTACCGACACTCGGGCAGGCCGGCCGGAATCGGAAAAGCTCTTCGTCCGACTCCGCCGTGACGAAAGGGATATCGCCGTGATGTTCCTGATCGACATGTCGGCCTCGACCGAGGGCTGGGTCGGCGAAGCACTCAAAGAGGCATTGATCCTGATGGGCGAGTCCCTGGAAGTGCTCGGCGACCGTTTCGCGGTCTGCGGCTTTTCGGGGATGCGGCGGACCAGGTCGGACTTCTACCATATCAAGGATTTCGACGAAAAATACAGCCAGGAGATTGAAGAGAGGATTGCCGCCATCGCCCCCCAGGAATACACCCGGATGGGGCCGCCGATCCGGCACGCAACCGGCATTCTGCAAGAGGTGGACGCCAGGGTCAGATTGCTGATCATCTTGAGCGACGGCAAGCCGGAGGATTACGACGACTACAAGGGGGAATACGCTATCGAAGACACCCGCCACGCCCTGATCGAGGCCAAGGCGGCAGGTATCCACCCCTTCTGCATCACCATCGACCAGCAGGCCCATGATTACAACGCCCACATGTACGGCGAGGTCAATTATATCTTTCTGGATAAAGTAAGAGATCTGCCGGTGCGGATGCCCGCCATCTATCGCAACCTGACAACCTGATGGTCATCGCCGGAGAAAGCGACTTTAACTCGATCAAGCCTACCGATTTACTTGCAAAACGAACAAGTTTCCTTTGAGCCACTCATTTTTCTCCATACGCAAATCCACTTCCCGGCAGGTTTTCACCGTAAAGCCGTTGGCAAACGCCAGCCTTTCGATGTAACCATTGGCATATGCATAACGGCCGGAAGGTCTCAGAGATCGGTCCCCTTCTCCTTCATGCTTTTCAACGGTGAGCAGGAGGAATCCGCCCGGATTCAGGGATCTCTTTACCGCCCCGAAGAAGCTCTCCAATGCGCCGATGTAGATCAAAACATCAGCGGCAACCACCAGATCGAAATCGGTATCGCCATCGGCCAGGAATTCAAGGATATCCGCGCAATGCAGTTCATCGTAGACGTCCTTGTCAACCGCCTTATCGAGCATCCCGCTGGAGAGATCGACGCCGATCATATGGTCGGCGATGTCCCTGAAACAGTTGCCGACCAGCCCGGTCCCGCAGCCGAGATCGAGCATCTTCGGAAAATGCCGGCCCGGTTCGAGCAGTTCGCCGGCCATCTCGCGCAACAGATCCGGGGAGTTATAACCCAGCAGCTTGGTAAGGCTGTGGTCGAAGTTTTCAGCATAGCTGTCGAACAGAGTCCTTACATAGTCACGCGGGGCCGAGTCGCGGTCCACCCCACTAAGGGCGGCCAGCATGTAATCAGCCGCTTCCGGCTGGTGGCCGAATTCGATGGCCTTGGCATAACACTCGATTGCCGACTCGATCTTATCCGCGATATGGAGAACAACCGCCAGGTTGGTGTAGGCGTAGCCGTAGTCGGGTTTAAGGGAGAGAGCCCGACGGTAGCAAGCCTCTGCTTTATCCAATTTATTTAACTGCTTGTAAATAAGACCCAGGGAATTATGTAAACCGGGATCTTTAGGGTCAAGTTCCAGGGCCTGGAGATAATGGCCTAACGCCCCTTCGAGGTCCCCCTGTCTGGTCCGGGTTACCGCCAGATTGTAATGGGTGTCTATATCGTCGGGCCGGGCCGTAAGGGCCTGTTCATAGCAGTCTACGGCCAGATCGTAATCACCCTGCTCGAAATGAATGATGCCGAGATTGTAATAGGCTTCGGCATGGAATTGATCGATTTCCAGCGCCCGTCGATAACTGTCGGCCGCCGCCGATTTCTCGCCTTTATGGTAATAAACCAGTCCCAGCCGGTAATGGATTTCGGCCTGGTCGGGATCCTGTCTGACCGCTTGCCGATATGTCGTCACGGCTTCGTCCCACCAACCCTGCTCACGATAGGCATCGGCCAGCCGGCACAGAACCTGAAAATTCCCCGGTTCCTGTTCCAGGACCTTGCTGAAACAGGAGATCGCCTCCGGCAACTCGCCGTTGACCTGCCTGATCAATCCCAGATTGAAACCGGCCTGGACATTGTCTGTTTCCACCTTCAGTATTTCCTCGTAAATTACCGCGGCGTCCCCGAAGCAGCTCTCTTCAAGGCAGGCTTGGGCCTGTTCAAGCATTACTTCAATTGAATCAGAGGCCGGAACATATTCCGCTTGATCCCCACTTTGCCGCTCGGAAAAATAATTCTCTGCCATGATAAAAAATATGCTTTAAATCTTTGCTCCGAAAATCACCGATAATACTCCTGCCGCATCCGATCCGAAGCAGTTTTAATAATGCCTTCTATTTCCCAAAATGGGATTTATCTACCAGAAATTGTTCTATCAATCAAGGAAGGTAAGGAATATTAGAGGGGTGATTATCCGGTCTAAAGCAGATCTGTCAAAGCTTTTGTTAGCAGAAAAAAAATTTTCAGCCCGAGATAACAAGCAGGGAAAATAAAGATAAAAATCTTAGCGGTAACCGGCGGATTGGCGAAAAATTTTGACAGCCAATCTACCGGTTACCGCAACCTGTAAAGCAGAAGCTACTGAACTTTAGCCATAAAAAAGCAGCCTGTTCGGCTTCACGGTCCAGATTTTAATAGTGGTTAAGTTATCCTGATTACATCCTTATTTTAGCCTCGGTCTTGCTTGGATTCTTCTCAAGACGAATATGGTGTTTGGCGGCGGTATTGGCCAGCCGCTCCACAACCTTGGGTAAGTCTGATTCGTCCCAGACATCTCTGAAGTCTTTCGAGGCGAGAAGCCGCTCATGCAACTGATAATGTGGTTCGCCATCCGGGTCCAACGAAACATCTTCATAATTAAAGGTCATTTTGCCCAAGAAAACATTGCTAAAAAGCTCCTGGACGCTGTAGATAAAAAACTTTTTAAGGTCCTCGGTAGATTCGGCATGATTGAGCTTGTTTCTGAAATCGTGAAAGATAGTGTTTTCAATCTTGCTGAACGACATCTGTTTTGACATGGTTGCTCTCCAGCTAGGATTTTATCTGCGGTTAAAAATGCACCGGGACTATTTTTAATTATGGAAATAGCTGACGAGGAAAGTCAAATAAAAAGATTCCGGTAATTAGCATGATGTCGTTGAAATACCGTTATTATTGGCACAACAATTACTGTTTCAGATCCCCCTTGAGATTAAAACGGCTAAAATTGTTTAAGTGAAAATTCAAAGGATACTTCACAAAAAAAGGAGCATAACTCTTAAATAACTTTTACGCCTGCAATATCCTAGTCAGCAGGCGCCGAATTTGAACCGACGGCCTTCGGTGTATGAGACTAAAAATATAATTTAGCACTGATTGTTATCAGCTGTTATCGCTTATGGACACCAAAGTATAGACACTAGATTCAAGATTTACTTTTCAAGAGACATGTTGACTTTGGAAGACCGATATCTTTCGGCAAAAGCCAACTTGCCCTGGTTTATTTCTTCCTGTTTCGGAAATAGGACAGAATATCGTAGCCGAGATAGCGGAGATAATTGATCAGAATAACCGTCGCGGCAGCTTCATCCAGGTTGCCGATCACCGGGATATTGTCGGGAATCAGCTCAATGACCCCGGCCCCGATATTAAGCAGGTAGAGAAAGGAAATTATCCCTGTCAGGTGGGTAAGGAATTTGTTCATGACTGATTCACCTCAAAGGCGGAACTTTTGATTTTTTGTCAATTTCTCTCCGAATGGATCATCTCTTTTAATTCTTCATTTATAATTCTAGATTTGTTACATTCAAAATTCTTAATTCATCCACCCAGAGGGTTCTGTTCAATCCCCTTGCGTGGATATAATTCTCATAACACCGGACAAGCTGGTTATTCGACTAAATTGTTAATTTAAATTGGGGAGTGGCCCCGATTTTACTGTAGGAAACTGAAAAGGAGTATGACAATGGCTAAGGCAAAAAAGAAGAAAAACCCCGATTACAAACTCATCGAGAAGCGAAGCAAACGCTGGGCTGTTCTCGGCAAGGACGGCGAGTACATCCACGGCGAAGAGAAGGTGAAGATCCTGATCAAAGAAGGCAAGATCAAGGTTGACAAGCCCAAGAAGAAGGTAGAAGAGCCTGCCGAGGAAGTAGTAGCCGAAGAGGCAGCTACCGAGGAAGCCCCCGCTGAGGAAGCCCCTGCCGAAGAAGCCGCTGCTGAGGAAGCTCCCACCGAGGAGGCCCCTGCTGAAGAGGCCGCCGAGGAGAAGGCTGAGTAAACATCTCTGTCCGATCTTATTCTCTAAAAGCCCTTATCCTGCCAAGGATAAGGGCTTTTTTTGTAGCCGGACCCTCGGCCGCCCGGGGTCCGGCCACGCTACCTCAGCCCAGGGCACCATCGATCCGGCGATCAATGTATTCTTTGATAAAGGCGAGAGCCCTGTCGCGAGGGGGAGTGTCCGGCAGACTGGCGGCGATCACATCAAGATCGTCCCTTTCGCGCATGATTTCGAAACTGGGCCGGAAGTTGAGATCGAAGACCCAGCTCATCTGCAGAACCTTCAACTCATTGGCGTTGGCAAGCTCAGCGTAACTCATGTTTCCTTTCTCGAAGAACCGGCGATAGATCTCTTCCCGCACGGCACTCTCAGAATCCAGGCTGAGCGTGATCACAGGATTGCGCAGACCTTGGGGCTTGCGGAATTCCTCAGCCATAACCCGCAGGACATCCAACTTATTGGCGTCCCGAATGAGCCGGCTGTGGAGAAGGGTCTCGGGCGGTAACCGGCTTGGAAGGCGAAGACGATTATGAAAAATGATGGCCCGGCCGATAAGCTGGCGTTCCGCCGGTTCCAGGGTATGGAGAACCCGATGCCGGGTCAACTCGCGGATGGAAAGTTTGGCGTGATTCTCCGATTTAGCGTCCTGGAAGCTCCGGTAGGTATGGTATTGGCGAAAACGGCCCAGATCGTGGAACAAAGCGGTCACGGCCGCCAGCCTCCGGTCATTCGCCGAAAGGCCCAGAGCCCGGGTGATGCGGTCAATGTTCATCCCCACCCGGGCGGTGTGTTCCTCCTTCAAGTCCAGGTTCCGCTGGTGGTCAGGGTCAGACTCCCGAAAGGTTCGGACATGGGACTTGAACCAGAGCGCAAGCGCTCGATACTGTTCATCGGTCACGGGTAATACTCATAATCTTCAATAACAGAAGCCCGGGACTGTCCCTGCTTCTTTTTAATCGTCAAAGTACCAGATGTGCCTTGCAATGCAATTTTTGCTGATAAAAGGACCCTCCACGCCATAAAAAAACGCTCTTGGGGCAAAGAAAACGAAAGATCCGGAAGTCTTGGTCGTACGGCACATTAAGAGGAGAAGTGCCGGGTTGTGTACAATATATAATCAATCATCTTTACCCTTCATGCCAGGGTAAAGATTTTTTAGACAGTCCGGACAAATACTATGGCTGAATTCAGCTTCAGAATGGTCTCTTATGTAAGATTCAATTTGATTCCAATAGCCCTTGTCATCTCTAATCTTTTTACATGATGCACAAATTGGCAGAAAACCACTGAGTTTCTTAACCTGTGATAAGGCATCCTTTAATTCGTTAATGAGAACTTGGTTTTCTCTTTCAGATTCTTTTCTTTTAGAGATGTCAATCCCCATTCCTACAACATACTTAGTGCCATTTTGAATAAGCCTAACACCAGTAAGAGAATAAGGGATGATCTTGCCGTCAATTGTGGATATTGATGCCTCAACATCTGATTTTCCCGCTTTTATTACTTCTGTAATTGCGTCATCTACTCGATTCCTATCTTCCTGATAAATAAAATCCAGCGGGTTCATTTCAACAATTTGCGGTCTAGAATATCCTGTAACAATCTCGAAGTTTTTGTTCCATCTTTGGAAATGTCCAGACTCATCAAATACATACATCACGCCGGGCAAACTATTAATAAGAGATTCTGAAAAAGCCCTTTCTTTTTCGACGGCAAGTTCCGCCAATTTCTGGTCAGTGATAGGAATTGCAATCTCCAAGGCAGATTCAATATTTCCTGTCGCGTCATATACGGGCGTGGCAATTATTTGCGCCCAGATTGTATTGCCATGAACATCTTTCCCCTGTTGTTCATGCACAGCACTTTCGGTTTCGCCTTGAAAAACTTTTTTCACCCCACAACCATCACAAATACTTTCCTGATTTTTAAACTTTTTAAAACAAATTTCTCGTTCTACGCTTCCGAAAATATTTGTCATAACATCATTCGCCCATATTACTTCGTAATCCTTAGAGATAAGAACAATCACCGCACCCATGCATTTAGTTATTTGTCCCAATAAGCTAATTTTTTCCTCTAATTCTTCGTATGTAGGTTTGATAGGCATCTCACGACTTTTAATGAATTATGAAATGTACAGCTCTATTATTATCTGTAATGTCACAATTGCCCAAGATCTTCTTCATCATTTCGATAGGTTGTTGTTTGATTATGTAAAAAATCAGTACCACATTGTAGTAACTCTGCCATGCAGCCGCCTATCTTTGAGTTTTAATTTATATATCTTCACGGCATTTAAAAAATAAGTGTCTGATATATGGACTATTCTATCAGCGATTCATTACGAAAAGGTATGGGGGAAATCATGTATTTTACGTGGTAGAAAATTCCAGAGATTAAGGAGCGCTTTTCTGAAAGATTTCTAGACAAGGAACTTGACTAACAGCCCTTTTGATTTTGAATTGCACAGGATTAATGATTATTGCCTATCATCTTCAGTCAGAATCATCTTGAATAGGGAGATAGTTTTATCTTTTGAAGAGATATAGTGGCTTTTTTAGCGAAAGGTCAAAAGCGCAACAGCATCCCTTCTCACTTCCTGATCGGCGGCTCAACCCCGATGGCGACAGGCGCGCTCCGGAACCTCTCCAGCGGCATCGGCCAGACCGATAATGCCGCCGACGTCCCGGTCGCCATATCTTTCCCTATCCGATTGGATAATCCCCTGTTTGAAAAAAAGAAGAGAGCAGCTTTTCAAAACCTGCCTGGATGTTGCGCCGTGAGGCTTGGCCAATCAGTTCTCAAAAACTTGCATTGACCAGAGGGATAAATGGATGTGAACTGTTTTCTATCTTGTTTGCTATGCCGATTTGTACGCCGTAGAGGTTTTTGCAGGAATTCCAGATACCGACCTGGACTCCTCTTAACGAATCGGCATAATTGAAACCACCGAGTTGAACGCCCTCGATCTTTTTCGAAACATTTGCTATCCCGGCTATCTGAAAACCACTTACGGTATCGGCATAATTTAAAACACCAACTTGCACACCTGCGAATTTACTGTCGGGCAACTCATAGGGGTAGTTGGCGATGGCAACCTGAATGCCGGTAATCTCTTTCGAGACATTCATGAAACCGGCTATTTGAATTCCCTTTGCTTTATTTTTAGCTTCATTTGCGAAGCCTCCGATTTGGATGCCTCGTAGATTATCCGTTGTATTGCCACCGCCTGCAATCTGGATTCCGGCTGCTTTATTGGTAACCTTATTTCCATAGAATCCAATCTGCAAACCTAGTAAATCATCCGTTGTGTTGGCACCTAAAGCAGCTATTTGAATACCGGTAATTTTCCCCGAGGCATTAACGATAGAAGTTATCTCCATTCCCAGCGCTTTATTTTTAACTTCATTTGCAATCCCTCCAATCTGTATACCAAGCAGATTATCAGCCGTATTCAGATATCCGGCTATTTCCAGTCCTTTCATCCTCCGGTTCTCGGTTTCAGCGCCGCTGACTTTATTCATTAGCCCTGCGATCTGTATCCCTAACATATTATCCGCTTTAGTAGCGCCAATACCGATATCCAAACCTGACACATCGGCATTTTCCCCATAAAGTAAGGAAAGTCTCAATCCGGAAATATCGTAATCCCTGTTAAATACCTGCATCGGGCTGTAAATGCTGAATTCAAAAGGAGACCAGCTGTGGGAAGATACGCTTATTCCTTCTTCTCCAATAGCAGAATCATCGGCACCTGCCAGACAAGGCATTATGAATATTAATGAAATAATGAGTAATAATTTGATTTTCATATCGTCCCCTAAATATTTTTACATGGATAGGATTCAGTGCGCAGCGCCCGGAAGCCAGACGTCACACACGACTTAGTTACAGACAGTCCACTCAGGAGGTATCGCAGCAGCGACGCCTCTATAAACATTTCGCAGAAATAAAGGTTTCATCCCCCTACCCCGCAATCTACCAAATGAGCTAATCCGGGGCAATAAAACTAAAGATGAATCTGCAGGGTTGCCAGGGGGATAGGCCGAGCCGGTAAAAAGCACCGCTGTTTGTCTGCTTCCTGTGCCGCATCGAGAAGGATATTCAAGAGATATGTTGACGTGAAGCAGATTAGATTTGGGTACGTCAAAAGTCAAAAGAGGGCTAGCCCCCTTCTCATAATGGAAAAATCAGGGTTCTAAGGCCTGAAAAGGCCGGTTGTTATGGATAAAATAAAGAGGTGTTATCTTGGGTCTGACCCGGCGGTATGGGTGGGGTAAAAAAAAAGGCCCCGCAGATTGCGGGGCCTTGGTAATGATCGATACCAGTTCTTACATCTGGGTTACATTGGAAGCCGCCGGACCCTTGGGGCCGTCGACGACATCAAAACTTACCCGGGAACCTTCAGCCAAAGACTTGAAGCCATCAGAATTGATAGCGGTATGATGAACGAAAACGTCATTACCACCATCCTGCTCGATAAAACCAAAACCTTTAGCATCATTAAACCATTTTACTGTTCCTTCAGACATTTTGTACTACTCCTTAAACTATTCGCGGTCTCTTTTATAAACCGCTTAATGATAAAATGCCGGTCCATTAAATATAAACCGGCCGGTAGTCTTTGCGTTCAAACAAAAAAACCACACTTCCTCGACCAGAGGTTTGTGTGGTTAGCTTTTCCGTAATTAACGAACTACAAATAGTGACTACACAACTTAAGAGCGTATTATAACAGAAAATCTCATAATAACAAGCTTTCTTTAACAGCAGAAATAATAAAGATGAACATCTCTGTTTTTTTTAAACAACAAATGCCCCCCGTAATTCTGCCCTGTTTTCCTATATTGCCGTTCTCGGCACTTATTACTAATGATTTTGCATAGCTAGCGTGGTTCGACCCCGAAAAAAATTATCAACTGGGAATGCGGTTCATTGATCGCTAGCGGCGCCGGGATCGAAGAGGTAGCCGATCGAACGGCGGCTTTTAAAATACTTCGGGTTTTTTGGATCTTCTTCAAAATATTTCCGGAAACGAACCATGAAATTATCAACCGTCCGGCTCGTTGCCCGGCTCGAATAACCCCAGCCGATTTCCAATAGTATCTGCCGCGACAGGGGTTGGCCGCGATTGGCGATAAAGAGGTGGAGAAGTTTTATTTCCTGCTCGGTCAGGTTGATCAGTCCTTTTTGGCACTGGGCGGTAGAAGTTATGAAATCGATTTTGTTATTCCCGAAAGCATAGCTGTCCGGGCTTTTTATGTTTTTGCCGCTGTTTTGGCTGCCGCCCGACTCACCCTGCCATTGGGACCTGATCAATAATCTCTCCACCCGGAGGATGAGTTCCTCAAGGTTGAATGGCTTAGTTAAATAATCGTCAACCCCGTGGCTGAGCCCCTTAATTTTGTCGTCCATGGTTGCCTTGGCCGACAGGATCAGAATAGGGATATATTGATCATCGAGGCGAATCTTCTCCAGAACCTCCAGCCCCCCGATACCGGGAAGCATCACATCAAGAATAATCAAATGCGGCCGCCACTCTTGCCAGAACCGTAAACCCCGGCTGCCGTCTTCGGCAATCCGCACGGCATATCCCTGCAAAGAGAGGTTCAGCTCCAGACCCTCGGCAATATGCCGGTCATCTTCGATGATTAATATCCGTTTTTTCATAGCTCAACCACGTTGTCCCCATCTGAGCCTCAGCTGTTTATTTCGCCGGCTAAAGGGGCAGGATAACAGTAATAACAGTTCCCTTGCCAGGCCCCGGGCTGGCAGCCGAGACCTGCCCCTTGTACAATCTGGCTATGCTCTCAACGAGATATAAGCCCAGACCGCTTCCATCAGCCGAGCTTTTTCCCGGAGCGCTGACTTGATAAAATTTCTTGAAAACCCTCCTAAGCTCCCGTTTTTCCATACCGATACCATTGTCGACAAAAGAGATCATGGCCTTGCCCTTCTCCTCTTTCAGAAAGATCTTAACTTCCGGAGTCGCTGAATTGTTGTATTTAATGGCATTGGAGAGAATATTCATCAGCAGCAGTTCAAAAAGGGTTCGGTCAATTTCATATGGCAGGGAGAAACCGGGGGAACTGTGAACGCTGATCTTGGCATTTCTGAACAGTTGTCCGCTCCCGGCGCAGAAATCTTCGATAAAGGTGACAAGATCGACCGCAACCGGTTGCCCTTCAAATGTTTTGCTCTCGATCTTGGCAATGCTTAAGATCCGGTTGATATTGGTAGTGAGACGCTTCACATCGTCAAGCATATAGTTGATGTATTTACGCTGCTGATCCCGTGCCAGGTTATGCTTTTTGAAGGTTTCCAGATAGAGTTGCAGCGAGGTTACCGGTGTTTTTAATTCATGGGTAAAGCTGTTGATGAAATTATGCTGTAAACGATAGAGCCGGAGGCTTTTCAGGTGGTAAATAAATATGATAAAAATCCCGGTCAGGATTACCGCAATCAGAATCGACAGGACCAGGATCACTACCCAGGTTTTTAATTCAAAAAATTGGGTCGCATCAAGGTTGGCTTTTTCAATAACCGCCTGCAATCTGGCACTGACCTCGACGTACCAGTAAATATAGAGAAAAAGCGATAGGCCCAGGGCTCCAATTGAAAAAACGAAAATAAAGATGGGATGCAAAAACCATTTTGTATATTTCATGATTCGGGTATCTAAACCTCATCATTTAAGCTTCAAAGGACATAAACAACTTTTACCACGCCCACCCACAGACCGGTTAATCCGGTTAGTCCGCTTTACCTGCACAGCCCCTCTGCCCTTCAAGTTTCACCCTCCGTGGCTCGAAGTCCCTCATTGCACCCTATCCGCCCCGGAAAGCTTCAATGGTTTCGTAAAACTTTTGTAAAACCAGCCGCGCCCATCTTGGCTTGTCATCGCTTCCGCCCTATAATGCTATAAATCGGGCACGAGCAGATGGTTTATTGTACCGGAAGTTTATCGACGACAACATATAAAGTGCGCTTATTTAGTTAAGTTTTTACCACCTTGTCCGTCCCCCAATACATTCCCCCAGCCGGTTCCATGCCGCCTAAAAAAAACTGCTGTGAAAAATCGGCAAGGAGAAGATCATGTCCACGACCCACCCCGTCCACCACTTGAAAACAAGGGCGAAAATTTTATTATCAAGTGTTTTCGGCCCCTATGCCCAGGACGACCAGTACGGCAGCCGTAAAATCAACCCTATGGAACTCTACCACAATCAGGTCACCAGAGTTCAGGGGGCTTTTTCTCTGCGGATGTTTCATCGCTCCTTCGGCCTGCTGATGATCCAGGCCAATCTTGATGCCCCCACTACCCTGCTTGATTTTCCCGACCAGGAAAGGTTCATCGAGGAACTCAAAAACAATAGTTATGACATCGTCGGCATAAGTTCGATTATTCCCAATGTCGGCAAGGTGAAACGGATGTGCGAACTTGTCCGGAGCCACCGACCGGAGGCAACCATCGTCGTCGGAGGCCATATTGCCAATCTTGGCGGTATCGAGGAGATCATCGATGCCGATCATATCGTTAAGGGTGACGGCGTTGCCTGGTTTCGGAAATTTCTCGGCCAGGACGAAGAGGCGCCGGTTAAACATCCCCTGGCCCTCTCGGCAAACGGCACCCGCATCGTCGGCCATACCCTTGACTCGAAACCGGGGGACACCGCGGCCATCGTTATTCCCTCGGTGGGCTGCCCGATGGGCTGTAATTTCTGTTCCACCTCGGCCCTGTTCGGCGGCAAGGGTAAATTCGTCAATTTTTACGAGACCGGCGATGAACTCTTTACGGTCCTCAATGAGCTTGAGGAAAAACTCAAGACCAAATCATTTTTTGTGCTGGACGAAAACTTTCTCCTGCATCGCAAAAGGGCTCTGCGCCTTCTAGAGCTGATCGAAGACCATAACAAGAGCTGGTCTTTTTACGTATTCAGTTCCGCCCGGGTCTTGGAGTCCTACACTATGGAACAGCTTGTCGGGCTCGGCATCTCATGGGTCTGGACCGGGCTTGAGGGTAAAAAAAGTCAATATCGAAAACTTAACGGGGTTGATACAAAGGCAATGGTCAAACGTCTGCAGTCGCACGGCATCCGGGTCCTGGGCTCAACCATCATCGGTTTGGAAGAGCATACCCCGGAGAACATCGGCGGGGTTATCGACTATGCCGTCAGTCATGCGACCGATTTCCACCAGTTCATGCTCTACACGGCCAATCCCGGCACTCCTCTGCATGCCGAGCTCAAAGAGAAGGAACAACTCAAACCCTTCACCGAATTTGATCCTGCCGATGCCCATGGCCAGTATCGCTTTAATCACCGCCATCCCCATATCAAGGACCACCAGGAAGAGCAGTTTCTTATTTCGGCCTTTAAACGTGATTTCCAGGAGAACGGCCCAAGTCTTTTCCGCTTGATTAAGACCTTTCTCCACGGTTGGCAACGCTATAAAAACCATGCCGACGAACGGATCAGGGCCAGATATGACCGGGAGGTCGACCCTTTACGGACAACCTATGCCTCCGCCGTCTGGGCAATGAAAAAGTGGTATAAAAACGATCCTATGTTCGGAATCAAGGCAGCAGATCTTCTGGATAAATTGTATGAGGAATTCGGCTGGAAAACCCGGCTCTACGCCTCTCTGGGCGGCCCGATAGTATTTATGAAAATGAAAAGAGAAGAAAAAAGGCTCGCAAATGGCTGGACCATGGAGCCCGAGACTTTTAACCAGAGCAATACAAACAGCGTTGCTCTGCCCAAACGGGAACAGCAGGTAGATCTCCGGATGGTGAAGTTTCCCGCCGACGTTCCCGCATGATCAACCAATAAAGGTTAGATCATCGCACAAGAAGAAATCTGCAGAGCCTGCCGAGGAGAAAACCGAGGTAGCGCCTTCGACGGAATCTATTATTCTAAAAGCCCTTATCTGATAAAAGGATAAGGGCTTTTTTGCGGCAAGAACCTCGACGCCATCTCAGCCAAAAGACACAAGCGGGCTTGTCCCTTCTCGACCCCCGACGGCTCCTCAGGCCTTCTTAATCACACCAACTGCAAACAAGAGGAGAACAGCTCCCGCAGTAGAGGTAATTATCGAACCAACGATGTCACCGCCTATCCTAATACCGAGGAAATCAAAGACAAACCCGCCGACTATAGCACCTAGAATACCGACAACAATGTTCCCGATCAGACCAAAACCGCCTTTCTTCATTAACATCCCAGCCAACCATCCGGCCACGGCGCCAATTGCTAAAAATATTACCAATTCTTGTAGATTCATCTCTTCACCCTTGATCTGTTTATAAAAATATTCGTTTTAGCATTGTAACAGTTCAGTCAAATAAGCAGGGAGATATGTTGACTCAAGAAGATATAAAAACGAAGATCAAGGCAATAACCTCGTTGGGGCATAATCAACTGAGCTTTCCCCCCGAATTTTTCAGCCGCGCAATCAGGCCCCGGGCTCGTAATCCAGCAAAAGGGCCTGCCGCAAGCGCCCCTTTTTCCCCTGGACATTACAGTTGATCGAGATGGTCGTACCGTGGCGGACCGTACCGTGCTGGGTAT
>Ga0209919_1000452_pt1 | contig 20912 bp, 21 predicted proteins | sample SalPon2A_C_D2_MG_FD_185721 | JGI IMG/M metagenome (GOLD analysis project Ga0209919, IMG submission 185721) | Soil microbial communities from South San Francisco under conditions of wetland restoration - Salt Pond MetaG R2A_C_D2_MG (SPAdes)... | ecosystem: Environmental > Terrestrial > Soil >... | reverse complement strand
GCACTGCCAGGCCTAGGGGGTCGCCGTGGAAGACGTGCACCGTGCCGGTCCTCTGCAGCAGGGCGAGGAGCGCGAAGCCGCCGCCGATCACCAGGAACAGGCGGGCGAGCATGGTGTAGCCGCGCTTGGCGTCATCGCTCATGGATGAGGGCAGTATAGCCGCGCCCGCCGGACCCGCCGGGTGCCGCGCGAACGTGACGTCGCGGCTGGCGGACGCAGCGGGCTGCTTCCCCGCGGGAGGCGGCGCTTCGCGTCAGCGGCCGGGCGCGCGCGTTCGCTCCAGCGCGGCGTCCCGCCGGGACGTCACGGCCGCGCCAGGGCGCGGAAGCGGAAGCACTCGACGGTATGATCCATGACCATGCCGGTCGCCTGCATGAAGGAGTAGACGACCGTCGGCCCCACGAAAGCGAAGCCGCGACGCTTGAGATCGCCGCTGAAGGCGCGAGAGGCGGGAGTGGCGGCCGGGACCTCCGCTGCCGTCGCCGCACGGCCGACGCAGGGGGCCCCGTCCACGAACGCCCAGGCATAGGCGTCGAAGCTGCCGCGCTCCTCCTGGACTCGCAGGAACGCCTCGGCGTTGCGCACGGCCGCACGGATCTTGGCCCGGTTGCGGATGATGCCCGGGTCGCCCTCCAGGCGCGCCACATCCTCCGGTCCGAAAGCGGCCACCCGGGCCGGCACGAAGCCGGCGAAGGCGCGGCGGAAGGCGTCGCGCTTGCGCAGCACCGTCAGCCAGCTCAGTCCCGCCTGGAAGCCCTCGAGGATCAGCATCTCGAAGAGGCGATCGTCGTCGTGGAGCGGAACGCCCCACTCCTCGTCGTGGTAGCTCCGCAGCAGGGGGTCGCCCTCGGCCCAGGCGCAGCGGCGCAGGCTCACGCGGCACCGCCGGCGTGCAGCACCAGGGCGGCGTAGATGACGTCGTTGACGGGGGTGGCGACACCGAGCTGCCGCCCCAACCGCGATGCCGCACCGTTGAGCGCCTCCAGCTCGAGCCGCCTCCCGGCCGCCAGGTCCTGCGCCAGGGACGACGTCATGGACGGCTGGAAGCTCTCGGACATCAGGCTCATGGTGGCATCGACGACGTCTGGCGGAAGCCCGACGCCGCTCGCGGCGGCCAGGTCCGCGACCTCGGCCACCGCCCGGCGCAAGAGCTCACGCGTCTCGTCGCGGGCCACGATCTCGCCGATCGGTCTGCGGGTGAGCGCGGTGACACCGCTGAAGGCACAGATCATGATCCACTTGCGCCACACGGCCTGCAGCGGATGCGGGTCCAGGGTGGCGTCGATGCCGGCCCCCCGGAAGGCGTCCAGCGCCTCGCGGGCACGCGCGTCCTCCGCGGCGAGCGTTCCGAACACGATGCGGGCGAAGGGGCTCTTGTGGCGGATCTCGCCGGGCGCGGTCACGAAGGCCTCGATGTACGCCACGCCGCCCCAGGTGCGTTCCTTGCCGAAGTGCCGTTCCAGCAGCGGCACGCCCTCGACGCCGTTCTGCAGGGTGAGCACCCGCGTCTCCGCGCCCACCGCCGGCGCCAGCCTCCGGGCGGCGTCCTCGCCGTCCTGCGCCTTGACCGTGAACAGCACCAGGTCCGCAGGCGGGACATCGGCCGGATCCGCCACGACCTCGACCGGCGAGAGGTGGGCGTTCCCCAGCGTGCTCTGGAGCCGCAGGCCGCCCGAGCGGAGCGCGTCCAGCTGCGCGCCGCGGGCGACGAACGCGACGCCATGGCCGGCCTGCGCCAGGCGCGTCCCGAAGTAGCCGCCGACGGCGCCGGCGCCCATCACCAGAATGTCCATGCGGGCGAGCATAGCACCGGCCCCGCCGGCCCTCCGCCGTGCCGTGCGACGTCTCTCAGGCGTGCCGGCGGGCCTCGCCGCGCTCGCGCTTGTGCCGGTACATGCGCTCGTCCGCGCGACCCAGCAGCCCCTCGAACGACTCGGCGTCGTCGGGGTAGAGCGCCACGCCCGCGCTGGCGCTGAGCTGCACCGTGTAGTCGAGCAGGTGGATGGGCTCCTCGACGGACTGGATGAGCCGTTCGGCCACCCGCTCGAGCGTGCCCACGTCGGCGTCGCCGAGCAGCACGGCGAACTCGTCCCCGCCGATGCGCGCCACCATCTCCCCGGGCCGCACGTTCTGCTTGAGCCGCTGACCGATCACGCCCAGGACCCGGTCGCCAGTCTCGTGACCGTGCATGTCGTTGACCACCTTGAAGCCGTTGAGGTCGAAGAAGATCAGCGCCATCCGCAGGCGACGCTTGCGCCACACCCAGAAGCGCGACTTGAGGTGGCGGCGGTTGGCCAGCCCGGTGAGGTCGTCGTGGTTCATCATCTGGACGGCCTGACGGAGCACGTCCTTGTAGTCGGTGATGGAGCGGAACAGCACCACCAGGTGCTCGGACCCCGCGGGCACGACGGTCACGGAGTACCACCAGGTGGCCGGCCCCTCGTCCTCGCCCGCGCCGTCGTCGGCGTCTCCGACCCGGCGCGCCCGGCCCGCCGGCGCCGGCACGGCGTACTCGAACTCCCGCACCCTGCCCCCCACCATGGCCGACGCCAGCCGGCGTAGCAGACGGGGGTCGAGATGATCCGGGTAGACGCTGCGAAGCCGCCGGCCGATCAGCTCGTCGGCCGGTGCGCGCAGGATCTCCGTAGCCGCCGGGTTCACGTCCACCCACTCGAAATCGCGCAGGCGGCCGCTGTCGTTGCGGATGGCCCGAAACACCACCAAGCCATGCGGGACGTCGTGGAAGAACCCCTCCCAGATGCCACCGCCCGCCACGCCGGACGCTGCCCTGTGTTCGTGTTCGCCCATGCGTGTCGGTCCATCTTAGCGCGCCCGGCCGGCGGACCGGCAGGCAGCGGCACGTCGAAGGACCGACGGCGGGGACCGGCAGCGCCGGCGTCTATGCGGCCGGCTCGTCGCCGAGCGCGATGGGGGCGTCCCCGGCGCTGCACCAGTCGCTCCAGGAGCCCACGTAGAGCCGCGCTCCGGCCACGCCGGCGGCCTCCAGGGCCAGCACGTTGTGAGCCGCGCTCACGCCGGAGCCGCAGTAGCTGATCACCTCGCCCCGCTCGACCGCCGCGGCGAGGCGCTCCCGGAGCTCCGCCGCGGGCAGGAAGCGGCCGCCGGCGTCGAAGGTGCGCTCGTACGGCAGGTTGAGGGCCGAGGGGATGTGCCCGGCCCTGGGATCGAGCGGCTCGGTCTCGCCGCGATAGCGCTCCGGCGCGCGGGCGTCGACGATGGCCACGGCCGGGTCGTAGAGGCGCGCGCGCACGTCTGCCCGCTCGGCGCGCATCTCCGGTCGCAATCGCAGGCTCAGGCCGGCAGGAGGGTAGGACGGCACCTCGGTGACGGGCTCGCCTCCCGCCTCCAAGAACGCCCGGAAGCCGCCGTCGAGGACGCGCACCTTGCCGTGCCCGACATAGCGCAGCATCCACCACGCCCGCGCCGCGAACATGCTGCCGCCCTGGTCGTACACCACCACCTCGTGCTCGTCGCCCACGCCGCGCGCGCCGAGGCCCTGCACGAAGGCCCGCATGTCCGGCAGGGGGTGGCGCCCGCCGGCGCTCCCGGGCGGCTGAGGCGAGGAAAGGTCCTCGTCCAGGTCGACGAACAGAGCGCCCGGGACGTGCCCGTCACGGTAGAGTCGGCGCCCCGCGGCCGGGTCCAGCAGCTCGAAGCGCGCGTCGAGCACGCGCAAGCGTGGGTCGTCCCGGCGGGAGAGCAGGTCCGAGGCTTCGATGAGCGGCTCCATGGCGCGAGTCTACCGGCCAGGACGCATCCTCTTCGTCGTTACAATGCCGCATGCCGTCCCCTCGCCGCGTGGAGAGCGCGCGCAACCCGCTGGTGAAGCAGGCCGCGGCGCTGAAAGCGCGGCGCGCACGCGACGCCACGGGCCTGACCCTCATCGAGGGGGCGCGCGAGGTGGCGAGGGCGCTGGCGGCCGGCGTGGCCGTGCGTTCGCTGCTGCTCTGCCCCGAGCTGGGTCCCGAGCCCGCCGCCCTCGACCTGCTGCTGCGCGACGCCGAGGCGGCCGGCGCGGAGGTGGCGTTCCTGTCCGAGGGCGCCTTCGCGCGCCTGACGCTGCGACAGGGGCCGGACGGCGTCGCCGCGGTCGCGGCGTGGCAGGCACGGCAGCCGGCAGCCCTCGCCCCCGGCCCGAACCCACTCATACTGGTCCTGGACGGCCTCGAGAAGCCCGGCAACGTCGGCGCCCTGCTCCGGACCGCGGACGCGGCCGGCGTGGACGCCGTCGTGCTCACCGGCCGCGGGACCGACCTCGGCAACCCCAACGTCATCCGCGCCAGCATGGGCAGCGTCTTCGCGCTGCCGGTCGCCGTGGCGGACGGCGATGACGCCCGCGCCTGGCTCCGGTCCCTGCCCGTTCGGGTCATCGCGGCCACGCCGGACGCCGAGGAACCGCACTGGACCGCGGACTACCGCGGCGGCACCGCGATCGTGGTGGGGGCGGAGGACCGGGGCCTGGCGGCGGCCTGGCTGGAGGCCGCCGACCGGCGCGTCGCCATCCCCATGCGCAGCCGCTCGGCGGACAGCCTCAACGTGGCCGTCGCGGGCGCGGTGCTGCTGTTCGAGGCCGTGCGCCAGCGCACGGCCTGAGCGCTCCCTCCCGGTCCGCCGTCTCAGCCCGCGTCGTCGGCTCGCGCCAGCAACGCGTTCACCGCCGCCCGGAAGTCCTTGCCCTCCAGCGGCTTGGTGATCACGGCGTCCGCCCGGGCCATGCGCGCCATCTCCTGGGTGCGCCCGTCCGTCAGCGCCGTGAGGATGACGACCGGCACGCCCTTCAGGCGTGCAACGCGTTTCATGCGATGGCATACGTCGATGCCGCTGATGCCGGGCATGGCCACGTCGAGGATGGCCAGATCGGGCGTCTCGGTCTTCAGGTACTCCAGCGCCTCACGTCCGTCGGCAACGGTGTGGACCACGTGGCCATCGGCGCTGAGGAGCATCTCCAGCAGCATCCTGTGCCCCTCGGCGTCGTCGGCGACGAGGATGTTCGCGCCTGCCATGGCCCCAGCTTACGAAACGGCGTGCTCCGGCCATGTCGGCGCCCCCGGCGAAGTGGTAGGACGGTGGCATGCCCCCGGCTCCGCCCCGCCCCCGGCCGCCCAGCGCGCTCGTACCCAGCCTTCCCGCCCACGACCTGGCGGCCACCCGCGATTTCTACGTGCGCGACCTGGGACTGGCGGTCACGGACGAGGCGTCGGGGCGCCTGCGGGTCCGCGTCGGCACGGCGACCCTGGAGTTCCGGCAGCACGACGGCCCGCCGCCCCAGAGCGACGGTCTGCTCCTCACCTTCGCCTGTCCCGACCCCGAGGCGCTGCTCAAGCGCCTGCGCGCGCTGAGCGTGGAGCTGGACGTGCCGCCGTCCCCTGCGGGGGACGTGCACTTCTTCGCGCGAGACCCCGACGACCGGCTGGTGGCCTTCACGGCCGCCCGGCCGCGGGCTGCTCAGTAGAGGACCATCAGCGCCAGCTTGGCGGGACCGGCACGGTAGATGTCGTTGGTGGCGACCAGCCCGATGCTGTGCGGACCGTGCAGCCTGAGCAGCAGGCTGGTGAACACGTCGTCGGTGACGGAGCCGAAGTCCGGCACCTGCATCTCGTCGAGCCCCGCTCGGCGTAGCTTGCGCACCGCGTCCCCCTTGAGCTGCGTCAGCGCGTTACGGATCTCGTCCTGGCTGGCGGGCAGGTTGGCCGAGCCCAGGTGGATCTGACTGCTGACCACGAGCTGCCCCTTGTCGAAGAGCTTGGTGTTCTCGATGGCCTCCACGGTCACGTCGACCGTGGAGCTGAACTGGTTGCGCGGGCTGATGAGCCGCACCAGGTCCGAGCCCGGCGTCTGCGCGATGACGTCGACCAGGCTGTTGAACTGCTGTGGCGTCACCCTGAGCTTCTCCACGCCGCGCCGCGCCACGTACGTGGTGGCGTCGGCGATGAACTTCGTCAGCTCGTCCTTGATCGCGGCGGGGTCCTGCGCGTAGATGGGTCCGGCATAGATGAGCTCGTCCTTCTGGAACGTGACGTCGCCGCTGGTGGCCCGGTTGTACTCGGCGGTGACCTGCGTCAGCTTGCGCGCCTGGTCCTCGAGCCTGCCCGTGAGGTCCTGCAGTTGCGCCTGCATGTCCTGCACCTTCTGGTTCTGCACGCCGATCTGCTGTTGAAGCTCATCCTTCTGGGCGCTCAGGAGCTGGTTCTGCTGCACGAACGTGGCGTTCTCCTGCGACAGCGCCTGGTTGCGTGCCTGGAGCCCCTGATTCTGCTGCCGCAGGGCGCCGGCCTGACCCTGGAGCTGGGTCTGCTGCTTCTGCAGATCGGCCACCTCGCCCTTGAGCTGTGCGATCTGCGCGCTCAGTCCCTGCGTCTGCTGCTGCAACGCGTCCGCCTGCTTCTGGGCGCTGTCGCGTTCCTGCAAGGCCTGGTCACGGGCGGCCTGGGCGTCCGCCTGGGCCTTCTGAGCCTGGGTCAGCCCTGCCTGCGCGGTCTGGAGCTTGGTCTCCACGCTCGCCAGGCTGGCCTCGGAGGCCGATAGCTTGCCCTGCAGCGTGGTCAGGCGGGCATTCGCCTGGTCCAGCTGGCCCTTCGCCGACTGCACCTCCTGCTGGAGCTGGGAGGCGTCCTTGCGCGCCTGAGCGGCATCGGCCTGGGCTTTGTCCCGCGCCTTGAGCGCCTGCGCCTGCGCCAGCTGCGCCGCCTGCAGATCGGACTGGGTCGAGGCGAGCTGGGCCTGCGCCTGCTTGAGCTGCCCGTTCACGGCGTCGACCTTGCCGTTGAGCTGATCGACCTGGTCCTGAAGCTGGTTCCGCTGGGTCACCAGCTTGTCGCGCTCCTGTCGTGCCTGATCGCGCTCCTGCAAGGCGGCATCGCGTTGCGTCTGGGCGTCTTGAATCGTCTGCCGCGCCTGCGCCAGCTCGTCCTTGAGGCTGCTCAGCTGGTCGCTCAGCGCGGTGACCTTGTCCTGCTGGACCTTCTCCTGCGCGCGGAGCTGCTGCAGCTCGTCGGCCGTGCGCTGGGCGTTGATGATCGTCTGGGTGGCGTTCTGGAACGCGAGCGAGAGGACTCCCAGGGTGGTGAGCATGATGACGATACCGACCACCACACCCACGATCTGGCCCGTCCGGCGCGGTCTCGCCCCGAACAGGCTCAGCCGGCGGCGCCCGACGAACGTGCCCAGCCGGTCGCCCATGTAGGCGATGAAGCCGGCCAGCACGCCCAGCAGCAGCATCAGCCCGAGAACGTACGCCATTCACGCGCCCCGGAGCGGGGCTGGGGGTGGTGCCTGACCGCGCATCGCCGCCGCCTCAGATCTGGTAATCGTTGCCGAGATAGTAGTTGCGTACGTCGGGATCGTTCGCGAACTGCTCCGGGGTGCCGTCGAAGCGGACCGTGCCGTCGAACATCAGATAGACGCGGTCGGCGATGGCCAGCGTCTCACGCACGCTGTGGTCCGTGAGCAACACCCCCAGGCCCCGCCGCTTGCGCAACTCGGCGACCAGCGTCTGGATCTCGCGGATCGACTTGGGGTCGACGCCCGTGAAGGGCTCGTCGAGCAGGATGAAGTCCGGCTCGATGGTGAGGCTGCGGGCGATCTCCAACCGCCGGCGCTCGCCGCCCGACAGGGTGTTGGCGCGTCGCCTGGCCAGCGGACGCAGGTGGAACTCATCCAGCAGAGCCTTGGCACGCTTCTCCTGCTCGGCCCGGCCGATCCCCTGGAACTCCAGGATGGCGAGGAGGTTGTCCTCCACGCTCAGCTTGCGGAAGGCGCTCGGCTCCTGCGCCAGGTAGCCGAGGCCCTGCCGGGCCCTGCGGTGCATCGGCCAATGCGTGACGTCGTGCTCGCCCAACCGGATGCTGCCGGCGTTGGGGCGCACGAAACCGACCATCATGTAGAAGCTGGTGGTCTTCCCCGCCCCGTTGGGTCCGAGCAGCGCCACGACCTCGCCGCGCCGGAGGCGAATATCGACACCGTCGACGACCTTGCGGCCGCCGTAGCGCTTGGTGAGGCCGGTCGCCCGGAGCTCGAGCCGCTCGTCCCTCTCCCGCACGCGCTCAGGCGCACCCATCACGGCCGACATACCGCGCCATGCTACCACGGTCCGCGATGAGAGTCGCTTGAGATTTTTCGCTGCAGACGGCTCTCGTTGCCGACGAGCGGCTGAGCCGCTGGCGGCCCGGGCCGCCAGCGGCTCAGCCTTCCAGCGCCATCAGGAAGGGCTCCTCGATGGCGGTGCAGATCCAGCGCAGGAAGCGCGCCGCGGCCGCCCCGTCGATGAGCCGGTGGTCGTAGGTGACCGCCAGGGGCATCGTCAGGCGCGCCTCGAACTGGCCGCTCTGCTCGTCGTAGACCGGTTCGTAGCCGGAGCGCGAGACGCCCAGGATAGCGACCTCCGGCGGGTTGACGATGGGCGTGAAGCCGGTCCCGCCGATACCGCCGAGGTTGGAGACGCTGAAGTTGCCGCCCTGCATGTCCTCGGGCGTGAGCTTGCGGTTGCGCGCCTTCTCGGCGAGGTCTCCCAGCTCCCTGGCGAGCTCGAGCACGTTCTTGGCATCGGCGTCCTTGATGACCGGGACCAGCAGTCCGTTGTCGGTGTCCACCGCCACGCCGACGTTGACGTAGCGCTTGTAGACGACCTCCTGGCTGCCGATGTCGATGCTGGCGTTGAAGTCCGGGAAGCGCCGCAGCGCTGCCGCCACCACTTTGAGGAGCATCGCGGTGGGCGTGAGCTTGGCCCCGATGGCCTCGGCCTGGGGCTTGTAGCGCTGACGCAAGCGCTCGAACTCCGTGATGTCGGCCTTGTCGAACTGCGTCACCATCGGCACGGTCGCCCAGGCCGTGGCCATGGTGCGCACCGTGGCCTTGCGGATGCCGCTCATGGGCCGGCGCTCGACCTCGCCCCAGCGGGAGAAGTCCGGCAGCGCCACCGGAGCCGGCCCCTGCGCCGCGGCAGCCGCCGCCACGCCGCCCTCGGCCGCGGTGCGGACGTCCCCGGCGGACACGCGCCCGAGGATGCCGGTCCCCTGGACGCGGCGGATGTCGACGCCCAGCTCGCGCGCCAGCCGTCGCACCGACGGGGCCGCCGGCACCAGCCGGGAGCCATCGCCGTCGACGCCGGCGGCAGGCCTGGGGGCCGGCGCCCGCCGTGGCGGTTGCTGGGGCGCCTGCTGGAGCCGTTGCTGGGGCGGTTGCTCGGCCGGTTGCTCGGGCGCCGGCTGCTGTTGCCCGGCCCCAGGCCCCTGCCGCGGCGGCTCCTCCGCCCGCGGAGCGCCCCCCGCCGCCGGCTCCGCGCCGGCGCCGGCATCCTCCAGCGTGACGATGACCTGACCGATCTTCGCCTCCTGATTCTCCTGCACGGCGATGGACTTCACCACACCGGCGGCAGTGGAGGGAACCTCGACCACGGCCTTGTCGGTCTCGAGCTCGATGAGGGGCTGATCCTTCGCGACCTCGTCCCCTACGCTGACCAGCACGCCCACGACGGTACCGGACGCGATGCCTTCTCCCACCTCGGGCAGTTTGACTTCCGTTGCCACGCGCGCTTCCTTTCCAGTTCCTCAGTCGACGTAGGGGTTGGGCTTGCCCGGATCGATCCCGAGATCGTGGCGGGCCTTCAGAAGCGACGCCGCATCGAGCGCGCCCTCGGTCGCAAGCGCCTGCAGGGTCGCCAGCACGATATGGCGGGCGTTCACCTCGAAGAACTCGCGCAGCTCCTCGCGCGCCTCGCTGCGACCGAACCCGTCGGTGCCGAGCGACACGATCGGCTTGGGGAGGTGCCGGGCGAGCGCATCCGGGAGGATCTTCATGTAGTCCGAGGCGGCCACGAACACGCCCTTGGCGCCCTCGAGCTGGCGCTTGCCGAAGGGTTCCCGCGGCGCCTCGTCGGGGTGGAGGCGGTTGTAGCGCTCCGCCTCCAGCGCGTCCACATGCAGGGCCTTGTACGAAGTCACGCTCCACACGCTGGCGGCGACCTTGTAGTCCTCCTCGAGGATCCGCTGTGCTTCGAGCACCTCGTTCATGATCGAGCCGCTGCCGAAGAGCTGGGCGTGGAGCTTGCTGCGCTTCCTGCCGGTCGGCCGGAACAGGTACAGCCCCTTGACGACACCCTGCTCCAGCGCCTCGCGGTCCAGATGCTCGGGTGCGGCGGGCTGTGCGTAGTTCTCGTTACCTACGGTGAGGTAGTAGAAGACGTCGTCCTGATCAGCGTACATGCGCTTCAGGCCCTCGCGCACGATGATGGCGATCTCGTAGGCGAACGCGGGGTCGTACGCCAGCAGGTTGGGCACGCTGTAGGCGAGCACGTGCGAGTGGCCGTCCTGGTGCTGCAGGCCCTCGCCGGCCAGGGTGGTGCGGCCGGCGGTGCCGCCCACCAGGAAGCCCCGGGCGCGGCTGTCCCCGGCTGCCCAGATGAGGTCCCCGATGCGCTGGAAGCCGAACATCGAGTAGTAGATGAAGAACGGCACGGCGTTCACACCGTAGTTGGCGTAGGCCGTGCCCGCCGCCAGGAAGGACGCCATGGAGCCGGCCTCGGTGATCCCTTCCTCGAGGATCTGCCCGTCGCGCGACTCCTTGTAGAACAGCAGGTTCTCACTGTCGACCGGCTCGTACAGCTGGCCCACGTTGGAGTAGATGCCGATCTGGCGGAACAGCGCCTCCATCCCGAAGGTGCGTGCCTCGTCCGGCACGATCGGCACGATCAGCTTGCCCCAGGCCTCGTCCCGCAGGAGCTTGCGCAGGACGCTCACGAAAGCCATGGTGGTCGACACCTCCCGGCCCTCGGTGCCCTGCATGAACTCCTCGAAGCTCTCCGTGGGGGGCGGGTCCAGAGGCTCGGACCGGGGCGAACGCGCAGGCAGGAAGCCGCCCAGCTCCTCACGGCGCGCCAGCAGGTAGCGCAGCTCGGGGCTGTCCTCCTGGGGCCGGAAGAAGGGGTACCGGGTGATCTCCTCGTCGCTCACGGGCAGACTGAAGCGGTCGCGGAAGGCCTTCATCTGGTCCACGTCGAGCTTCTTCTGCTGGTGGGTGACGTTCTTGGCTTCTCCGGCCTCGCCCATGCCGTAGCCCTTGACCGTCCGGAAGAGGATGGCCGTGGGGGATCCCTTGTGCTCGACGGCACGCTGGAAGGCAGCGTAGATCTTCACCGGGTCGTGCCCGCCACGGTTGAGCTGGGCGATGTCGTCGTCGGTCCAGTCCTCGATGAGCTTCTTGAGCTCCGGGGTGTTGAAGAAGCGGTCGCGCAGCTCGGGTGCCCCGAACGCCGCGTACCGCTGCGACTCGCCGTCGACCATCTCGTCGAATCGGCGCGCCAGCACGCCGTCCTGGTCGCGTTCGAGCAGCTCGTCCCACTTGCTCCCCCAGGCGACCTTGATGACGTTCCAACCCGACCCGCGGAAGATGGCCTCCAGCTCCTGGATGATCTTGCCGTTGCCGTAGACCGGGCCGTCCAGGCGCTGCAGGTTGCAGTTCACCACCCAGATGAGGTTGTCGAGCTTGTTGCGCGCCGCCACCCGGATGGCGCCCAGGGTCTCGACCTCGTCGGTCTCGCCGTCGCCCACGAAGGCCCAGACCTTGCCCCGGCCGGGGGCGTAGAGGCCGCGGTCCTCCAGGTAGCGGCGGAAGCGCGCCTGGTAGATCGACGCCAGCGGCCCGATACCCATCGACACGGTGGGGAAGTTCCAGTAGTCCTTCATCAGCCACGGGTGGGGATACGAGGACAGGCCCGGCTCGTCCTGCAGCTCCCGCCGGAAGTTGCGCATGGCCTCGACCGGGAAGCGGCCTTCCAGGAAGGAGCGCGCGTAGATGCCGGGGCTGGCGTGCCCCTGGAAGTACACCAGGTCCGCGTCGGCGCCCGCTTGGGGACCGCGGAAGAAGTGGTTGAAGCCCACCTCGTAGAGCGTGGCCGCCGAAGCGTAGGTGGCGATGTGCCCGCCGATCCCGGCGGAGTACTTGTTGGCGCGCACCACCATGGCCATGGCGTTCCAGCGGATGAGGTTGGTGACGCGCTCCTCGAGGCCCAGGTCACCCGGGTAGTCGGGCTGCTCGTCCACGCCGATGGTGTTGATGTAGGGCGTGGTGGCGATGTAGGGGATGGGCACGCCGTGCTTGTAGGCGTGGCGCTCGAGGCTGTCGAGGATGGCCTTGACCCGCTCGGGCCCGCCGCTGGCCAGAACGTAGTCCAGCGACTCGAGCCACTCCCGCAGCTCGGTCTCGTTGAGCTCCCGCAACTCGTCCGCGCCCAGTTGAGAGCGATCGAGGTTCAGTAGTTCGTCCAGTACGTCACTCATGCTTGTCGTGTCCTCTCACGAGGCGCCTAGCGCGCGGCGCCGGGAGCAGCTGGGAACGGTCGGGTCGGGCGGCCCGCCCACACCCTGGTCACGGTTCCTCATTGTACGCCCGGTGCAGGGCCGTCCAGGAAGCGGCAGGCTACGCCCTGGGCCGGCGCCGTCCCGGCTCCGCGGCGGGCGCAGCCCCGGGGCGCATCGCCGCTACCACAGCTTGCGGACGATCCACGCCACGAGGTTCAGCAGCGCGCTGCCGAGCACGCTCACCACCAGCATCGACGCCAGCGGGATGAACACCACGCCGTGCCTGGTCTCGATGCGCACGTCGCCCGGAAGGTGCCCGAACCACGCGAAGGCGCGGGGGAGGAAGGCGAGCGCCAGCCCCAGCGCCACCAGCACCAGCCCGATCGCGATGAGGATCCTAGCCATGCTGGGCGGCCCGCCCGCACCGGCCGGCCTGCCGGCTCACAGCCGCCGCAGGATGCCGCGCACCACGCGCTTGGCCCGAGCCGCGGCGAGCGGCGTGAACGAGCGGAAGTCGACGTGCGCGTCCTGGTCTGCGGTGTCGCTGATGCTCCGGATGATCACGAAGGGAACGCCCCACCTGGCGCAGACCTGGGCCACGGCGGCGCCCTCCATCTCCGCGCAGTCGGCGCCGAAGCGTTCCCGCAACACCCGGACGCGCGCCACGTCCGCCACGAACTGGTCGCCGGAGGCGACGCGCCCGTCCACGGCCTGAACGCCCGCCAGCTCGGCGGCCGCTTCCAGCGCCAGGCGCCGCAGCCCGGCGTCCGCCTGCCAGGCGAGCGGCTCCCCCGGCACGCGTCCCGGCTCGTACCCCAGTGCGGTGACGTCCACGTCGTGCTGAACGGCGTCGCTCGACACCACCAGATCGCCCACCCGCAGGCCCGGCCGCACCGCTCCGGCCACGCCCGTGAAGATCAGCCGCACGGCCCCCCGCGCCAGCAACGCCTGGGTCAGCGCGGCAGCGTTGACCTTGCCGATGCCGCAGTGTGCCAGCAGCACCGGCTGGCCCTCCAGCACCCCGGAGGTCACCTCGAAGGGGCCCAGCCGCTCCCGCCGCGGATCCTCCACGGCGTCGAGCAGGGCCTCCAGCTCCTCGACCATGGCGCCCACGAGAGCGGTCGGCGCGCGCGCGCCGGCGGGCCGCGTGCGGCCCGGCGCCTCGCCCGCTCCCGCGTTCGCCTGGCGGCGGCTGGCCTCGTCCGGGGACACCTTCACGGCAGGCGCTCTACCCGGGGGCGTTGAAGAACACCAGCCGCCCCAGGAAGGCGCCCGCGACCACACCGGGGAGCGCCAGGCCCATCATCAGCCAGTCCATCCCGAGTGCCGGCTGCAGCAGCTTCGCCGCGCTCACGCCCACCACCAGCAACACGCCGGAGACCAGTGTCATCAGCAGCGCCCGGCCGGCGCCACGACGCTCCAGGTAGAGCTCCGAGAAGTAGCCGAAGAGCACGAAGAAGCCGGCGCCCGTGACGCTGCTCAGGGTGGTGGCCTGCTTGGCGGGCACGGCCGCCTGCAGCACGATGAAGAAGACCGTGGCGATCATCAGGATGCCGGAGAACCTGCCGGGGAGCCGCTTGCGCTGCTCGTTGGTGGTCGCCTTGGCCGAGCCGCCGCCCGCGCCCGTCTTGCGGCTCTCCTTGCGCCCCTCGCCGCGGCTCTGGCGAACCGAACGCAGCCGCGCGCGGCGGGCGGCGCGCTTGCGTTGCTTCTCCTTGACCGCCTTGCGGTCCTGCTTCGCCTGCTCGCGCCGGATCTGTCTGTTCATGCGGAACAGCATATCCGGCGTGGGCTGACGCGTTCCCCCGTCGGCCGACGGCCAGACACGCCGTCATCGGCGTCCGAAGCGCGTGCTAGCCTCGCCGCATCGCCATGACCCACCCCCCGGACGACGCTCTCCTGACCGCCATCGCCGGGCGCTTCGGCACGCCCGCCTACGTCTACGACCTCGACCGCATGGCACGGCGCCTGGTCGCGGTGCAGGGCGCGCTGCCAGGGGCCGCCGTCCTCTACGCGGTCAAGGCCAACCCCAACGGCGCCGTGCTGCGGCGCCTGGCCTCCCTGGGCGCGGGAGCCGAGGTCATCACGGTTGGCGAGCTGGAGCGCGCCGCCCGGGCGGGCGTCCCGCCGGAACGCATCCTCGTGGGCGGCCCCGCGCAGGACGCCGCCCTGATCGGCCGCGCGGCGGACCTGGGGGCCGGCCTCGTGAGCCTGGACTCGCCCGGGCAGTGGCGCGGCTGGGCAGCCAGCGGCGCGGCGGCACGCTTCCTCGTGCGCGTCAACCCGGGGCTCGATCCGGGAACGCACGAGCACCTGGCGACGGGCGCCCCCGGCTCCAAGTTCGGCCTGCCCGCGGAAGCGGCGCTGGCCCTGGGGCGGGAGGTGGCCGCGGCCGGCAAGCTGGCCGGCTTCCATGTCCACGCCGGCTCGATGATCCGCGACCTGACCGTCTACGACGCCGTCCTGGACGTCCTGGAGCCGCTCTACGCGGCGCTGCCCGGGCTGCCGTTGCTCGACCTCGGTGGCGGCTTCGCGGTGCCCGACTTCCCGCTGGCGGCCTTCGCCGCACGCGCCCGCGCCATCGCCGAGCGCCTGGGCACGGCGCTCCTGGTCGAGCCCGGGCGCTTCCTCGTCGCCGATGCCGGCGTCCTGTTGACACGCGTCCTACACGTGAAGGACAGCGGTCCACGCAGCCACGTCATCGCCGATGCCGGCATGGCGGAGCTGATCCGGCCGGCGCTCTACGACGCCCACCACCCGCTGCGGGTGGTGGGTGGGGACGCTGCCGGGTCGGCGCCCGCCGGACGCCAGGCAGGCGACGGCGCCGGGCCTGCGCTGGTCGATGTCGACGGCCCGCTGTGCGAGAACGCCGACCGCCTGGCGCGGGACCGGCACCTGGCAGGGGTGCGACCCGGGACGCTGCTGGCCGTGGCAGAGGCGGGCGCATACGGCTTCGCCATGGCCTCCAACTACGCCTCCAGCCTGCGGCCGGCCGAGGTGGTGATCGAGGCGGGGAGGCCCCGTCTGGCCCGGCGCCGCGAGCGGGTCGACGACCTCTGGCGCCTGGAGGAGGACGGCCCGGACGGGTCGTGACCGCGCGGCGCCCGCTCCGCGCCCGCGCGGCCACGACCGGCGCCGGCCGGCGCCGTTGCTAGACTGGCGCATGGAATCGCTTCGGAACGTGGAACGTCGCTTCCTCACGGACGCGTGGCACGACGCAGGGTCCAGCTACACGGTGAAGAGCCCGGCGACGGGCGAGGCGCTGGCCGAGGTCGCCGATTGCGGGGCGGCCGAGGGGCGGGCGGCGGCGCAGGTGGCGTGGGATGCCTTCCAGAGCTGGCGGCAGGTGAGCGCCTTCGACCGCTCGGACGTGCTGATGCGCTGGTTCGAGCTGATGATGGCGAACCAGGAGCGGCTGGCGCGCACCATGACCCGGGAGATGGGCAAGCCCATCCGCGAGGCGCGCGGCGAGGTGAGCTACGCCGCGGGCTTCGTGCGCTGGTACGCCGAGGAGGCCAAGCGCGTCTACGGCGAGACCTTCCCCTCGCACGTGGCGAACAAGCGGCTGCTGGCGATCCGCCAGCCGGTGGGGCCGGTGTACGGGGTGACGCCGTGGAACTTCCCGCTGGCGATGGTGACGCGCAAGGCGGCGCCGGCGCTGGCCGCGGGCTGCAGCTTCGTGCTGAAGCCCGCCGAGCAGACGCCGCTGTCGGCGCTGCTGCTGGGCGAGCTGTGGCTGGAGGCGGGCGGCCCGGAGGGCACCCTGCAGGTGCTGCCGGCGCTCGACCCGGTACCGGTCTCCGACGCCCTGATGGCGGACCCGCGCATCCGCAAGGTGACCTTCACCGGCTCCACCGAGGTGGGCAAGATCCTCTACGGCAAGTCGGCCGCCACGGTCAAGAAGATCTCGCTGGAGCTGGGCGGGCACGCGCCCTACCTGGTGTTCGACGACGCCGACCTGGAGCGCTCGGTGGAGCAGGTGGTCGCCTGCAAGTACCGCAATGCCGGGCAGACGTGCGTGTGCACCAACCGCATCTACGTGCAGAAGGGGATCCAGGAGGCGTTCGTGGAGCGCTATGCCGAGGCCACCGGGAAGCTGGTGGTGGGCGACCCGCTGGACGAGGGCACCGACATCGGCCCGCTGGTCGACGAGGCCGGCCTCACCAAGGTCAAGCAGCACGTGCAGGACGCGCTGGCCAAGGGCGCGACGGCGGTCCGGGGCGGCGAGGCGACGGGCGGGCTGTACTTCGCGCCCACGGTGCTGCTGGGCGTCACGCCCGATATGCAGCTCATGCAGGAGGAGACCTTCGGGCCGGTCAGCCCCATCCTCACCTTCGACGCGGACGCGGACGCGGTGCGCATGGCCAACGACACCCCCTACGGTCTGGCGGCGTACATCTACACCAACGACCTGAGCCGCGCCTTCCACGTCTCCGAGGCTCTCGAGTACGGCATCGTCGGCGTCAACGACGGCGTCCCCAGCGTGCCCTACGCGCCCTTCGGCGGGGTCAAGCAGTCCGGCCTGGGACGCGAGGGCGGCCCCTGGGGCATCGACGAGTATCTGGAGACCAAGTTCATCTCCATCGCCCTGCCGCACTGAGCCCGAGCCGGCAGGCGCGAGCCTCGGTCCCGTGACGAGCCGCCAGCGCGCGCAGCGCCCCGAAGCGCCCTCCCCGGAGCTCTGCGCGCGGGAGGCGCTGGAGGCGGTCGTGCGCGCGCTCGCCGACACCCACCAGCCGGAGCGGGACCACGGCGTGGCCGTGCTCCACGCCTTCGCGTCCGACCGTATGCGGAGCGCCATCGGCGGCCCGGACGCCTTCCGCCGGGCGCTCGTCAACGAGCTCTACGCGCCGCTCGTGAACGCCGCCGCCATCCACGCCGAAGGGCTCGATCAGCGGGGCGACAGCGCCCGCGCCACGGTCGTCGCGCGGGACGGCGCCGGCGTCACGGCGCGCTTCACCGTGGCCCTGGCGCGCGCCCGCCACGGAGACCGCAAGGGGTGCTGGCTGCTGAGCGGCATGGCGCGCGAGGGCGTCGACCTGTGACCGCCGTGTGCCGACCGGCCGGCTCGTCCGCGGCCCCACGGGGGGCCGCTCCGGGCCGCCGGCCGACGCTCCCCTGGCCGCGCCGGCCGCGCCTCAGCGCTCGACCGTGAGGTCCACGCGGAGGGGCTTGGTCTGCTTCTGGTAGCTCAACGTGGCGCGCAGGTGGTACGGGCCGGGGACCGCCCCGGGCTTGGCTCTCACCTGCAGCAGGGCCGTCAGGGTGTAGTCGGTGCTGCTCTTGTCGATGGTGCGGGCGCCCTCGACGGTGGTGCGGCTGGCCTGCACCTGCAGGAGCGACAGGCTCCAGCCCTGCGGGACCTGCACGTTGCTGAGGTCGAACTTCGTGGTGAACACCGCGACGTCGGAGTTGTAACCGCTGGGCACCCACATCATGCCGGTGATCGTGGTGGGATCGATCCCGAAGTCGGCGAAGGTGTAGTGGGCCTGCACGTACAGCGTGCCTCCCGGCGTGGTGGCGATGGACTGACTGGTGATGGGATAGGCGCTCGAGGGCGCGGTGCCGCTGGCGGCCGGAGCGCACGCGGCCAGCAGCACGGGAACGAGCAGGAGGGGCGACAGCCGTCTCAGGAGTGCCATGGAGCTCACGCTAGCAGGTCCGCGTGAGCAGCGCCTGCCTGGAGACCCAGCCCGCCGCCGGGGCGGGCCGCGGACTCCTTCCGCGGCGGTCAGTCCGCAGCGCCCCGGGCCTCGGCGCGTCTCCCGGCACGCCTGCGGACGGTGCCGCCGAGGCTCAGCGCGAGGACCCCCAGCAGCACCAGCGAGACGCCGCCGGCCTGCACCCAGGAGAGCTTCTCTGCGAAGATCAGCCGCCCCCACAGCACCGTCAGCATGGGCTGGGCGAGCAGGGTCACGGAGGTCTCCAGCGCGGGGAGCCTCGGCAGGGCGGTGAGGATGAGCAGCCAGCCCACTACCTGCGGGCCCAGCCCCAGCAGGATCAGCCAGCCGTGGCTGGGCCACGTGAACGCCAGCGAGAAGCCGGGGTCGGTGAGGATGCCGCTCGCCAGCGTGGACAGCGCGGCGCCGAGCGAGGCGTCGAAGAGCAGTCCGGCCGGAAGGCTGCGGGAGCCGTTGAGGGACCTGAACAGGAGCAGGAAGCTCGCGTACACGACGGCGTTGGCGAGGGCCCAGAGGGCGCCGAGGACGGGCGCGCTGCCGTAGGCGCCCGGGAGCCCCAGGCCGGAGGTCAGCGCCACACCGGCGAACACCACGGGCACCGCCACGAACGCCACGCCGGTGGGGCGCTCGCCCATCAGGAGCCAGGCGGCCAGCCCCACGAAGACGACCTGGGTGTTGCTGAGCACGGTGGCGGCGCCGGCGCCGATGTCGCCGATGGCGTAGTTCCAGAGCACGAACGCCAGCCCCATGAGCATGCCCGCCCCCACGGTGGCCGCCCGGCGCCTCAGGCTGCGCGGCCGCGAGCCGGGAACGGCGAGCGCAAGCACCAGCAGCGGCAGCAACCCGTACGCCGGACGGAAGAAGGCAGCGGTCGACGGCGAGACGTGCGCCAGCCTCACCAGGATGGCGGAGAAGGAGATGGTGACGGCGCCTGAGAGCGCGAAGAGGCGGTCCATGGGCCCGCCCACGATACCGTTGGCGGCGCCGCGGCAGCCACGCCCGGACCACGTCGGGAGCGTGTCGAGCATGTATTCGGGCGGTCGCCGGGCCACCCCGTCGAGGCATAGAGTCGGACGTGCCTGACGCTGCGGGCCGCCATCGCGTCGCGGGCGGCGGCAGGGAGGAACAGGACGAGGAGGAGCGGCATGACCCCCACGCTCGAGGGCATCCATCACGTGACCGCGGTCACGGCCGAGGCGCAGCAGAACCTCGCCTTCTACCGCGACACGCTGGGGATGCGGCTGGTCAAGAAGACCGTCAACCAGGACGACGTCCGCGCCTACCACCTCTTCTACGCCGACGGCAGGGGGTCCCCCGGTACCGATCTGACCTTCTTCGACTGGGCGATGGCGGCGCCCGAGCATCGCGGCAGCCACAGCGTGGCGCGCACCGGGCTGAGGGTGGCCGGCGGCACGGAAGCGCTCGCCTGGTGGCGGACGAGGCTGACCGAGGCCGGCGCGCGCGTGTTCGCCCCGGGCGAGGTGGACGGTAGGCTGACCCTGCCGTTCGAGGATCCGGAAGGGCAGCGGCTCGCGCTCGTCGACGACGCCGGCGCCGGCCCGGCACACCCATGGCAGGCGAGCGGCGTGCCGGTCGATCGGCAGATCCGCGGGCTCGGACCCGTCACCCTCAGCGTGCCCGACCCCCGCCCCACGATGGCTGTGCTGGTCGACGTCATGGGCATGCGCCCGGTGCGGCGCTACGAGCTCGCTACGGGCCACCAGGTGCAGGTGGTGGGCATCGCTGACGGGGGCCCCGGCGCCGAGGTCCACGTGGCCGCGCAGCCGGATCTGCCGCCCGCCCGTCCCGGCGCGGGCGGTGTCCACCACGTGGCCTTCCGCACCCCCGACGACGCTCAGCACGGCGCCTGGCTGGAGCGGCTGAACGCCCATCGCATCCCCAACAGCGGCCGGGTGGACCGCTTCTACTTCCGCAGCCTGTACTTCCGTGAGCCCAACGGCATCCTCTTCGAGATCGCCACGGACGGCCCCGGCTTCGACGTCGACGAACCGCTCGCGAGCCTGGGCGAGGGCCTGGCGCTGCCTCCGTTCCTGGAGCCGCGCCGTGAGGACATCGAAGGGCATCTGAGGCCGCTGGCGTGAGGCCGCGGTCGCCAGGCCGGAGCCGCGGAGCCGCCCGGACGGCGGGCGGCGACGCGCCGGGCCGGCACTCCCGGCACCACCGGGCGAGCGCGCGGCCGTGACCGTGGGGTCCGATCTCGCCTTCCGGCACGTGGTGGCGCCGCCGACGAGCGGCACCGTCCGGGGCGTGCTGTTCCTGCTCCACGGCACCGGCGGCGACGAGACCAGCCTGCTCGAGCTCGGCCGAGCGGTCGCCCCGGACCGTCTCCTGATCGGCGTGCGCGGCCGCTCCGACGAGGAAGGGGTCACCCGCTACTTCCGCCGTGAAGGCACGCTTCGTTTCGACCAGGAGCACCTGACCTCCGAGTCCGACGCGCTGGCCGCCTTCGTCACGGCAGCCGCCGACCGTTACGCGGCAGCCGGCCTGCCGCGCGCCGCGCTGGGGTACTCCAACGGGGCCAACATCGCCGTGGCCACGCAGTTGCGCGCTCCGGGGACGTTCACGGAGCTGGCGCTGCTGCGCGCCGTGCAGGCCCTCGAAGACCCGCCTCGGCCTTCCCTCGGCGGGCTGTCGGTCCTGCTGCTGCTCGGCTCCTCCGATCCCTACCTCGCCGCGGGACGGCCGCTCCCGGACCTCCTCGGCGGCCTCGGCGCGACCGTCGCCCACGCGGTGGTCCCGGCCGGCCACGGCTTGACTCGCCGGGACGTCACCCTGCTGACCGACTGGTTCGCCCGATCTCGGCCCGGCGAGCGCTCCCCCTGACGCTGGCGGGCGCGTCCCGGCCGGCCCTGCGAGCCACGCCCGTGGCGCGGCTCGAGGCCGCGCGCAGCGCCTC
>Ga0209919_1000451_pt1 | contig 20925 bp, 20 predicted proteins | sample SalPon2A_C_D2_MG_FD_185721 | JGI IMG/M metagenome (GOLD analysis project Ga0209919, IMG submission 185721) | Soil microbial communities from South San Francisco under conditions of wetland restoration - Salt Pond MetaG R2A_C_D2_MG (SPAdes)... | ecosystem: Environmental > Terrestrial > Soil >... | reverse complement strand
ATATTTTGATATTTTTTAACTCACTGCTTTTTACAAAAATATCTCCGTATTCCTCCCCGGCCTTTTCCTGTTTATTATCAATTTTGATGTAACCGCCCATTTCTTTAAGAATTTTCAGATAACCCGTCCTTGTTTCATTTAATGAAACATTTTTCAGAGTCAGTGAAGAATTTTGGGAAAGAAGCGTTAACACAATAAAAAATGCAGCAGTTGATACATCTGCAGGAACGGAATATTCTTTAGCCTCCGGATAATTTTTCTTTGATGAATAGCTGATTATTCCGTTACCATTTCTCTCTACTTTAAGGCCTAACATTTTTTCAGTGTGATTCCTGGATTGAAATTTCTCAACCACCGATGTTTCTTCATCAAGATGTAAGCCTGCAATTAATATTGAACTTTTAACCTGTGCGCTTGCAACAGGCAATTCATAAGTAGCTGGTTTTATTTCTTTCGCTGATCTTACGGTTAATGGTAAAGTTTCATTTTCCGAAGCACTAATCCGTGCACCCATTCTGGTTAGAGGCTCAATTACTCTTCCCATCGGACGTTTTGAAAGAGAATAATCCCCTGTAACCAAAGATTGAAATTTCTGGGTCATCAACAAGCCTGTCAGTAGCCTTGCTGTTGTAGCTGAATTTCCTGCGTAAAGTGGTTTTATCGGAGCATCAAAATTATTATAGCCCTTCCCTGTAACTATGAAATCGTCATTTTCAATTATTATTTTTACACCGAGTGCTTCAAAACATTCCTGGGTAGACTTTACGTCATCCGAATTTGATAAATTATAAATTCTAGATTCACCTTCGGCCATAGAGGAAAAAAACAGCGCGCGGTGTGAAATAGATTTGTCTCCCGGAAGTTCAAGCTCACCCTGAACCTTACTAATAGAATTAAATTCCTGTATCATTATTACTTATCACTCCATTCATTTATCATTTTTTCCAAATCTTGCTCATTCATCTCTGATCTTTCGTACATACCTTTTTCTCTTCTTTGTCTGAGAGCTTCGTACAAAACTACAGCAGCAGCCACAGAGACATTAAGACTTTGCACCATTCCGTGCATTGGAATTAAAAATTTTTCGTCTGCCAATTCAGCGGCTTCATTCGATACACCCTTGTGTTCGTTTCCTAACACTATAGCAACTTTTTCCGTTAAGTCAAGTTCGTACAGATTTTTTGCTCCCTCAACAATTGCCGATGCATAGACTTTGAAGCCCTGTTCATGCAGGTCATCGTAACATTCCTTAACGGATTTATATTTTTCTTTAGTTACCCATTTAAAAGCCGAAGCGGAAGATTTTTTACCAATCTTTGGGAATTTCTCTTCGTTATATAGTAATGACACTTTCGGAATTCCAACAGCATCGCAGGTTCGGAATATAGCGCTCACATTGTGGGGATCATGTATATTTTCAAAAACTACGGTAAGCGATGGTTGGCGGGCTTTAACAACCTTTTCAATTTTGTTAGCTCTTTTTTCGGTTCTGAATCTTTTCACTAATTGCTTTTATCAAAGACTAGTTTATAAATTATTTTATGTTTCGTTCCGCGGGCTTTATCTATTTTAAATTTATTTTTTTCTGTTTTCAAATAATAGGAGGCGAGATCCAGAATTTTATCCATTACAGTCTCCTCATCGTGTGCCCAGCATTCGCAACCTTTTAATGTGGGAATTTCCGCCGTATATCCATCATCCGTTTTTTCAATTACAATATCGAGAATCATTATTAAAAATTTTAGATTATTTATCAATTCAAACTATGCTACACAACCACAAAATGGTTTGTGGCTGGCAGTAGAAAAAGATATTACCCATGTAAATGCCTGCCACGAACCATTTCGTGGCAATGTTAATTTACCTAATTTCAATTCCCGCAAATGAAGTATCAATTTCCAATTTAATATTTTCCCCTCCAACATAATTTTTAGCGCTGGAATATTCATAATCTTCCGGTTTCTTAACCAATCCAGCTTCAACCGGATTTCTGTGGATATACTTTAATTTTGTCCAGAACATTTTTTCATTTCTAATTACTACATCATCGAATCTCTCCATCCAAAACTTTCTTTTACTATTTCTAAATTTTACAGCTTCATTATAAAATATATTAATAAGATTGGGATTATTTCTCTCTATCTCATCCATTAAATCCCAGGCAGAATATTTTTTAATATCTCTCATTATCGAAGAAATATTTCCGATTTTAGGATGAACAAGTACAATCCAGTGAAAATGTGATGGCATTATTACATATCCAATAATATCAAATTTATATTTTTTCTGATAATATTTTATATTATCTATTAAAATATCACAGTAGATGTCATTTGTAAATACTTCAGTAAACTTTACGACAGTTGTTGTTACAAAATAAAGATATTCTTCAGTAAGGTTTGCTCTTCCTCTTAAAGGCATTTATACAGCATATTATTAATTAAAAGTCTTAGCTGCCCAGCCGCAAATTGGTTTGCGGCTAACAGGTTTTCACAAAACAAATGTTTCAATAGGTCGATTCGCTCTTTTCACCAAGAACAATCTTAACACTTGCACTGGCGCCAATTCTGTCAGCTCCGCTTGCTACCATTTTTTCGGCATCTTCCCGAGAACGTATTCCTCCCGAAGCTTTAACCCCGACAGTGCTTCCGACCACATATTTCATCAATGCAACATCACCGGCAGTTGCTCCGCCTTTGCTAAATCCGGTGGATGTTTTAACAAAATGAGCCCCGGCGTGTTTACATATCACACAGGCTTTAATTTTTTCTTCGTCTGTCAACAATGCTGTTTCGAGAATAACTTTACAGATTGCGTTATGTTTTTTTGCAACAAGAACAACCTGGTTTACATCCTTATATACGTAGTCATAATCTCCCTGTTTTAACCTTCCGACATTAATAACCATATCTATTTCTTCGGCACCATTATTTATGGCTTGCTCAGCCTCAAACTCTTTTGTCTGTGTTGTGGTTGTGCCAAGCGGGAAACCAATAACAGTACAAACTTTAACCGGCGTACCTTTTAGTAATTCACTGCAAAGAGAAACATATCCCGGGTTTACACAAACAGAAGCAAATTCATATTTTTTTGCTTCTCCACATAATTCTCTAATTTCATTTTCAGTAGCATCGGGCTTCAGGATTGTATGATCAATTTTACGTGCAAGGTTTTTATCGGCAAGAATATCCCCGACACCAAGTCCCGCGGCAATTCTTTCTGCGCCAACCTGTACGATGTTCTGTACTGCTTTAGGTTGTGTAACTACATTAGTTTCCCATCCTTTACAGGATTCATCCTTACAATAAAATTCCCGCAAAGTTTTTTCTAATAATTCCTGGGGATCAAGATTTGTGTTTGTTGGATAACTCATTTTATTCACCATATTTTAAATATGCTTCGTATGTATTTTTGAGGAGCATAGCAATTGTCATCGGTCCAACTCCTCCCGGCACCGGTGTTATAAATGAACATTTCGGAGAAACGTTTTCAAAATCAACATCTCCCACTACCCTGTAACCTTTCTTTCTTGATGCATCTTCGACCCTGTTTATCCCGACATCTACTACTACAACACCGTCCTTAACCATATCTGCAGTTACAAAATTAGCGCTGCCAATTGCGGCTATTAAAATGTCGGCTTGTTTTGTATAATAAGAAACATCTTTTGCGGCCGAATGGCAAACTGTTACAATCGAGTTAGCATAATCTTTTTTCTGAAGCAGAATATTTGCGATCGGTTTACCGACAATATTGCTCCTCCCAAGTACGACTACATGCTTTCCTTTTGTTTCAATTTTATATCGTTTAAGCAGTTCCTGGATACCGGCCGGAGTACAAGATAAAAATGTTTCTTTTCCAATAACAAGATTACCGACACTTATCGGGTGAAACCCGTCAACATCCTTTTTAGGAGAGATAGCTTCAATTACCTTGTCTTCGTCAATATGCTTTGGCAGAGGTAATTGAACAAGGATACCATGAAAGTCAGGGTTATTATTATAGGATTCCACTATTGACAACAATTTTTCTTCCGAAATATCCGCACTTAGTTTTTCTGTTTTGGAATTAAAACCTATTATTCCACAGGCTTTTATTTTACTGTTCACATATATCTCAGATGCAGGATCGTTTCCTACAAGGATAGTAACAAGTCCGGGAGCACTTTTACCTTCCGATTTTAATTTATCTACTGCTACTTTCAGTTCTTCTTTAATAATAGTAGCTGTTTGTTTACCGTCAATTAGTTCCATTTAATATTCATTCCTCGATTATCTTTTTAGGTTTATCAAATTCTACTTGATAACGTTTTTTAAAATAATTTTTAATCTTTTTATTTTCAGAGATCTCTTCAGCAAACGGGTTTGAATTTTGCCATCCTGTCCTACCTGTCTTTCTGTAATTTTCCAATCGTCTCAACGAAATTTCACAGAAAACCGGGTCAATATCCATCGTAACGCAATTCCTTTCATTCTTTTCTGCCGAAATTAATGTTGTACCGGAATGTGAGAAAAAGTCCGTTACAATTTCACCTTTATTACTTCCGGCATTTATTATTCTGTCAATTGCCTTCAGTGGTTTTTGCGCGTAACATCCGTTTACATTTTCAATCATTCTGTAAAAAACCTGCTGGATGTCAATCCATACATTACCAGCCCGGATAAATTCAGATTTGCTCCTTTCAGAATTTTCAGTCTCTTTCCCATTAACTTTTTTATAATAGCCCTTTAATACTTTCGGAATGTCGGTATATTCAGCTTCAATATTAAAATCGGGTTTCCCCTTTGTATAATACAAAAGCTCCTGCCTTATTGACATCCAGTTTTTCTGAGTACCGTAGCCTCTTTGGTTTCGCATTGTTATGAAACTTCTTGATGAAAATCCTGAATCTTTCATCATCATTATAAAATCCGCAAGCGGTTGAAAATTATTATTCTGATCAGCACCCAGCCAGATGTACATAGCAGAATTCTTCTCAAGGATGTCATATGTATTTTTTATCCAGATTCTACACCAGTTTGCAAATTCTTCAGATTGTGATTCGCGGAAAGCAATAAAGTTATATGGTGGATCGTGAACGGCCAGTTTTGCTTTGTCTTCGCCAAAGAGTTTCTTCAAATCAGCGGGATTGGCAGCATCTATGCACCCGATTTTATGTTTTCCTTGTTTGTCCTTCCAGATTTTCCCTTTTTTAAACCTGCTATATGGAAGCAGTAAGTCCCGGAGTTCATCATCCAGGTCAATTCTTGGCAAAGGGAAATTTATCATCAGGATTGATTTGTCTTTGTTATAAATTCAGGAAAAATAATTCTTTCAATTTCTACTGTCTTACCCGTCTCTGTATCTATCTTAAAAAACATTCCGCAAATATGAACATCATTTTCTGCTGTTTCATATTTTTGCGGAGTCTGGTATAAAAATCTGTTAACCGCAGCCTGTGTTTTCATCCCGATTACAGATTCATATGGGCCAGTCATTCCTACATCTGTAATGTAACCTGTTCCGCCCGGGAAAATTCTTTCATCCGCTGTTTGAACGTGGGTGTGAGTTCCAACCAAAACGCTTACTTTACCATCCAGGTAGTTTGCCATTGCAATTTTTTCTGCAGTGGCTTCAGCGTGAAGATCAACAAAAATAATCTTTGTTTCACTTGATATTTTTGGCAATACCCAATCCGTTGTTCTGAAAGGACAATCAATATCAGCCATAAAAGTTCTGCCCTGTAAATTCAGAACACCAACTTTCCCTTTTTTACTTTCAGCTATGCAAAATCCATTTCCATATGTTCCTTTCGGGTAATTCATCGGGCGCAGTGAACGGGGTTCATTCTTTAGATAATCCTGCGACTGATGTTTGTCCCAGGTATGATTACCACCTGTTATTACGTCCACTCCAAGCTCGAAAAGAATTTTCCCTTCTTTTGCAGTGCAACCTTTTCCATCTGCTGCGTTTTCACCATTAGCAATAACAAAATCAGTTTTATATTTCTGTATTAGTCCCGGCAGCCAGGTCTGAACAACACTCATGCCCGGTTTACCGATAATATCTCCTATAAAGAGTAAATTTAGAAGGCTCATAATAATTCCATTGTGAGATTTAAATATATCCAAAAGAGCTATAAATAGAAAGAATGTGAAAAGTTGGAAACTCACATATTACTACTATTTTATATTTTGATAATGAAAATTTTTAGTAATAAATTTAAGTATGCCAAAAGAGAACCTTTCACAGACTCCCATAGAAGAAGCTGAATTTTGCGTAGTTGATACAGAAACCACGGGACTTTCACCAAGGAATAATAACATAATAGAAATTGGACTTGTTAAAATTTCTAAATTAAAAATTGTTGAGACTTACCATTCAATGATTAATCCCGGTAGAGCAATCCCCTATTATATTACAGGCATTACAGGCATTACAGACGATGATGTTTATAGCGCTCCATTTTTTGAAGATATTGTTGATGAGATAATTGAGTTCATGGGAGAAAATATAATAACAGCTCATAATCTTTCATTTGATAAAAGTTTTCTGAAATCTGAATTCAGGAATGCAGGACATGAACTTCCCCAAAATCACGAAGTGTGTACTTTAAAAATGGCGAGAAAACTTTATCCTTTTCTCAAAAGCAAATCTCTCAGTTCAGTTTGCAGTCATCTTAAATTAAAAAATTCCGGCGCTCACCGTGCCTTATCCGATGCCCAGGTTACCGGCAAAGCACTGATTAAAATGATAAAAGAATTGAAGAAAACTCATAAAATGACTTCACTCGAAGAACTTCTTGATTATCAGAGAATGCCAGGTAAAAATCAAAAACCACTCAAATTAAAAAAGAAATTAAGCCAGGATGTTTTCGATCTTCCAAACAGTCCGGGTGTTTATCATTTTTTGAATTCTAAAAACCAGATAATTTATATCGGTAAAGCAAAATCGTTAAGAGACAGGGTAAAAACTTATTTTTCACCAACAGCACCGAAGAAAGCTAAAAAAATTGTAAAGCAGGCATCAAGATTAAAGATTGAACTTACAAATTCGGAACTTACTGCCCTTTTACTCGAAGCTGAATCAATAAAACTTGCAAAGCCAAGGCACAATTACCAATTAAAAAGATATGGCAATAAATATTTTTTAAGAATAACTGCGAAGGATAAATTTCCGGGAATAGAGATCTGCAATCATTTTGATTTTGACGGGAATGATTATTTTGGACTCTTTATCTCACGCAGAAAAGCTGAAACGGTTTTTGACGCGCTAACTAAAATATTTGCACTGAGAGAATGCGATGATAAAGAACTTGCGAAAGGCAAAAGATGTTTCCTCGCTGAGATAGAAAGATGTGTTGCTCCATGTGAAAATAAAAACAAAGGACTTTACGACTCTGAACTGGAAAAAGTTTATGAATTTCTTTACGGGAAGAATCAGTTTGCTCTAAACCGGCTTTTGAATAAAATGAAATATTATTCAGATACGCAGAAATATGAAAAAGCGGCTGAAGTAAAAGAACTTGTAGATATGATATTAGCCCAGACACACAAATCGTCGTTGCTTGCCGAGCCTGTTAACCAGGCAAATGTATTATTCGAAATTACAGAGGGAAGGGAGAAAGATTATATTCTTATGCTGGCAGGTAGAATTTTTATTAAGAAATACTCCCTGAAAGATCGTGATTATTTTGAGGAAGCAATTGATGATTATTATGAGAACACACTTTACATTTCTGCACTTCCAAATGATGAAGATCTTGAGAAAATGAAAATAACACTGAACTGGATGATTAAAAACAGGAATAAGGTCAGGATATTTTATCTAAAAGATTTTGGAAATAAACGGGAATTGTTCAGACAATTATCGAGCAATAATTTTAATCAAAATTCTACGATTGAATCTACATTTGATATTAAGGATTTTATAAATGTTGATGTAGAGTAATTCTTATCTCCATTTTTTCTAATATATCGGAGCTGAATACTCCTAATCAAAATAAAGATTTCTCCCCTGACAAGTTGAGGCCGAAATGACATAAATATTTAAGATTTTTTCTTCAGCGACCATTTTTTCAAAAACTTCATAACAATCTTAGGATCGTGCCCCTTCCCTGTTTCAAAATCACCGGAACTTTTTGATAGTAATAATTTTCCGTTTGAATCTAATAAGAACCAGTGGGGATATCCCGGTATTTCAGGGAACTGAGAAAGAAATTTTTCATTCTTATTTTCTTTGCTGTAATTAATTTTTACATAGACAAAATGCTCATTACGATAATCCGTCAGTTCTGGATTTTTAACAAACATAGTATCGAGTCTGTGGCACCAGATACACCACTGCCCACCAACATCCAGAATAATTCTTTTATTTTCTTTTTTGGCAAAAGTAATAGCGTTCTGCAAATCCTTTGCGGCATCCCTCGCCGGATCAAATTGTTCCACATTCGGATCACTGCTTTTTTCCTCTTTCTCCTGTGCAATTGGATTTCCTGTAATAAAAAACAGCAATAAAATAATCAGCAAAGCCGGGCTCTTTCTCATTTTCACCTCTTAGCGAAATTTAGATTAAAAAGTTGCCTAAAAATACATATTTTTGTGGTATGTCTGCAAAGGGAAAAAATATTACACACACTTCAATTCTTAAAGATAAAACATCAGGCTCATCAGAATTACTTTCCAAACTGAATAATTATTACTTAAAAAATGCTGGAAATCCTGGAGTAATCAGGAAAAATATTCCTCTTGTCAAAAATGGACTTAAAGATTTTGCCTTAATCAGTAATTACCTTAAAAAGTTGGATTTGGTTCTTCTTAAAAATGACAAAGATGAACTAAAAAAATTCTTAAAAGAATTTTCAAAGAAAGAGGAAGAAACTTTTAATAGGATTTTCATAGAATGTAAGAAATATTTGAAAGGAAGTAATAAAATACTCACGCTTTCCAACAGCAAAACCTTGCTTGAGGTGATTTCAAGATTACAAAAAGAGAATAAAAGACTTAGCGTAACTATTTGTAAATCCGCTCCCGGTAATGAAGGAATTATTTTAGGAAAAAAGCTATCAAAGAAAGGAATTAAAACAGAAATAATACATGATTCTGCTGCCAGTTTTTACATTCTGAAATCAGATGCGGTAATAATCGGTGCGGATATAATACTAAGAAGCGGAAATGTTGTAAATAAGGTCGGAAGCAGAAATGCAGCAATTATTTGCAAATACTATGGAATCCCTTTCTATGTACTTGCTTCAAAGGAAAAACTTTCATATTTGCAAAGATATAGTCCTTTGAAAGGAAAACAAAAGAAAAATGTGGATATATCAACCCATCTTTTCGAAGAAATTGACAAAAGGCTGATTACTAAAATCATCACTGAATAGGCCTGTTTATTCATCCCAATTATTTTGCAACTAATAATCAATAGCTTTAATTTTAAAAACATTTTACCAAATCAGGAGCAGAGATGAAAACCCGCATATTTTTACTTTTTTTATTTATTATTTCAATATCTGTATTTCCACAGAAGAAAGATTTAACATTAAAACAGGCAACTCTGCAAAGTTACGGATTTTATCCAAGAGGCCTTTCACAGACTGAATGGATACCGGGGACAGATAATTTTTCATACGTAGATGACAATGCTTTGGTTAAAGGCAATGTGAAAAATGACAAAACTGAGAAGATAATATCATTAGAGGATTTGAATGACGGGTTGTCATCTTTAAAAGTTGAAGCGCTTTCACGTTTCCCCCGTTCCGAATGGATAGACGGAAGCACCATTAAATTCTGGACCGGAGATAAACTGGTTACATATAATATTACTACAAAAACGGCGACCAGTTTAAACTCAATACCGGAGAAAGCTGAGAATAAAGACGAAGCGTCAAATCATAATGTTGCTTATACTATAGACAACAATTTATATTTTGTGGCAAATGGAACCAGCACACAAATAACAAAAGATGAAAATAAATGGATAGTTAACGGACAGACAGTTCACAGAAATGAATTTGGAATTAATAAAGGGACTTACTGGTCACCAACCGGTAATTACCTCGCTTTTTACAGAATGGATGAGTCCATGGTTACTGATTACCCGGTTATTGATTTTTCAGTCCGCCCGGCAAAGGTAAACGAAATAAAATATCCAATGGCAGGAATGACAAGCCACCAGGTAACCGTAGGAGTTTATAATACCAAACAAAATGAAATTGTCTGGCTTAAAACCGGCGAACCAAAAGACCATTATTTAACCGGTGTAACCTGGAGCCCTGACGAGAAATATATTTTTGTCGGAATTCTTAACCGCGATCAAAATCATCTGAAAGAGCTAAAATTTGATGCAAAAACAGGTGAACCTGTAAAAACATTATTCGAAGAAACCAGTGACAAATATGTTCACCCGATGCACGGACCAATTTTTGTGAAAGATAAAACTGATCAGTTTATCTGGTTCTCCGCACGCGACGGATGGGACCATCTCTATCTTTACAACACAGACGGCAAATTATTGAAACAGCTTACAAAAGGTAATTGGGTTGTAACTAATCTGGACGGCTTCGATGCTTCAGGTGAAAATGTTTATTTCACTGCTACCAAAGAAAGTCCTATTGACAGAGATTACTACAAAGTAAATTTGAAGTCAGGCGATATGACCAGAATATCAAATGGAAGCGGTAATCACAGTATAACTCTAAATGAAGATGGGCAATATTTTCTTGATTCATATTCCAGTCTTACCGTACCGAATAAAACTCAGATAGTAAATTCAGATGGTGAAATTGTAAGAGACGTTTATTCTGCCGCAAACCCATTGGCTGATTTTAATATCGGGCAGACAAAGATATTCACTCTTAAAAGCAGCGACGGTTATGATCTGTATTGCAGGATGATTTTACCACCTGATTTTGATTCTACCAAGACCTACCCGGTTATGGTTTATGTTTATGGCGGACCGGGTGTTCAGTTAATTTATAATCGATTTCTTGGCGGCGGCAGTGTATGGTTCAATTATATGGCAGAGCAAGGATACATAGTATTTACTCTCGAGAACCGTGGCAGCGCAAACCGTGGACTGGCTTTTGAACAGGAAACATTCAGACATCTCGGGACCAAAGAAATTGAAGACCAAACGCTGGGCGTAAATTATTTAAAATCTCTCCCATATATTGACTCAAATAATATGGGAGTTTTCGGATGGAGCTATGGCGGATTTATGGCGACTTCACTAATGACACGTACTCCTGATCTTTTCAAAGCCGGTGTTGCAGGCGCTCCTGTAATTGATTGGAGATATTACGAAGTTATGTACACTGAAAGATATATGGACACGCCACAGGCAAATCCAGAAGGTTATGAAAAGGCTGACCTTCTGAATTATGTAAAAGATCTTAAAGGCAAATTCCTGATGGTACAAGGGACTTCAGACGTTACTGTAGTCTGGCAAAACACTTTAATGTATACTAAAAAAGCTGCTGATCTTGGGGTCCCAATGGATTATTTTCCGTATACAGGACACCTGCACGGCGTAAGAGGCGTTGATGTATATCAACTTTATGACAAGATTACAACATTTTTTAATACGAATTTGAAATAATGTTTTTATGTCCCTTCTACTTATGAAGGGACTTTAATTTAATGGAGGGGTAATTTAATGAGAAAGTTAATTTCAAAAATTTTCTTAATAATTTTTGTTTTTTCCATAGTGATTCCAAATAAATCTTTTTCTCAACATAATGACATATCCGGAATTTGGAACGGATCATTAAAAGTATCGGGGATGCAATTAAGAATTGTGTTCAATATTTCCAAAGAAGATAACGGTAACTATAAGGCAACTATGGATTCACCCGATCAGGGTGCAAAAGATATTCCTGTTGAAAAAATAACTTTTCAAGAGAATAAAATAAAAATGGAAATGCCGACACTCCGGGGAGAATATAATGGCACATTAGGAAGTGATGAAAATAAAATAGAAGGAACCTGGGCGCAATCGGGGCAAAGCTTTCAACTTGATCTTGAAAGATCTGATAAACCAACAGTTCTAAACCGACCACAGGAACCTAAAGAACCATTCCCCTATAATGCTGAAGATGTAACTTATGAAAACGATATTGCAGGGAATACTTTAGCAGGAACGTTTACATATCCCAAATCAGCTGGCCCCTTTCCTGCCGTTATTTTAATAACTGGTTCAGGACCTCAAAACAGGAATGAGGAATTACTTGGACACAAGCCATTCCTGGTATTATCAGATTATTTAACGAGACAAGGAATTGCTGTACTCAGATTTGATGATAGAGGGATAGGAAAATCGACTGGTGCTTTTACTTCTGCAACTTCAAAAGATTTTGCTACAGATGTTTTGTCAGGAGTAGATTATTTAAAAACCCGAAATGAAGTTAACAAAAATGAGATAGGTTTAATTGGACATAGTGAAGGCGGATTAATTGCACCCATGGTTGCTGTTAAATCACCTGATGTAGCTTTTATTGTTTTAATGGCTGGCCCCGGGCTACCAGGAGATCAGATTCTCCTGATGCAATCTGCTTTAATTAGTAAAGCAGGAGGAGCAAGCAAAGAAGATATAGAAAAATCTGAAAAGGTTAATAAAAAGATTTATGAAATTTTAAGGAACGAGCCAGATAGTGTAAAAGCTCATGAAGAGATAGTTATCGTTTTTAAAAATTATTATAATTCATTATCCGAAGAGGACAAGAAAAAAGCGGGGGATGAAAATACAGCTTTGCAAATGTTAAAAAGAGTAGAAACCCCGTGGTTCAAACAATTCCTTAAATATGATCCGCGCCCAACTTTAGAGAAGGTTACCTGTCCCGTTCTGGCAATCAATGGAGAAAAAGATCTGCAGGTCCCACCGAAAGAAGACCTGGAAGCAATTAAAGAAGCTTTGATAAAAGGCGGAAATAAAAATTTCAAAACTGTCGAATTAAAAAATTTAAATCACTTATTTCAAACTGCAACAACCGGCGCACCTACAGAATATAATACTATTGAAGAAACTATTGCTCCTGTTGCATTAAAAACAATGAGTGACTGGATTCTGGAAATTACGAAGTAAACTTATCCCGAGAGACACGCGGTTGCGTGTCTCTACATATCAAATGATAACTCTCTGCCTGCTTTTCTTGTTAAAACGTAAAGTTAGCATAGTTGCTGAGGCAGTAAGGCCAATCAAAAGGCCTACCCACACTCCCTGCACAGACATATCAAACATAAATCCTAAAACATATCCAATTGGCAAGCCAAGTATCCAGTAAGCAATAAATGTGATCACAGTTGGGCCTTTCACATCGGTCAAACCCCTTAAAATCCCAATTCCAACTGCCTGTGTTCCATCAGCAATTTGAAATATTGAGGCAATTATCAACAAGGACGATGCTAACGATATCACCGTTTGATCATCGATATATAGTGATGGGAGAAATTTTTGAAAAATTATAAAGATTATTCCAAAACTTGCCATCATCCCCTGCCCTACTAAAATAGCAGAAAACCCTGCTCTTCTAATTTCTTGTACATCCTGTTTTCCAACAGCGTTGGCTACTCTGATACTTCCTGCTGCTGAAACTCCCAGTGCACACATAAAGGAAATAGATGCGAGATTAATTGCTATCTGATGTGCAGCCAGTTGTTTTGTGCCAAGCCATCCTATCATTATTGCAGCAAAAGAAAAAGCTCCAACTTCAAAAATATATTGGAATGCACTTGGCAGCCCAAGACCGAGTAATTTTTTGATTACTTTAACATTTATTTTTCTAAAATGAAATGTTACATCATACTGGGAAAATTGAGAGGAAGACATCACAAACCACATTAGTCCGATTCCCATAAATAAACGTGATGAGAAAGTTGCCCAGCCTGCCCCATCAAGTCCCATTGCAGGGAAACCAAGGTTACCATAAATCAAAACCCAGTTCACGAATGCATTAATAAAATTTGCCAGTATTGTAAGAACCATAGCTGGACGCATTATAGACAGACCTTCTATAAACTGTTTATATGTCTGGAATAACATTACAGGAAGAATTGAAAAGCCTAAAATATTTAGATAAGAGGTTGCCAGTTTCACAACTTCGGGTGGCTGGTTTAGGTATATTAAGAATCCGGAACATACAAAAACGAAGAGCATTAGTAAAATCCCGAAAACCATATCTACAATTAATGCCTGCCTGAAAATAACCCCGCAATCAGAAAATTTATTTGCTCCAACCGCAATTGCAACAAGCGGTGTTATGGCATATGATATTCCAATTCCAATAACGAGGATTACTAAAAAGAGACTGTTTGCAAGCGATGCCGCTGCCAATGGTGTAGCCCCGATATTCCCAACCATTAAACTATCAACAACACCCATCATAATAAAACCAAGCTGGCCGATTATTACAGGATAGGATAATCTTAAAGTATTTTTGATATGGAGCGTCATTCCGTTCATAATTTTCGGTATTTATCCGGTAAATATACAAACTGAACAAATGTTATGTGAAAATAATTATGGGGAAATAAATGGAGTGAATTTATTAAGGAGCAAGGCCTTACATTTTCTTGAAAGCAGTTGTATCTATTACAGAATAATCTACTGCATTCCGACTGGTGAATCCCTGATTGGAGGCAGCGGTAAGGCTATCAAGCTCTTTCATTGAAAAAGATTTATTTTTTTCAACCTGGGCTAAGTAGAATTGATCCTTTTTCTTGTTGTTAACATTGTTACTATCAGCAGTAAAATTAAAATACGTTACTGCCGCAATGCCACCCAATAAAAAGGCTATGGTCATATAAACTATAATTCTAACCATTAATATTTTCTCGATGTTCTTATTAATAATGCGTCAAATACCTTACCAACCGAAACTTGCGCAAATAATTATTGTAAAACAATGAAATGTTCGATTACAGAACATAAATGCGGACAAAAGGTTAAAAAATTAGCTCAAGAACTAATTATTAATAATTTACGTTTGTTATAGATAAAGATATTATGAGATTTTCTCATAATAATACATTCTAACATTAAATAATTTATTGCTTTTTTGTATAAATTTGCATCTCCCATTTAAAAGCTTAATAAAATCTAAGAAAAAAGTGGAAAAACATTACGATATATTTATAATTGGAAGTGGCCCCGGTGGAGAAGGCGCAGCAATGACTTGTGCAAAAGAAGGCAAAAATGTTGCTGTTTGTGACAATTTTACCCTGGTTGGAGGAAGCAACACACACAGAGGCACTATTCCGAGTAAAGCACTAAGACACGCAAGTCAGATTCTACTGGATAGCAATAAATTTGAAGGAACCAGCTTTCAGAATCTTCTTTCTACCGCGCAAACTGTAATTCACAAACAAGTGGAATTGAGGCAAAGTTTTTATACCAGAAATCTTGTTGATGTAATTTATGGACATGCAGCCTTTATCGATGCAAATACCATTGAAATAACAGAAGAAAACGGACTTAAAAAAATATTTACAGCAGATAAAATAATTATTGCAGCCGGCTCAAGACCATATCGTCCGGGAAATATTGATTTTTCTCACCCGCGAATATTGGATAGTGACAAATTATTATCATTAAAAAATAATCCACGTTCTATAACAATTTATGGAGCCGGAGTAATTGGTTGCGAATATGCTTCAATATTCAGAGGGTTAAAAGCCAAAGTTAATCTGGTAAATACACGCGGTCAGTTGCTTTCATATCTGGATGATGAGATAATCGATGCACTTGCTTATCATCTTCGTGAAAATGGAGTATTAATCAGACACAATGAAGAATATGAAAAAGTTGAAGCGGACGATGATGGTGTAACTTTATATCTTCAATCAAATAAGCAAATAAGAAGTGATTGTTTGCTATGGGCCCAAGGACGCACAGGGAATTCGCAAAAGCTTGGTCTTTATAAAATCGGGATAGAGACAGATTCACGCGGATCAATACCGGTTAACGAATTTCACCAGACAAAATATCCGCATATTTATGCAGTCGGAGATGTAATTGGTTTTCCAAGTCTTGCAAGCGCAGCATACGACCAGGGGCGTTTTGCAGCAAGACATCTTTTAAAAGGTGAAGTAACAAGGCTTAAAGCAGAAGATATACCAACAGGCATTTATACTATTCCTGAAATAAGCTCCATAGGCCTGAATGAAAAAGAACTTACAGAGAAAAGGATTCCATACGAAGTTGGACATTCTTTTTTCAGACACCTTGCCCGAGGTCAAATTACAAACAGAACTACAGGAATGCTCAAAATATTATTTCATCGAGATACTCTGCAAATTTTGGGTATTCATTGTTTTGGTTATGAAGCATCCGAAATCATCCACATCGGGCAGGCAATAATGTCGCAGAAAGGTGAAGCAAACTCGCTAATGTATTTTATAAATACAACGTTTAATTATCCCACAATGGCAGAGGCCTACCGGGTTGCGGCATTAAATGGTTTTAACAGGGTTTCAGAATGGAAGAAATAATTTGATATTTATAAGATAAATCCAGCGGAGAGGGTGGGATTCGAACCCACGGTACCCTTGCGGATACACTACCTTTCCAGGGTAGCCAATTCAACCACTCTTGCACCTCTCCGGATTGAAGACTTCAAATATAATTAATTCGAAATGATTTAACAAAAAACAGTCCGCAAAATAGGCTTTGAATCTTAATTTGCCTCTGTTCATCTAAGAAGTCACAATCTTTTATCTATAACATAAATTTGATAGATTTCCGGTTCCATTTTTACAATCATTGAAATGCAATTAACAATTCTTACTAAATCAATATTCGCAGTAATATCAGCACTTGCCGGGGCTTCCTTTTTATTTACTATCAAGCTTAAGCACAAAAAATTATGCGGACTTATATCGTTTTCAGCAGGAGCTTTGTTGGGTGCGGCGGCATTTGCCCTGATTCCTGAATCGAGTATAAATCTCGGATGGCTGGAAGTTGCGTTGAGCGTACTTTCCGGATACCTGTTGTTCTTTTTTATAAGCAAATATTACTCACACGTTTGCCCTGCCTGTTCCGCCAGCCATTTTGATGAACAGACAACCAAAAGATTTACAGAAATAGTCCTGACACTATTAACTGCCCTTTCAATACATTCATTTCTGGACGGACTTGCTATCGCCACCAGCGGCGTACCATCTCAGGGTGGAGACCAGTCTGTCTTTGTAGCTATTCTTGCTCATAAATTTCCAGAAGGCCTGGCTCTTGCCGCACTGATGCTGAGTTCTAATTATTCGCGGTTAAAGATATTTTTATATGTAGCAGCTGTGGAACTGGTTACAATAATTGGTTCAGTTGCGGGATTATTTTTCTTCAAGTCCGGCATTTCAGGATTGTTAATGGGAGCAGTGATGGCTCACATTGCAGGTGGATTTATCTACCTGGCAATACACGCTGTATTTGGAGAAATGTATAAAAATCATAAAGTTTTGGTAGTAAGTTCTTTTGCTGCAGGAATAGTTTTAATTTTCATTGTTCATTTAATATTTATCTAGTAGAAAATAAGGAGAGGTGGCAGAGTGGTCGAATGCGGCGGTCTCGAAAACCGTTATACCGTTTTTCGGTATCGAGGGTTCGAATCCCCCCCTCTCCGCAACAGTGAAAAGGCCTGCCTTTGGCAGGATTTTTTTATTTTACGAGCGTCGAAAATTTATTTTCGTAAGCAAAGTAAAATAAAAAAAACAAGAGCGTAGCGATTGGAACCTTTTACTGGTGACGGCTGCACCTTTCGGGATCACCGAAGGTAATCCCCCCTCTCCGCAAGTGTCTGCCTGACCAGATTTAATAGGTTTTATCCATTTTAATACTGTGTAGTGGGAAATTCCCAGTCATTTCTTGGTCCAATGTTATTTATTTTTTTGTTTGCTCAATTGTTAATTTTACACCTTCCTGATAAGTTGTAGTTCTAAAGTTAAAACGTTTATCAAATTTGCTTGAATCAAAAAAATAATCCCGATCGTATTGATACATCATTTCAGGCATCTCTTTCATTATTGGTACGAATAAACCGAGTATTTTCAATAACCACATTGGCAATATAGAAATCTTGTTATCTACATTCATTTCTTTGGCAAACAATGCTATCATTTCTTTACCTGTTAAGGCATTTTTGTCGGTGGGCAAATGCCACACTTGGTTGTATGCATCTGCAGTGTTTCCCAATAGTGCAGTAGCCTTGGCTGCATCAGGTGTATATGTAAAGGAATGTTTTTTATTTGCATCAATGAACCAATTGGGTTTCTTCCCTTTTTTTATGTTTTTGTAAACCATATCATGCAAAAAACTTTTCGCGTTGTTTGGTCCATAGAAATCAGCAGAACGAGCAATTAGAGCAGTCAATTTTCCGGATTTTACTTCATTTAATAGCATGTCAGCAATTTCTTTTCTAACTACCCCTTTTTTACTTGGCGGGTTTATTACTGAATTTTCAGTCATGTATGGGATAGCATTTATATCATACAAGTATACGTTATCAAAAAATACCAATTTCGCTTTGTGTTTAATACAAGCATCTATAGTGGCACGCATAAGGTTCGGCCATTTATCTTGCCATACTTTTATGTTATAGTCAAATCCAACTAATAGATATACAACTTCAGAACCTTCAACAGCTTTTACTACTTGACTAGCATCTGATAAGTCGGCTGGGAACAATTCATCTGTTTCATTTACTTTTTTTGGATTACGACTTACTAATCTTATTTGATTAGTGTAAGCCTTTAATTCCTTTGCTAACACAGAACCTATAGTTCCATTTGCTCCCAAAATTGTTTGCATACTTATACTCCTTTCTTGTATAATTGTTTTATTTATTTAAAAACATTTTCAATTCCTTTTTGAATGGAAATGGCGACTACAGACAAATGCGTTTCATCTTCAAAATTATTAAACCACAAATCCAAATCCGGGTAGTTTCTGCTTTTAAGCTTCTCAGACATTTTTCTGATTTTATCAATCATTCCCTGCGGACCGCTTGCTAATTCCTTTGAGCCAACAGAAAGAAATACCTTCTTAGCCAGATTTGTATGCGTGCCTGCGTATTTTTCTTCCAGTTTAAACATTACGCTGTTATCCCACCACAAAGACGGACTCGCAATTACGTACCTGTTAAAAGAATCGCTGTGATTGAACAAAACGTACAGGCAAAATAATCCGCCGAAAGAGTGTCCTACTAATGTCTGATTGTATTTATTTACGTTGTAGGTTTTATTGATTAGCGGCTTGACTTCATTGTTGATAAAATTAATAAAGTCTTCTGCGCGACCTCCCGGTCCGGCTGATGATACCTGCGCCCAATCGTCATCCGGAGTAGGAGTAAGATCACGGGTATAAGCTGCAAATGATTCAGTGGGGTTACCGTCCTTGTCCGCAAAATCAATCCCGACAATGATCTCTCTCGACAATTCAGAAACGTGCCGCATCATCGCAGCCATCACCGCATTCGGCCGACTATTCAGAACGTAAATAACTGGATATTTGGGAAACTGGTATTCAGATTCTTTAGCCTGGTATCCTTTTGGCAAAAAAACATCAATTAAATAATGCTGTTGGAGCTGCTCTGAATACAACAAATGAGTAAAGGTGTTCCGCAATGTAACCTGGTCCTGGCTTTTTACTAAAGGAGCACTGAACCAGAATATCATAGCGAATATACACAGCAATTTTTTTTGAAACATTCTTACTTTCATATTGAACTCGTAAATTGTAAAAGTTACTCGCTTACCTTACTTTTAATTTCCGCCGGCAATTCAAATGCATTTTCAGCAAGGGCATTATAAGAAACGGAATCTATTTCTATTATTGTTTCCCCACCGTTTTGTATACTTGTAATTTTGCGTGGTGTTTTTATACCGTCGGTTTCAAGGTAGTTGCCCAGTCGAATTTGTGTAGGCATTTTGCCCATTGCGCCTATTTCCATCCTGTCAATACCACTCATCAAGCCGGTTTCTTTGGAAAAGTACAGGTAGCTTTCCTCTCCATTTGCATCTACCAGTAATACTTTATACTGTTCGCCATCATCAAAGTTTACCGATTGAACAGTCTCTAGTTTAACTGCATCCTTGCCCAGATTTAATTCATTGCCGTAAAAATCAGCTCGTTCGATCATTTGTTTTAAAGCCTCTCCTTCAAGTATCTGGTTGCCTGACATAGGATTCATACTCCACCCAACAGTACCATTGTAACCTGAACTGCTTTTTCCGTATTGCCCCAACTCTAAAGTGGTTTTCATTTTGTTAGGCGCTGCTGCAATAACGTTTATATTTCCTTCAATACCCATTACCTTGATATGCAATTTGCCATTAATTGTTTTTGTAGTGTGAGCCCGGAGAGCTTGTTCACCTCCAACTGCATTGATGTGTTTTTTTAATAAAACACTCGGGAGCGGTAAATCACCGGCAGCTGATTCTTTTGCAGATTGGCTGTATGATTTGACCGCTAATCCAAATGTTGCAGTCAAAACCAAAATTATAGTAAGATATTTATTAATTGTGTGCATGGTATTAAGCCTTAATATATGATTGAAATAAAATCTAAATGACATCTTTCTTTCTAAATTGACTATTTTTGATATGTTGTTGTGTGTATTTTAATTTTCATCAATGCTGTATTTAGTTGATGTTCCATTTCCTTTTAGACCATTTATTGCTACAACTTTATTATCGTCAAAAAGAAATTGTATTCTAAAATCAGATAATTCATTAATCATGAAAGTGTTTTTATTTTCACGTTAATTAGTTTATCTTAATTAATTTATGTTGTTATTATTTACTTTTTCAGTTTTAACAGGAGAATACTCTTTTTTCAACTCTCCATTTACTAAAATATTTTCAAAGTAGGATTTAGCACCAGTAGCTTTATTCATATTCTCCACATTTTGAATATGAAAATGTATATGTGGTTCTGTGGAATTGCCAGAATTTCCGCATAAAC
>Ga0209919_1000450_pt1 | contig 21028 bp, 20 predicted proteins | sample SalPon2A_C_D2_MG_FD_185721 | JGI IMG/M metagenome (GOLD analysis project Ga0209919, IMG submission 185721) | Soil microbial communities from South San Francisco under conditions of wetland restoration - Salt Pond MetaG R2A_C_D2_MG (SPAdes)... | ecosystem: Environmental > Terrestrial > Soil >... | reverse complement strand
TCGGCCTACACTTGCAAAAGACGTTGAACTTGTCGGAATCCATGAACTGGTGAACTGATAATGCCTGCTCCGATCATTACCTTAACCACGGATTTTGGTCTTGATGACTGCTATGTCGGGGCAATGAAAGGAGTTATCCTCTCCCGCAACCCGGCAGCCCGAATTATTGACCTCTGCCACACTGTTGGGCCCCAGGATGTCCTTCAGGCCGCATACCTGATTCATGCCAATTTCAGCTATTTCCCGGAAGGCACCTTACACCTCGTCATTGTTGATCCAGGAGTCGGCAGCGACCGTAAAATTATCCTGGCAACAGCCTGTAATCATTTATTCCTGGTACCAGACAATGGAGTTTTGAGCCCTTTTCTAAAAAGAAACCAGATCACCGCCGCCTTCTCTACTGCCAGAGAAGATCTGTATCTTAGCCCAACAAGCCAGACCTTCCATGGCCGTGATATTTTTGCCCCTCTTGCCGCCTTTCTCACAAAAGGTAATCCCCCCGAAACCATTGGTCCGGAATATGACACAGCCGAACTAATAGCGCTGGATCTGCCGACATCGAGAGTTGATGCGGCAAAGGCGACAATTACCGGGACCATTATACATATTGATCGTTTCGGAAACAGTACCACCAATATCACATTACACGAGATTGGGATCCTAAACTCCCCACCGGAGTCTCTGGAACTCACCATAGCAAATCATACGATAACCGGGTTGCAGGCAAACTACACAGCCACTGCGGCAGGAAAACCTCTTCTGATAATCAACAGTCAAAATCTTCTTGAAATTGCCGTTAACCGGGGCAGCGCCCAAAATCGCCTCAACCTCTCTCTCTATGATACTGTCTCACTGCGCATCACGGCCAAAGCGGCAAGACCCTGACCAGAAAGTGCCGCGCTCTGAGGAAAAACTCTCCCCGACCACATGTATCCGGCCTTTAAACAAGTTTTTGTTTCCCATGACCCCTCCCCCCTGTTGGTAAAAAATGGTTATTTCCATTTTCTTCTCTTTACAAATAAAACACAGCATATTAAATTAAATACTTAAATACGCAGCCTCATGATTTTCTCAGTTTTGGTCTACAGGCAAATTTCCCCTTCGTGGCTGCAAATTCGAGAATAAAAGAGAGAGAGATTAAATGGACATGAATGATAAAGAGGTGGAGCATGTCGCCTCATTACTTAAGACAATGGCCCACCCAATACGAATGAAAATCCTCTGCCTGTTGCAAGATAAAGAGATGACGGTCGGTGAACTCCGGGAACAGGTAAAAACAACCAACGCCAATGTCTCCCAGCATCTGACGATTCTTAGAAATAAGGACATCATTTCCCACAGGAAAGATGCAAACTTTATTTTTAATAAAATTTCTGACGCACGCATACTCAAGCTGATAGCTACAATGCGGGAACTCTTTTGTCCAGAATCACAATGAAATCGAATAGAGCCATCCAATTTGCCGTCAACCGGCCCAAACTGACTATCTGGGGCCTGGTGGTTATTTCTCTCCTCCTCAGCCTCTTCATTTTTAAAGTTGAGGTCGATACGGACCCTGAGAATATGCTTTCAGAGCATGAAGCTGTTCGTGTTTTCCACAATCGCATCAAGAAGGAGTTTAGCCTCAATGACATCGTTGTCCTTGGCGTCGTAAACGAAACCAACCCGGATGGCGTATTCAACCCGGCGACACTGAAACATATCCATACCCTGACCAATTTTATCCTTGACCTCAAAAGTGAGACTGATCCGAAAAAACATGTTGTTGCTAAAAACCTGATCTCGCTGGGCACGACAGAAACTATTGAACAGGCAGGATTGGGGCAGGTCAAATTCAACTGGCTCATGAAAACACCGCCTGATTCAAAAGAAGAGGCTCTGGCTATCCGCGACAAAGCCATGACTAATCCTTTACTGAAAGGAACGCTTGTCTCAGAAGACGGAAAAGCGGTTGGTATCTATATTCCGATCACCTCAAAAGATTTTGCAGCAGAAGTCCGGACCCGATTGCTGATAGAGATTGATTCCCTGGAGGAAGCGAACAATGGTGATCGTTACTATATCACCGGTCTTCCCGTTGCAGAAGATACTTTTGGCCAGGAAATGTTTATTCAGATGGCGATTTCAGCACCACTGGCCATGCTGGCTATTTTCCTGCTCATGCTCATATTTTTCAAGAAAATCCGCCTGATTATAGCACCTCTGATTGTGGCGATGCTGGCAGTACTGTCAACCATGGGTCTTTTTGTGGGCGGTGGCAACACCCTTCACATTATGAGTTCCATGATTCCCATTTTCCTTATGCCCATTGCTGTCGTTGACAGCATTCACATTCTCTCTGAGTTCTTCGACTCATACCCCACAATCAAAGACCGGCGGAAGACTATTGAACAAATCATGGGCCACCTCTTTATGCCCATGCTGTATACCTCGCTGACCTCTGCCGCCGGATTTGCCTCCCTGGCCCTGACCCCAATCCCACCGGTGCAGGCCTTTGGAGTTTATGTGGCAATCGGTATAGTCCTTGCCTGGCTTCTGACTATCCTGGTCGTTCCGGCCTATATCACGCTTATCCCGGAAAAAAGCCTGCAAGGCTATGGCGCCATGACCCACACTGATGGCAGCCATAATTCGATCCTCTCAAGATTTCTGGTTAAGGCCGGCCAGACAACCTATTTGAGAGCAAAGGCCATTGTCCTCTGCACCATTGTCGCTTTGCTTATCAGCGGTTACGGCATAAGCCTGATTCAAATTAACGATAACCCGGTCCACTGGTTTACCCCCAAACACTCAATCCGCGTGGCCGACAAGGTTCTCAACTCCCACTTTGGCGGGACCTACGAAGCCTTTCTCGTCCTTGAAGCAGAAGACGTTACCCTGACTACGCAACAGGCAGCGATGGAGCTTCGTACTCTTTTGGGAAACATCGCCAAAGAACAGGACATTCCGGAACAAGTCCTCACTGAGGCGTTAGAGTTCCTAAGCAGCGCTCAGCAGGATTCCCAGACCAGCGAAGAGTTTCTTGACAAATTGTCAGGGGCACTTGGCTACCAACTGGATACTGTAGGCCCCGACTTTTATGATGCCTGGGCCGAGTTTCTGGCCGGCCTCGACCAATTTATGAACCGGGGGCAGGTGTTCAAACGTCCTGATGTCCTTCAGTATATCGAAACATTGCAACAGGAACTGCTCGACTCCGGAGTTGTTGGCAAAAGTAATTCGCTGGCCGATGTCGTCAAAAAAATACACCAGGAACTTTTCGAATCAAATCCGGAGAGATATACAATTCCTGAGACCGCCAATGCTGTCGCCCAATGCCTCATCTCTTTCCAAAGCAGTCATAAGCCGGATGACCTCTGGCACCTTGTCACTCCTGATTACCGGACGGCAAATATCTGGGTCCAGTTAAAAAAAGGCGACAACCAGATCATGGAACGGGTGGTTAGCAAAATAGAACGCTATATCAAACAAAATCCGCCTCCGGTACCTTTAACCCATAACTGGGCCGGTCTCACGTACCTGAATGTCGAATGGCAGGATAAAATGGTCTCCGGTATGCGAGACTCATTTTTAGGAAGTTTTGTTATCGTTTTCATTATGATGACCTTTCTGTTTCGCTCACCGTTGTGGGGCCTGCTTGCCATGGTTCCTCTATCCATCACCATTGTTATCATTTACGGCGTCTTAGGGTTGATTGGCAAGGATTACGACATGCCTGTCGCCGTACTCTCCTCGCTTTCCCTGGGGCTAGCTGTTGATTTTGCCATCCATTTCCTGGAAAGGACCAAAACGACCTATGCCGCGGCTGGAAACTGGGCGGACACCATAAAGACAATGTTTGAGGAACCGGCCAGGGCAATTTCCAGAAACGTTATCGTGATTGCCGTAGGGTTCATGCCTTTGCTGGCCGCTCCTCTGGTCCCATACCAGACAGTAGGAATTTTACTGGCCAGCATTATGGTCATATCCGGGTTCACCACCATGCTCATTCTGCCCTCACTCATCACACTATTTGAAAAACGCCTATTTAAAGGCTAAAGGATACCGTCATGAATAACCGACCTGTCTTGCTGCTACTTGTTTTTATAACCCTTTTTATAACTCCCGTTACAGTCCATAGCACTCCGGAAGTCAAAGAGATAATCAACAAAGCCAATAACGCCGCTTACTATGCGGGTGATGACGGCAAGGCCCAAGTCACCATGACCATTACCGACAGCCAGGGCAGACAGCGAACCCGGGAATTTAATATCTTGCGCCGGGATAGCGCTGACGGCGGCGAACAGCAATTTTACGTCTACTTTAAAAGGCCCAGTGATGTCAGAAACATGGTTTTCATGGTGCATAAGCACATTGACCGGGATGATGACCGCTGGCTCTATCTCCCTGCTTTGTCGCTTGTGAAGCGAATTGCGGCGTCAGATAACAGGACCAGCTTTGTCGGTTCTCATTTTTATTATGAAGATGTTTCAGGAAGGCCTCCCCTAGCTGATACGCATGAATTAATTGAAGAGAACGACACGTATTACGTCATCAAAAATACACCAAGAGCCCCAGATTCTGTTGAGTTCTCTTCCTATACCGTGTGGGTTAACAAAAGCAATTTTATGCCCATGAGAGCCGAATATAGTAACAAAACCGGTCAAAAATACCGGCTTGTTGAAGCCCTGGAAGTTAAAACCATTCAGGGTTTTCCCACGGTTGTCAAATCACGGGTTGCCGACCTGTTGGATGGCGGGGAAACTATCAGTGAATTTAGCAACATCACTTACAACATTGGCCTGGATGAAGATATATTTACTGAACGTTATCTCCATCGCCCCCCCAGGGAGGCCAGGCAATAGCCTCTACCAATGGCCATTAACACTTATTTTTGACCACAGATACTTAAACCAGCCATGAAATACCTACTCGCCCCCTTTCTCGTTATGCTCAGTTGCCTGATGCCCCAATCAGCCTCCGCAACACTGCGCGACACGCTGTATGATAACTATCAGACAGATTTTTCCAGTTTCATCGAAGTCCGCAACGGTTGGCGGACAGACAGAAACCAGGACGAGAAAAACGCCTCCATCGCTGAAGCGCGTCTGCAATTGGATCTTTCAACAGACCTCACCTGGGCGATCCTGAAACTGAAAAGCGATTTCGTCGGTGATCTGGTAGAGGAGGAAACACGGGCGGAACTGCGCGATTTTTCTATATCCTTTTCCCCCCTTGACTTTGTTGATATCAGGGCCGGGCGACAAATTATCACTTGGGGCACCGGCGACCTTCTCTTTATCAATGATCTATTTGCCAAGGACTGGGAATCCTTTTTCATCGGCAGGGACACCGAATACTTGAAGGCCCCCAGCGATGCCCTGAAAACCAGTATCTTTTGGGAGGCCGTTAATCTTGATCTCGTCTATGTCCCGGTATTCAACGGCTCAAAGTTCATTGACGGCACCCGTATATCCTATTGGAACAACCTCTCCGGCACAATCGGCGACCGGACCAACACTCTCCGGGATGAGGAGAGAAACCGCTTTGGCAATGACAGTGAGTTTGCCGCGCGTTTATCAAAAAATATCGACAGCATCGAACTTGCCTTTTATCTCTATTCCGGTTTCTGGAAAACACCAGAAGGGATCAATCCAACGACCTTTGACCTCATCTATCCCAGGCTGACCGTTTATGGTCTGAGCGTGCGGGCACCTGTACTTGGCGGCATCGGCAACATTGAAACCGGGTACTATGACTCCCGACAGGATAGTGCGGGAAACAACCCTTTTATCCGTAACAGTGAAGTTCGCTTGTTGGCTGGATTCGAGCACGAACTCGCCACCGATTTCACAGGTGCGTTTCAGTATTATCTCGAGTGGAAGCAGGACTATGATCAATATGAACAAAATTTTACCGGCGTTAAAGCGGCCGATGAATACCGCCATCTCTTCACCGTACGCCTGACTCGACTGCTCATGAATCAGAACCTGACCTTTTCACTTTTCACCTATTATTCCCCCTCAGACCATGATGCCTATCTGCGCCCTAAAGCCAGTTACAACATTTCCGATCACTGGAAAGTGGAGGCTGGCGGCAATATTTTTATCGGCAGGGATGACCAGACATTTTTCGGGCAATTTGAAGACAATACAAATATATACGCCAGCCTGCGTTGGAGTTACTAGAAACTCATTGGAGAATTACTATGGTAGTTAACGACTGGATACATACTATTGCCGGCACATTCATTTTAGTTAGCCTTGCTCTGGGGACCTGGGTCCATCCATACTGGTACCTGATGACCGCCTTTGTCGGCGCCAACCTCTTCCAGTATGGCCTGACAAAGTTTTGCCCAATGGGCATTATCTTAAAAAAACTTGGTGTCCCAGATTCAAGAAAATCCTGCTGTTAAGCAATGATTGATGCTCTCGCAAAAAGTATTGGATGGCTAAGCACAGGTAAGCACAGACTCCGAATGTTTGATATACAGCTAAGCGAACGAAGTGAGACTTCGAGGAGCAGTGCTTTTTTGAGAGCAAGACCATACATGTGGTATGTCGAGCGAACAAAAAAGTGCTACGACGCAGTAGATCGGACTTTTTGTGACGCCATCAAACATTAATATTTGAATTTTACAGAGAAAGCACCTACACTGAAATAATCTTGTTCCGGATACCTCGGAAATGTTCATATTCTCAAAGTGTATAGGTCCAATTGGATTCCTAAAATAGCCATAATGTTATAAGATGCAAAATTTATGAAAGATTATTCAGAAAGTCTGCTGGTCCATTTCCGTAGGGCTGAAGACCTAAAAAAAGAGGCCTTGTCATATCCTTACATCGATTTGAACAAGCGCCAGCTCTGTGACCTGGAACTTCTTCTTAACCGGGCCTTCTACCCTCTTGAAGGATATCTGAACCAGAAAGATTACAACGCCGTACTGGATTCCATGCGACTGGCAGACAACTCAGTCTGGCCAATTCCCATCTGCCTTGATCTGTCCCAGGCCCAAGCACAATCGATTTCATCGGGACAAAAAATAGCCGTTAATGATGAAGAGGGCTTTATGCTGGCGGTGCTCACCGTTGGCGATATCTGGCAACCCGACAAAAGAAACGAAGCTATTAAGGTCTATGGCACAGATGATCCCCAGAAACACCCAGGCGTCCGTCATTTATACAATCATACCGGGGAATGGTATATCGGGGGCTCTTTGGAAGGTCTTTACCTTCCCCTGCATTACGATTTCAAGGAAATACGATTAACACCCGCCGAGACAACACGCCGGTTTTCGCAAAGCGGCTGGCGCAGGGTTCTTGGTTTTCATACCGATGAATATCTGCACTGTGCACACCGCGAAATGATTCTCCGGGCAGCCCGGGAATACAGCACCAACATTTTACTGCAGCCAATCGTCGGTCTTGATCACCCTGGCAACATCGACCATTACACCCATGTCCGGTGCTATGAAGAAATTATCAAACATTTTCCCCGCAATATGAGCATGCTCAGTATCATCCCTATGGCAAACCGCTGGGCCGGACCACGGGAAGCCCTCTGGCACGCAATTATAAAGAAAAATTTCGGCTGCAGCCATTTCCTGGTTGCCGACAATCACGGCGACCCGTTTGCCCATAGCCAGGATGGCTCCAGCTTTTATCCCCTCTTCGAAGCCCAGAATACCGTTAAAGAATTTGAGGCGGAAACCGGCATAGAGATGGTGCCCTTGGAGAAAATGGTCTATGTGGAAGATAAGGCCCAATATATCCCCAAAAGCCAGGCATCACCCAAAATGGACATCAAGGACATCTCCTCGGCAGAACTCAAACGGCGCCTTGAGCAAGACCTGGAAATCCCGGAATGGTTTTCATATCCGTCAGTTGTTGCAGAACTGAAACGTGCCTTCCCGCCCCGGTCGGAACAGGGATTCACCATTTTTATATCCGGCCTGTCCGGATCCGGGAAATCAACCCTGGCCAAGGCCTTGATGGTTAAGTTCATGGAGATGCGTGACCGACCGGTTACTCTTCTGGATGGTGATATTGTTCGGAAAAACCTTTCAAGCGAACTCACCTTTTCAAAGGAACACCGAAACCTCAACATTATCCGAATTGGCTTTGTTGCCAGTGAAATTACCAAAAATGGCGGCATCGCCCTCTGTGCTCCAATTGCCCCCTATGAAGAGTCCCGACAGGCAAACAGAGAACTGATCAGCCGTTACGGCGGCTATATCGAGGTCTATGTTTCAACCCCTCTTGAAACCTGCGAACAGCGTGATCGAAAAGGCTTGTACGCCAAAGCGAGGGCGGGAAAGGTTAAAGGTGTTACCGGTGTTTCTGATCCGTATGTACAACCCTCAAACCCGGAAATAACCATAGACACATCCAATATTACCCCTGCAGAAGGCGCCCAGGAAATCCTCCTCTATCTTGAGGAAAAGGGCTATATCAGCTAGGAAATAACAGTTTGAACGGTTTGAACAGTTTGAACGGCTTAAACGGCTTGAACTGTTAACCAAAATTCAATCGTCGCTCTTGTCCTCGGATGGCTCATTGTCAAAATCAATATAATCTTTCAATTTCTCAAGCAAAGAGTCCGGCAACAGCTCGTTGTACATAAATGCATGGGCTTCTTCCCCGGTAATTTTCTGCTTGATCTCAAGGGGCAGAGAACGAAGCACCGCCATTCTTTCAGGATCCGGTTTTTCTTGGCCCAATCCAGTTTTTGTATTCATATTTTCTCCCTGCAATCACGTTATTCGTGAAATTCTTATAAAGCTTTGTTTCAGGGCAATTGTGAGCGCATCAGCTTTCTGAGGACATAAGGAAGTATGCCCCCATGCTCAAAATATGCAACATCTATGTCTGTATTGAGCTGGGCAATCACCTCAAAACTGACAACACGTTTATTGGCGTTGACCGCTTTGATCTGGAGTAGTTTTCGGGGTTTCATCTCAGCAATCCCTGTGATGCTGAACATTTCTGAACCATCAAGGTTTAAGCTTTTCCAACTCTCTCCTTCCATGAATTGAAGCGGCAAGACCCCCATACCCACCAGGTTGCTCCGGTGAATCCGTTCATAAGATTGCGCTATCACTGCTTTTACGCCCAGCAAACTGGTCCCCTTGGCCGCCCAGTCCCGCGATGAGCCGGTGCCATATTCCTTGCCGGCCAGCACAACAAGAGGCGTATCTTCCCTCCAGTATTTCATGGCCGCATCATAGACATACATTTCTTCCTTTTCCGGAAATTTAAGACTAAAACTACCCTCTTTCGGAGAAACAATCTGATTTTTAAGCCTGATATTGCCAAATGTTCCCCGCAGCATCACCTCATGATTGCCCCGCCTCGACCCATAGGAGTTAAAGTCTGCTGCCTGAACGTCCTGCCTATGTAAATAGCGGCCTGCCGGATACAATTCGGGAATAGCGCCAGCCGGTGAGATATGATCTGTGGTGACAGAGTCGTCCAGCAGGAGAAGGGCCCTGGCATCGGCTATATCCAGGGGCTTATGCCCTTGCAGGCGGAACCCCTCAAAATATGGTGGATGTTTGATATAGTTTGAGTTCTCATTCCAGATATAGGTTGTGCTCTGGGTCGCGTGCAGGCCATGCCAGAAATCATCTCCAACGAAAATTCTGTTATATTCGTTCATGAACTGTTCCGGTTTTAGATAACCGTTCATGACAGATTGAATTTCGGTATTCTGCGGCCACAGATCTTTCAGGTAAACTGGCTGGGAATTGGCATCAAGACCTAAAGGTTCCACCTGCAGATCTACATCTATCCGCCCGCAAAGAGCAAAGGCCACCACGAGCATGGGAGAGGCCAGAAAATTTCCTTTAACATCCTGATGAATTCGGGCCTCAAAATTTCTGTTTCCGGAAAGAACTGAGACGACAGATAGATTGTTGTCGGTAATCGCTTTTGCAATATCAGGATGCAGCGGACCACTGTTGCCAATGCAGGTAGTACAGCCAAAGCCGACCAGGTAAAAGCCCAAAGCCTCAAAATAAGGGAGAAGACCGGCAGCTTCAAGATAGGCAACAACCACCTTAGAGCCGGGAGCAAACGATGTTTTGACGTACGGTGGGACCTTCAAGCCTTTCTGCACCGCATTTCTTGCCAAAAGACCGGCGCCAATAAGGGCAAACGGGTTAGAGGTGTTAGTACACGATGTAATCGCGGCAATGACAATGCTGCCATCACCAACGGTCATCTCCTGTCCTTCCATGGTAAGGTCAACGCCCTTTTCCTGTTCCGGCTGGCCGGAATCCCCCTCCTCCTTTCTGCTGGTTAGGCTGCCGGACTCGTCAAAAAATTGGGACAACTGCTTGATCGAGGTATCCCGCTTGTGTCTGCTTTCCACAAAGGCCCTGAACTCATCCCCTACATCACTTAAGGCAATTCTGCCCTGCGGCCTCGAAGGGCCGGCTATACAGGGCGCAACATCGGACAAATCCAACTCGACAACATCGGTATATTCCGCTGTCGACTCACCTGTGCAAAACAAGCCGATTTGCTGAGTATAGGCTTCCGTAATTCTGGCCTGCTCTTCACGGTTAGTCGTCTCCAGATAACTAATGGTTTGTTCATCAACCGGGAAAAATCCCATGGTGGCCCCATATTCAGGACTCATATTGGCAATGGTGGCCCTGTCCGGCACGCTCAGACTTCGGGTCCCCTCACCAAAAAATTCAACGAACTTATCCACCACCTTATATCGCCGCAGAAGTTGAGTAATTGTCAGCACCAGATCCGTAGCGGTCACTCCCGGCTCGAGTTCGCCTGTCAGCTTCACCCCAATAACTTCAGGAATGGGCATGAAATAAGGCTGCCCCAGCATGACCGCCTCGGCTTCAATCCCGCCGACGCCCCATCCCAGTACACCAAGCCCGTTGATCATTGTGGTATGAGAGTCGGTGCCAACCAGGGTGTCAGGGTACAAAAACATGGCGCCATCCCTTTCCTCGGTATACGTTACTCTGGCTAGATATTCCAGATTGACCTGATGGCAAATACCGGAATTCGGAGGAACAACATTAAAATTGTCAAAGTTCGCCTGCGCCCACTTGAGAAAAGAATACCTCTCGGCGTTTCGTTCGTATTCTTTAGCTACATTTTGGGTCAGTGATCCGGCAGTACCGCAATAATCAACCTGTATGGAATGATCGACAATCAGTTCAACCGGGATCTGTGGATTAATCGTTCCAGGATTGCCTCCAAGCTTTTTTATTGCGTCCCGCATGGCCGCCAAATCCACCACTGCCGGGACCCCGGTAAAGTCCTGCATCAACACGCGGGCCGGATGGAAAGGAATTTCTATCGGCTCATTGTAGCGTTTCTGCCAGCCACCGATATTGGCTAGATCCTTTTCATTGACCTCCTCAGTATTGAGGTTCCTGAGAAGATTTTCGACAAGAATTCGAATGGAAAAAGGAAGGTGCCCGATAGCCATTCCTTTTTCCTCCAACAGCGTAATATCGTAATAGCTGTAACGCCTTCGCCCAATAGTGATCTGTTTCAAAAAATCCTGTTTTTGCATCGCTGCTTCCCTTTATCGTCACATTCAAAGCGTTTACTCCGTCAATAATGACCCCTGATGTTTACTATAGCTGATCGAACAGGTCATTTCTTTAAAAAAAATTGAAACACTCGTCAGTAGCGAAAAGGCACGATTTTTGGCGAACAACAGAGTTTTTTTTGGGGGGCACAGCACATTTGTCTTGCGTCAAGACAAGATAAAAAGGCAGGAGACTAAAAGAAAATCTTCGTGATAAAAATAAGAAAAGGGCCCAATCAAAAAAACTGGACCCTTACATGAACCTGGCGGAGAGGGAGAGATTCGAACTCTCGGATGAGTTTAACCCCATCACTCGCTTAGCAGGCGAGCACCATCGGCCTCTCGGTCACCTCTCCTGGTAAAATATTTGGCGATAGAATTACAATATTATAGCTCATAAGTCAAATGAATAAAGCCGTAGCAAAGACCACCCCGTATTGGCTTACAAAGAAAACACGTTAATTTTATTTCAACGGACATGATAGAGAAAAGAAAACTATTTTTGCTCATTCTCCATACTCTTTATACTTTTATATCTGAGATCTTTTACGGCATTTTCCTCAGAAACACCGTCTGTATCGCTGTGAAATTTGTCTACTATCGAATCATACAAGTTATTACCGGTTTTGACTTCATATCCAAAACAGATGATCCATATAATGATACAGGACCAAAGATAAATTTTAACGCTCTTATACAATCCATGACTAATAAACGATAGAACAACCCATAAAAGAACAATAGCCCCAGTAACAGCAAAATAGTTATTGTGTAAAAGAAGTTCTTGAGCGCCAGAAATCATTTTCTCCTCCGTTCCCTTTATAGTAAGTCTGATAAATTTCAGCTCTGTTAAATTTTAAGTCCTAAAGCGGTGTATGGTGCAAGTGAACAGAAATTCTGGACATAAAAAAAGCCTCCAGCTATCGTTTGCACTCTTGGTTTGTACATGTCCGACAGCAAGAAGCTTATTTAAATCAACTTATGAAAAAATATCAATAAGTTGAGCATTGATGGTCTCGCAGTTAACCGGCGATGACCGGAAATGAAAACCCGCTCGACATCCCCGGGGACACTATGTAACTAGTTGATTTTACATGGTGGCATTGGGACTATTGAGGCTTTTCGTTTCCTGCGTTGCAGGTTAACTGCAAGTTTGTCAAGTATTAACTTGGCGGAGGAAGTAGGATTCGAACCCACGGTACTTTCGTACAACGGTTTTCAAGACCGCCGCCTTCAACCACTCGGCCATTCCTCCGAAATTACCAAGGTGTTTTTTTACCATTTCAGCAAACGCATGTCAAGACAGGAAAAAGTGAAACGCGTAAACACCTCCGCCCTGCGCAAACACTCTATTGGCTGATCAAGTGCTATGTAACGGCTATAACATTTTTGCCAGGACAGCGATTGCTTCACTTAAGGATTTCACGCCATGCACCTCCATACCACTTACGGCAGACTTCTGTGTATTGGCTCCGGGCACAATAGCCTTGGTAAAACCATGCTTGGCGGCCTCCTGCAACCGGGGCAACCCGTTAGGCACAGGCCTGATCTCTCCTGCCAGACCAACCTCACCAAAAACCACCATATCCGCAGGCAGAGCTTTATCGCGCATACTTGAGAAAATTGCCAGCAGCAAGGCCAGGTCGGCGCTGGTCTCAACAACCTTCACCCCGCCAACCACATTAACAAAAACATCTTTGTCATAACTGCTCGTGCCGCCATGGCGATGCAAAACTGCCAATAACATCGTCAGTCTGTTCTGATCGAGCCCGACCGCAAGCCGCCGGGGATGGTCCGCATAGCTTGGGTCCACCAATGCCTGAATCTCCACAAGCAGCGGACGGCTTCCCTCCCAGACTACCATCACCGCGCTCCCAGGCATGGAATGAGTATGGCGGGACAAAAATATGGCCGACGGGTTTTTAATCTCTTTCAGGCCAGTTTCCGTCATGGCAAATACACCAAGCTCATTGACCGCACCATAACGATTTTTAATGGCACGCATGACCCTGAAGCGAGAGTCGCTGCCTCCTTCAAAATAACAGACCACATCAATGATATGTTCAAGGACCCGGGGCCCGGCAAGCCCACCTGATTTCGTCACATGGCCGACCAGAAAAATTGCGATGCCGGTTTGTTTGGCAAAACGGGTCAGAAAGGCAGCACTCTCCCGCACCTGGCTGACCCCACCCGGAGCAGATGGGACTCCAGCAACCTGCATAGTCTGGATCGAATCAACCACCATAACAAGCGGTTGTTCCTTCATGGCAATCGCACAAATATTTTCAACCTGCGTTTCGGCAAGCAACAGGAGATCGTCGTTAGTCATTCCCAGACGCTGGGCCCGCATGGTGATCTGCTGCAGAGACTCTTCTCCTGTTATGTATAAGGTCCGGACCTGCTTTAACTGGCAACATACCTGGAGCAGCGCCGTACTTTTACCAACACCGGGGTCTCCACCAATTAAGACCACTGAACCACGCACAAGTCCGCCGCCCAGCACCCTATCCAGTTCACCCATGCCCGTTGCGATGCGAAGCAGCTGATCAACTTCGACTTCAGCCATTTTCTGGACTTTAGCTGCTTCACCGGCAAAACCGATTGTCCGACCGCCATCAGAGCGCCCCCTGGCCAACAAGTGGGCTGTAGCAGACTCCTCAACACAGTTCCACGCTTCGCATTCCGGACATTGTCCAGACCACTTGCTGAGAATCGAACCACAGGCACTGCATTCAAAAATCGTTTTCTTTTTTGACATAATCACTATAAGGGAATAGTTGTTGGTGGACTCTTAAATAATCTATCACACACATCGATCGCTTTGCTTCGATTCCTACCAAGTTGCATTCAAAGAGATAACAAGGCGGCAAGGAAGAGGCAACGGAGACGTACATGTTAGTACGCCGAGTAGCCGATGACGCAGGCAACAAGGTTAGAATTTGAATGCGGCTTGGTATCAAACTAGTTCCGACAACACCTGGTTAGCCACCGGCAAAGCCTTTGGGGTCAGTTTCATGTATGCATCATCAAGATCCAACAACCCGTCACTCAATAACTTTTGCAGGATCTCACCATAATAGTCAACCGGATTTAAGTCGAATCGTTTTTTCAGGCTGTAAAGATTGACCCCTTGCAGCATCCGCAGGCCCATAATTACCGATTCACGAAATGCCGCTTGGGTTGACAGGCCTTCGGCATATTCATAGACCTTCATAGAGTCCATCAATGATGTGTAAGCGGCAGGATCATCAATGTTCTTTATCCTGATTCCATCCAGATACGAAGCCGCTCCGGCCCCAAGACCGAAATAGGCGCTATTTCGCCAGTAATTAATATTGTGCCTGCAAGCGTACCCCGGTTTTGCATAATTGGATATTTCATAGCGTTGGTACCCATTTGCCGGCAACAGAGCCTGGACCAGTTCTTCCATTTGAACCATCTCTGCTTCGTCAGGGAGAATCAATTCGCCCATCTGAAGGCGGTGGGCAAAGGGGGTATTTTCTTCAATGGTCAGCTCATAGAGGGCAATATGCTCAACATTCAGCGCCATGGCCTGCTCCAGTGACCGCTTGAAGACAGTCGCTGTCTGCCCAGGCAAACCATACATCAAATCAATATTGATATTGGTATATCCGGCCTGTCGGGCCATAGTTACTGCCTGCCGGACCTCTCGCGTGCTATGGGACCTGCCCAGTACCGACAAAAGCCCGTCATCAAAGGCTTGAACACCTATGCTCAGACGATTCACCCCGGCCCCGAGCAAAAGATCAAGACCGACAGCAGAAATCGTGTTCGGATTGGTTTCAACGGACTGCTCAATAGAATCGTCGATACTAAAAAGTGCATGGCAAGCCTGCAACAGCCTGGCAAGTTGTTCACCACTATAGATGGTTGGCGTGCCCCCTCCAAGGAAGACCGAGGTAATCCCTTCAGCTGGCACTCCCCAAATCTCCCTGAATTTCCGGGCATGAGCAACTAAAGCATCAATATAGTTTTCCGGAGGGGTTTCGGGACAGGGATACGAGTTAAAAGAACAGTAGCGGCATTTAGTCCGACAGAAAGGAATATGAATATAAAGCCCGGCGGATTTCACCATTCACCGCAGGTCCCCGGGCCAATCCTGCTTGATCTGTTCCATCAGGCCATGGTCGGCGAAACTGTATGGCTTTTGTTCCCCCCCCACAATAAAATGGTCCAAAACCGCAACAGAAACATACGAAAGCGCTTTGTAGAGAGCACTGGTCAATTGCCTGTCCTCAGGTGACGGCAGGACCTTGCCGGAAGGATGGTTATGGGCCAGAACTACTGCTGCGGCATTATATTCCAGTGCCTTTTTGATAATTTCCCGGGGATAAATGGTGTTGGAGTTGATGGTGCCCTGGGCCAGGAATTCAGAGTCAATGATGCCATGACTCGCATCGAGAAACATGACCCAGAAGACCTCTTTTTTGAGGTCGCGCATGGCGTGGACAAGATAGTCTGCGATGTCCCGGGAGGAGCTGATATACTGCTTATCCTTGAGGCGCTGCTGTAAATAACGACGGGCAACGGCATGAATAAAATGTATTGCGAAGGTATTTTTATCACCAAGGCCAGGGCTTTTGCTCAGTTCAGATTGTGACAATTCGAGCACACGGGCCAGGGTGCCATACTCTTCCAGCAGCTTGCGGGCCGGTTCTTTACAATCCTTACGAGGAGTCCCCAGGGTAAGGATAAGTTCCAGTACTTCGGAGTCGGTGAAGGCATCAATGCCTTTCTCCAGAAATTTTTCTCGCAGGCGCTGACGATGCCCAGCCCCTTTTTCCTGCCACTCTTCTTTTTTCATGCATTCAAACCGTTTGAACCGCTTAAACAGTTGAATCAGTTCAAACGGTTATTTGTTGAGTTCCTTGGCAAACAGTTCATTGGCCATCTGGGGATTGGCGCGTCCCGTGGTCCTTTTCATCAACTGACCGACAAAAAATCCCATGACCTTAGTTTTCCCGGCCTTAAACTGCTCAACCTGGGCAGGATTCTCAGCCATGATCTCCTGCACAACCTTGACCAGCTCACCCTCATCACTAACTTGGCCAAGATTCTTTGCCTTGACAATGGCCTCAGGATCAACTCCGGACTCAAGCATATCGGCAAACACACTCTTGGCAATCTTGCCGCTGATCGTCCCTTTTTCTATCATCGCTAAAAGTGACGCCAGATTCTCCGGAGAAACTTTACAGGAGGCAATACTCTCGGCAACGTCCCCCTCACCTTTGAGCTCACGCATCAGTTCGGTCATGATCCAGTTACTGAGCTTTTTGGCATTGGAATACCTTTGGAGGGCCGCCTCAAAATAATCAGCAAGTTCCTTGGAAGAGGTAAGCACTTCCGCGTCAAATCCGGGCAAACCAAGTTCGTCCATAAACCGGGCCTTCATCTGATCCGGCAGTTCAGGCAAGGATTGTCGGACCTCTTCAATCCACTGATCATCTATCACAACCGGGACCAGGTCCGGGTCCGGGAAATAGCGGTAATCATGGGCCTCTTCCTTACCGCGCATCGAGTTTGTCACGTTTTTGTCCGCATCCCACAAAAGGGTTTCCTGGACCACGTCCGCGCCATCAAGCAGAACATCGCGCTGCCGACGCTCCTCATATTCCAAAGCCCGCTGGACGTTGCGAAATGAGTTCATGTTTTTCAATTCCGTCCTGGTGCCAAATTCCTTCTGGCCGACCGGTCGCAAAGAAATATTGGCATCACAGCGAAAACTGCCTTCCTGCATATTGCCGTCACAAACATCAAGATAACGCACAATCGCGTGAATTTTTTTCAGATAGGCCACAGCCTCCTGTGGAGAGCGCATATCCGGCTCACTGACTATTTCAAGCAGCGGTGTCGCCGCACGGTTGAGATCTACATAGCTCTTCGGCTCCCGGTCATCGTGAATCAACTTGCCGGCGTCCTCTTCCATGTGAATCCGCGTCAGACCAATTTTGCGGACCTTGCCGTCCACTTCAATTTCTATCCAGCCGTGCTCGGTAATAGGTTTGTCAAATTGTGATACCTGATACCCCTTCGGCAGGTCCGGGTAAAAATAATTTTTCCGGGCAAACTGGTTGAATTTGTTGATGGTACAGTTGGTTGCCAGCCCCAATTTCAGCGCGAATTCAACAACCCTTTTGTTGAGCACCGGCAGTACGCCCGGCATTCCCAGACAGACGGGACAGGTATTGGTATTGGGTTCGGCGCCAAAGGACGTAGCACACCCACAGAAAATCTTTGTATTCGTTTTCAGCTGAACATGGACCTCAAGCCCGATAACTGTTTCAAATTCCATAACGCATCCCTTACCAACCGGCGAAGCAGAAAGAATAGCTCGCTTCCCGGTTGTTCACTATTGTAAAATACTAGCCGGCATTAATCCAGGTACGGACCTTCAGCACTTCCTTCTCCCAATCGTTTGAAAGACGGACCTGCAGGTACATCCTGAACAGTTCATCAACAAACTGCAGGGCCTGTTCATAAAGGCTTATTTTTTCAAGCAGCCGTCCCTCAATGGCCTCAGGGTCATCGGACTCCTCACTGGCTGCCATCGTTTTCGGTACTTTCACACTTTTAAGGTCAAACATGCTGGCCCGGATGGTCAGGTTCCACTGATATTCCCCATGACCCAGTAAAATTCTGGCCTGTTCCAGTTTTTTGCCCATACGTAGACCGGTGCGCGCCTCTGTCAACTCAGACTGTAACCCCTGGCAAATCACTTTTTCACGGGAATCCCCCTCGCCAGACTCGAGCAGCAGGTGTTTCTCGAAAACAACCGACACATCCCCCATACCAGGAATGTCAATCGCCCCACCTCGCTCTTCACTCTTATACCAGAGCCAGGTCACGAACTCTTGCCCCAGAAAACGTTTTTCCGCAATAATATCAACTAAATCCATCTTTTTATTTCCCGGTCCGCTTATAGTAAAATTGTTGGGCCCATATCGGCCAATCTATCTTCAAGGTCCGGATCAATCAGCTTGCCGGCGGCCAGAAACGGAACCTGTAAAATCAGATGCAGATCAAATGTTTCCTTGAACAGGTCCTCGAAAGAGGCCTGCGCCTTGGCGCTGGTCGAAAAGAACAACACCGTATTATCGGCCAAATTCCAGCACATGTCATAGACTGAGGGCACCGGCACCGCCTTCTTGATCAACATCAGGTTCATGTTTTCTTTTATCTCAAGCTTCTGCCCCCGGCTCAGTTTCGGGATCTGACGCTCCTTTTTGAGGCGCTCTTCTTCCTTCTGGCAAAATTTCTTTAACACAGCCGGGGCCACCTTCCGATCATCCATTCGCATTGCCAAAGCAATATAGTCTCCGGCAGCGTATGACGCATAGGCAAACTCGGAATCAAACATATTCATGATTGAAACCCAGCCGATGGAGTGCTCCTCATAACTGTCATCAATATCACGAAAAGCATGACCGGCTATACGCTCTGCCGCAAAATCCCAAAAATTAGCCGGCATCTCTCCCTCAACAGAAAACCGCACAAAGGAAGCCGAGCTTGATAGTAATCCCATAATAAAAGCTCAAAATTTGAAGTAAAAGGCGATGGCAATTACATATCGCCTCTGTAAGAAAAAACCGCTGATTGCGTATAAGTTGTTAGATATAGCAGACCTTAGGCTACCCGACAAGAAATTTTGTAACTATTCCTGCGGCACTCCACATACAGTAAAAACCTGCCATCGTTAATGAAGGTTTGTCACCGGCACGCCATCTTCGAAAACCGATTTTTTTCGCAACAATTCTTGACAGACCCTGGATCTTATTGTAAATATGTGCAGCTTACGAGGCGGGTCGTTAACTCAGCCGGTAGAGTATCTGCCTTTTAAGCAGAGAGTCGCGCGTTCGAGCCGCGCACGACCCACCACTAAGTCCCCATCGTCTAGCCAGGTCCAGGACACCGGCCTTTCACGCCGGCAACACGAGTTCGAATCTCGTTGGGGACGCCATCAGTTACAGTAAGGGTTTCAGCATATTTGTTGAAGCCCTTTTTTTATATGTGATTTTCATCCACATGCAGGCCTGTCCCAGCAAACTAAAACCATTCCCACTGAAAAGACAGTTCGTACTATAGACTGATTACCGCTGCCTCTGATGTCAGCTGAAATAGTTCTGCAGCCGTTCCAAGTCTTGCCCCTTCAATTAAATCTCCCTCTGAAAATTGCCGTGCTTTTACACAAGGGGTACAGGCGATAATGGAAACATTGTGGGCCTGCAGGTATGTCATCAAATCATCGGCCACATCTCCGGTAGCAGCCTTGAGGTGTTCGATTAATCCCTTCTTGGCCAGATATACTGCCTCATCAAGAAGAAACAGCGAAACATTTTTCCCTTCTTTATGGGCAATTGTCGCAAGGTGGATTGCCCGGGTCGAGCGGTTTGGATTGTCAGTTCCACAGGAAGCGATTACAACAACATTATTGGTCATTTTATTCTCCTTGTTCGTTAAAAAATTAAAACCCTGCGTATCATTATTTAATTATTTACTAAATTAGTCCAGCGCAGTAAAACAACACCGAAATCCCATGTCAATTAAAAATTATTTTTAATTAATTTAAACAGTTAAGGAATATTTAAAATACATACGACTCTGTAGCTATATATTCATTTTCGACAAACCTATTTATCGGGTATGATCATGACAGCCTCATTGCATCATAACCAACAAAATACTCCCCGAAAGGATACAGGATAATGCCTTTCACCTGCCCTTCACATAGCCTTGTCAAAACAGCGCTGCTCTGGGTCTTACTGATGTTTTTTTTCGCTTCCTGTGCCACTCCCCCTGAACACACTATTGGGGGCAAAACAATGGGTACGACCTATCAGGTAAAGATCTCTGGTGATCTCGCATCCCCGGCAGCACTTAAAAAAGATATTGACGCCCTGCTTGCAGAAATTAATCTTAAGATGTCCACCTATATTGCCGACTCTGAGATATCACGTTTTAACAGGTCGAAGAGTACCGAGTGGCGCCTCATCTCCAATGCAACTCTTGAGGTTTTGAAAAAAGCGCTTGAAGTACATAGTCAATCGGCCGGCGCCTTTGATATTACTATTGGACCGCTGGTCAATCTCTGGGGGTTTGGACCTGAAAAACATGCCGACGAGAAACCAGACCCGGCCGCTATTGACGCAGCAAGGCGCTCTTCAGGCATGAATTTATTAGAAATTGATGCGCCCCACAGAAAAATACGAAAGCTCCACCCCGATGTCCGGATCGACCTTTCCGCAATAGCTAAGGGGTATGGTGTTGATCAGGTGGCCCTCCTCCTGAAGAAGCGAAACATCCACAATTTTCTGGTAGAAATTGGTGGAGAAATCAGTGCTCAAGGCCATAAGAACAACGGTCAGCCATGGATTGTCGCAATCGAGCGAGCAGTTGACTCGGCAAGACAAGCCCAACAGCTGCTCCCTCTCAGCGGCCTTGCTTTGGCAACCAGCGGCTCGTATCG
>Ga0209919_1000449_pt1 | contig 21058 bp, 21 predicted proteins | sample SalPon2A_C_D2_MG_FD_185721 | JGI IMG/M metagenome (GOLD analysis project Ga0209919, IMG submission 185721) | Soil microbial communities from South San Francisco under conditions of wetland restoration - Salt Pond MetaG R2A_C_D2_MG (SPAdes)... | ecosystem: Environmental > Terrestrial > Soil >... | reverse complement strand
AGGAGGAGAAAGCCAATTCGTTCCTGAAATTCCTGGGCTATTTCTGGGGTCCCATCCCGTGGATGATCGAGGTCGCGGTGATCCTCTCGGCGGTGGTGCGCCACTGGCCGGACTTCGGCATCATCCTGTTGCTGCTGCTGGCGAATGCGGTGGTCGGATTCTGGGAAGAGCGCCAGGCCGGCAACGCCATCGAGGCACTGAAGGCGAACCTCGCTCTCAAGGCCCGCGTCAAGCGGGACGGGGCATGGGTCGACAAGCCGGCCCGCGAGCTGGTGCCGGGCGACGTGGTGCACCTGCGCCTGGGCGATATCGTGCCCGCGGACGCGCGCCTGCTCGAGGCCGGTCCGGCGGAAGTGGACCAGTCGGCGCTCACCGGCGAATCGCTGCCCGTCGAACGCAAGCAGGGCGATGCGGTGTTTTCCGGCTCCGTGATCCGCCAGGGCGAAGTCGATGCCCTGGTCTATGCCACCGGAACCAAGACGTATTTCGGCCGCACCGCGGCGCTGGTGCAGGGTGCGCGCTCCACCAGCCATTTCCAGAAAGCGGTACTGAAGATCGGCAACTACCTGATCGTGCTGGCCATGGTCATGGTGGCGGTCATCGTGACCGTGGCGATCCTGCGCGGCGACAAGATACTCACCACGCTGCAGTTCGCACTGGTGCTGACCGTGGCGGCGATCCCCGTGGCCATGCCGACCGTGCTCTCGGTCACCATGGCGGTCGGCGCGCGTCTGCTGGCGGCGAAGCGGACCATCGTCAGCCGCCTGGTGTCCATCGAGGAACTGGCCGGCGTCGACGTGCTGTGTGCCGACAAGACCGGCACGCTCACGCAGAACAAGCTCACCCTCGGCGAGCCGTTCTGCGTGGAGGGCGTATCCGCAGCGGACGTCGTCCTGGCCGGCGCGCTGGCGTCGCGGAGCGACAACGAGGACACCATCGATCTCGCCGTGCTCGGGGGGCTGGAGGACAAGGAGGCATTGAAGAGCTACAAGGTTGCCGACTTCAAGCCGTTCGACCCGGTGCACAAGCGCACCGAGGCAACGGTAAAGAGCAAGGACGGCAAGACGTTCAAGGCGACCAAGGGGGCTGCCCAGGTCATCCTGAAGCTTGCGTCCAACTCCGCAGAGGTCGGAAAGGCGGCGAACCGGGCCATCGACGAATTCGCGCAACGCGGCTTCCGTTCGCTGGGCGTGGCCCGGGCCGATGACGGAGGCGAGTGGCGCTTCCTCGGCGTGCTGCCGCTGTTCGATCCGCCGCGCGAGGACGCGAAAGCCACCATCGAGACAGCGGGCAAGATGGGCGTGAAGATCAAGATGGTGACCGGCGATGCCCTGGCCATCGCCCGCGAGACCGCGAAGAAACTGGGTACGGGCACCAACATCCTGGATGCCGGCGTGCTGGAGGAGGGCGGGGAGAACAAGGAAAGAGAAAAAGTCGCAGACGCGATCGTCGAGGCCGACGGTTTCGCCCAGGTGTTTCCCGAGCACAAGTTCCGCATCGTGGAGGTGCTGCAGAAGCGCGGGCACATCGTCGGCATGACCGGCGACGGGGTCAACGACGCGCCCGCACTGAAGAAGGCCGACTGCGGCATCGCCGTCTCCGACGCAACCGACGCGGCGCGGGCCGCGGCCTCCATCGTGCTCACCACGCCCGGGCTGTCGATCATCATCGACGCGATCAAGGAAAGCCGGCGCATCTTCCAGCGCATGAACAGTTACGCGATCTACCGCATCGCCGAGACCCTGCGCGTGCTGCTGTTCATGACGGCGGCCATCCTGTTCTTCAACTTCTATCCGCTCACCGCGGTCATGATCGTGATGCTGGCGCTCCTGAACGACGGGGCGATCCTGTCGATCGCCTACGACAACGTGCGCTACAAGAACCAGCCCGAGGCCTGGGACATGCGCATGGTGCTCGGCATCGCCACCGTGCTCGGCATACTCGGGCCGATCGCCGCGTTCGGACTGTTCTACCTGGGCGACCGGGTCTTCCACCTCGACCGCCCGCACCTGCAGTCGATGATGTACCTGATGCTCTCGGTCGCGGGGCATCTCACCATTTTCCTGACCCGCACGCGCGGACCGTTCTGGTCGATCCGGCCCGCGCGGATCCTGTGGATGGCGGTGCTCGGCACCCAGGTCCTGGCCACCTTCATCGCCGTCTACGGCTTCCTGATGCCGCCGCTGGGCTGGCGCTGGGCCGGTTTCGTGTGGGGCTACGCGATCCTCTGGGCGCTGGTCGGCGACCGAGTGAAGCTGCTCGCATACCGTATATTGAACAAGCCCGGTACGAGCTACAACGCGGCCTGAACGCGACCGTCGACGGCAGTTATGCATGAATATTCAATGCATCCCCGCCTCCGGGATGAATAAACCGTTACACCCCCGGGATTCTTGACTTCGATCAAGATGGCCTTCCGGGGGGCGGCGTAATCTCTTTGTAAAACGCCATATGGATAATTCGAGGTGGCCGGTATGCCCAGGAGGACAGGCAACCGCGAGATGCAAACGACAAGGCACGATCGGCACGCGGATCCGTTGCGACTGCTGTTCACGGCGTCGGAAATTTTCCCAATGGCCAAGACCGGCGGCCTGGCCGACGTCTGCGGTGCACTGCCGGGCGCCTTGGCGCGCCTCGGCATTGACGTGCGACTTTTGATGCCGGGCTACCCGCAGGCCCTGGAGCGAATCGTCGCTGCTCACGTCGTGGCCGACCTGGGCGAAGTACTCCCGGGTGCTCCTGTGCGCGTGGTCTCCGGATGGTCGCCCGATTCGGGACTCCCGGTCTGGCTGGTCGACTGCCCGGCGCTGTACCATCGGCCCGGGACGATCTACCAGGATCCCGAGGGCCATGACTGGCCGGACAACGCCCTGCGCTTCGGCTTGCTCTGTCACGTCGCGGCGTGTATCGGGAAGGACCGGGCCGGACTGGGCTGGCGGCCCGACGTCGTGCATGCCAACGACTGGCATACGGGCCTGGTGCCGCTGCTGTTCGAACAGGGTGCACCCGACCGGCCACGCACCGTTTTCACCGTTCACAACGCTGCCTTCCAAGGCAACCTCCCGCTTGAGGAAGCTGCGCGGCTGAACCTGCCGGCGGACCTGCTCGGCCCCGACGGAATCGAGTTCTACGGGCGATTGTCGTTCCTCAAGGCGGGCATCCGCTACGCTGACAAGGTCACCACGGTGAGCACCACGCATGCCCGTGAGCTGCTGACGCCGGAGTTCGGTTTCGGCATGGAAGGGCTGTTCCGGGACCGCGGGAAAGACTTCGTCGGGATCATGAACGGAATCGATGCCGCGGTATGGAACCCGGCGAACGATATCCACCTTTCCAACTGCGACTCGACGGGAGAAGGGCTGGACAAATCGACCTGCAAGGCCCGACTCCAGAGGGAAGCTGGACTGGACGTCGATCCGGGGGCGCCGCTGGTTGTCCACGTGAGCCGGCTGACTCACCAGAAGATGGCGGACCTGGTGCTCAGGCACCTGTCCGCCATCATGCACAGACACCCCCGGCTGCAGTTCGCCCTGCACGGGCAGGGCGAAAGGGCGCTGGAGGAAGGATTCAGGGCCTTGGCGCACCGTTACGAGGGGCGCCTCTCGGTGCGTATCGGGTACGAGGAGTCCTGGGCGCATCTTCTGCATGCCGGTGCGGACATCCTCCTGCATGGCTCGCGGTTCGAGCCCTGTGGCCTGACCCAGATGTATGCCATGCGCTACGGCACAATTCCGATCGTTCGCCGGGTCGGGGGACTCGCCGACAGTGTCGTCGATGCCGGCATGCGCGGCGACGAGAAAGTCGAGGAGGCCACGGGCTTCGTGTTCGATGAACCGAGCGGCGAAGCAATGGAATCGGCGCTGGCACGATGCCTCGATGTGTACGAAACTCGGCCCGCGATCTGGTCGGCGCTGAAAACGCGAGCGATGGACGAAGATTTCAGTTGGGCGCTTTCCGCCCGCAAATTTGTACGGCTCTACGCCGAGCTGGTGCCGAACGCTGCCCCGGTCGCAGCGACCCGACAGATTCGTACGCAAGTTGCGGGCGGCGACCGTCGCGCCGCATCGTCTTTCGGCCGGCGTAGCCCGCGGCAGGGCGGCATACCCGCCGGTCATGGCGGCCCCGCGGCGGACAGCAGCCGAGCTGTCTGATTTATTTTCAATCCCTCTCGTCAATGGAGGTACTGCAGGTGCCATGAAGAACCAACCCACACCGCGCAAGCCGTCGAACGCGACAGGCACGCGGAAGACGACCGCGAAGTCAGCGGTCCCGGCGGTCGCCGGCAGAAAGGATCTGGCGAAGACTGGAGCCATGGCCGCGCGCAAGCCGAATCCCGGCCCATCCGCCCAGACCCGCCACGAAATGATCGCGCAGGCGGCCTATTTCCATGCCGAACGGCGGGGCTTCGCCGACGGCGGCGAACTGGGCGACTGGCTCGAGGCCGAGAGCGAAATCGAACGCGCACTCGCCGGTTGAGGCCCGCGTACCACGATCGAAGTGCCCCCGCTCTCTCCCGGGGCCGGTACGGCGCCCGGCTCAGTGCATGAAAGACACCATGAGCAGGACCACGACGTTGAGGATTTTGATCATCGGGTTGATGGCCGGGCTCGCCGTGTCCTTGTAGGGGTCACCCTCCGTATCGCCCGTAATGGCGGCCTGGTCTGCGATCGAGCCTTTGCCGCCCTCGTGGCCCATCTCGATGTATTTCTTGGCGTTGTCCCAGGTCGCGCCGCCGGTGCACATCGACACGGCGAGCAGCAAATCGCTGGCGATCGAGCCCAGCAGCATCCCACCCACGACCCGCAGCCCGTTGCCGATCGACCCCTCGAGGTACCAGACGAGTCCCACGAGCAGCGGGGCAAGAACCGGTATCAATGCCTTGAATATCATTGATTTAATGATATTTTTGTAAGTATTTCTACAGTACGTCCATAGTCGGGGGAGGTTGTCCCCGCCAGGATGCCCGGTTCCCGCTCGAACTGCGCCCGGACCTCCGCTACCACGCGGCCCGCTGCGCGCCCGACCGCATCCAACGCATAGCTGCTGAACAGGAAGGGTAGCAGTGCGCCCGTCAGCAGTCCGCCCAGCGTTCTGCCAGCCGTCGGCCAAGCAATGACGATTCCAGGCCCGCACTCACGAGGCCGGGCACGAAAAGCAAACGCTTCCGTCCGGGGGCGCCATTCGCTGCGGTCACAGGTATTCCCCATCCGTACAGCCGACCGGTCCGATTCCACGGCGAAAGACAAGAATAGTCCATTTATTTTGGGTATTCGGATTATGTGGTAGGAGTTGGCTTTGAGGAACGTTGAAAGCAAAGAACGATTTTGGTCGGAAACGGGTTGCACTAACCCGCTCGTGGCGAGTGGACAAATCCACAAATTGCATAAGAATCGGAGTGATCCACTCAGTGCGCAAGTTCCAGCGGGCTCAGAAGGCGTCGGCGATTTTTAGGAAGGGTGAAGATGATGGGCACGCTGGATCGCTTGGCAGGACGAAAAGATTACCCACAAAGCTCGTAAATTCATCGAGCCAAAGGCAACTAGACTCTCATCAGTGAACTTGTCGATGCAAAGAGGCCCCGCGATGACCAGCGGGGCCTCTTTGCACATTATCGATAAGAGCACACTTACGCTATTGATATACGACAGTCACCGTACCGTCAGAGCTGGTCACAAAAATTGAGATCACTCCGCCTTGGCTGCCCGTTATCGTCGTGATCGTACTGCCGTTAGGCCCCGGTCTGCTGTGCACATAGCAAGGACATTTGGGTCCGGAGCTTGCCGCAGCCGCCTGATTGGTAGTCAGGAGCCCATTCGCGTTTGTAGGGGTATTACTCCAAAGAAGCTTTGCTTGCCCCTTATTAGAGATCGAGAACATGAATTTTTGGCCAGACTGCGAGGATGTCAGGGTGTAAACCCAAGCAGTGGGCGATAGCTTAGCGCGCTCAAGATTCAGGCCTGCCGCTTGCCAATCAACAGGTGTTTGTATTGGTGCAAAATTTAGCTGAGATTCAGAAGGCTGCTGATTCTGGGTCGAGGTGGAGCTAACTACGGACTGCGTAGTGGTTGCATAGCTACTTGAGGGAACAGCTAAGCCAACGCTTGAGAGCGCTACAAAAGCACAGGCAGAAAGATATATCTTCACTCAATTTCCCCCTTGAACTACTTGCGAATTTGACCCTAGCACACCCCCACCTGAGGGTCAACCCCCCCCTCAGCCTATCGATCGGCCGTCAATACCACAAATTATGCAGGTTCAATCGACCCATCTAACGAATCGAATCCAACTTCGCCGGCAAGGGTACACGCTCATGTAATTCAATCACCACCGATAACTGCCCTAAGAATCTCTGGATGTCTTGCCGCCGCACCGGCACCGCTGTGCCAACCCACTTACCGATCGCAGCCTGCGTGAAGTCCGTTCAGGGTCAGGTTGTGCGTTCGCTCGCCGCTTGAGGAGACATTAATATTCCCACTAATCGCCTACTTGGCCGCTAATCTACGGATTTTGGTTCAACCAACTGCTGGCTGTTCGAAGTAGCCTGCTTCCAGCAGATCACAAAGGGTCGGGATATGCGCCCCGTACTCGACGGTCTTGTAACCGATGACTTCTTGTTGCTCGCTACTTGGAAACATGACCATGTAAGAGATGGATCTACCATCTGAACTGCGGCGTTTGCCATAGATAGGCACAGACTCCGCGCCCTTACTACGCGCGTTGGTGTCGTAGATCAATTTAGCTCTGACGACTTCGAGTGTATAGCCGCGTCCCATACGATTAATCGATTTGGCCAGCCGGTTAATGCTTTCAGTATAAGCATTTGTGATCCGGTGCTCAAAGTAATTGAGAATATGCTCCCGGCGGGAGTGCGAGACTTGAATCAGCTCTCGGAACGGCTCAAACATGCTCGGCGGGATTGATCCTAGCCAGTCATCCAGCGCCTCACCGGCCGTTTGGCGATCCTGGTGCGCCCAGATGGCCACAAAGGCTTCCTTGACGTGGTAGGCCTCTCCCAAGGCCGGGTAGGCTGCGCTCCAGGCCTCTACCAGCTCCTGTTGATGCGGGGTCAACCGGCTGCCGTTCATCAACAGGATATGGCGATCATTCTTCAATCGGAGCCTTTCCCTGCGTTCCAGGCCTTTTCTGACCTGTTTGCGTACCGCCTCCATGGCATTGGTGGCCATCCGCTGGACGTGGAACCGATCAGCCACAAAGGTGGCATGAGGGAAAAATTCACGGGCCACCGTGGCGTAGTTGTTCCAGAGATCCGCCGTAAAGACCTCCACTTCCTTCGGATTCGGGAAGTGCTTGAAATAAGCACGCAGGGTCTTCATCGCTCGCGTGGGTAACAGGTCAAAGACGGTGTTCTTCTCGATATTAGTAAGGATGCACCGATACTGGCCGATAATCTTGATTTCGTCGATCCCAAGGATTCGGGGCGTCTGGAATTGTATTTTGGATTCAAGCTCGGCGACGTAATCATCGAAGATCGCGCGGATTGTCTTGTCGTTTAAACCGACTTCACGGCTGATTTCTGAAAAGGTATGACTGAAACACTTTCGGCGGACATAATCAATGAGACGCCTGGTGACTCGGCGCTTTTCGTCCATATCAGGAAGTGGATCTGGGAACAGTGTGCTGCATGAAAGGCAACGCCAACGCTTGCGGCGAAGCTGAATCACCGTGCGAAGTCCATAGTTGGGGGCGTCCGCGTATTCTTGCTCCCGTACACCATGTCGATATAGTTGGGGTGAACGGCACTCGGGACATTGAGTCGGCTGAAAGCGCGTTTCCGCTGTGATACGGCATTCCTCTGTGCTGGTCTCGTTCGCAACCGCTACCAGGCTCGACAGGTTGAGTAAATCAGTCATCCAGATGGCAAACCGCGGTGTCTGAGAATGCCCCACGACAGGGCGCCTGAGCTTGGATTTCTACTAAATTCATGCGCACGAATAGGGAGAAATGACCTAAACCAATCCTACCACATAATCCGAGATTTAAAAGCTAGTCAAAAGCTGCAAGAATTACTGATTCCTACCACTTATTCCGAATACCCTTTATTTTTAAATAACCTAACAACAAAATCCGAGGAAGCCCGGATACGGAATCCGACCCTCCCAGGCCCTATCCGGCGGAGGAGTCCGGCTCGCGACTTCGCTCACGCTTCCTGCCCCAAGGATGCATGCTTGCGTTTCATGCGGCAGTGACCGGCGTCACGCTCCTGCGGATTTCGTCCCCGCGCCGTGGCAAGGTCCGCGCTCCGGCCTTGACCCATGTCATCATCCGTCACATATCGGGTCGGTATACTCCTTCGCGGATCAGACGATGCACCCGGAGGAGGGCACCATGCCGACCGCAGCACACCAGAGCCGCTCGCCATCGCAAGCACGGGCAACCCGCCCGGAAGCTCTGCCGGCGCCACCCGATACGATCGCCGTCTGGCTCAAGGTCGTCGTAAGGGGGCGCCCCATTCACCTGACCGAGTTGATAGCCGACCTGGCAGCGCCAGAATTCACGATAGACATGTGCCGGGAATCCGCCCGCCTGCTGCCGGAAAAGAAAGACCGGTACAGCGCCCATTGGTATTGCCGCTTCTCGCAGAGCCCGCGGGACGAACTCGCCGACCTCAGGCTGCTCGACCGCCTGACCCGTGCGGGCTTCCATATCCTGAGGTTCGACAGCACGGGCGGCGATTGACTCGCGGTCAATCGGGGCACGGCATGTCCCGCGACCCCGGACAATCTATAATCCCTCTGCTGCAGGACGGGGACCCCCATGGAGTCGACAATTGGACTCATTACGCTGGGAGTCGAGGATCTCGAGCGTTCACTGGCGTTTTACCGCGACGGGCTCGGGTTGCCAACCAAGGGGATCGTGGGGACCGAGTACGAAGGCGACGACGAACGCCCATCCGGCGACATCGTCATGTTCAGGCTGCAAGGCGGTCTTCTTCTTGCACTTTATCCTCGCCGGGAACTGGCAAAGAACGCACAGGTGCCCGAAGGCCCCGCAAGCCCGACGGAATTCAGCATCGGTCATTTCGTCGATTCCAGGGAAGAAGTCAACACGCTGATCGCCAAGGCGGCGGCAGCCGGGGCGGCGCTCGCCGAAAAACCCCATGAACGGCCATGGGGCATCTATTCGGGCTATTTCCAGGACCCCGATGGACATCTTTGGGAGATCATCTGGAATCCCGGTTCCTGACGGAGCCGCGAAGCGTCCGGGGCAAATCGTCAGGCGATTTCACTCCGGACCGGCGAGCTGTTCCAGCGTGGCGCCTTTCCCCTCGGGCCCCGACCTGATCCAGGGAATCATCGCAGCGACGCCTATGAGATAAAACACGCCGGCGAGGATCAGTGCCACGGCAGCCGAATAACGGCCCGCCACAAATACCAGCAGCGGCGGAGCGAGACCGGCCGAGACGCGACCGAATGCGACCGATGCGCCGATACCGGTTGCACGGGAACGCGTAGGGAAAATTTCCGCAAAGGTGGGGTAGGCGGCTACCCAGCTGCCTGTCGTCGCGGCACTGGCGAGAATGAACACGGCAAGCGTAGCCGCGGTCCCGATTCCGAGGGCACCCGCCATGCCCGCCAGGATCACGGCCGAGAAGGCATAGAAGCCTGTCACGGTTTTCTTCCGTCCGCTGCGCTCGATCAACCAGGCGGCAACGAGTGCGCCGCCGAGCGCGCCACCGCTGCCCAGCAGGTAGAAAAGGGGGGTCCCGGCGAATGACAGGTGGAGGGCCGGTATGACGGCGAGCGGCACCAGGGCAAAGAGTCCGTAGTAGCCGCCTGCCTCGGACACATCGAGGACCGCCCCCAGGGCGAGCCGGGCCGGGTAGTTCCGGCAGAGCATTCCGAGTTCCGTGAACCAGTGGGTGACCGCATGGTAAGTACGTGCCCGCTTTCGCCAAGCCTTTGCCGCTTCGGGGTCCGTGATACGCGCATAGGCGGCTTCCGCATCGGCACCGCGGCCCCGGGTCATGAGCCAGCGCGGGGATTCCGGCAGGGCGCGCCGGGCCCAGAGGACGAACAAGGCGATGAACGCACCGGCTCCGAATACCAGCCGCCAGGCAATGGCCGGAGGCACGAATGCCAGCACGCCCAGGGTGAGTCCACCGCCGAGGATGGCACCCAGCGGCCAGAACGCCATCACCAGGGCGGCGGCGCGTCCCCGCCAGCGGGCGGGCATCAACTCGGCGATGGCGGCATTGACGGCGGAATATTCGGCGCCGACGCCGATTGCCGCGATGACCCGCAGCACGAGGAACATCCAGAAGTTGACGGAGAATGCGGCCGCAAAGGTCGCCGCGGCATAGAGCAGCAGGGTCGAGACGAACAACCGGCGCCGCCCGAACCGATCCGCGGCCCACCCGAAAACGAGTGCTCCGATCAGTATGCCGGCGAGCCAGAGCGAGATGGCCAGCGTGCTTTCGAGTGCCCCCAGCGACCAGACGTGGCGCAGGATGGGCAGCACGTTGCCGACCAGCGTCACCTCGAAGGCATCGAGCATCCACCCCAGGCCCAGGGCAACCAGTATTTTCGTGTGCACGGGCCGCCAACCGCCCGAGTCCATGGCGTGCATCGCGGAGGGGTTTTCCTGCGCCGGATCGGTATGCTCGTTCATCGTACTTCCCGTTCGCGGTAGTCCCGCATGGCTTCATCGGGCGCGTAATCGGGTCCATCGCACAAGCGCTGGAAGTACCCTGCATGCGCGCTGGTACCCTCGGGCCAGGTGCGGACGAAGCGTGAAAGCCATGCCCGCTGCTCGTACTCCAGCGCCACGGCATCACAGCGGACGCGCCCCATGGAGAATCCGAAGATGGACTGAGGCGGTACAGTCAGGCCAACCGAAATCCGCGTGGCGACGCCGTGGCGGGTCCGGGTGAAATTGGGCATGCCGGCAGCACCGTTGTTGAGCAGCGCGCAAGTCGACCCGTTGACGGTGAGCCGGCAGTAGGCCGGCAGGCAGGTGTGTGAAGACGCGATGATCCGAGCCCCGCTGGTCCGAAAGGCCTCGGCGAGCCACGTGACCGGCGTGGGCGGGGCCCGTACCCCCAGGCGCCGGCGAAGCGGCGTGTCGCCCGGGGGGAGATGTTCGGATGCAAAGCGCCAGCCCGCGACTGATTCGGTATCACCATGGACGGCGAGAATGTTCGCGCCACCGACCCTGGCGTTGATCAGCTTGGGCAGAGTACCGAGGATTGTCCGTTCAGCCGCAGGCACAGCAGCGCGCAGCCTGGCAATTATATCGTTCGAGCGGGTAACCACCTCGTCGGCGACATGGGCGGGATAGGCGCAACCGCATCCGGCCTCGGGCGAGGGGAACGCGAGTTCGAGCTCCACATTGCCGGTAGAGGACGTCCAGGCCAGAACCCGTTCGTTGACCTCGCCGAACCATGCGCGATCCGCATCGAACCAGTGGAAGTCGCCGTTGAAAATGATCTCCACATGTTGCCCGTTTCGCTGGTCACGCCTCGCCATGGCCTCCAATTCATCGAGCGCCTCCAGGTTCCCGTACAGGCCGCCGGCCAGGTAGAGAGTGTCCGCCTCCAGGGCAGCCGGAAGGGACAGGGTCCCGTATGCATAGCCGTAATGAGGGGGGCAGGCCCGGCCCGGTGTACTCCCGGCATGATTGCCCACGGTGCCCGGCGCCTCAGAAGACATGAATCCACCGCAGCAGGACGCTGTTGGTCCGCGTGACGTTGCGTCCGTTCAACCCGTAATGGTAGGAGGCAGCCAGTGAATCCGTGCCCAGTATCCACACGATCCCGGCAACACCCGCCAGTTCGTGTCCACTCGAGTCCGGGACGCCTCGACCGGTCGCAGCCGTCAATGCCCCTCCCGTGTTTTGCCAGTCTGCTCCGAGAAACGGCTCGAGGAATGCCGTCAGAAGGTAGGCCCCCCGAAGGTTTGCAAAGTATTCGTTTCCCACCTGCTGCGATGGGCCGTTCAACGCCGTCCCGTGCGTTACCGGCAGAACGATTCCGATATCCCCGTCCAGGTTCCAGCGTCCGAGTTCGACGTCGCCCAGCACGGAGAAGATATTCGCCGTGTAGTGGCTGGAGACCGAGTCGCTGCCGAGGGGGAGTTGGAAATAGTCCTGCAGCCCCAGGGTAGCGTGGGCGGAAGGCTTGACCCACCCGACGAGTCCGACAACCGGGTCACCCAGTCCGGTGGCTGCGTCGGGGCCGCCGGTGACGCGGATCGCCGGCACGATTGCCTCCGCTTCGAACCCGGCCTGAGGCAATCCCCGTATCTGGAACAGGTAGGCGAGTTTGGCCGAGCTGCTCAACGTGGTACTGCCGGGCGCATCCCGGCCGGTGCCTCCGAAATCGAAACGCTCGCCGTTGTCGTTTGCCTCGCCGCTCTGGACGAATTCGAAATATGGCTCGAAGTGAAGCGGGAGCGTGTATTCATGCGGGCCGATCACGGAAAACGGGATGGAAGCAGCAACGGCCGCATTACATGCCAGCAGTCCGGCAGCCGCAACCAGTGCCGACTGAAGGGCCGTCCTCAAGCTGAAATGCATGCGCCTTGACTCCTCTCGCTCCAGTGTTTTTGTGCGTTAATCGAAGCCAGGAGTCCGTCGGCCTCCTGGAAGCATGGTTTCGGAACTAGGTCGAAGAAACTGCCTCGACCTTACATCCGCGGCAGCCGGCCCAGGGCAGACGGAATGGCCAGGTAGACGGGGCCAGGAGCATGAGCGGCGGCAGCTACAGGCGGGTGTCCCCCCCCTCGTTGAAACCTTTGTAAATCGCCGCCTGGATGCGGGCACGAGCTTCGGTATCCAATCGAACGGTTTCCCGCCTTGTACTTTCCACCGATCCGAGGCGGCCTGATCGCAGCCACCGGCGTATAAGCGCGAGTTGTTTCCGATACACCCGGCAGCCCCCGCACATGAACAGGTGGAATTGAAGGGATAGCCGCTCGCGCCTCCCCATGGGACGGTTCATACCATCCGACATCATGCGCGCCGCTTCGGCACAAGTCATCACGATCTTTGTCTCCTGGAAGCCCGGTTCCCGGAAAACCAGGAACGTTCAATGCACTCGCGCAGCCCCAAGCGTGCACGATGTAGTCTTACCCAAAGGTTGGTCGCGGAAATGCCGAGCGCCTTACAGGTTTCTTCGCTGTCCAGTTCGTCTATCTCAACGAGGCGTATGGTGCTAGCCAGCGTCTCCGGAAGACCGCCGATGCAGTGCTCGAGCATCGCCCAGAATTCGCTGCGTTCGAGGTCGCTCCCGGGATCCTGCCAGGCCGCTGGGCGCAGGCGCCACGAGCCGCTGGTGTCGAAGGTGCGCTCGATAAGGGCATCGGTCTCCTCGTCGTCCTCGATCAGGACCTCGCGGGCATTGCGGCGGAACTGGTCCATGATCTTGTGCTTGAGGATGCCGAACAACCAGGTCCTTTCGGCCGATTCGCCGCGGAAAGTGTCGCGGGCGGAGAGGGCGGCCAGCAGGCTCTCCTGGACGGCATCCTCGGCCTGGGCGCGGTCGCGCAGCCGTGCGAGTGCGTAATGGAACATCGCATCGCCGTACTCGGAAAGCCAACGTTCCGGGGCATGCCGGTTGCGTTCGGGGGCAAAATCCGGGGTCTCGCTCATTCCGGGTCTCGGAAGCAGTGTCACAAGAATTGTACCCGCTTGCCGGAACCGGCGCCCGGCAAGCGTCAGAAAGAACCAGGGAACCCCTGAGGCTTCCCAAGTGTAAGGATAAACGATATGTCTCGACGTATTTGCAGGGGCAGGACTGACCCTGCGGCTTTGATTCACCTGGACAAAGGAGGCAGCGATGACTGAGTTCAAGTTGCACGATCGGAGCACGGCGCCTCGGGCCGCGCAAGATGGCCTGGCTGCCGTAGAGGAGAAGTACGGATTCATCCCCAATCTCATGGCGATCATGGCGGAAGCGCCACCTCTCATGCAAGGCTATCTCGATCTTTCGCAGTTGCTCGAGAAGACATCGTTCAACCCCCAGGAGCACAACCTGCTTCTGCTCGCGATCAGCGCGGCGAACGGCTGCGACTACTGTGTGGCCGCCCATACGCTGAGCGCGAAGTCGGCAAAGTTGCCCCAGGAAGCGATCGACGCGGTGCGCGACGAGGAGCCGATTCCGGATGACCGGCTCGAGGCCCTGCGGCAGATCGCACAATCGATGGTCAAAGACCGCGGTCGTCCGAACGAGGCCGTGATCCAGGCATTTTTCGAGGCTAGCTATACTCGCGCAAACCTGCTCGAAGTGATCCTCGCCGTGGGCATGAAGACTTTGTCGAACTATACGAACCACGTTGCCGAGACGCCGCTCGACGGGGCTTTCGCGCAAGCGGCCTGGAGCAAGGCAGGCTGACGTCTGCTCATGCTCACCGCCAGGTCCGGACTATACAACAGGGCATGTGATACCGCTCGAAGCTTGTAGACAGGGAATGCCCCAGGTTGCCGGATTCGTTTCGGCATGTCGGAAGTGATATCGGCGTGTCAAGCAATTGACGTGTGCCCTGTCGGCCTATCTGTATCTATCAGCCCGGCAGGCTGCAAGTCACACGGCCTGGTTCCCGTCGTTCATGGGATCATGTATTCGAGATCAGAGCCGGCGCTGGGGTAGGTGGTGGTCAAGGCACGCAACGCCTCTACCGGCAAATCGTTTTGCATGACGAAAGCAAACAGGTTTATTGTTTCCGCCGCATCGGGGCCGGTCAGATGTGCACCCAGCAGCTTGTCGCTGCCTTCCTCGACCAATACCTTCCAGGCATAGCAAGACTCGTTGATGCGCGTTGCCGTGTACCAGTCCGAGCCGTCGCCCGTCGCGACCCGGTAGCGCCTGCCCGATGCTTCCGCCTCCGACTCCAGCAACCCGACCCGCGCGAGCGGCGGGGTAGTGAAAACAGCGGTTGGAATGCCCGTATAGTCCGGTACCGCATGGTTGCCTTCGAGCAGGTTGGCGGCCACCGTGCGTGCGTGGAGGGCGGCGACCGGCGTCAACGGCAGCGGCGGTGCCGCGGCATCGCCGGCGGCGTAAACATGGGAATTGGTGGCACTCTGCAGGTACTCGTTAAGCTTGAGGCGGCCGTTCTCGACCTTTACGTCGGCGCGATCCAGATCAAGTCCTTCCAGCGCCGGAACCCGGCCGCTGCCGTGTACGGCGAAATCGGCCTCGAGCACCGATTCGCCGTTCCCGCCGGCCATGCTTATGCGATAGGCGGCGCCTGATTTCTCTATCCGCGTCACCATTTTCTCGAAAAGGATCCGAACGCCGGCCCGGTCCAATCTGGCGACGACTTTTCGGACCAACTCCGGCTCGAAACCCCTCAATGCTTCGCTGGCCATCTCCAGCACCGTCACCTTGGAGCCGGCCGCCGCGGCAATGGTCGCGAACTCGAGGCCGATGTAGCCCGCGCCGACGAGAATGATTCTCTTGGGCAAGTCTTCGAGTGCGAGAAAATCCTCGTTCGTCGCCAGATGTTCGTAGCCCTCGATGGGGATCCGTGCGGGTTCGGCCCCTGTGGCGATCACGATATGGCGGGCGTGAAACTCATGGTCACCGATCCGCACGCGATCACGGTCCACAAAACGGGCGGCTCCACTGAAGGCGTCTATGCCTTTGTCGGCATACGAGCGTTCCCGGGCAGCCGGGACCGGATCGGTAAATGCACGCTTGTGGCGCATCAGCGCCGCCCAGTCCAGCTCGGGCGTCTCGGCAAATATGGACTTCGCGCGGAGCCTCTCTACCCAATCAATCGCCTCGGCCCCGGCAATCAGAATCTTCTTCGGGTCGCATCCGCGCAACGGACAGGTGCCGCCGAAAGGCTTTGGATCGCATACCGCCACCTTCCAGCCTGCGCCGCTGCAACGCGAAGCGATGCCGGTGGCGGCCGATCCGGTACCCAGAACGATCAGATCATATTCCGCGGTCATGGCGTCTCCGTTGACACATATGCGTCAAGAACGATTGTAGGCGATCAGTGTGTTCACCGCTCTTTCCAGAGCGCTGGACGACAAGGCGCCGGTGTGCGTCTCGATCGGCCTTCCTCCGGAGAAAGCCATGACGGTGGGAATCGACCGGATCATCAAGTGCCGCACGAGATCCGGGCTCTTGTCTATGTTTACCTTGGCGAACAAAACGTCAGGATGTTGTTCTGCACTCTGCGCGAATACCGGCGCAAAGCCGCGACATGGTCCGCACCACGGGGCCCAGAAATCCACAATCACCCGTGGATTATCGCTGATGGCCTGCCTGAATTCGGATTCCGAAAGTTCCACGGGTTCGATGTCTCCATGACGCTCCGTTAGCGTCGGATTTGAACTGGCATTCTGCATGGTTGTCTCCTGTAGTGGCATGTTGAGCCGAACGTCGGCAGGGCGACATTCAGAGGCTGCGGGTCGAGCCGCGCGCGGGGACTCTCGCAACTGCTCGAATGCTCCTGTGCGCACCTGTCACTGGGTCGCATGAAACTACGATTCCTTACAGTTACGGACGTCCGGATCCGGTGGATTAGATGCCGCTTCGCCCGCGCCGTGCGGCATCCAGCCGACCGTGTAAGGATTGGTGCCGAGTTGCGACCAAATGGAGTAGGGCGCCACCCGGCGTCTTGAATTCTGTCACAGGAGGAAGGAAATGAAGACTTTGACACACTCACTGGTTCTGATGGGCGCCTTCTGCCTGGGCGTGGGCGCATCGGCAGCGGCCATGGCCCAGGGAAACGGACACATGAATTCGAAGCAACAACAGAAACAGAAGAAAATGATGCAAATGGCCGAGAGCATGAGCCCGTGGCGCGGGTACATGCAGGCCCACGCCGGCGTAGAGCATCCGTTGCCGCTGTTGGGCGGGCCGATAAAGATCGACATCAGGCAGACGGCCGGCGGCGTTTTCGTCGCCCTGCCCGCGTACCGCAAGCTGGACCCGGACGTCTTCGGCAGCCCCGAGCATCCGCGCGCCTTCGGCGGGTTTCCGATGGTTTCGGGCGTACCGCTCATGCTGCGCAACGAATCGGGCGGCCACTACACGACGGTCAAGAAGCTCTCGCCCTTCGGCGACAAGTACATCGTGCTGCCCGACGGTCATCTGAGCCTTGAAATACTGGATTCGACGGCGACCGATGCCGCCGCCACGAAGGATTCGGTCAAGCTCGATGCCAAATGGAAGGATAAGGCGGGCAACACCTATGAGGTGCACTGCTGCAAGATGATGGCCGCGCACGGGGTGGATTATCCCACCTTCGGCGGGGTGGTCACCAACGATTTGATGCACGGATCGAGCCGCGTCGGCACGCCCCTGATGCCGACCTTGTTCGACTATGCGGCCTTCTGGGGGATGGGAGAAGTGATGAAGAACGGCAAGGTGCTCCAGGCGCCACGGCTGGTGCACGTCATGCTCACTGAGTACGTGCGTGGCAAGGGCTACACGCTGGATTTCGACAAAGACGTAACGCCGACCAAGATTCAGCTTCACCTGATGCTGCCGCCGGTGATGCCGGAACCGGCCAAGGGCACGTTTCGCCCCGATCCGGTCAAGACCGGCTTCAAGCTTCCGAACGGCAAAATGTTGCCTTTCTGGCACGTGATGTTCGAGAACCTCACGGTGACGGCCTCGCGCACCGAGGCGAAGCAGCAGTTCTGGCCACCGCACGACTAAGGAGGAGAGAGTGATAAGGAGAAGGCTATGAAATTTCACGCTGCACATGCGCTGGCAGCGGTCATTCTCGGCGCGGCGGGCTTCGTGCTCGCCGCGCCGGGGCAGGCCGTTGCGGCCACGGTCACCGCCAGTATGACCAATACGCTCAAGTTCACGCCGCAGACGCTCACGGTTCACGTCGGCGATACCGTGGTATGGAAAAACGGCTCGGCACTGTCGCACACGGTGACCGATGTGCCGAAACTGGCCAGCAAAACGGGAGACGCTACCGTGCCGAAGGGAGCCAAGCCCTTCAACTCGGGTTACATCGATCCCGGCCAAAGCTACTCACATACCTTCACCGTGCCCGGTACCTATCATTATTTCTGCATTCCGCACGAAGCGACGGGCATGACGGGCGTAGTGATCGTCAAGCCGGGATCCTGAGGGAAGCTATGGCTGAATCTCCGGCTCTGCCGGAGGATTGCCGGAGTTTGACAGTCTCGGCAGGCGCGGAGGTTGCAAGTGTTGCAGTCGGGTCAGTGTATCCCGCCTTGCCGTGCTCCTTGTTGTTGCCGAAGCTCGGAGCGTATAGATGACCGCTTCCACAAGCCCTTCGTTACGTCCATTGGAGGGCATCTTCAGTCCTGGGCGGGTGTGCGTCGACGCCGGAACAGGAGCCGGCTACTCAGCCATAGAAAGAGGCCGAACAGGGCATGCGTTATAGCGAGTCCGCCGGCGACGCGCGGTCCTATGACGGCACCGAAAAACCCCCAGCCCACGACGGGCACGAACACGGCCATGGCAAAGAGGTACAGGACGGCACTCAGGACGGCGACGCGTGCCAGGGTAAGGCGCGGATGAGCAAAGAGTACGAACGCCGTGCCCCAGAACGTCACGTAGGCCAGGTGAAAAACCAGCCCGATAGGCAACGGCAGATGCTTGTGCAGCAGCGTATCGGCAAAGGCGAGCCCGAGCGGCATGGGCACGGGGGAGAAACCGTTCTTCTTGAGCACGATCATTACGACCGCGGCCAGAATGCCGGTGAGCAGCCCCGCACCGATGCCACGCAGCCACACCGGGCGGGGCTGGTGCAACGGCTTCAGGAAATCGGCGCTGATATAGCCGCGCTCATGGCTTGCCGGTCCGCCGCGGCATCCGCAGTCGAGCGCGCAAGAGGGTGTTTCGGGTCCGCGGGATGCGTCTTTCGGATTCATGGTTGACTCCTTCAGAGGTCCGTTTTCGCTGTACTTCGGGTACGGTGCCGTTTGTCGCCCGGACATTCGGCACCGCAGGATTGTGGCAGCGCGGCGCAGCAGGTCTCGCCGAGCCGCGCGAGCAGACTCTGCATGGTGGAGAGAGAAGCGGTGTAGATTCGCTGCCGCCCGTCGCGGCGTACCGAGATCAGGCCTACATGACGCAGCCGGTCGAGATGAAACGTCAGGGCATTCGGCGCCAGGCCGAGGGCTTCGGCAGTGATCCCGGCGGATGCGCCCTGTTCGCCGTGGGCGAGGAGCCCGCGCCACAGGGCGAGTCGTGCCGGATGGGCTAGAGCCTGGAGCTGTTCGGCCAGCAGCTCGTCGTCGGGCAGGGTCATGTCGCTGTTCATTCTTCGATATTACAAGAGTAATTGAAATATTGCAATCGGATGGGCATTATGTACGTATCTGAAGGGAGAGAAAAAGGAGCAAACCCGATGCCAATCCTCGGAATAGGGCGCTCACTCGGCCTGTTCGTAGCGGCCGGTCTCGCCGAAATCGGCGGCGGGTACCTGGTCTGGCTGTGGCTGCGTGAAGGGCGCAGCCTGTGGCTGGGCATCGCGGGTGCAGCCGTCCTGGTAGCCTATGGAATCATTCCCACGCTTCAACCCGCGGGTTTCGGGCGCGTGTATGCCGCCTATGGCGGATTCTTTATCGTGCTCTCGTTGCTCTGGGGCTGGGTTTTCAAGGGCAGCGTGCCCGATCGCTGGGATCTGCTCGGCGGACTGATTTGCGTGGCCGGTGCTCTCGTCATCATGTACGCCCCCCGTGCAACGGGATAATATAGGTTCAGGAAAGAGGTTTTACTGATGAAGCGACGATTTTTTGGCCTGGCGCTGCTTGCCCTCGGACTGACGGTTGCGCTTCCGGCGGCCGCTTTACCGAAATCATTGGTGCCCGAAGCGTCCTTTACGACGCTGCAAGGCAAGACGCAGACGCTGGGCGCCTATCGCCACCGCAAGCTGATGGTCTGGGAGGTGGCGAGCTGGTGCGGGAGCTGTGCGGCCGGGCTGCGGGTCATGCAGCAGCATGCCGCGGAACTGAAAAAGGCGGGCGTCACAGTCATTCTTCTGCAGGTGTACAAGAACGGCGGCTATCCCGGTGCGTCGATGCACGACCTCGTAAAGCGCTTTGCGCCGAAGTTGTTGAGCGCGTCGAATTGGGTGATCGGCATCGCCAACGCGGATTTCGCCAAAATATACAACCCCGGGCACTACGCCGATATCTACTATCTGATCAACCCCGATGGAAAGGTCGCCGCCATCCAGAGTGCGCCTGGCTCGACTTACCCCACGATCCGACGGTTCATAGGGCAATAGGCAATGCGCGAGTCGCTTGCCGGTAAACTCGAATCGCTACTCGCTGCGCTGGGGCTGGTTTTCGGCGAAAAGGCGTACGCCATGGCCGGCATTGCAACATTCGCGCTCGCACTGCCGGCCTACCTGATGGTGCTGCCGTCCTCGTTCACCGGCGGACGCATCGGCCCGGCGGCGATGCATTACCTCACGCCGCGGCTGTGGCTGTTCGCGGTGCTGATGGCGGGGCTATTGGCGCTGATGCTGCCGGTCGCGGCGTTCGCTCTGCGCCATGGCGGTCGGGTGAAGACCGTCTACGGGGCGGGCGGTTTGCTCGTTGCCATAGGCACGCCGCTGCTGTGTTGCTCGCCGCTCATACCCATTGTCGTCGGCGCCATCGCGGCCGTGATCCCGGCGGCAGGGCGGATCGGGCTGCCCATCCAGGGTTTCGTGGCCACCCACGAAACGCTGTTCTTTTCTGTAGCCACCGCGCTGCTGGCACTCGGTCTCTACGGCAATGCCCGCCGTGCCCTCGGTTGCTCCTGTGAGGTATCAACTTCGGAATAAATAAACGGTGCACCGTTTGTGAGCTTATTCATGGGACAGGACACTAGTGTATGTTGGCAATCTTCCCGGCGGCGGCGATGAGATCCGGAGCAGTTACCGTGGGTCTCGGGTACAAGTGATGAGCCATCTGGTTGCCGCGGGCGATCAACGCCGTTCGCCACCCGGCATGCGCCGCGCCGGCCAGGTCCCAGGTGTGCGCGGCGACGAGCATGAGTGACGGGGCGGGCGCGTCCAGTCGCCTCTCGGCGGCGGCGTATACCTCCCGGGCCGGCTTCAGATGTCCTGCTTCCTCTACGGTGATGCATTCACTGAAATGCGCCATG
>Ga0209919_1000448_pt1 | contig 21067 bp, 17 predicted proteins | sample SalPon2A_C_D2_MG_FD_185721 | JGI IMG/M metagenome (GOLD analysis project Ga0209919, IMG submission 185721) | Soil microbial communities from South San Francisco under conditions of wetland restoration - Salt Pond MetaG R2A_C_D2_MG (SPAdes)... | ecosystem: Environmental > Terrestrial > Soil >... | reverse complement strand
CTTGCTCATAATCTCGTGAAAACGACCGGCAAAATCGTGGATCGCCTCATTCTTGTATTCAAAGTCCGGATCGAGGATGGCGCGCGACAAAAGGGCCAGACGCACACGGATGGTCGAAGCATCTGTGCCATCCAACTGGCTCTCGTCCGGTATCGGATGCAGGGCCATGAATATCCGCCTCAGACCGGGGTAACGCTGCATGGCAAGATAATCCACGCGGCAATCCTCGAAGGCCTCAACGCCCACACGCTGGATCGGGCTCCAGTTATCCACGACCATCTTGCTACTCCAGCGCCTGTGCGCCGCCATGTGTGCCAGTGCTGCGCGGTAGCGATCCATGCCCGAAATACCATTCAGATCATCATAAACATCAGGAAGGCGAATGCCCTGATCGTCGAAATAAGGCATCGGCTTGACCAGGTCGTCAAAAGCCAGGGAATACGGCACCAGATAATCGTGATCGCGCCACAGGCTGCGCATATACATATCCAGTTTGCGCTCATTATCGATAAACAGGGTGCCGTGACGCTCCCTCTGCAATACAGCCACCGAATCGGCTGATTCCATCGTGAAATAATCCACCTGACGGTCCGGGTGGTCATTGTAATAACGTATCCCGTATTCTATCCAGTTTTTCAGTCCCTCCAGCGGCACTATGGAGAGTATTCGCGGCGCCTGCTTGAGCAAGTCAGACAGGCCGGGACTCGGAAAGGTTGTGTGGTGGCCGTGCACGGAACCGGACGTCCTGTCCATCATATCGCGAACAATTTCAATATACTGCTTGAACAGTTTAAAACTTTGCAGGCTTCGGGAAACAGCTCCGCTGGTTTGCAGGAATGGAACCATGGACTTGAAGTTGGTATGAGTGGACATGTAGTGAGCAAACTCGCGCAAATCCACGAGAGCTTCTTCGCCCAGCACGCTGGCTACGCCAGGCGCCTCCTCCAGATAGACCAGCAAAGGCTCGGGGCCGCGCCCCATTTTGCCGATAAAGCGAGCATTCTCGATATAGGACATCAGCCCATCGGTACTCAGCAGCATCTTGGCCTCTTTCAGGCATTCGTCGAACACGGCATCGGCCTGGGCAAAATTACAGCCCAGCTTCTGCCAGTACATTTCGTACTCCATGTTACGTTCGGCAATATCAACCATCTACTTCACCGCCAGATTCTTCAGAGGCCTCTGAGAGCAGAATTTATTCATCAGATGCATTAGCCGAAAGCGGCATCAATGGCATGATCAAGCGTATCGCGGATATCCGGGTCATCGGTAATAGGACGCACCAACGCCATACGGCAGGCAGACTGCGCCGGTACACCGCCCTTGATCAGGGTCGCCGCGTAAACCAGCAGACGTGTGGAGATACCTTCATCCAGCCCATGGCCCTTCAATGCACGGGCAGCCTGACCAACTCGAACCAGTTTGCTGGCAAGTTCAACCTCAATACCGGTTTCCTTGGCCAGAATGGAAGATTCGGTGGCCTCTTCCGGATAATCGAATTCAAAACCGGTAAAGCGCTGCTTGGTGGATTGCTTCAAATCCTTCATCAGACTCTGGTAACCGGGGTTATATGAAATCACCAACTGGAAATCATTGTGGGCTTCAATCAGCTCGCCCTTCTTATCCAGAGGAAGCGTGCGGCGGTGATCGGTCAGCGGGTGAATCACAACAGTGGTGTCCTGACGGGCTTCCACCACCTCATCAAGATAGCAGATGGCACCAATGCGGGCCGCTGTGGTCAGCGGGCCATCAAGCCAGCGCGTACCGTTGGCATCAAGCAGGTAACGTCCGACCAAATCCGAAGCTGTCATGTCCTCGTTGCAAGCCACGGTGATCAGCGGCTTGCTGAGCTTCCAGGCCATGTATTCGACAAATCGAGATTTACCGCAGCCTGTCGGGCCCTTCACCATTACCGGCAGACGGGCGGCATAGGCTGCCTCATACAGTTCCACTTCATCACTCTGCGCCTGATAAAATGGTTCCTGCTTGATCTTGTACTGTTCCTTATCGGTCATCATCACCCTCCATTTCAATGGCTTCATTATACCCAGATTCAGCCCAAAGAAAAATTGATTATTCTTATATGGTTAATTATTTATCCTGATGCCGTCATTACTGTCTCGTTCATCACGCTGATCAGCATAACCGGACAAAAAAAGGCCCCCACTTGCGTGAGGGCCTTTGTTTGTCCCGGCTTTAAAACCGAACGTTCGTCTTACCTGTGAACGCCCAGCTTGTCGCGCCAATCCGGGAAGATCTTGTCCGCATCCTTCGGGAAGGACTCGAATGCGCGGGCGAATTCCTTGTGGGTCTTCGCATACTCGATCGGATCCGCACCGGACTTCCAGCAATCGTAAGCCTGATCCAGCGACTTGCCGCCGGCAGCAGGGCTATCAATATGACCGAAAGAACCGCCGCCGCAGGTATTGATCACGTTGGCATGACCGAGGTTCTCGAAGAAGCCCGGCAAACGCAGTGCATTCATACCGCCCGAGATGATCGGGGTGGTGGCCTTCATGCCGTACCACTTCTGGTAGAAGTAAGGGCCCTGGCACTCGTCGCGCTCCAGCATGTATGCCAGCACGGTCTCACCAGAGTGGCCTTCCATCTTGCCGTAGCCCATGGTGCCGGTGTGGATACCGGAAGCACCCATCAAACGGGACAGCTTCATGTAGCACAGCGGATCCATACCCATCGGGGACTTGTAGGAAGTCACGGCGCCATGACCGGCACGGTGGAAGTGCAGGAATGTATCCGGGAACGCACGACGGGCAGTGGTCACGCCGGCAGGACCGGTTACGAAGCCATCGATCAGGAAGGCAACATGCTTTTCATTACCATATTTGGCAAATTCACTCAGGATATACTCACCACGCGCAATGCACTCGGCATGGTAATCCGCTGTTGCATTGGCGGAGAAAATCTTCACTTCGCCGGTTTCCTGCTGGGCACGATCCATAGCTTCCGCAACCTTCGGAATCACTTCCTTCATCGGGCAGAACGGCTGGTTAGCCTGCGGCTCATCGTTCTTGATGAAGGTGCCGCCGAGCCAGAAATCATAGCAGGCCTTGGCAAACGGCTCAGGACGAAGACCCAGCTTCGGCTTGATGATGGTGCCGGCGATGTAGCCGCCGTCCACTTCCGGGCGTCCCATCAGCTTCCACATATCGGAGATGTTGGTGGACGGGCCGTCGAAGAGCTTAACCATGCATTCCGGAACCAGGAAGTCGAGCATACGCAGGCCTTCATGGTCGCCCATGCCCTGGTTGTTACCCAGAATCAGGGACCACAAATGGGAAATATTGAAATGGCCATCGGTCAGGTTCGGGTCGAACAGCTCAACCGGATAGGCAACTTTCATCAGGCCGCCGCCTTTGACGGGGTGATCGCCGAAGGCACTCTCATCGATGTCATAAACCAGCGCGTCAACACCACGGGTAAAGTCGTCGGTGGTGGATACTTCCACATTGGTGCCGGTAGAAGACTCGGCTGCGATATGCGCTGCCACTTCCAGAAAACCATAGCCCTTGGCCGGTATCAGTTTATATGCGACAAGAAAGTGCTTGCCGCCTGCAATCAGGTCCTCTTCTTTCAGACTGAGATTGGCGTATCGATTCGATTGATCCATTGATGAACCCTCCATTTATTTTGGGAGCAACTATTGCCACCCCTCTCTAGCGACCGAGGAGTTTAAACCTCTTTGGCCACGAGGGGAAGCCTCCCCCAACCCTTCCATCATGTAAAATCAAAGGTTATGATACTTCTTATAAGATTAACTTATGGATGGCTAACATGCGTATTACACTTAAACAATTGCAGATATTTGAAATGGTTGCCGAGCAGCAAAGCTACACGCTGGGAGCCAAACTGCTATATCTCAGTCAACCGGCCGTATCGATGCAGATCAAGCAACTGGAGGATGAAATAGGCATGCCGGTATTTGATCGCATCGGCAAGACAATCCAGCTGACCGATGCCGGCAGGGAACTTTTACTGCATGCCCGTGGCATCCAAATCCAGCTTGAAGAGGCACAGCAAAGCATGGAGGAATTGCGCGGCATCAAGCGCGGCCGCCTGCATCTGACCATGGCCTCAACCGCCAATTATTTCACACCAAAGCTGCTGGCCGGCTTCTGTCGTGAATACCCGGACATTCAGATCAGCCTCAGTGTGGCCAACCGTGCCGGCCTGCTTACTGCACTGGAGAACAACACAACCGACATGGTCATTATGGGGCAGCCCCCGGGCAATATGCCGCTGGCAGCCGAAACCTTTATGGAAAACCCGCTCGTTGTCGTAGCTCCCCCGAAGCACAGGCTGGTCGGCAAAAAAAATATATCGCTCTCGGAGATTGCGCAGGAAAGTTTTATCGTTCGCGAAATCGGTTCAGGCACACGCGCAGCTGTTGAGAGGTTCCTTGCCACCCACGATCTGGAGCGTCCCAGAGGCCTGGAAATGAATTCTTCCGAGGCAATCAAGCAGGCAGTACAGGCCGGGCTCGGGCTCGGAGTGGTTTCCATGCACACGCTGGAAATGGAACTGGCTCTCAATCGTCTGGTCGTTCTCGATGCCCAGGATTTCCCCATCATGCGCCACTGGCTGCTTGTATACCGGAAAGATCGGCACTTTTCCCCGGTCAGTAAGGCCTTTCACGACTACGTACTGGAAAATGCAGAAACTCTGCTTAGCACTGAAAAACCCTGAATCGGTTGCCGGGGCTTGCAGATAACGCAGGCTAACGCACTTCAGCCAGCAATTGCCCGATCATGCTCTCAGCCTGATGCAGATAACCGCCCCCGAACAGATTGGCGTGATTAAGAACATGATAAAGATTGTACAACGTTTTGCGTACGGCATAGCCCTGATCCAGCGGCCATGCACCCCGATAGGCCGCATAAAACTTCGCCCCGAATCCGCCGAAGAGTTCTGTCATCGCCAGATCCGCTTCGCGATCCCCGTAATAGACCGCCGGATCAAAGATAACCGGAGCCCCCTCCTGATCAAAGGCACAGTTGCCGCCCCACAGGTCGCCATGCAGCAATGATGGAGCCGGTGTATAGCCGGAAAAGAACCCGGGAATCGTTATAAGCAGCTCTTCGGCATCTGCCTGCAGTGAAGGCCCCATCTGCCCGCCCGCCAGCTTCATCTGAAATTGCAGGCGTTGATCCCTGAAAAATGAAATCCAGTCCGCTGTCTGCGAATTGTCCTGAAATGTCGAGCCGATGGTGTTATGTCGGGGCCAGCCGTATTGTGCTGCCGTATGGTGGTGCAAGGCGGCTAATTGCTCGCCAAATAGCTGCTCGGAATGCCCCTGTCGCCCACCGAAAGGAATGAACTCACACACCAGCCATGAGCCGGAAGCATCAGCGCCACAGGCAATCGGCCTGGGAACCCTGATGGCCGATGCGCCGGCAAGCTCTGTCAGGCCTTCAGCCTCGGCTGCGAACATATCCAAACGTTCGGCGCTGTTCGTTTTCACGAAATAGCGAACCCCTCCACCCTCGAGCCGATAGGCCGAATTAATGCTCCCGCCGGCAACTGGTATTGCTTTCTCGAGCCTGAAAGAACTTTCCCCTGCCTTCGATATATCGGCAATGACAGGCGACCAGTCGCGTGATAAGCGCATCAGCCTTTCAATTCGGCACAGATAGTGATAACGAATCCGTTTAAGAAAAGCCGGGCAGATTAGCCTGGCAGGACGGTGTGCCTGCGCCGCCAGCGGCGCAGCACCATAAACCGCCACATGGCATGGGAAATGACATAACCGAGAATCGCACTCAGGATTCCGAGAACAAGGCATCCGAGAAGAAAAGGCTGCCACATATTCAACAGGCCCTGATGGATCCATTGCCATGAAATCTCGTTAAAGGTGAAATCGCCGGGTGTATGGCCCAGCATCCAGGCGCCAACCAGATAGGCCACATAAAAGATCGGCGGCATGGTCAGCGGATTGGTGAGCCAGACCAGCGCGACGGATATGGGCAGATTGCTGTTAAAGTAGATGGCGCCACCTGCGGCCAGCACCATCTGGAACGGCACCGGTACAAATGCAAAGAAGAGGCCGACGGCAAAGGCTTTGGCTACCGAATGGCGATTCATATGCCATAGGGCGGGCTTGTGCAGCAGGCAACCGAAACACCTCAGACTCTTGTGATTACGAATCTGTTCCTGATCGGGCATGAAGCGTTGAAAAGTTCGCCGTGGCATCCCGCCATATTGCAACGGAACAAAGAATTTTTCAATCAGATTGTGAGCCTGGTCACAACCACGGCTTCGCCTGCCGAGGTCAGTCCATGCGGGGAAATACCGGCGATGGTTTGCTGCACTGATGCCCAGCCTGCAAAAGTCCCCAACCGCCCATGTCACTCAACAATATCGCTTCACCAGCAAGGTCACGGTTATAAATCTGTTCGAGCATACGCTGCATCTTGACGGGCATAAACGGAACCAGTTGCACTGCAACCAGCCGCAAGGTTTCAACCAGATGATACAGAACCGTATCCAGTCGCTCATCATTCCCGGCCTTGGCCAGGGCCCAGGGGGCATTTTCCTCGACGTAACGATTGCCATGCCTGACGACATCGTTGATGCGCTCCAGTACCAGATGGAATGCCTGCACATTCATGGCTGCGTCAACATCGCGCTGCATCTCCTGCACATCGGCAATCAACTTGCGATCGATATCCTGTTCATCCGACACGCTGCCAAGCACCCCGTCACGGTACTTATTCAACATGGCCAGGGAGCGATTAAGGAGGTTTCCAACGTCATTGGCGAGTTCACTGTTATACCGCTGTTTCAGTGCATCCTGTGAGAAATCCCCGTCGTGCCCGAAAGGCACCTCGCGCAGCAGGAAGTAACGAATGATATCGGCGTCATATTGCTCTAGCAGGGCCGCGGGGCGCAAGGCATTGCCTTTCGATTTCGACATCTTTTCGCCTTCCACCGTCCACCAGCCATGCGCAAATATCCGCTTGGGCAACGGTAGCTCTGCAGCCATCAGCATGCAGGGCCAGAATACAGCATGAAAGCGCAGGATATCCTTGCCAATCAGATGCACATCAGCCGGCCAGTAAGCGGGCACTTCCGGCTCGGGAAAACCAAGTGCCGACAGATAATTGGTCAGGGCATCAATCCATACATAGACCACGTGCCCCTCATCATTGGGCACAGGTACACCCCATGAGAATGTCGTGCGCGAAACAGACAGGTCGTTCAGGCCACCTTCGACAAAGCTGAGCACTTCGTTTCGGCGCGAAGCCGGGGCAATAAAATCCGGGTGAGTCTTGATATGCTCAATCAGCCGGTCCTGATAAGCGCTCAGGCGAAGGAAATAGGATTCCTCCTGCACGCGTTCGACTGGACGCCCGCAATCAGGACAAAGTCTGTTTTCCCAGCACTCCGCATCCTTAAGCTGTGTTTCGGTCCAGTAGGTTTCGCAGGGAACACAGTACCAATCCTCATAAAACCCTTTGTAAATGGCCCCGGCATTCTCCAGCCGCCGCCACATGGCCTGCACACCCTTCTTATGTCGCTCAGAGCTTGTGCGGATAAAATCATCGTTGGTTATTTCCAACTCGGGCCACAGGCTCTCGTATCGCTCAACCACCTGATTTGCCAGCTCAATAGGCGCAATGCCACGTGCCTCGGCCGCCTGCTGCACCTTCTGCCCATGCTCATCAACACCAGTCAGAAAGAACACATCCTTGCCGCATAAACGCTGGTGCCTGGCCAGTACATCGGCAGCAATGGTGGTATAAATATGGCCAAGATGAGGCTCATCGTTGACATAGTATATGGGTGTGGTGACGTAATATTTTTGCATTGGATAAACCTGCATCTCCTCGACGGCCGGAACTTAGGCAACTATGGCCTGCACTCTAGCCGGGAATTCTTACACGGCCAGCCGGGATCGTTAATTCGCCTGTTATGCTTTCCGCATGGCTGTCCGCAATTGCAATACGCCGGAAAGCAGGGACGGGGCAGGACGCAATCCGTGCCGAATGACTTCCCCCGGCCACCGAACACAGCCAAGCAAGGCATGGTGCATCCCCTCTCTCACCTCAAAATCCGTTTCCGGTTCAGCATCCGTCAAACGGGGATAAACCTCCATGCACAGCAGGCGGACAATCAGGTCATGCGGCACACGGCTGACATGTTGCCGGATCCATGCTTCAAGCTCACCGATATCAGCCTGTGGAATATCCCTGATGAGCTGTTTCCATTGCTGCATAGCTGTGGCGATAGCATTCTCCTGCATGCACACAACCCTGCCCGGCGCACCCTCAGCCAGAGAAACAGCCAGCTCCATATGCTCACCATCGATATCCATCCCGGCCAGCACCTTCGCTACTGTCTCGTCAGATAAAGGCGAGCAGTCCTGCAGCAGGCAACGCGAACGAATGGTGGCCGGAAGGGCGGATGTATCCGCACAGACCATCATCAACAAGCTTCCCGCGCCGGGCTCTTCCAGCCCCTTGAGCAGGGCATTTGCAGCCTGCGTGTTCAATCTTTCCGCATCATCGAGGATAACAACCCGCCTCTCGCTTTCCGCACCACTCAGGGACAGAAAATCCAGCACACCGCGAACCTGTTCAATACTGATGTCGCGTTTGCCTTCCACTCGTTCGGCATAGTGCACGTCCGGGTGCGAACCGGCCGACAGCATCTGGCAGGCATGGCAGTTGCCACAGGCTGAAGTTGTTTCACACATCAGCAAGGCTGTCAGTCTGTCAGCCAGCATGCGCTTGCCAATACCCTTCACGCCATGCAACAACCAGGCATGGTGCAATCTCTTTTCAGCCATTGCCTCGGCAAAATGTTGCTCTATGCGGGCGTGTCCCAGCACCTCATTCATGCTTTGACCTCGGGCCATTGTTCGGTAATCAAGCGGCGGACTTCCATATGTATATCTTCCGGGATCGGGGATGCATCAATGCATCTGATCCGTTCCCGATCCGCCTCCCACTGCTGCCTGAATGCCTCGGCAACGTGCGCGTGAAAGCTTGTCGCCTCGTCATCCAGCCGTGTACTTTTCTCTCCGGCCTGAACGCGCTGCTGCATCCGGCGCATGGCCTGATCGACAGAAAGATCAAACCATAGCGTCATATCAGGCTGTACCCCACACTCGGCAAAGGTGAGTAATTCACGCAATGTCCCGGAAGCACCTGCAAGCCTGCGGGCTGCCAGCTGATATGCCATCGTTGAATCAGAAAAGCGATCGCACAATACCCACTCGCCTCGCTGGAGTGCCGGAGCAATCACCTCACGCACATGCTGGGCACGGTCAGCCAAAAACATCAACAGCTCACATTCGGCAGACGGCATGAATTTTCCATCCAGGAGCAGGCTGCGAATCTCGCCTCCAAGCGGCGTGTCTCCTGGTTCACGCGTGGACACCACCGGCATGCCGCACTTTTCGAGCCAGGCCTGTGCCAGCTTCAACTGGGTACTCTTGCCGCAGCCATCAACGCCCTCAAAAGTAATGAAACGGGTTCCACTCATACGCTTCCAACATCTCCCTGGCGCCACATCCGTTTGCCGAGCACTTCCAGCCCAATGGTCGGCGGCAAATCAGCCAGCCAGTACATCAGTTCGCCTTCCTGGGCAGCGCTCGTCCACAACTGTAGGCTGAGCTTGTCCGGATCAAAGCTACGCGCCACCGCCAGACCCTCCTCACCCTGCAACAGGCTCTGGAAAAAAACCACCTGCTGCGGTGGCATGGTCACCTCAACAATCAGTGTCTCATTTGCTTCGAAGTCGGCCGGATTCATCAATGGCTGTTCTGTTGCCGCTCGATGCGAACCCATGCCCGGACATTGGCCTGATGCTCTGCCAATGTGGATGCAAACACATGGCCTCCGCGTCCATTGGCTACAAAATACAGGTAATCCACATCGGCCGGGTGCGCGGCAGCGCGCAGCGCGGCAGCACCCGGATTACCAATCGGAGTTGGCGGCAGGCCACGCCGCGTGTATGTATTCCACGGGGTATCCTGCTTCAAGTCCTGTTTGTGAATATTTCCTGAAAAAGACTGCCGTGTTTTCCAGATGCCGTAAATGACAGTCGGATCCATCTGCAGGGGCATATGCTTTTGCAATCGATTTCGTATCACAGCGGCGACGATCGGCCGCTCATCAGCTAGCGATGTCTCCTTTTCGATGATGGAAGCCATAATGCGCAGCTTCTGCTGTTCATCAACCGTATCGGCAAGTTGGTTGAGCAATGCTGTCTGGGCCGCAAGCATGGAGCCCAATAGCAACTTCGCATCAAGCGGCTTGGTATACTGATAGGTTTCAGGAAGCAGCCGCCCTTCGGCATCATCAGGCAACAGCAAATGCAGGCTATCCTGCCAGACATTCAGTGGCAGGCCTGTTTTTTCGGAGAGCAGCAAAAGCACCTCATCAGTGCGCAGCCCCTCAGGGATCGTCACCTGAAATGGCATAACATCGCCTCGCACCAGTCGGTCAAGAACCTGTTGCATATCTGCTCTGTCTTCAAACCGGTAATAACCACTGCGTAATTGACCGGCCAGGCCACGTAAGCGGGCATAGAGGCGAAACACTCGGGGCGAGCTGATGATGTCATGCCCGGCCAGCAACTCGGAAATCCTGACCAGCGATGCACCCTTCGGGATGGATAGCTCAACTGCAGGGGCTGGCTTCATGCCCTCATGCACCTGAATATAAAATACGATAGATGCCGCAAGAGAAAGACATACAGCCAACAGCAGGCCTGCCAGCAAGACTCGTTTCTTCAGCGAATTCACAGGCCGGGCTCCGGCAGGCCTGGCAAACCCTGCAGTGAACCCATCAGATCAGAAATCGCCGCATGCCTGACATCATACATTCCTATCGACTGCCCGTCGGAAACCACGTCGCAAACCGGCTGCAGAAACGAGCCACAATTGCTCAGCATCACCGACTCGGCATCGTTCAACCAGGCCAGCGGACACGGGGCCGACTGCACAAGGCCCGAGTCCAGGAGGTGCCCGCGCAACACGCCGGGCAGCACGCCAGGCCCCTCCGGCGTCCACCACGTCCCCTGATAATACAACAATACATTAGCGGTGGCAGCGCCAAGCAGCATCCCCTTGCTGACGAACAGCACATCGGCATCCGGCATATCCCGTAAAGCCCGGAGTGTATCTCCATAATCGCCGACAAACTTCGCCGGCCTGCTTCTTACGGGAAACGGCCATGCCCGCAGGGACAGTGACTTGGGGCGATGGCCTGTTGATATAAATGGAACCGCCTGCATATAGAGGTTCATCTGCCCGGAGCGCCGCATCAGTCCCCATTCAGCCGAACCGCCACTGACTGTAATCCGCATCAGCACATCTGATCCCGCAGCGGCTGCTCTGGACAGGCATTGTTCCCGAATCTCATGCATTTGCCCGGCAGACATGGCGATGTCGAATTCGGCCAGACCTGTCGCCAGCCGGTGCATGTGTGCAGCCCAGGCAAATATCTGCCCGTTGATAACACGAAACGTTTCAAAGCAGGCCTCGGCATAGCCAAGCCCGCGGTCCATGCTCGGAGCATCAATAAATTTCACGCTCGACTCCATATCAGACTCGAAACATTTCCATCTTCATGGTAGAAGCCGCCCATGAGCGATTTATACCTTGCCGCAATCGAACAAGCACGTGTCTATGACGTTGCCATTGAATCCCCTCTGGAACTGGCCCCGAAACTTTCGGCCCGGCTGCATAACGAAATTTTGTTCAAACGCGAGGATTTGCAGCCGGTTTTTTCCTTTAAACTGCGTGGCGCCTACAACAAGATTTCCCAGTTGACCGAGGCAGAGCGCCATCACGGCGTGATTTGTGCGTCTGCAGGCAATCATGCCCAGGGCGTTGCGCTGGCCAGCCATCGGCTTGGCATCAAGGCAACCATCGTAATGCCGCGCACCACACCGGAGATCAAGGTCTCAGCTGTTGAACGCATGGGAGCCAGCGTTGTGCTGTTTGGCGACAGTTATTCTGATGCCAGCGAACATGCTACAGCCCTGTGCAAGGAAACCGGCATGACCTTTATCCACCCGTATGACGATCCGATGGTTATTGCCGGACAGGGAACCGTCGGCGAAGAGATTCTGCGACAGGCGCCAGCGGATCTGGATGCCGTATTTGTGCCGATTGGCGGCGGTGGTCTGATTGCGGGCATGGCCGTCTATTTGAAGCATTATTCGCCGGGCACCAAGATCATTGGGGTCGAACCTGTCGATTCGGCTGCCATGCACGATTCTATCCGCGCGGGCAAACGAATTACCCTTGAGCAGGTGGGTATCTTTGCTGACGGCGTTGCCGTAAAGAAGGTGGGCGAACACACCTTTGATCTAACAAGAAAATATGTTGACGACATTCTGCTAGTCGATACCGACGAAATTTGCGCCGCCATCAAGGATATTTACGATGATAACCGGACTATCGTTGAGCCTGCGGGCGCTCTCGCCGTGGCCGGCCTGAAGCGATATGTGCGCGAACACAAGGTTCGAGGCGAGGTGTTAGCGGCCATCAACAGTGGCGCCAACATGAACTTTGATCGCCTGCGGCATGTCGCCGAGCGTACGGAAATGGGTGAGGGCAAGGAGGCTCTGTTCGCCGTCACCATCCCCGAACGCCCGGGCGCGTTTCTGGAATTCTGTCGCGTGATCGGCGACCGCAACATCACTGAATTCAACTACAGGCTATCCAGTCGAGACGAGGCGCACGTTTTTGTCGGCATCAGCACACGCGATGAAGAGGAGGCCGGCAGGATCTGCAAGGGAATGGAGTCTTCCGGTCTGCCGGTGCTGAACCTGCAGGACAATGAACTGGCGAAACTCCATATCCGCCATATGGTCGGAGGCCATTCACCGCTGGTCGAAAATGAACTGCTGTATCGTTTTGAGTTTCCCGAAAGGCCGGGAGCGCTGCTGGAATTCCTCACACGTGCCGGCGGACGCTGGAACATCTCCCTGTTTCATTACCGCAATCATGGCGCCGCTTTTGGCCGCGTGCTTGCAGGCGTGGAAGTGCCGCCAAATGATCGGGATGATTTCGAGGCCTATCTGCGGGCTCTCGACTACCCGTTCGTGAATGAGTCGGACAACCCGGCTTACGTCAATTTCCTCAAGTAAGACGCCTTTACATGTTAAGGCAGGTGTCCCCTATCGGAAGCAGGTTGAGAAGCATGGTCTTTGAGCGTGCGAAGCCGCATCAGATTCTGTTCAGCCATGCGGAAGCCGGGCAATATCTTTAGTGCCCTTGCAAAGGCTCTGGCAGCATTATTTCTGTCCCCTATCATCAAATAGGCTGCACCCAGCATGTTCAAAGCAGGGGGGTTGTAGGGATAGATGGCTTCGAAGTCGAGCAGGTACATGACCGCCTGATCAAACTGCCCGGCCATATAGCTGGTTTGCGCCATGCCAAAAACCGCCCTGAAATTATAGGGGTCGAGCGCATACGCCTTTGCAAACTCAGCCCGCGCGACATCGATATCCCGGGCATGCGCCATGGCCTGTCCGACATGCCATTCGGAAACAACCCATCGGAGAGGCCAGATGGCCAGCACAACAGTCACCACTGCCAGGGTGATCGCCAACGGCCTCGTCGCTGAAAGCGAAAATTTGCATAGCGGTTTTGACAACCATCCTGCCGGTTGCAAGGAGCCCCACCATGCACCTGCGAACAAGGCAAACACAAACATGCTCGCCGGATTAACAAAGACATGATTGAACATGGCATCAAAAACGGCAGCAGTCACCGCAGTCAAGCCGGCTGCGTGCCAAGCATGCCATTCCCGCCAGACCGACATCAGCAGCCGCCACCACAACAGCAACAGCAGAAACATGAACACGGATGCTGCCACCAGGCCGTTCTGGCTGGCCAGTTGCAGGATAACATTATGAGGGTTCGTGGTGAAGGTGCGAGCGCCACTCAACGCATCCCGGAAATCCGGGAAACGGTTGCTCCAGGCAGGGTAAACAAATGGAAAATTCCCGGTCCCCTGCCCCAGCCAGGGTGCATCCATCGCCATCGCCGTTGTGGAAGCAAAAATCGGGGTACGGTCTGTCAGCACCGGATAGCTCGCAGCCCAGAAATCGGCAAACGGGGGCTGGGCAACATACGGGGTAAGATGTTTGACAGCATGCAAATCAACTGCCGCCTCAACTGTATCAGACAAGCGAACAAGTTCCCGATAGTGATATGGCAGATTCATGTCGACGATGACAGCCACCAGCAATGCGGACAGTGCCCACCACAATGCTCCTGTACTCCTTAACGACAGGTTTCCGCGCCACCCATGTCTGCCTGCTATCAAAGTAAGAAATATTATCCCGACAAGCAGGCCTCCCAGCGCCCCCCGGCTCGCCGCCACCAGTAGCAGCGTTGCACTGGTAAAAACGGAGAACCAGGTGATAAGTCGAAGCACAGGATTCATGCTGGCCGCCAACATCCAGATCATGGCAGGCAGCAGAATCACCAGAACATCGCCGGTAAAATTGACATGGCCAACAGGTGAGAACAAGACGCTGACATTGTAGCCAGGCGTACCGAAATCCAGCACATAACCGCGCCAGTAGCCGAGAGAGAAAACGAAGCCGGCAATGCCTGTCGCCCAGTTCAATCCTTCAAGCCAGCGCCGCTGCTTCCGGATGGCCCACGTTGCCAGAAGCAACACGGTCAGTGAAACGATCCAGAAAACATAACGAATCAGGCCCTCAATCGGATTGGGGCCCACAAACACCCCAAGCCCAAGCAGCATATAAAAAAGCAATATCAAAACACCGGTCGGGGTAATCTCCAAAGCGTGCTCTCTCTGCTGACGAGTCCACCAACTCCAGGCTGCGGCAAGTCCCATGGACAGGCCGCAGCACACGAAGATGCCCCATTTAGGCTCCTCATTCGGAGCCACAAAAGGGAAGACACGTGCGGTCAGCATGGGCAACAAGACAACAAGCGGAAGACCCATGAGAAGGTTCCCAGGCCGGAATCCCTTCAAGCAGGCTGAAAAAGGAGCCCTCCCGGACTGCCTCCGGTTGTCAGCAGTATTCTTCCCGGCGCGCACCTTTCTCATGCGGAAAGACTTGTACAACATCCCTGAACCGTCCGGGAAGATTCACTCGCGTTCACATCAGTCCAGTTCAAGATGCAACACTTGGACCCACTTGCCGCCATGCTTGACCTTCAACCGACGCCTGGCTGGCAGGCCCAGCGCAGTTTCGCAGGTTTTTTCCGGAACCATAACCGCCATGCGCCAACCCTTGGGCGAACCCTGCAAAAGAGAACCGAGATATTGATACAGCGATATGACATCCCCTTTTATACGTTCTCCATAGGGAGGATTGCACACGATAAGCCCCGTAGCATTGGGCGTCGCCAATTGTAAATCACGCACATTCTGTTGAGAAAAACGGATCGCGCCGCCGACCCCGGCAGCTTCGGCATTGCTGATTGCCTGCTGCAGGATGGCGGGATCGATATCCGCTGCCTCGATAACCAGAGGGAGGGATTTCTCCATTCCGGCAGCCTTTTCCATCAGTCGAAACCAGCGCCTGTTATTCAGCATTGGCCAGTGCAGGAACGCAAATTCATGTCTGAGATTTACTGCCCGGCCCTGCCCCATCAAAGCGGCCTCAATGGCGAAGGTGCCGGAGCCGCACATCGGCACCTGCAATGGTTCTACTGACTCCCAATGCATCCACTGCAAAATGGCTGCTGCAACCGTTTCCCGGATGGGTGCACGGCCGGAATGCAGGCGATAACCCCTGCGATCCAGGCGCTCACCGGAACTGTCTATACTGATGGTGCAGCGATCATGCTCGAGCCGGACTGTAATCTGTTGCACATCACCGGTCCCCGGCACTGCCGGGTTACCGGAGAGTGAAAGTCGCGCTGCTATGGCATCCTGGACAGCCTTTTCCACCCTTCCCGAATGAATGAGCCGGGAATGATGGCAGGCTGCTCTAACCTGCACCTCCACTCCCGCAGGGATATACCGCTCCCAAGCGATTTTGTGGCTTTTGTTATAGAGTTCAGGAAATGACAATGCCTTGAAGTCAGCCAGACGAACCAGCACTCGCGTGACAGAACGGGCCCGGAGATTGACCCTGCAAAGGGTATCCATACTGCCAGAAAAACTGACACCCGCCTCCGTGACCTGGACATCATGGGCAGATAGCGCATTCAGTTCAGCTTCAACAATCTTTTCGAGACCGGGGATTACAACGGCAAAGCAACTCAATTTTTCCATTGCACCAGTCTAGGGCGGTAATGCACTTAGGCAATTGATGCAGGACTCAGCCGCCTTTCTCCGCGCAAAGCGGAGGGCATCCCCAGCATGCCCTTTTGCTACCGACTGAAAGCTTTGCTAGCCTTGTCTTCAGGCAAAGGAAATCTATCTTCCACATGCCTCAGGTTTTACGTTAAAAAATATATCTTTTTCCCTAAATCGGCATAGGGAAATAAAGGACCCCATTCATGGCCTTCAAGCTTCCACCGCTAACGATTTCCGGCAAAGAGGTTCTACCGCTTATTGAAGGTGGCAAAGGTGTCGCCGTATCGACCGGAGCAAGTTCAGGCGCCTGGGCTGCCGCCGGTGGGGTCGGCACATTCTCAGCAGTGAACGCCGACAAGGTAGATGAAAACGGTAACCTTATCCGTACGGTTTACCATGGCCGCAACCGCAAGGAGCGCTTTGAGGAGCTTGTTGCGCAAGGCATTGCCGGCGGCATAAGTCAGGCTCAGATCGCACATGAAGTATCTGCGGGACAAGGCCGTCTGCATATGAATGTGCTATGGGAAATGGGTGGCGCTGAACGTGTGTTGCAAGGCGTCATGGAAGGTGCCAAAGGGCTGATTCATGGTATCACGTGCGGCGCAGGCATGCCCTTCAGGCTGGCCCCGCTGGCAGCGCAGTACCAGGTACATTATTATCCAATCATTTCATCGGCGCGCGCCTTCAGAGCACTTTGGCTGCGCTCCTATCGTAAGGTTCCGGAATGGCTTGGTGGCGTGGTCTATGAAGATCCATGGCTCGCAGGCGGGCACAACGGTCTGTCAAATTCCGAGGATCCGGAATCTCCCGAGGCTCCTTTCCCGCGCGTGGCAGCCCTTCGTAAAACCATGAACGAGTTTGGCCTGGACCATGTCCCTATCATCATGGCTGGCGGGGTCTGGTTCCTGCGTGAATGGAGCGACTGGATCGACAACCCCGAGATCGGGCCCATTGCCTTCCAGTTTGGCACCCGTCCGCTGCTCACCCAGGAAAGTCCGATTTCCGATGCGTGGAAGCAACGCCTCATGAAGCTCAAGAAAGGAGATGTCAGACTCAACCCCTTCTCTCCGACAGGTTTTTATTCTTCTGCAGTTTACAATTCATTCCTGCATGAGCTGTATGAACGCTCAGACCGGGAAGTGGCCTTTGCCGATCACCTGACGGGGGATCATAGCGAAAACTTCACCTTCGGAGTGCGCAACAAGGAAGTTTTTGTCACTCGCTTTGATCGCAAACGGATCGACGGCTACCTCGCTGACGGATTCACGAAAGCACTGCAAACACCCGATTCGAGTCTCGTATTTGTCACCCCCGAAAAAGCGGCATCCATTCGCCAGGCGCAGCTGGATTGCATGGGTTGCCTGTCGCAATGCAAATTCAGCAACTGGGCAGCAAATGAAATGGGCACAACAGGCCGCAAGGCAGACCCGCGCAGTTTCTGCATCCAGAAGACGTTACAGGAAATTGCCCATGGTGCTGATCCTGGCAAGCATCTGATGTTTGCCGGTCACGCCGCTTATCGCTTTGCCGAGGACCCTTTCTATGCTGACGGATTCATCCCGACCGTCCGGCAGCTTGTTGAACGCATCTGCACAGGAAACTAGGGCCTTTATTGACATTAATCTTATTTCCGTCTATTCATGCAATGTGAGATACATCACATTTCGCATGGCTAACGGAGGTTGTTGCCCGGGATGAGCAACAAGACAAGCAATGAAACTGCGAAGCAGCTGATTGAATCGGTATCATTCGAACTTGATGCTGATTTGCGGCTGCATCCTTCGCGTCTGGAGTTGGGCAAAGCCGAGCTGCTAACGGATGCGTTAACCCTTCCGTTCATGGATATTGAAAAGCGTCTGGCGCAATACATTGCCGGCGCTTCGCCCGCTGAGGCAGAGAGCCTGCGCAAGAACATGAAAAATTATCTTGCGCGACTGAATTCCAACCCGATGATTCCGCTGCACTTTCGCCTCAAGGTGCTGAACCGCTTTGAACGTGAATTGCAGCTTTTTGACGGTGAAATGACCGCAGCAGTCCTCAATGCCCATAAAATCGGGGTCGATCTCGTACAGAAGGCTGCCCGCTCCCAGCCAGCGTATTATCGGGTTCTGGTTGAAATGGTAACCAATGCCATTGATCTCGCCGTCAAAATACTGCGCATATGCATGGAGAATTATCAGGCCCCGGCCGTGATTGCCACCCGTCAGGTCATGGACCTGTCTCGCCTCGGACTCTCTGTCGCACCGATCCTTAAGGACGATGCTTCCTCAGAGCGGGATCGTTTTTTCAAGGCTGTAGCCAATTTCGAACTGCTTCGCACGCTGGATTTTTACGGTAAATCTCTTGCTGATCAAAAAATGGCATGGGAGGAACTGCAGAACCATACCGGCATCCTGAAGCCGCAATTCTGCCGCAAGGGTGACAAGCCTCCCATTGTTTTAGACACCAGCCTGCTCGTCACCAATATGTCCAGGCCCAACGATCCTGCCAAAGTGCTGGGAAAGCTCCCGAACCCGCTTGAGTATGACTGTATTGTCATTCCCATGGATGCATTTATCGATCGGCTGATCACCGCCATCAACCGCGTGGAAGGCATTCTCAACAGTCAGGAAATGCAGAGAAACGACCTGATCACCGAAGAGTCGCTTTACACCACGATTACAGGCGGCAATGCGATGCTTAATGCGCTTCGCATTCAGGATCGCAATACGACTCGTCAGGGCCACCAGGGCACACGGGTAATATTTGAGTGGGACCTGGCCAAGGCCTTTGTCGAAGCCCATAGCGCACTGGTTATGAGCGACTATGAATATGCCCCCAGCCAGGCTGCCAGCCAGGCGGCATGGACTGTGACGAATTTAAGTCAGTCCGGTACAGGACTGGAACGAATAAGTGATGCAAAATTCAAACTTGGTGTGGGTGCCATGGTAGGCATGAGCTGGATTCCGCATCGTGGGGAACCGATGCTCGGCTTTGTCCGCTGGATCAAGGAACCCAAACACGGTGAACAGAAAATGGGCGTTGAGTTTCTGCATGATCAATTCAAGCTGGTCAAGGGAGCACTGTTGGGTGGTGGCGGTGATGAATTGACTGAAAAACGTGCCTGGCCGATTCTAATAAAAACGGAAAAAAAGGCCAATGTTGCATTCTTCCCTGATGCACGTATTTTCAGAAACATGGCTTTTGCCATTTCTCATCAAGGGCAAAGCGTCCATCTGAAAATTGACAAGGTGATCAAATCCGGCCCCAATTTCACGATTTGTCATATCGTTAAGGCCAAGGAACTGGATACACCCGCTGCTGCATCCTCCGACCAATTGAATTTCAGCCCGAAAAATGGCCTTGAATAGAATCCATTTCAGCCTAACGGAATACACGGCGTAAAAGGTCGGTTGTTCGGGCCGCTGGGTCATGGCGTATTTTTTTCTCTTCCACGGCCAGAATGGTAAATATGCCGGAGAGTGCCATGCGGGTCGCGTAGGCATCGAGATCGTCATGCAGATAACCGCCTATAAACGGCAACCCGGCATACTGGCTGGCAAATTTTCTCCAGCTCCTGATCGCACCGGAACGTTGCAGCTCCTTATGCACGATGGGTAAGAAGGCATCACTTAACGGGGCTGTGGTCCTATTCTGAAAATACCGGGTTGCCGCATCATCAGGCCCCTTCCAGACGCCTTTCGCATCGCTGAAGCTCATCCGGCGAATAGCATCCAGAAAAACAGGTTTGGCAAGGGGCACGGCAGCTTCCGCAGCCCGGTTTATCCGCAATTGCAAGTCCTCTGCATAAGAGCCCATTCCGGCTTTTTTGAGCAACAGGGCCGGCCGCTGCAATTTTTCCGGCAGCGGAATCCGAATACTGCTGTTTTTCCAGAAGCCATCCAAATGCCCGACCTTGCGAACCGTTCTGGCAGTTCCGTGTTCAAGCGCCTGCTTCAGGCCAGCCATGATATCGGCCTGACTGAGACCGGCCGCACCGGTGTTGTTTCCCTGAATTACTTTGCCCGCGTCCTCAAGCCAGTTGTCGAAATACCCTCCTCCCCATGCATTTGCGGGCAGCATGATTACCATCATGCCCCACAGGCTTAACACATGACGGGCAGCCACGCCCCGGAAACCCTTGCTAGTAACTCTTGCTGAACTCCGTCGCATGACACTTTGGACATGGAGGAACCCGGCCCGTCTTTTTGAAGTGCATCTCATGACCGCAGGCAAGGCATGTCAACGTGCCGGCACTGGTAATCTCTCCGGAGCGGCAGCTGTTGGCCTGTTGCGCTTTCTTGGCAGCCGTCGAGAGGGCTGTTCCTGCCATGTTCAACAATGCCGTGAGGGATGCCAGCGCACCTGCTCCCACCCTGGACGGATTGAATCTTTCTCTGGCGCCATGGCTCATGGTTTCTGCAAGCACGGAAAAGTCACGCTCAAGAAATTTCTTCAGATTTTTGCCTTGCGCCTCGGAAAATGTTCCTGCTGCCGTCAACTGAATGCGCGCTTTTTCCATGGCCACCTGTGCCACCTCGGCACTTTTTTCCGCACCCGCTTCAAACAACTCCTTGAAACGTGCGGCCAGCTGATCATATTGGTCGGCAACAGGCTCACTGGTGTCCGCGCCCATGTGCTTGATCACTGCATCGCCAAACTCCGAGGTGGCCAGCTTGGTTGCTCCTTCCATTAAACGCTCGAAGTCGTAGGTCACGGTCTTGGCGCGGATCGCCCCGTTGGTGCCCTTCAGAATAAGATCAGCAGCTTCAGTCCAGCCCATGTAACGCAGCATCATTTCGCCTGACAGCACCACCGAGGATGGG
>Ga0209919_1000447_pt1 | contig 21078 bp, 17 predicted proteins | sample SalPon2A_C_D2_MG_FD_185721 | JGI IMG/M metagenome (GOLD analysis project Ga0209919, IMG submission 185721) | Soil microbial communities from South San Francisco under conditions of wetland restoration - Salt Pond MetaG R2A_C_D2_MG (SPAdes)... | ecosystem: Environmental > Terrestrial > Soil >... | reverse complement strand
CCCTCTCGCCCCGGCCAGTTCCGACAGGGCCGGTCGCCCGGTTCAGGCTTGACAGCCACGGCCATGCCTCTAAAATATGCATCAAGAAAGCGGGAATAGCTCAGTTGGTAGAGCACAACCTTGCCAAGGTTGGGGTCGCGAGTTCGAGTCTCGTTTCCCGCTCCAGATTTACAGCAACAGCCGAATTCATGAGAACAGTTCCCTGAAACCCCGGCCAACCGGGGTTTTTTGTGGCCGGGGTGACCTGTGGCGGCGTACCGGGGCAAGCTGTTATATTGCGCTGACGCAAAGGCCAGATGGCAGAGTGGTTATGCAGCGGCCTGCAAAGCCGTGTACGCCGGTTCGATTCCGACTCTGGCCTCCAATTTCCAGGCAATGGGCCGGGCCCGGGTGGCGAAATCGGTAGACGCAGCGGACTTAAAATCCGCAGGCCGCAAGGCCATGCCGGTTCGAGTCCGGCCCCGGGCACCAATAAAATCAATAACTTATAAGACCATCAGCGCCATAGGTATTTTAGAGCCTCTTTTATGTAAGCGCCATGTAAGCATCACGCGATCAAAAGGGTCGATTTCTCAAGCTTTCGTGCAAAGGGGACCCAGATCCGCAGGGGTGGCCACAAAAAACAGCCTGGATGTTCATTATTCAACTTTGTCCTCATTCTTTCTGGGGGCTCAGTTGTGGCATAAGAGACGTTCCTTGGCCATTTTCTCCGGGCACGGTTCCCAACAGTTAACAGTGTCAACTCGACAAAAGCCCAATACCTAGCGGTTTTGCGGCATTTTGGAGTTAACAGGGACAGGCTATATAGAGACCCGATAGCCCCCCTTTGGGATAACCAAGTAAGGGGCAAAAAATCACACTCGCGAGCCGTTAGTAGAGGTTCCTTTCCCTCGCACATGGGATACCCCGGCTTGCTAACCGATCTTTGAGAGATGCGGCCTGAGGCTTGTAGCTCCGTTACCATTTGGCAATGCCCAAAAGCCCAGAGTATCGGTGTATCCGGCGCAATTGGCGTTATCTAAAATGGGCCTTCATGGATAGACAGCTACACTTGCTCATGCAGGCGCCCCATACACCCTTTTTTCGTTGGCGAGCACGGAAACCAGTACCAGTACTTTTCCTTGGGACATACGGACGCGCGTGAAAAGGTAGCTGAATCTTCTCCCAATAGGGTGTATATTCGGGTTTCATGACCATTGTCAGGGGGGGCGATGTCATGTATCGACGTCTATTGGGTGCTGGACTGGCGGCTGCACTTGTTCTGAATGGGTGCGCAAGCAGCGGAGGAAGGTTCTCTGCAAATAGCCCTGAACCGCTTGAACCATTCGGAGTCAAGGCAGATTCACCCGCTGTGATTCAAATGGTTAACGCGCCAGGTAGTCCAGTCTCTAAGGGTGACACTGTCGTATCTCTAAATGGGTCCCCGGTGACTACGCTGACCTTCTTCACCCATTTCACCCCGACTGGTGAAATGCAAGTCCAGAATCCCCAAGGCAAAGTACGAACCGTGTCAGACAGTTCGCTGTTGTTGCCTAGCGGCAAGGGCTTAAAGGCCAGTCCAATTCCACTTGGCGGAACACTTCTATTCCCGAAAAAAGTTCCGGCTTATAACAGACAGCAGGAGAGCGCATTTGCTCTGTTAGGTTCAGAAAGCGCTCTGGTGACTGCGAGCCTCTGGCATACAAAGCCGAGAATCATAGAAATTTACGTTGAATTACGTGCTGGAAAAGACTGTAGTAAATGTAGTCTAAAAAACTTAGGCGTTTTAGATTGGAGCCATAAGGCGTGGCTATCGCCTGTATCGTATAGTCAGGTTGCGTGGGTTTTGTATCCAGCGGATGCACCTGCCGGCGCACTGATGAATGTGCCTCCACCAACCCCAATTGGTTCGACGAGCACCTCAACTATGACCGGTACCCTTAATGGAACATCTTATGGGAATAGCTATTACGGCAATTACTCCGGTTACCAAACTACGACGACCACCCCATACTATGACTACGCTGCAACCGATATGGCGCTTGCATACAATTTGGGAACGATTATTAGGCAGAATCGCATTGCGGAAGATAATAAGAATCGTCAGGCCTTCGTTGCGAATCGCATTAGCAACTTGAAAACTGGCTCTCTACTGCCCGGCGAAGTCATGTCTGGATATGTTGACGTAGTAGTGCCAAATGGATTCAATGGTCCTTACATAGTGGGAATAAAGGGAGACGGAACACTGGCGGCAGTTAGGTTCGATATTCCGGAAAACTAATTCCCTATGCCGGCTATTTGAATTCTCAGGCACAAGTCGATGGCCTCATGCGTGGACATACGCGCGCGTGAGGGGTTCGAAGTCACTTTCGATTTGAGATGAAGGCGTACAGAACCCAATGTCAGTAAATTTCCGGTCAAAATCGTGCAAATACTAGCGTTGGAAGGCATTTGGAATGAAATTTTTATTTGTTGTAGAGTCTAGCCATAGGCCGGGGTCTCGGGGCACCCGCGAGACGTGTATGGTTAGAAGGACCCATAAATTCCGATATTAGCGACGTTATGCGTGAAATCACCTATGAGCATGCCATAAATATATTCACAGATGGATCTTCAAAACAGAATCCACGACGTGGAGGAATGGGGGTTCGCTACGTAACGATAGACGAAGAGTCGGGGGAGGAAGTATGGGAGGATGAATGTCTAATGGGGTACAAAGGGGCTACTAATAATCAAATGGAATTGCTGGCTTGCACATTGGGATTGAAGGGGGTGAGCCCTAGATTTAATATGGCGGATTCAACTTTGAAGTGCAACGGGGATCTTGAAGAATACTTCATGGGGAGTTTTCACGTCCAGGGTTTTGCGGGGTCGGTGATTGAGCTTGTTCATCACGTGCTCTAGCTGCTGTTGGGTGATGGTGCTGAAGTCCATGCCCTTGGGGAAGTACTGGCGGATCAGCCCGTTGATGTTCTCGTTCTGTCCCCGCTCCCAGGAGGCGTAGGGATGGGCGAAGTAGAATTTAGCGCCCAGCTCGCGCGCGATGTGCCGATGGGCGGCGAATTCCTTGCCGTTATCGGAGGTGATGGTATGCACGCGGGGCTTGAACTGGGAGAGCAGGCGCACCACGGCCTGAGCGACCGCCTCGGCACTGCGCTCTTTCACGTGGGCGATGAGCGTGTACATGGAACGGCGTTCATTGAGCGTCACCAGCGCCTGGCGGTGTGCCTTGCCGATGAGCGTGTCCACCTCCCAGTCCCCGATGCGCGACTTGGCGGCGACGATCGCCGGGCGGGCCTCGATCGAGACCGTGTCGGTGAGCTGTCCGCGGCGTGAGGGGGCGCCGTAGCGCTTCTTGCGCTGGCGCTGGCAGCGCAGGTGGCGATACAGGGTGCCGCCCGTGGCCTTGTCCCGAAGGACATGGCGATAGATCCACTCGTGACTCAAGCGCACGCCCCGGCGGCGGCGCAGGAACAAACTGATCTGCTCCGGGCTCCACTCCTCGCGCAGCCACGCCTGCACCTCGGCCCACACGGCGGCGGGGATACGCGCCCGGTGACTGGCCTGGCGGCGCTTGCAGGCCATGCGCTGGGCCTGGCGGGGCCGATAGCCACGCCCGCCACGGTTGCGCCGCAGCTCGCGGCTGATCGTGGCCTTGTGCACGCCCACAACCGCCGCGGTCTCGCTTTGGTTATGACCGGCTTTCATAAGCGCATAAATCTGGTAACGTTGGTGCTCGGCGAGCTGCGTGTAGTGTCTCATCAGTGCCTCTCATTCTTGCCGGAACGAAAGGACTGAATGCTAACGCAGCTCGCCTCTCACTCCGATTCAATGAGTTGCACTTCCAAGTTGAATTCGCGAATATAGGATGTTTTTCGGCCGATGGGGTATCCGATACACCTGAATCTGTTGTTGCAGCCTCGCAACAACCGACCCGAACCATGTGCCACCCGGCTTCATGTAAGGTCTGGCCGGGAATTGCGACATACTTTCGTTATTCATTTTCGAACCTTTTGGCGTATAAATCGTGTATTCCCTTCCCGATCTAGGCCGTGATCGCATCCACCTCATTCCTCATGTTCCCATGAACGCGCAATCCGCACGCTGGCCCCGTCCCCGCCGCTTCGACCGCAACCTGGTGGTAATCGGCGCCGGCTCCGCCGGCCTCGTCAGTGCCTATATAGCGGCCGCGGTCCGCGCCCGTGTCACGCTGGTCGAGGCCGGAGAGATGGGCGGCGATTGCCTCAATACCGGCTGCGTGCCGTCCAAGACCCTGATCCATGCCGCCCGCCAGGTGGCACATGCCCGACGCGCCCGAGCGCTGGGCATCAACGCGGGCACGATCGTGATCGACTTCCCTGCGGTCATGAACAGCGTCCAACACGCCATACGGCAAGTCGCCCCGCATGACTCGGTCGAGCGATACCGGGCATTGGGGGTCGATGTACGCCGGGGGCAGGCCCGGATCGTTTCGCCGTGGCAGGTGGCCATCGACGGCGAGGTGCTGAGCACGCGGGCCATCGTCATCGCCGCCGGGGCGGAACCTTTCGTGCCACCCATCCCGGGACTGGCGGAGGCAGGGTATCTCACCTCCGATACCCTCTGGGGGCTGCGGGAAAAGCCACGCCGGATGCTGGTGCTCGGCGGCGGTCCGATCGGCTGCGAACTGGCGCAGGCCTTCGCCCGGCTGGACATCGACGTGGTGCAAGTGGAAATGGCCGGGCGCCTGCTGTTGCGCGAGGACGACGAGGTCAGCGCCTTCGTGGCGGCACGGTTGGCCGAGGACGGCGTCGAGGTGCGTACCGCTCACAAGGCCGTCGCCGTCGAGCAGGACGGCAACGGCAACAAGACGCTTGTCTGCGAACACGAGGGCCGACAGGCAAGACTCGATTTCGACGCCATGCTGGTCGCCGTCGGACGCAAGCCCCGTACCGAAGGCTACGGGTTGGAAGAACTGGGCATCCCGGCCCGACCCACCATCGATACCAACGCCTATCTGCAGACGCTCTACCCGAATATCTATGCCTGCGGCGACGTCGCCGGGCCTTACCAGTTCACTCACACCGCGGCCCACCAGGCATGGTACGCAGCTGTGAATGCGCTGTTCGGCCAGTTCCATCGCTTTCGCGTCGACAATTCGGTGATCCCCGCCGTCACCTTCGTCGATCCGGAAGTGGCCCGGGTCGGGCTCAACGAACGCGAAGCCCTGACACAAGGAATTGATTACGAGATCACCCGTTACGAACTGGACGAATTGGACCGCGCCATTACCGAAAGCGATACCCGGGGCTTCGTCAAGGTCCTGACCGTACCCGGCAAGGACCGCATCCTGGGCGCGACCATCGTCGGACAACACGCAGGTGAATTGCTGGCAGAGTTCACGCTCGCCATGCGCTACAAGCTGGGGCTGAACAAGCTGCTCGGCACCATCCACGCCTACCCCACCTGGTCCGAGGCCAACAAGTACGCGGCCGGGGCCTGGAAGCGCGCCCACGCGCCCGAGCGTCTGCTACGCTGGGTAGCGCGTTACCACCGATGGCGCAGGGGCGGGGGTCGTTCATCCGCGCAGACCGACCAACACGAGGAATCCGACATATGAGTCAAACCGCGCAAATGCTGCCGGGCATCGGATTGGCACCGTTCGTGCAAACGCTACGCGGGCACGGGCTGGCCCTGAAGCGCACCCCGCTGGAAATCCTGCAGGTGAACGTCGGCAAGCTGTGCGACCTGGCCTGCCGGCACTGCCACGTCGAGGCCGGCCCCAAACGCACCGAAATCATGGAATGGCCCGTGATCGAGCGGCTGCTGGAACTGCTCGCCGAAGCACCCGATGTGCACACGGTGGACATCACCGGCGGCGCCCCTGAGCTCAACCCGCACTTCCGCACGCTGGTCCGGGAAGCGCGTGGTCTGGGCAAGACCGTGATTGATCGCTGCAACCTCACCGTGCTGTTCCGTCCCGGTCAGGAAGATACCTCCGGGTTCCTCGCCGGGCAGGGCGTGAAGGTCATCGCCTCCCTGCCCTGCTACACCCAGGCCAACGTGGAGAAGCAGCGCGGCCTGCATGTGTTCGATCCGAGCATCCGCGGGCTGCAACGGCTCAACGCCCTGGGCTACGGACAACCCGGCTCCGGCCTCGAGCTGGATCTGGTCTACAACCCGCTCGGTGCGTCGCTGCCGCCGTCGCAGGCCGTCCTGGAAACCGATTACCGCCGGGAGCTGGCCGGTCATTTCGGCATCGTATTCAATCATATCTTCACGATCACCAACATGCCGATCAAGCGTTTCCTGCACCAGCTCGAACTCGAAGGACGCTACGAGCGCTACATGCAGACCCTGCTCGAAGCTTTCAATCCACAGGCTGCGGAGGGCGTGATGTGCCGCAACCTGCTCTCGGTGAGCTGGGACGGGCAATTGTACGACTGTGATTTCAACCAGGCGCTGGAACTGCCGCTGGGCAACCGCCGCCGCAACCTGTGGGACATCGAGTCGCTGGACGATATCAACCGTGAGCGCATCGCCTTCGGCGACCATTGCTACGGCTGCACGGCCGGAGCGGGCAGCTCCTGCGGCGGCGCCCTGACTTGAGCGCAGTCGCGAACGGGAGCGGCCGTGCCTGAGCCCGGCCCGACGGAAGACGTCCTGCTTTCAGTCATCGTGCCGCTGGCGCCGGACGAGACCGATGCCGAGGGCCTGCTTCAGCAACTGTTCGAGTTGCCCACCGGCAGCGAAGTCATCGTGGTCAAGCCGTCGGACTCGCCGGCAATGCGCCCCGCGGCCTGGCCGGACCGGCTGGCATTCCGCGAATATGCCAACGCCGGCGGCCGTGCCCGGCAGATGAACCTCGGTGCCCGCGTCGCCCGCGGCCGGTGGCTGTGGTTCCTGCATGCCGACTCGCGTCTGCTGCGAGCGACCCTGCCCGCCCTGCAGTGCTTCACCGAGCGACACGACGACGGCCTCGGCTGGTTCAACCTGCGCTTCCGCCGGGACGGTCCCCGGCTGACCGCGCTCAACGCGATCGGCGCCAATCTGCGGGCACGCTGGCTGGGCATGCCCTTCGGCGACCAGGGCCTGGTGGTGCCCCGGGTGCGTTTCGAATCACTCGGCGGATTCGACGAAAGCGTGGCCTGCGGCGAAGACCACCTGCTGGTATGGGCCGCCCGTCATGCCGGCCTGTCCCTGCACCCGCTGCATGCACCCCTGCAGACCAGCGCGCGGAAATACGCTCGCCACGGTTGGCTCGCCACCACGCTGAACCACTGGCGCCTGACCGTGACCCAGGCCTGGCCTCAATGGCGCCGCAAACACCGCACCCGCACATGAGCACGGCCATTGCCATCTTCGTCAAGACGCCAGGCCTGTCGCCGATCAAGACCCGCCTGGCCGCGGACATCGGCAGCACCGAAGCCATTCGTTTCCACCGGCTTGCCGCCGCCGCGACGGCGGAGGTCATCAGCGCCTGCGGACCGTTGCTCACGCCCTATTGGGCGGTCGCCGAAGAAGCCGCATTCGCCGATGAGACCTGGTTGGGCTTCCCCCGGATATGGCAGGGTCCGGGCTCGCTGGGCCAGCGCCTCCACCGCATCCATGCCCAATTGCTAAACCGTCACGACTCAGCGCTGTTGATCGGCGCGGACACGCCACAGCTCACTCCCGCGCTGCTGCAACGGTCCACCGCCATGCTCCGGGAGCCTGAAACATCCTATGTAATGGGGCCGGCCAACGACGGCGGTTTCTGGCTGTTCGGCAGCAAACGACCTGTCCCCGCGACAACCTGGCGTGCCGTCCCCTACTCCCGGCACGACACGGCCGATGTTTTGCGCCATGCGTTACGTGACACGGGCCGGTTGGAAACACTGCCCCTGCTCGCCGATGTCGACAATGCCCGCGATGTACCCGCCCTTTACGAGGCATTGTTGCACCTGAGCACGCCTACAACCACCCAGATCGAGCTTATCGATTGGGCTGGGAAAATTGATTCAGGTTCGGCCTGAAACGCCTTCCCGCAACGCCCTTCGTTTCTCTTCCGTTATTAGTTCTTGATCAACTTGATAAACGCGCTTTCCTCCAGGACCGCGACGCCCAGCTTCCCGGCCCGGGTCAGTTTCGAGCCCGGGTCGGCTCCGGCCACCACGTAATCGGTCTTGCCGGACACGCTGCCGGTCACCCGTCCGCCGAGTCGCTCGATGGCGTCCTTCGCCTCGTCGCGGGTCATCGAATCGAGTGCGCCGGTGAGCACGAAGGTCTTCCCCGTCAGCGGGCCTTCAGCCGCGGATTCGGCTTCGGGCCAGTGGATGCCGGCCTTGAGCAGGCGCTCGATCACCGCACGATTGCGGGGTTGAGCGAAGAAATGGGCGATGCAGGCCGCAACGCCTGCTCCCACGCCTTCCACGCGCAGCAGGGCAGACTCCTTGAGCCGGGCGCCATACAGATGCTCCGAAACACCCTGGCCGCGCAATTCATTACAGGCCTTTTCGTAATCCAGGGCCGCGGCACGGATGCCGTCCAGCGTACGCAGCGATCCGGCCACGGCCCTGGCCGTTACCTCTCCCACTTCGGGAATACCCAGCGCGTAGAGAAAACGCGGGAGCGTGGTGTCCTTGCTGCGCTCGATGGCCGCAAGCAGTTCGCTCACCGATTTCTCCCCGAACCCTTCGCGCTGCTGCAGCGCTTCACGGTGTCCGTGAAGGCCGTAGATATCCGAAACGTCTTCCAACAGTCCTTCATCCACGAATTCGGCTATGGTTTTCTCGCCCAGACCCTCGATGTCCATCGCCCGGCGTGAGGCGAAATGACGCAGTGACTCCTTGCGCTGCGCGGCACAGGACAGGCCGCCGCTGCAGTAGAGGGCGGCGGCTTCGCGTTCGTCACCACCCTTGCGCACAGGCCGCAGGTCGCGCCGCTCCACGTCCGATCCGCAAACCGGGCACTGCCTGGGCACTTGCACCGGTTTTGCATTCTTCGGCCGCATTTCCGGCACGATGCGAACGATTTCCGGAATCACGTCGCCCGCCCGGCGCACCACGACCGTATCACCGACACGCACGTCCTTGCGCGTGATTTCCTCCGGGTTGTGCAAGGTCGCGTTGGAGACGGTCACGCCGCCCACGAACACCGGCTCGAGCCGCGCCACCGGCGTGAGCGCGCCGGTGCGCCCGACCTGCCATTCCACGGCGCGTAATACGGTGGTGGACTCCTCGGCGGGAAACTTGTGCGCCAGCGCCCAGCGCGGCGCACGCGCCACGAAACCCGCCTCCTGCTGCCGGGCGTAACTGTCGAGTTTATAGACGACACCGTCGATCTGGAAGGTCAGCCCGGCCCGGGCTTCGCCCATGCGCCGGTAATACTCCAGGCACCCCGCCACGCCGCTGGCCCGTGCGCGGTCATGGGTTACCGGCAGGCCGAGTTCGGCCAGGCGCTCGAGCAGCGCGTACTGGGTCCCGGCCGCGAGCGCCTCATGGCCCTCGCCCACACCGTAGGCATAGAAGGACAGCGGGCGCCGCGCCGTCACGGAGGGATCCAGTTGACGCAAACTGCCGGCCGCGGCATTGCGTGGATTGACGAAGGTTTTCTCGCCCTTCTTCCCGGCTTCGCGGTTCATGCGCTCGAAGCCGGCTATCGGCATCAGCACCTCGCCGCGGACTTCCAGTACCTCCGGCGGCCGGGCATCATCGCGCAGACGCAGCGGGATCGATTTGACCGTACGTACGTTGGCGCTGACGTCCTCGCCGGTCACACCGTCGCCGCGCGTCGCGGCCTGCACCAGGCGGCCCCGTTCATAGCGCAAGGACACGGCCAGGCCGTCGAACTTGGGTTCGCACATGTAAGTCAGTTCGCCGGCCACGCCCAGGCGTTCGTGCAGCCGCCGGTCGAAGTCCTCGACCTCCTGCTCGCTGAACGCATTGGCGAGAGAGAGCATCGGTATCGCATGTACGACCTCGGAAAAGGCCGTGCCGGGCGTGGCACCCACGCGCTGGGTGGGGCTGTCCGGCGTGACGGCCGCCGGGTATTTCTGCTCGAGTCCCTCGAGGTCACGCAGCAGGGCGTCGTACTCGGCATCGGACACCGTGGGATCGTCGAGCACATAGTAACGATAGTTATGGTTACGGATCGAGGTGCGCAGGGCGTCTATGCGCTTTTGCGCATCGGGCGGTACGCCGGATGCCTCGGGAGCTTCTGGTCTATTCATGCGCGGTCGCACCGGCGGCCCGCAGCTTCAGGTCCAGTTCCCGGGCCGCGGTCAGCGGACGATGCTGGTCATCCTCGATGTGTCCGTTGAACGCCCGTGCGCATTCGTACGCCATGCCGAGCATGCGTTCGAAGCGGCTGCTGGTCGCCGCGGAAGGCACGGCCATGAAAAAGAAGTTCAGGCCCTGCACCAGACTGTCGGGCGGCAGTGGGTGCAGCGTCCCGGGCTCGAATAGATTGGCGACGCTGAACGCGACTGTACCGTCGGTCTCTATACGGTGATAGATGTGCTGGTCGTTGAGCACGAGCCCCAGCCGTTCCAGGTAATGCAGCAAGCGGGACACCTCGACACCTTCGCGCGACAGGCGCAGCGTCAGGGAAAAAATGACTTCGCGGGCGACCTCGTCACGATTCTCTCGCACCGGTCCCAGCCCGGCCTCTGTTTCAGCCTCCCGTTCAACCTCCGGCTCGATTGCCGGTTCCGGCACATGATCGGGAAAGGAAATCGACGGTTCTTCCCGCCGCGTCTCCTCCATCCGCGCCTCGTGCAGGCTGAAGGTGGGTTCGCTGCGCGTCGGCCGGACACCGTGACGGCGCGGGGGGTGGCGCCGGGTGTAGAAATACACGCCGGCGATAAACGCAACACCGAGCAGGATCAGGATCAGGCGCAGAATCCACATGCTAGAACCTATCTCGAATTACGCCGCGTGGCAGCCCTGGCACCGAGCCGTCGAGGCCCCAGGCTTGCAACGCCGGCGGCGAGTCGCTTGAACACAACCCGAAGGGACGGGACGGATTGCGTCCCCGGCTTTGTCGCTCGTCGCTTATTTGGAATAACCAAACCGCACTCCTCGCTTCGCTCCCGAGACGGAATCCGTTCCGTCGCGACCACGGGGTATTCAGAGACAGGTTCCAGTGACTCAGCCGACAACCAGACGTTCAGCCTCGTCGATATCGACACCGACCAGACGCGAAACCCCCGGCTCCTGCATGGTGACGCCGATCAGTTGCTTGCACACGCCCATGGTGCTGCGATTATGCGTGATCAAGACAAACTGGGTGCGCTTCGACATTTCCTTCACCAGTTGGGTGAAGCGCGCGATATTGGCGTCGTCCATGGGCGCATCCACTTCGTCAAGCAGGCAGAATGGAGCCGGGTTGAGCTCGAAAATGGCGAATACCAACGCCACGGCCACCAACGCCTTTTCGCCCCCGGAGAGAATCTGGATCGTCGCGTTTTTCTTGCCCGGCGGGCGCGCGGTGATTACCACGCCCGCATCCAGCAATTCCTCGCCCGTGAGCACCAGCTCGGCCTGGCCGCCGCCGAACAGGCGAGCAAACAGTTCCTTGAGGCGCGAATTGACGTGGTCGAATGTTTCCTTGAAGCGGGCCCGGGTTTCCCGGTCGATCTTGTGAATCGCGTTTTCCAGAGTTTGCAGCGCCTCGGTCAGGTCGGCATGCTGATGCTTGAGATACTCTTCGCGCTCGGACTCGGCCGCGCACTCGTCGATCGCCGCCAGGTTGATCGCCCCCAGACGCTGGATGCGCCCGGTGACCTCTTCCAGCCGCCGTTCCCAATCCGGAACATTGGCGCCCTCTTCGATCCCGGCCAGCACGGCCCCGGCATCGGCGTCGATCTCCGCCATCTGTTCGACCAGGCCTTCACGGCGCGTCTTCAATTCCTGGGCCGAGAGGCGCGCACTGGCCAGTTCCTCGCGTAATTCGGTCACGCGCTGGGCGACGGCCCGGCGTTGGTGCTCCAGTTCGCTGACGCGGCTCTCTATCCCGGCGGCACGATCCCGGGCCTGCGCCAGTTCCTCGTTGATTTTCCGATGGGCGTCCAGCCGGCTATCCAGTTCCTTCTGCAGATTCGAGGCCGGGTCTTCCGCCTCCTCGAGCTGGTGCTTGAGGCGTTCGCGTTCGGCGGCCAGATTTTCGCGCTCTTCACGCAGGCGTGACGTGGCCTGTTCACCTGCCGACAACTGCGCGCGCAGGGATTCGATCTTGAGCGCCAACGCTTCGCGCGCATCCGTTGCCGCCTCGACTTCGGTGTGCACCGCCTGCACCCTGACACGGACTGTCTCCAGGCGGGTTTCATGGTCACCACGTTCCAATTCGAACCGGTTGACCGTCTCTCGTGCACGCTCGAGATCCTCCGTCAGCCGTTCGCTTCTTGCGGACAACTCATGCAGGCTGTGCTCGATTTCCCCGGTTTCGTTGCCGATCGCCTCCAGGCGTTCCACCGCGCTGCGCTCGCGGCCTGCGGTTTCGGCCTCGGCCGCCAGCCCCGACGACAATGCTTCCTGTGCGCCGCGAGCGACGCCGCGCGCCTGCACGTAGGCCTGTTCGGCCGCGTACAGCGCCTGTTCGGCCGCATCCCGCTCGACTTCGGATTCGTTCACGCTGCGGGTGAGATCCTGCACCCGCTGCTGGAGATGCTCACGTTCGCGTTCACGGCTGATGAGCCCTTCCTGTTCGTCCACCGGCCGCGAGACGCGCAACCAGCCGCGTCCGATCCAGGTTCCGTCGGCACTGATGAGTGACTCGCCGGGACGCAATCGATCGCGCTGCGACCACGCGGCCTCCGGACTGTCGGTCGTGTGAATGCCGTTAAGGAGTTCGATCACCATGGCCGGCGCGCCCGCAGACAGCCGGGCCGCCAGCGTGCCCGGTTGCGCCGGCGTGTCCGCCGGCCCCATGTCCGCCAGCGTCAGACTGCCCGCGCCCAGTTGCCGCAAGGCGTCGAGGCGTCCGGCGTCGAGGTGCTCGACGCCCACCGCGGCGAGTTGGGAGCCAAGCACCACCTCGATCGCCCACTCCCATCCCTTTTCTATTTCCAGCACAGCCGCCAGACGGCGCGCCTCACTCAAGCCCTGTTCGCTCAGCCAGGCATCGGCGGCCTGGCCAATAGTCTCGGCCCGCATCAACGCATCGAGCGATTCGAGCCGGCCCGCGTCAGTGGCCAGTTCATTGCGTTTCTGTGCCAGCGCCTCGCCTACTTCGCGCTGCGCCTGGCGGCGTTCGCGTACGGCCGCTTCCGCCCGTTCCTGTTCGGCTTCGGCCCCGCGGGCCCGCTCGCGCAGGGACTCGACCTCGGCACGCGCCCTGGCACTGGCTCCGCCCAGCGCCTGCTCTTCCAGGCGCTCGCGTTCCGAGACCAGGCGTGCGATCCGGTCCTTCAGGCTGCGTTCATTCTGCGCGGAGGCCGTGGATTCGGTTTCCGCCACGGCCAAAGCCCGCCGCGCTTCGGCCAGCGACTCGCGGTGCTCGGCATCCGCCTGCCTGACATCGTTGGCTTCGGCTTCCACGCGTTTTTGCGCTTCCCGCGCTTCACGGCCCCGCGCCTCCGCCTGCTGCAGCAGGGGCAGCTGCCTTTCCAACTCGCCGCGCAGCTCGGCCGCGCGCTCGGCGTCTTCCTCCGCCCGGCGGGTGTTCTCGTCCAGCTGGTCGCCCAGCGTGACCACCCGCTCCTCGCTCAAAGCCCGCTCCCGGCGCGCCCCGGCGATGGCTTCTTCCAGCCGTGCGATCTCGGTCTGCAGTTCGAAGTAACGTTGCTGCACCCGGTTGGCCACGTCCACCGCTTCCTCGTGCTCGGTACGGGCGCCGGTCAACTCGCGTTCCACACTGCGCTCACGGGTCACTTCCGCTTCCACGGCGAGGCTCTGGCGGCGCGCCAGGCCTTCACGTCCCTCGAGCTCGGCGTCCAGCGCCTGCATCCGCAGCGACAGCAATTCGGCCCGCAGGCGGCGTTCCTCGGCCTTGTACTCCTTGTAGCGCTCGGCGGCGCGCGCCTGGCGGCGCAGGTGCGCGAGGCGCTTGCTGACCTCGTCCACCAGGTCGTCCACCCGCTCCAGGTTCTCGCGTGTATGGCGGATGCGGTTCTCGGTCTCGCGGCGGCGCTCCTTGTAGCGCGAAATGCCCGCGGCCTCTTCCAGGTAATCGCGCAGTTCCTCGGGCTTGGACTCCACCAGCCGGCTGATCGTGCCCTGCTCGATGATGGCGTAGCTGCGTGGCCCGAGGCCGGTGCCCAGGAATACGTCGGTAATATCCTTGCGCCGGCAGCGGGTCCCGTTCAGGAAGTAGCTGGACACCCCCTCGCGATCCAGGCTGCGGCGGATCGCGATCTCGTTCCACTGGGCGTATTCGCCCCCGAGGCGGCCCTCGCTGTTGTCGAACACCATCTCCACCATCGCCGTGCCGGCGGGCTGGCGGGAGGATGAACCGCTGAAGATAACGTCGGCAATCTGGCCCCCGCGCAGGTGCTTGGCCGAGCTTTCACCCATGACCCAGCGCACGGCGTCGATAACGTTGGATTTACCGGAGCCGTTCGGCCCGGCCACGCCCACCATGGCGCTCGGAAACTCGATCACGGTAGGATCGACGAAGGACTTGAAGCCGGCCAGCTTGATTCGTTTGAGGCGCATCCGGGCTGTGAGGTGATTTAAAGTGAGTAGTGTAAATTATCAGGACCCGGATAGGTTCCACCCATGACGACGACGCCCTCACGCAACCTGGAAACATTTACCAACCCGGAATCCGGGCGGGATTACACCATCCGCATGGATTTGCCGGAATTCACCTGCCTGTGCCCACTCACCGGGCAGCCCGATTTTGCGCGCCTCAAGCTGGAATACATCCCCGAGGCACTGTGCGTGGAGCTCAAGAGCCTGAAACTCTACCTGTGGTCGTTCCGCGACGAGGGCGCTTTCCACGAGGCGGTGACCAACCGCATCGCCTCCGACCTGGTTCAGGCCATCGCGCCGCGTTTCCTGCGCCTGCGCGCGATTTTCAACGTCCGCGGCGGGATTTACACCGAGGTGGTGGCCGAGCACCGCGCGGACGGTTGGGCCGCTCCACCTCCCGTCGCGTTGCCGTGAACGGCAGCGAAGGATTCCTGACCGGCCTCGCCGCGGGTTTTCGCACCCTCACCGAAGGCCTGGCCCTGATCACCGAGCCCGGCCTGCGCCGCCATGCCCTGCTCCCGCTGCTGCTCTCGGTGGTCGTGTTCGTGGTACTCCTGGTGGCCGCGATCTACTACTTCGGCGGCCTCGTGGGCTGGGTGGACGGCCACCTGCCGGGTTGGCTGGCCTGGGCGGCCTGGCTGCTCTGGATCGGGCTGGCCTTTGCCTACGCATTCGGTTTCTACTTCGGCTTCACCATTGTGGTCGGACTGATCGGCGTGCCCTTCTTCATGGCCCTCACCAATGCCGTCGAGCGGCGCATGACGGGCCGCCTGCCCGAGACCCACCGCGACATGCTGTATCTGACCTGGATCGGTTTCTGGCGCCAGTTCCCGCGCCTGGGCCATCTGCTGCTGTGGCTGCTGGCGGTATGCGTGCTCAGCGTGGCCCTGCTATTCATTCCGCTGGTTAACGTACTGATAGCGCCGCTATGGTTCCTGTTCGGCTCCTGGGCGTTTGCCGTGATGATGAGCGATTTCCCGCTCGGCGCGCGCGATTACCCGTGGCCGGCGCAGCATGACCTGATCCGCGCCCACCGCGGACGCATTTTCGGCTTCGGCATCGCCGCCTCCTGCATGGCGCTGATACCCGTCCTCAACCTCTTCCTGCTGCCGGCCACCACGGCCGGAATCACCGTATTATGGGTCGAGGTACTGGAGCCCGAAGCCCACGGCGCCAGCGCCCGCGTCCCGGAGGCGTAGACTGCCCTCCTTAAGCCGCTTCGCTCGGACTTGCAGTCAAGGCCCACTTCCGGTATAAATCACCGGTTTTCATTCATACCGCAGGAGCGCCACCCATGGCGGCAACTCGCGTCAAGACCTCAGGCAGAAAAAAGACGGCCGCCAAGGCCAAGGCCCGGAAAAAGACCTCGGGCAAGGCTGCCGCAGCCAAGAAGAAAACCGTGAGCCGCAAGAAAACCGCATCGAAAAAGACGGCGACACGCAAGCCCGTGGGCAAGAAGGCGGTCGCCAAGAAGGCAGCCGGCAGGAAAGCGGCGGCAAAAAAGAGCACCGCCCGAAAGAAAACGGCAGTACGCCGTAAGACAATCGCCAGGACAACGGCGGCCAGAAAGCCGACCGCCAAAAAGTCGACGATAGCGAGAGCGCCGGGACAGCAGCAGAGCCAGGTAGAACAGATCGCGCCCTACAAGGTCAAGCGCGGCGAAGCCTACATGAACGAGGACCAGCGCCGGCATTTCCACGACCTGCTCCTCGCCTGGAAGCGAGACCTGATGGAAGAGGCCGACCGCACCGTCCACCACATGCAGGACGAGGCCAGCAATTTCCCCGATCCCAACGACCGGGCAAGCCAGGAATCGGAGTTCAGCCTGGAACTGCGCACACGCGACCGTGAACGCAAGCTGCTGCGCAAGATCGACAAGACACTGAAACGCGTGGAAACCGACGATTACGGCTGGTGTGATGCCTGCGGGGCGGAGATCGGAGTCCGCCGCCTGGAGGCCCGGCCTACCGCGACCTTGTGCTTCGACTGCAAGACGCTCGACGAGATTCGCGAGCGCCAGAAAGGGATCTAGCCCCTGTCGACACGGTGATTTTCGCGTCTGCCTAAGTGTCCAGCACCTCCAGCGCCGCGTTCACCGCGGGACGCAGGTCTTCGATCGCGGTAGCCAGATTCTGCACGTCGTAGGCCTGGCCAAGGTATACGAACCACTTGTCGTTCGGATCGTACCAACACAGGATGTTCTTCTGATTGCCAGACCCGGATTCCAGGGGACCGATGCCCACCTCTTCCGAGCGTGTGGCCGGATCGTCCCCGATCCAGGCTGTCAGGCGCTGTGCAAAGCGTTCCGATTCCGCGTGGATCTGCGGCGTATTGAGCAGACTGTTCGGATCGATGTCCACCCGTGCGCACAGGTCGCTGCCACGGCTCGCTGGCGCATCCTCGCCCCGCGGCCAGAGCAGGCTGGCCACATTGCCGGTGTGGTGGACGAAACTGTGCAGCGCCCGGAAAATCTCGTGCTGCAGGAATCGCTGCTGCTCCTCCTCCGCCTGACCTTCCTGACTTTTCAGATAGGCCTCGAAGCCATAATTGAGCTGCAGTATGGCCCCCAGCGCATAGCGGCATTGGGCGTCGATTTCGCGCAGGTAGAACCCTGCCATTTGATCGTTCACTGACTCACTCCCGGAGTATGTGGGTGCCACGAACCCCACTACAGGTTCGCCGACGCTCCCGAGCTGTTGCACAAAGGGCCCGCTATGCGAGCCCCTGGATCATGACGTGCCCTCGATTCAGAGCCGCAGGAATCAGGCCGAAGCTGAATCCTCCTCGGCCGCAACCGCCTTCATGCTGAGGCGCACCCGCCCCTGCTTGTCGACCTCGAGCACTTTCACGCGCACCACGTCGCCTTCGTTCAGGCGGTCGCTGACGCGCTCGACGCGCTCCTCGGAAATCTGGGAAATGTGCACCAGGCCGTCACGCCCCGGAAGGATCGAAACAAAGGCGCCGAAGTCCATGAGCTTGACCACCTTGCCTTCGTAGATCCGTCCCACTTCGACGTCGGCCGTGATGTCCTCGATCCGCTTCTTCGCGGCCTCGCCGGCCGCCTTGTCCACGGAGGCAATCTTGATGGTGCCGTCGTCCTCGATATCGATGGTGGTGCCGGTCTCCTCGGTCAGGGCACGGATCACCGCACCGCCCTTGCCGATCACGTCGCGGATCTTTTCACGGTCGATCTTCATGGTCAGGATTCGCGGCGCCCACTCGGACAGTTCATTGCGCGGCTTGTCGATCACCTTGTTCATGATGCCCAGGATATGGAGGCGGCCTTCGCGCGCCTGTTCCACGGCCACTTCCATGATCTCGCGGGTGATGCCGTCGATCTTGATGTCCATCTGCAGGGCCGTGACGCCGTCTTCGGTGCCGGCCACCTTGAAGTCCATGTCGCCGAGGTGATCCTCGTCGCCGAGGATATCGGTCAGCACGGCGTAAGCATCGGGTTCCTTGATCAGGCCCATGGCGACGCCCGCCACCGGCGCCTTGATCGGCACCCCCGCATCCATCAGCGACAGGCTGGTACCGCAGGTCGTGGCCATCGAGCTGGAGCCGTTCGACTCGGTCACCTCGGACACCACGCGGATCACGTAGGGGTAGTTGTCCATGTCCGGCATGACCGCCTGGACACCGCGTTTGGCGAGCCGGCCATGGCCAATTTCACGCCGCTTCGGAGATCCCATAAATCCAGTTTCACCAACGGAGTACGGCGGAAAGTTATAGTGAAGCATGAATGTTTGCTTGGTCTCGCCCGCCAACGCGTCGATGCGCTGGGCGTCGCGTTCTGTCCCCAGCGTGGTAGCGACCAGCGCCTGGGTTTCGCCGCGCGTAAACAAGGCGGAACCATGGGTGCGCGGCAGTACGCCGACTTCCACGTCGATCGGGCGCACGTCCTTCATGCCCCGGCCGTCGATACGCTTCTCGCCCTTGATGATGCGGGAACGCACCAGGCGCTTTTCCAATGCCGCGAATTCGCCCAGCACTTCATCCGTGCCATAGGACGGGTCGCGATCCTCCGCGCAGAGTTCAGCTACCGCCTGGTCGCGCAACTCGCCGAGCGCCGCCACGCGATCACTCTTGGCAGTGATGAGGTAGGCATCGGCCACTTTCTGTTCGTAACCCGTATTCAGCGCCTCGGACAGGCCCTGCACTACCGGTGCGGATTCCCAGTCCCAGGCCGGCTTGCCGGCTTCGGCCACCAGCTCATCGATGACCTTGATCGCGGACTTGAAGGCTTCCTGGCCGAAAAACACGGCATCCAGCATGGTCTTTTCCGGCAGTCGATTGGCTTCCGATTCGACCATCAGGATGGCGTCCCTGGTACCCGCGACCACCAGGTCGAGCTCCGAGGTCTCGAGCTCTGTAAAAGTCGGGTTGAGCAGGAACTCGCCGTCGCGGTAACCCACGCGGCAGGCGCCGATCGGACCCTTCCAGGGCATCCCGGACAGTGCCAGCGAGGCAGAAGCGCCGATCAGGGCGGGGATATCGGGATCGATTTCCGGGTTCATCGACACCACGGTGGCGACGACCTGGACCTCGTTCTTGAAGCCCTTCGGGAACAGCGGGCGAATCGGGCGGTCGATCAGGCGCGAGGTCAGCGTTTCCTTTTCGCCCGGGCGTCCCTCACGACGAAAAAAGCCGCCTGGGATGCGCCCGGCGGCATAGGTTTTTTCCTGGTAATTGACCGTCAGCGGAAAGAAACTGCGGCCGGGATCCGCCTGGCGGCGGCCCACCGCGGTCACCAGGACCGCTGTCTCTTCCATGGTAACGAGCACGGCACCATCGGCCTGACGGGCAATGCGGCCCGTCTCGATCGTGACTTTCTTGCCCCCGAAATCGAAACTTTTCGTAATTGCAGACACTATAACTCCCGGAATGGTAAAGGGCGCGCCGCTCAGCGACGCAGGCCGAGGCGCGTGATCAGTTGCTGGTAGCGGCCGCGGTCGGACGCCTTGAGGTAGTCCAGCAGGCGTCGCCGCTGGCTGATCATCTTCAGCAGACCACGACGCGAATGGTGGTCTTTCTTGTGCGAGGAGAAATGCTCGCTCAGTCCGCTGATGCGGGCCGAGAGCAGAGCCACTTGCACTTCCGTGGAGCCGGTGTCAGCCTCGTTGGCACCATATTCACCAATGATCTGACGCTTGTTTTCCTGGTTCAATGACATTCAGCTAATCTCCGCTCAATTATGTCGTTCCAATGTTTCCTACAGGCTGCTGAAAAACGCAGCGAACACATCCCGGTGACCTGTTTGCGCCCGAGTGACCGATCACTGAAGGCTTTCAGCAGCCTGTTAACCCTATAATTTTACGATAGACAGGGCGTTTACTCAAGCCGTGGAAGCTCCGATCAAACGCCGCGGGGCGACTCTTCCGTCCTCCAGCACCTCCCCCACGCCGAGGAAGCCCTCCCCTTCGTCATACAGGCGCAGCCAACCCGTCACGGGGGCGCGCGGAATCAGTACCGGCTGGCCATGCCGGAAAAAGTGAGCCAGGTCGCGGTTCAGGGTCATGCCCGGCCACTGTCTGAGCGCCGTATCGGGGTCGAGCAGCCGGCGTTCGGGGTGCTCGTCGGCCTCCAGTGCCTCCAGGCTCACCCACGGGTCTTCGGTGCCGAAACCGGCCACGCCGGTGCGGCGCAGTGCGCTGACATGACCCACGGTTCCCAGCGCCCGGGCGATATCCTCGACCAGGGTGCGCACGTAGGTACCCTTGGAACAGTGGACGTCCAGGTTGAGGCGATTCTCGGCGAGTTCGCGCAAGACGAGCTTGTGGATCGTCACCGGCCGCGGTTCGCGCTCGACGGTGATGCCCTGCCGTGCCAGTGTATAGAGTCTTTCCCCCTGGTGCTTGAGCGCCGAATACATGGGCGGAACCTGTTCGATGTCGCCACGGAAATCCTCGAGCACGGCCTCCACCCGGACCGCATCCAGCGCCGGCACGGCGGCCGTTTCGATGACTTCGCCATCGGCATCGGCGGTATCGGTCGCCGTACCCAGCCGGGCTTCGACCTCGTAGCGTTTTTCGGCATCGAGCAGAAAGGCGGATACCTTGGTCGCCTCGCCGAAGCACAGCGGCAGCAGGCCGCTTGCCAGCGGATCGAGGCTCCCGGTGTGCCCGCCGCGGCGCGCATCGAACACATGCTTGGCACGGTTCAGGGCGTGGGTCGATGTGATGCCGGTCGGCTTGTCGAGCAGGAGGATGCCGTCGATCCGACGGCCGTGACGGCGTCTCACGCGCTTTCTCCGCTGTTCGGCAGGCCTCGCGCGATCAATGCATCAAGGTGCTGGGAGCGCTCGCCGCTGTCGTCCCAGTGGAAATCGAGGCGCGGCACGACGCGCAGACGCACTTCCCTAGCCAGGGACCGGCGCAGGCGCGCCCCGGCATGGACCAGCGCCGAAATCACGGCTTCCCCGTCGGCCGCCGGATCCACGCTGGATACG
>Ga0209919_1000444_pt1 | contig 21127 bp, 15 predicted proteins | sample SalPon2A_C_D2_MG_FD_185721 | JGI IMG/M metagenome (GOLD analysis project Ga0209919, IMG submission 185721) | Soil microbial communities from South San Francisco under conditions of wetland restoration - Salt Pond MetaG R2A_C_D2_MG (SPAdes)... | ecosystem: Environmental > Terrestrial > Soil >... | reverse complement strand
TCTCCGCTCGCCGTAGCTTCCCGATGATCTGCTCCGGTCTGTGCTTCGTTCCCTTCATTCGAGCCCTCCGACCTTCAGGTCTGTTGGACTCTCATTCTACCTGGTCCAGTTTTCGGGGGGCAGACCACCTCCGGAGTCCCTCGCAATGACCCGGGCATTTCGCTCTAACTGCACCATGTCCAGGTAGCCGAGGGGCTCTATGACCGTCAGCCCCATAGCCGACGGATCGAGCCCCGCCTGCTCGCAAGCGACGCGCGTCCTGGGATGAAGCGGCACGACGACCGACAGCGTGGCGGCGACCCGGCCGAGGTCTTCCATGATGGACACCAGCCGCTCGGTCCGGTCCGTGTTCTCCGCCCGGTGTACCGTGGCCAACATGTAACCCCCCGCTTCGAGATCCAGTCGCTCGAGCACACGGCTGCTGTCTCGCGCCTTGTCGGCGTAGAAGAGCGCCGCATCGTACATCACGTCTCCGACGCGGTGGACTACTCGATCCTTCAGGCCTTCCGCGCGAAGGTTCCTCACGGCTGTCTCGGTGGGAGCAAAGAGCACGTCAGACAGGTGATCCGTGACCACGCGATTGATCTCCTCCGGCATAGCGCGGTTGAACGAGCGAAGTCCACTCTCTACGTGCGCCACGGTCAGGTGCAGTTTGACCGCCGCCAGAGCTCCGGCCAGCGTCGAATTCGTGTCGCCGTACACGAGCACGAGTGCCGGATCCGCCTTCTCGAAGAACGCCTCGAGACGTTCGAGCATCGCCGCCGTCTGGGCACCGTGGCTCCCGGAGCCCACCTCGAGGTTCGCGTCGGGAGCCGAGATCTCGAGCTCCGTGAAGAACGTTCGAGACATGTTGTCGTCATAGTGCTGACCGGTATGCACGATGACGTGTTCGAGCGTCTGCTCCTGGGCAAGTGCACGATCGACGACGGCCATCTTAATGAACTGTGGGCGAGCGCCGACCACGCTCACCACCGACTTCCGAGACCCGTCGGAGCGCCTCATGATTGTGCCTCTCGAATCGGGCCTCCCGAAGGGGGGACCGATGCGCGCCACCAGTCCAGGCGCTGCTCGGCCACCCGGACGGCCGAAAGGCGCGCTTCCACCACCGTCCGGGCCCTGGCTCCCATGACGGCCCGTTCGTGCGCGCTTCGCGCCAGGAGACTCTGCAGCGCCCCGGTCAGCTCAGCTTCGTCCCGGAACGCCGCCACCTCGCCGACATCCTCCTCGAGCAGGAACTCGGTGTCCGAACAACGCCAGGCCACCACCGGCACCCCGCACGCCAGGCACTGCGGGATCTTCTGCGAGAACGAAGACAGGACGGTTCGGCCGCCGATCTGCATTTCCACACTCGTCAGGTCCACCGCGATGTGGAAGGCACGGACATACTCGGGGACCGTCGTGTAGGGCACGCTTCCCACGAACACGACGCGGTCGGCAACATCGAGATTCCGGGCCAGGCTCTCCAGAGGCCCGCGTTCCGGTCCGTCTCCGACCAGCACTAGAGCTGTCCTTCCCTCCCCCTGGAGACGATGGACACAGCGGATCAATAGATCCAGGTAGCGGATCGAGCTCAGGGTTCCCACGTAGCCCACGACACGATCGTAGCGGTCCAGTCCCAGAGCACGGCGACTTGTCGTCGCGTCGCCCGGCATGAACAGCTCCGTGTTGGCGCCGTTCGGAATCACCGCGATCCGCTCTCGGTCGATCTCGTAACGATCGCAGATCCAGTCCCGGTAGGCCGCGCTGACCGTGTCGGCCGCCAGAGCCGACCGGACCACGGTGCGATACGCGGGCTTGAGGAGTCCTCCCAGGAAGCCTCGGATGGGCCCCAGCTTCATGCGGGGTCCGAGCGCCGCATGCGGCGCGAAGGTCTTGAGCAGCACCCGTGGCCCACGCATGCGGCTGAACAGATAGGGCAGCACGGGCGTGGCCCCGAAGCGAAACGCGATCGCCGCTGTCCCATGCTCCCGTGCGATCCGGCGCACCGTCCGGACCGCGGAAACGAGGTACCGGGGATAGGCGGCCGCCTTCCGAGCGTGGCTCGCCACATAGTGAACCGCGGGATTCAGGTAATTCTCGGGATACAGCGGTGCCGGCGCCACGCAGGCGACCTCTTCCGGCCAGTTCCGGGTCACGACATCCACGAACTCCCGCTCGTTGATGCCAGGGCCGTTGTCGACGGACAAATCCGTCTCCGCCATGTAGATGAAGTGGGGCTTCCCGTGTCTGGCCTCCGAGCTCAGCATGGACGCCCCCCCATCCGGACCGCTGCCACTCACGACCGATCCTCGCGACGGGCCACCGCCTGCTCCTGCGCACGCGAACGGTGGTCCACCACCGTCTCCTGGTAGAGTTCGATGAGACTCTCCGCGCTTCCGCGCCACCCGAACGTCTCGACGGCCCGGGCTCGCGAAGCGGCACCCAGTCGCTCTCGAAGCGTACTATCCGCGACCACACGCTCCAGGGATCTCGTGAGCGGCTCCACTTCGGTGGCCGTTACCAGGAGTCCGGTCCGTCCGTCGATGACCGCCTCTCCCGTTCCCCCGACATCAGTCGCCACGACGGGCAGACCACACGCCATGGCCTCTAGTACGACGTTGGGCAGGCCCTCGTTGTGGCTCGCGAGGACGAATACGTCCGCCGCGTTCAGCCACCGGGGTATCTCACCGTGTGGGCACGCCCCCGGAAGGAAGACGCGCGAGGCCAGCCCCCGTGATTCCACCCATCTCTTGAATTCCGATCGATAGGAGCCGTCCCCCACGACGACCAGCCACGCCTCAGGATGAAATACCGACACTCGCTCGAAGGCATCGCCGAGCTCCCGAAGGCCCTTCTCTTTCTCCACCCTGCACACCGTGCAGATCCCAGGTCCTCGAGCGGGCAATCCGAGCTCGGCCCTCAGGGTGGACTTCGGCTCCACGGCGGGGGCGAACTCCTTCGTGTCCACGCCGTTGTAGATGGTCCGGATGGCCCGACGGGGCTCGCCCAGCTCGAGCATCTCCCTCGCCAACGCCCGGCTCACGGCCGCGACGCGGTCACTCCTCTCTATGGCACGTCGCGTCAGTCGACGTATGCCTCGACTCCGATACGGGTGGGTGTGCACGTCGGCTCCCATGGCCAGCCCAAGCAGGGGTCGGCCGACCTCCGCCGCGATCGGCAGCAGAGACGACACGATCGGAAACAGCCGAATGCCATGGAGAAGATCGAAGTCGAACCCCTGTCGGATGACCTCGATCTGTCGCCGTAGCGTGCGCTCCAACAGATACCCGCCCATGCGTGCGGCTGGACCGAACGGCAACGGCTTGGGAAAAGTGACCCGAGTAACGTCGATGCCATCAAGGTCGTAGCGTAGAGCGGCCGAAGGGCCGATGCGTCCGATCTCCGATGGCCTGGGGAAGGCAGGCAGGGGACAAAGGACGCGGACCTCGGCGCCCAGACGCGTCACCTCCAGCGCCTGCCTGTGGAAGAACGTCGCGGAGATCGCGCGGTCTGGCCGCGCATACATGTCCGATACCAGGAGAACCTTCATCCGCTCGAACGCGCCTCGTGCACCCCTGGCTCTGGCAGCGATTCGTAGCGCTGGCTCGTGCGCTCGACCGCCCAAGGAAACAGGTACTTGTACAGGAGCTCCCTCCCTCCCAGATACTCGAGCCTGCGCCGGACCAGGTAGCCACCCGCCCATGTCGGACGCGACCTGTGGAGCCAGTGCGCCGCGCTGGCCAGCAGCCGCTGAACTGGTCGAGCGAGTGCGCTCTTCCAGGCTGGAGGCAGATGGCCTCGACGTAACCAGAGTGCCCTCCTGGCTGCCAGCCAATCCAGGAACTCCCCCCTGAATCCGGCGGACCAGAAATTCTCCCGCAGACTGAACCGCACGCTGGCCGCCACCTTCGACCTGCCGAAGGACTCCCGTTCGATGCCCGCCTCCTCGACGACTCGCCGACAGATGGGGCGGTCGTATGACCCGCCGACGCTCCAGGCAGCGAGATCGGGTGAGTTGCTGAGCGCCCGGAGGTCGCTGGCCTGGTTCGCACCGATGAACGGCAGTGGGAGGTGAATGAATCCGGCGTGGAGCCGATACTCGGTCAAAGACAGCCCCGACTGATCGCCCCTCGCCAGCATGCCGTCCCCACCCTTGGCATGGCGGCCCCAGATGGTATCGCCAGACATGCCCGTCAGCAGTACCGTCCCCGCCAGATGACGCTCGGCGCCCTTGAACAGTACCTCCTGGCCGTTTCCATCCCCCGCCAGAAAGGGAATGGCAGCGTCGGCATCCTGCTGCCATGCATCGCGCGGAACGTCCAGTACGCGCACGCCCAGCCTGGCACCTATCCGGTCACCGCCTTCCGGCGGTGGCTCCGCGGATCCGAGCAGCGGCTTCCGTCCCTCCGGAAACGACAATGCGGTATCGAGCCCGTGCCGACGCGCCAGCACCGTCACCATGGGAGAGTCGTAGCCCGACGAGACCGTGCCCAGCATCCGGTACACATAGGAGCGATCGGCGGCCGATAGATTCTCGTCCAATCGACCCAGAGCCTCGTCGAGGAAGGCAATGTACGATGCGAAGGTCCGGAAGTCCCTGGACGCCCATGGCTTGGCCTCTGGCCAGAGGTCGTCGCCATCCCAGCGCAGGTTCTCGCAGTAGCTCAACTGCACGGGCCCGCGGTTGCTCGGCAGGATCCTCTCGTAGTGTTCGAGTCCCCTCACGACCGACCGAAGCGTCACCATGTAGTCGGGGTAGGTCGGATCCAGTCGTCCCCCCGCGGCCGCGAGCAGACAGGCGAGCGAGTTCGAGACCAGGATCGTACCATCCAGCTCCAGGTACTGCAGGCGATCCACCGTGGCGCAGGACGAAACGAACACCAGACTGCGACCACGACGCCGGGCCCCGGAGCCGAATACCACGTCCGTCCTGTCGAGATCGCCGGACGCGAACTCACCGTCCCAGACCGCCTCACAGAACCAATCCGAGCGAAGTTCGACACCGGAGCCGTGCAGAACCGAGATCCGTGGCCTGCCGGCCTGAAGACGCGCCAGCCACGACAGCGGCGGCCATGACTCTCTGAGCTCGTAACCCAGGGTCAGGGCTACCTCGTTGCCGTCATTGCGAGCCTCAGATGGCAGATGTGCCTCCCCGGTTCACGAGCCGGGTGCGATCCGGCGCATGGTCCTTCGCCACAGGCGACGGACGCCCTTGGAAGCCAGATAGATGGGCAGGCTCAGCGCAGGTCCGGGATCGTCAGGCGCCCAGACCGCATCGGCCCGGCACCCCCGCAAGGACGCGATCCACTCGGACCACCCGAGTCCGCCCCTGCGAGCATCGCGGACCGCGCTCGCCAGGTCCTTGGGCAGGAAGATCCACCGGACACCATCTACCTGATCCGTTGTTTGACAGCCCCTCCCCACGAGGTCCGAATAGCAGGCGTAGGCTACGTCGACGCCCGCGGCTTCGGCCAGGGACACCCACAGTGGCACCCGCGCGTTGACCTCGATCATCTTGAACCGACCGTCGCGGGGATCCCTCTTGAACTCCGTCGCACACAGGCCCCGGAAGCCCACCCGGGTCAGGAACCTGTCGCTGAGTTCCGCCACCTCCGAATTCCAGCGGCTCTCGGCCAGGGAAGCGCTTCCGAAACCCGGAGGGTACTGTCTCAGCTTCCGGGCCACGAAGACGCTCCGGGACCTACCGTCACGGCCAAAGTAACAGATAGCGCACCAGATCTGATCATCGGGTCCCGGTATGACCTCCTGGACGATGAGGTTGGGGTCCACCTGAGCCAGCTCGGAAAAAGCGACCTCCAGCTCGGCCGCGCTCGACACCCGTACGACCTTGCGAGACCCCAGAAGCGCTCGAAACCTGTGCACGAAGACCGGTTTCAGTATCGCCGGATAGCGGACCCCGGCCTGGGCCTCCGGAAGGTCGGTCTCACTGCTCAGGAAAAAGGTGAGCGGCAATTCCACATCGTGTCGTCGACACAAGTCGTAGAACTTTCTCTTGCTCAGGAAATCGAGGCCGAAGCGTCCGAGGTCCGTCGATAGCCGAAGGAAGGACTCGAGCTCGTCGGCCACCGCGGTGAGTGTCTCTATGAATGCGTCGGTCGTCGGAAACAAGACCGGCGGTTGTTCCGCGTCACGGGCCAGTTCGCGCAATCCTGTGACCAGTCCCCTTACATCGCCATTGGCCACGCACCGCGACAGACCCTCATGGTAATGGCAGTAGCGTGAGTGACGACCAACCGCTGATGGATTCGCGTCGACTCCATATACGGGGACCCCGCGGCGCCCGAGGCTCCGGGCCACTCCCAGACCCGTCGGCGAAAGACCCAGGACCACGGCCGGGGCCGAGGCAGCGCCGCGAGCATCGCTCATCGGCAGCACCTCATCATTGCTTCACGCAACCGAACCGACTCCTGCGTCCAACCTGTGAGCCAGCTCGCCCATGGTGGGATTATCGAGAATGCCGCGGTCTCGCTTCGACGCCACCATACGGAAGATTTTCTCCAATCCCTCGAGAAGAGGATCCGGGTCGGTCGCCAGATTGAAAGGATGGAGATACAGGTGGAAGAGATTCTGGTCGCGCGCCGCTTCGTGCAGGCCTCTGGCCGCCCGCAGTACTCGGCCTGCCACCGGCAGCAAGCCGGCACCGCCTTCCCTGTGTAGATAGAAGCTCGTGTCCGGCAGGCACCACAGGCCGTCACGGTACTCGGGCGATGCCGTCAAGGGAGGCTGCGGGACGACCCACTTGATTCCTCTCGCGACTCGACCCACGGGACCCGGCAACTTCGTCAACACTCCGTTATCCGAGCTGCCGCGAAATGCCCGGAACCCTTGTTCCCTAAGAACATCCAGGTGTGCCACACTGTTGCGCGGGAACACAAACGAAGTGAGCTTGAGTCCCCACCCCCGTGCGGCATCGACGCACGCGCGAACTTCCGACTCGAAGCACTGGCGGGAGCAACCCGGATGACCGGCGATGACGTGCGAGAACGTGTGACAGCCGATCTCCTGTTCGGCGGCACAGGACAGGATCGACTCGACCATGTCCGGAGCGTACCAAAGTGGGTCGGCGCCCTCCTCGGAGCAGGGAACTGGATCGAGCCAGTCACCGCGGAGCCACGGGTAGTCGGGCCGAACGAGCTCGGGGTGCTTGACCGCGCCCTGGCAGCATCCCCGCAGGAGCAGGTGACCGACGACCGCCCAGGTGGCGTGGATCTCGTATTCGCCGAGGAGGCTCAGGAGTCGCGCCACGGCGCTACGAGTGGCTTCGAAGAGATCGACCCGCTCGCGATACTTTCCGTTGTGGAGGCCTCCCCACGCGAGTTCTGTATCCAGGCTCAGGAGAAAGGCGCCCTTCGAAAGCTTCGGCTCCATTGCGTGCTCTTTCCTTCGCGGATGTACGCGCCAGGATGTGCAGCTTGAGCAGATCCGTACCGCGCATCGTGTTCGTGGTGACTCGAGCCGATGATCTGGGCGGCGCCCAGGTCCACGTTAGAGACCTGAGCGTCGCGCTCGCGGAGCGCGGCTGGACGGTAACCGTCTTGTCCGGCAGTCACGGCCCGCTCTCCGCCGCGGTGACCGAGCGGGGCGTACCGTTCAAGAGTCTACCGCACCTCGTGCGGCCGGTACGCCCCATCAAGGATGTTCGAGCGATCTACGAGATCCGAGGTGCGCTCGAGGAGCTTCGACCCGACCTCGTATCCCTGCACTCTTCCAAGGCGGGGATTCTGGGCCGACTGAGCGGTGTCGCCCTCGGCGTACCGATTCTGTTCACGGCACACGGCTGGGGGTTCTCCAGCGGCGGCAACCCCCTGGCTACCCGGGCGTTCCGCTTCATGGAACGAGCCGTGGCGCCTCTGGCGGACGCAATCATAGCCGTCTCAGAGGCCGATCGAGAACTGGCCCTCCAGCTCCACCTCGCGAAACCCGGCCAGATCGTCACAGTCCACAACGGCATGCTCGACATCGTCCCCGCCCTGCTCGCCCGGCCCGGCGCCCACGTACCTCACCTGGTCATGGTGGCGCGTTTCGCCCCTCCCAAGGACCACGACCTCCTCCTACGGGCGCTCGCCGACCTGCGTGAGCTCGACTGGCGTCTGTCCCTGATCGGGGATGGTCCGCTGGAGCCGGCAGCACGACACCTGGTGGACCGCTACGGCCTGCAGTCGCGCGTCTCGTTCCTGGGATTTCGAGAGGACGTCGCCAACATCCTGGCCACCGCACAGATCTTCGTGCTCGCGTCCAGGTCCGAGGCCTTCCCACGCAGCATCCTGGAAGCGGCCCGGGCCGGATTGCCCACCGTGGCGTCCGATGTCGGGGGCGTCCGCGAGTCCGTGTTGGACGGTCGGACCGGTTACGTGGTGCCACCCGGCGATCCGGACTCCCTGCGCGAGCGAATCCAGGTTCTCATAGGGGATGCCCCCCTCCGCGAATCCATGGGACGCGCGGCACGCGAGTTGTACGAGGAGAGCTTCACTTTCGAGCGGATGGTCTCCCGAACGATCGAAGTCTACGAGAGGCTCCTGGGCAGGGCGCTCTCCTAGCGGAGGAGCTTCCACCCCGGGTTCAGGGGCGAGGCCGAACCGGCCTCCGGTGGTCACGAGAAGACCACGTCGAAGTCTCGGGCCCACTCCAGCAGGTTGAGCCACCGCCATATGTGGCGACGGAAGCCGAGGCGCCCCTCGTGGACGGCCCGCCATTCCCGCTCGATGGACCCCACGTCCAGAGCGGGGACGGCACGTGCATGGTCCGACGTCAGCACGTCCTCCGCCCAGCCACCGACCTCTCGAATCCACTCCACCTCCGGCGTGGAAAACCCGATCTTGTCCCGCCGGTCCAGAATAGCATCGGGCACGAGTCCCCTCATGGCCTCGCGGAATACGGACTTGGTCACTCCATCGACGGAGACGAGGTAGTCGTCCGGCAAGGAAAAGAGGAATTCTGCCAGACCGGTGGTCAGGAAGGGCACACGGCTCTCGATCGAGTGCGCCATCGAGTTTCTGTCCTCGTATCGCAGGAGAGCTCCCAGGCCCGCCCCCGTAAGCTGTTCCGCCATCACGGACCGGAGCGACGGCCCGCCACGCGCTCGTCGACGCTCCTCCGGCCCCGCGCCCCGCCGCTCGAACCAATCCATGGCGAGCCACGCAGGCGTGCGCTCGGCGCGGGCCATGGAACGAAGCGGCGTTTCCAGCACGGCCGGGATGAGGAACTGGCCGGCCCTCGACGCCAGCCAAGCAGGACTCCGACCCACACCCCGGCTCGCCCCGCGGAAGAACCGGAAGGCGGCCGCTAGGCGCCACTGGCGGATCAAGGAGGCCAGCCGCACCGCCGCGAAAAAGGAGTAGCCGGCGAGCATCTCGTCGGCTCCCTGGCCGTCGAGCATCACCTTGATTCCGGCATCTCGCGCCAGCCGGAACACCCTGTACTGGACGTAAATGCTCATACTCCCGAACGGCAATTCCTGGATCCGCAACAGTTGCGGAAGGTCTTCCACGAGTTCTCCTGGTCGGGGCGACACCTTCCATGTGCAGGCCCGGGACGCATCTGTGACCACATCGACCCAGCGCTCCTCGCTCAGCGCTGAACCCTGGGCGACGTAGCTGAAGGTCCTCAGCTCCAGGTCGGCGCCAGCCACGTGCCTCATGCCGGCCACGATAGCGGATGAATCGATGCCGCCGGAGAGCGCGGCACCGACAGGCACATCGCTTCGCAGATGCAGTCGGAGGTTCTCCAGGAACAGGTCACGGAGCTCGGCGGCCGCCTCTCCGATGCTCGGCGGGCGACCCGTCGCCCGGCTCAGCTGCCAATACCTGGTCCTGGTGCAACTCCCCGGGCGGTCGATCGACACGCAAGCGTAGTGAGCCGCGGGGAGCTCCAGGACACTCTCGAACAGCGTGTGCTCTCCCGCGTCCGTGCGACCCTGTACTAGGTAGTCGTATAGGGGCTGCGGGGCCACGCGTCGGCCCACGCCGTCCAGCTCAAGCAGGGGCGCAATCTCCGAACAGAACGCGAATCCGCCCGCGGGATGAGCATAGTAGAGCGGCTTTATGCCGAAGGGATCCCTCGCGAGAAAGACCTCCCGATGCCTCACGTCGAGGACGGCGAATGCGAACATGCCCACGAGCCGTCCGAGACAATCCGCGCCCCAGCGCTCGTACGCAGCGAGGAGGACCTCCGTATCGGACCGAGAACGAAACGCCCGACCTAGCTGCTCCAGCTCCCGGCCCAGCTCGACGTAGTTATAGATCTCGCCGTTGAACACAATGTGATATCGGCCGTCATCCGTGCTCATGGGCTGCCAGCCCTGGGACGAGAGGTCGATGATGGAAAGTCGTCGATGGAGGAGCGCGACCTCCGCAGGCCGGATTCCGGGACCGGGTCGACGACCGGCGTCGATCCGATCACCCCCGAAGATAAGGTAGCCCTGGTCGTCGGGTCCGCGATGATGGAGACCTTCGAGAATCCCTTCCAGCCGGACACCCTCGAGCTCGCGTCGCCCGGGCGCCGGAACGACACCTGCTATGCCGCACATGATTCGGGCGTGCCGAGCCGGAGTTCCTAGGGTTGCTCCGAGGAGGCGTGCTTCCGCCGGATCAGCCGCCGCTCTTCCGAAGCCGAACGCTTTCGATCGGGTGAGTCCGTATAGTACTCGTGATAGTAATAGTATCCGTAATACCCGTCCGGACTCCCCACCTCGACACCGTTGAGGACAAGACCCAACAGGTTCGCCTCGACCCTTCGCAGCTGCTCCACGGCGTGGCTCAGCGCCTTGCGGTTCGTCTGCTCCGCGCGTGCCACGACCAGAGTTCCATCGGCCAGGGTCGCGATCATCACGGCGTCGGAGACAGCCAGCAGGGGCGGCGTGTCCAGGACCACGACGTCGAATCTCGAGCGCAGCTCCGCCAGCAGCTCCGTGAAGCGCTCGCTGCCCACGACCTCGGGCGGATCGTTGGGGATGTAGCCGCTGGTCACGGCCGAGAGCCGGGCGTGGATCGGCGTGGTCTTGATCACCTCGTCCGTGGCCGCTGATCCGTCCAGCAGCTCGACGAGCCCCGGACTCTGCGACACCTTGACGATCTTGTGCACCTGGGGCCGCCGGAGATCCGCGTCCACCAGGACCACCTTCTTGCCCTGCTCGGCGAGCGTGAGGGCCAGGTTGGAGGCCACCGTGCTCTTCCCCGCGCCCGGAGCGGCGCTCACCACGGCGACCACGCTTCGTTCGCCCGAGCGTGCGAACTGGAGGTTGGTTCGAAGACCGCGGAAGGCTTCCTTGCCGATCAAGTCGTCCCGGCTCTTCTGTCCGTTCTTCCCCCGCTTCAGCGTCGGCACCGTCCCCACCAGCTGCAATCCGGTCAGCGCTTCTGCGTCACGCGCATCATGGATATTCGGATCCAACTGGTCGACGGTCACCGCTCCCATGCCGCCCAGCACGAGACCGACCAGGGCCGCGATGATGAGGCTCAGTTTGAGATTGGATGGATCCGGGAACAGTGGCACCGGAGCCGGGTCGACGATATCCACGTCACCGGTCTCCACGCCCTCCTGGATCTGAGCCTCGTAGTACTTCTGGACCAGGTTGTCGAACACACCCTGTACGGCATCGGCCCGCTGGGTCAGCCGAGACAACTCGGCGCTCTTGGCCGGAAGGGCCGTCACCTGGCCCTGGAGGCTTCTCAGGTGTTGCTGGGTCGACTGGATCTGCGCCGCGACCTGATTCAGGGCCTGGTCGACCGCGCCGCGCATCTGTCTGCGCGTGCTCGCAATGAGCGAGTCGACCACCTGGACCTGGGGTTCGTTGGCCGTGTAGCCGAACCGTGAAGCCGTCAGCTGGCTCCGCTGCGTCAGCAGGTTCTGCAAGCGACTGTAGAGGTCGTTGGCGGCCGGAACCAGGTCTCCGCCCAACGCCATGAGTTGCTGGACGTCCGAGACATCGGTGCCCTGGCTGCCACTGAGTCCCGCCTCGAGCGCCTTGAGCCGGCTCTGCTGGAACTCGAGGCTCCGCAGATCGTCCTGCGTCTTGAGCACGGCACTCATGACCGCGCTGCCCTCCGCACCGGGGTCCAGCAACTGGCGGCTCTGCTGGTAGTCCTGGACGTGACCCTGCACCTGCCTGAGCGAGTCGGCCAGCTCCACGAGCTGCCCCTCGATCACCTGCCGTCGACGGCCCGCGACGTTACGAGCCAGGGTGGCGCGATAGTCCTGGTAGGAGGATGCCACCGTGTTGACGACATCGGCCGCCAGCTTCGGATCGGCATCGCGGTAGGAGATCGTGATGAGATCCGGCCCCTTGCCCTGCTCGATCTGCAGGCCCGATTGCAGAGAAGTCACCGCGGCCTGGCGATTCGCGATGGAGAACTCCACGGGCTCGGAGGCCGACGCCGAATCGGACACGACCACGTAGAAGTCCGGGCCTTTCAGCGTGTCGCCTCGATCCGCCGTGGCGATCACACGGCCGGACTTCGGGCGTTTCAGTACCCAGCCCGACGAGTTGTCCACGAGCGTGTACGAGCCGAAGGCGGCGGCGGGGTCCACTGCCACGGACGAGAAGATCCGGGTCCGCTCGTTCCGGTGGGTCTTCATCTTGAGCTGGAGGCCCAGCGAGTCGACGACGGGGGCCAGGATCGCCCGACTCCGAATGATCTCGACCTGGGAGCCGAACTCGTCCTGGGGTCCGTTCTGGAGCAGGGCCTGAGACACCACGGGGGTCTCCTGCCGCTGTTGCAGGAGCACCTCCGCGCTGTACTTGGGCACGGCGTCGTGCTGGCTCCACCATGCCAACCCCACGGCCACGACGACCGCGCCGGCCACCAGCCACCACCGCCGGCGGAGGATCTCCCAGTAGTGCCAGAGATCCGCGGCTAGCCCCTCGCCCCGGAGCGGCTCGGCGTTCCCCGGGTAGCTTCTGGCCTGTGAAGAATTGTCATTCATGGAACCACCTGCACTCCGCAAGGTCATGGGCGACCCGACGTTCGTCGTCGATTGGGGTGGGTCGCCCTCAAGCCGCTGTCGTCTCGTGGGGGGATCGACGGTCGATCGTCAATCCCACCATGCGGCGATCGATGGGTCGTGCTCCCTCCACCACGCGTACTCCGCGTCGAGCAGGGCTCGGCATCGGCTGCGCAGCTCTGGATCGAGCTGCGGTCTGCGAGTCTCGAGCACCTTCGTCCGCAGCACCTCGCCGATCCTCAACCCGTGGAACAGTCGTAAGGCTCCATCGACCAGGCCGCCCGGCGACCGCCGGACGGCATGACCGAGGATCCAGCGCGACACTCCGCCGCGGGCCACCCTCGTGGGGTTCTCCCGAGGCAGGTCGATCAGGGCCGGCACGGGATCGAGTCCGCAGAACTCCTGTATCTCCGGCAGAACCACGGACGGCTCGGCGATGAGTCTCTCGAAGGCAACCAGGTGGACCGACCCGGGTAGCGCCCTCTGCCATCGGATCACGTGCTCGGAGTACCGACTCTCGGCGAAATAGCGCAGGATGTTCAGCGGATCCTCGAGCCGTGTCTCGAACGGAGCGCCGTAGTGCTCCTCGTGAAACGACCCGGTGTAGTATCGCGCCGGCACTCGATGATCCCGCACCGCGATGGCGAGGGCTTCGTCCTCCGCTCGTGAGACGTCGATCGGACCGGCCTTCTCCAACGCCTGAACGATGTCCTCGAACGTACGCCCTTCCGGTGAAGGGAGTCGCTGTCGCAGGTATTCGTACCCGGCGTAGGCGCGTTCGGCCGGATCACGCAACACGATGACGACCCGGGGGTCCGCGACGTGGCGCCGGATGAGCGTCGGGGCCCGCTCGCTCATCAGATAGAACGTCGACGCGTCCACGATGGTCCGGGTATCGATCTCCCGCTGGTCCCCGAACAGCCCGAGATACCACTCGATGTTCGCCTCGACCGTGCCCTCGTCGAGCGCGAAGAACTGGGTCTCCTTGTAGCGTCCCGCCACGACCCCGGGGTGCGCTGCCAACGCCGCGTGGAGCGAAGAGGTGCCCGCCTTCCGGGCTCCGGGAATGATCACCGCGCGCCGCACCGCCGGGGAAGGACGCGACCCCGAGGATATGGCGGCCGCCCTGGAGACACCGCCCTCCATCAGGAAGACTCGACCGGCGAGGGAACCCGCACCGCCGCTCGCCCTGCCGACGAGCGGCCGGTCGCCGCGCCGGCGCCGATCGTCCGAGCACCTGGCTCTTCGACAGTCTCCGACGCGGACTCGGCGACGGCGCGCAGGGCCACGGCCAGTCCGAGCGTGATCCAGAAGATCTTCTCGACCTGCATCTCGGCGTAGAAGCCGTACGCCTGCTCGAGCAGAAACGTGAAGGTCAAGGCCCGCACGAACATGTGCGCTCGACCGCCGGGATTCTCGGAGGTGACCCGCCAGGCACGCCACAGCTCCCTCGCCGTGGCCGCCAGCAGCGCCAGCCACAGGGCCATCCCCACCAGTCCCAGGTCGGCCAGTATCCGGAAGAAGCTGCTGTGGGTGCTCCTCGGGCTCATGAGGATATCCGAATATCCGGGAACCGTGAACTGGTACTGGAGCGAATACTGCCCGAAGTTCCAGTATCCCCCTCCCAGAAAGGGATGGTCCTTGAACACGGCGTATGCCATTTTCAGGTGAAAGCCACGGCCGCTGATCTGTGTCGTGGATCCGGCTCCCCCACCCTCGAACGTCGCCCGCACGTAGGGCACGATCGTCGCCGCACGCTCCTGGAGCTTCTCCGTCGGGACCACGCTGACGAAGACCGCCGCCGCCGCCGCCGTAAACGCCAGAAGCGGGATGCGTCCACGTCGGGATCGCAGCGTGATGATGTACTCCGCGACCAGCGCGAGCCCGCCCATGAGGAGGCTCATGCGAGAGAAGGTCTGGATGACCGCGAGCGCCGACATGGGAATGTAGGCCAACCCGACGAATCTCCACGCCAGAGTCTCGCTGGGTGACCTCACAAGAGCGAACGCGAACGGCAGGATGCACACCAGGAGGAGCGCGGTGGAGTTGATCCCACCCGCGATGTCTCCTCCGGCTCTCCGAACTCCGAGACCATAGGACTGCCACAGCGTGAGGGCGGCGGCGATGAACCCACCCAGAACCAGGAGCCTCACCAGCCAGGCGGCCTGATTCCAGGTTCGGACTAGATCCATGACCAGCAGGGTGAGCCCGAACATCAGGACCAGGCGAGCCACCTGCGCGTTGAACGCCACAGTGTACGTGGCCCAGAGTCTCGAGAGGAGGACGTAGCCCAGAAAGGCCGTCCCGGCGATGAATACAGGGGAGTGGAGCACATCCTGCCACGACTCCCTGCGCAGGAGCTTTCGGAACACCCACGCCACCACCACGAGGGCCGCGAGCGCCTTGGAGATCGTGGATCCACCGGGGATGAGGGCCACCGCCTCGAACGGAATCGTGAGCACCACGGCGTAGAGACCGACCGCCGGCCGGGAGAACACCAGCAAACCCATCAGCAACGCCGGCAGCCCCAGGGCCACCTTCAGTCCGCCGTAGCCGATGCCCAGGCCGAAGCCCGCCGCCACGAGCAGCAGGAGCACCGCCGTGACGATCAGCCGTCCCCGAGACCGGACGTCCAGCGAGTCCGGAGCCATGCTCACGCCCCGCTACCTCCCACGCCGGCGCTCTCCATACGGTCCGGATAGCGCTCGCGGAGCTCGCGACCCAGGGCGAGCCCCTTGTGCACGCACTTGTCCGAGTTGATGTACTCCCACTCCCCGAAGCGGCCCGCGGTGTACATGTCGCGCTCCGCCAGCCACGCCTTGATCTCCGCGACCTGGCCGGGGCGCTCGTGCGTGTACACCGGATAGGCGTACTTCGCGTCCACGTGCCCGGTCCAGATGATGTCGTCCGGCGACTCGAGGATCCCCAGGTCGCACAGCCACTCGATCGTCCGGGGCGCGATGGCGTCCACCTCCACGGGCTTCTGAGCCGAGTGGGACACCTCCGCCATGATGGCGTGCCGGGGCCTGTTCCGGAGCGACTCCGATGAATTGTGGTTCATCGCCGTCTTGTGCGGCGGAATGTCGGGATCGGCCGAGTAGATCCGCTGGATGGGCGTATCCAGCCGCCGCCCCGCCAGCAGGAGCTCGACGCGAAGGGACATGTACTCGAGCCCCTCCGCCAGCTCGACGATCCTGTCGGGCGTGCCCTCGATGACGCGGACCAGGACCGGCAGCGGCATCGTCGACACCAGGAACTCCCATCCGTACTCACGACCATCGCGGGTGACGGCCGTCCGGCTCACCGGATCGATCGCCGCCACCTCGGCTTCGAGCTCCACCGCCGGCAGGTGCCGGACGAAGGAGCGATAGATCTCCTCGTAGCCGCCTTCCCGCGGATACCCCACCATCGTGTCCGACTGCAAGGGCTTCCGCGTCCCTCCCTTCGTGTCGAACGCCTCCTTCTCCCCCTTGGGGCCGGCCACGCGTTCCGAGGTCCATTCGCACGAGATCTTCTTGATGTCGCGCGCCCAGAGCTTCCGGTTGTAGGGCAGCATGAAGTGCTCGGCGATTCCGCGACCGAACTTCTGGACGATGAACTCCTCGAAGTTCTCGGGCTCCCGCTCCGAGCCGCCGGCGACCTCGCGGAGCCCTTCCTGGCAGGCGCGCACGACGTCCGGGTCGGGCAGCCGGTCGAAGTTCTTCTGGAACGGATAGGGAATCAGCGTTTCGTGGGAGTAGACACGCGCGTCGCGCGTCTGCTCGTACAGGCCGCCTTCGAGCAGGTCCTCGACCAGCGCGTGCACCTCCGGGTGCGGCGTGTGGAAGGAGTGCCCTCCAATGTCGAACACGCCTCCGTCGTGCCGGATGGACCGGCACAGCCCGCCCACCGTGGCTTCCTTCTCGAGGAGGAGCGTGTCCCCCTGGAGAGCGTAGGCCACGGCCAGCCCCGAAGGGCCGCCTCCGACCACGACCCCCTGTGTGTCTCGAACGTGTCTCGTCATCGGCTCCTTGCCTGTGCGCGTTCGGTGAGCTCTCGGTAAAGATCGGCGTATCGGTCCAGGCTTCGGTCCACGCCCAGGTTCGCTTCCACCCAGGCCCGGGCGGAGGCGCCCAGCTCTCCGCGTCGCTCGGGCGACTCCAGGAGCGCCACCACGCTCCCCGACAGATCCTCGGGTGTTCTCGGGCTGAGCACGTACTCCCGGCCGGGGCGGCCGAACTCCTGCGGAAGCCCCTCGAACGGCGTCATCACGCTGGCCAACCCGCATCCGAACGCCTCCGGGACGGCGTTCGGCATCCCCTCCTTCCTGGACGGGAACACGAACACGTCGGCGGCGCGGAGATAGTCCTGCACGTTGTCGACCGGTCCCGTGAACACGACCCGCTCCAGCCCCCCCGGCGCGCTCGACAGGTCGCGGCGCACACGGTCCAGAAACGCGGCCTGTGGTCCGGCGGGCCGGAGCTCGTCCGCGTGTGGTCCCACGAGCACCAGCCGCGCAGCGGGCCGTGCCTCGGCGATCCGTCCCCACGCCTCGGCCAGCACGTCCACGCCCTTGCGATGGTTGAGTACGCCGCCCAGGAACAGGACCAGCTCGGCGGCCGGGTCGAGTCCGAGGCGCCGACGCTCCACCCGGCGCTCGTCGGCGGACTCCGGGGGGCGGAAGCGGTCCAGGTCGAGTCCGTTCGGAATCACCTCCACCCGCACCCGAGCTCCCGGTGTGCCGATGGCGTCCCTCATCACGCCGGTGCTGACCACCACGCAGTCCAGCCATCGGAGCGGGATGCGGTCGAAACGACGCTTGTACCAGGCCAGGCCGGGCGTCGGCATCATGGTGGACGTGTACACCAGCGGCAGGCCCATGCGCCGGATGTTCCGGTACCAGGGTGACGCCCACGGGGTCAGCGTGAGGAGCTGCACCACATCGGGGCGCGGCGCCGAAGCCTCCAGGTGCCGCGCCAGCGACCGGTAGTACCTGACCAACTGCCGCTTGGGCCCGGCGTCGGTGACGTGGACCCGCTGCACCGGGATCCCGTCCACGCTATCCACATCCAGAAGGTCGCCATCGCTCCACGATCCTGATCCGACCGTGTCATCGTCCTCGAGGTGAGCCGAGAACACGCCCAGGTCGATCCCGCGGTCGCGGAGGCCGGGCGCATAGCGCTTGAAGCGGATGGCCGGCCCGGCGTAGACCGGATGGAAACGGAAGGCGGCCAGGAGCACGTCCACACCGGAAAGGCGTTCCTCGCTCATGGGCGCGCGGCCTCGACCGGGTCGCCGCCACGACGGTCTCCGCGGCGACTCGCTCCAAGGCTCTCGAGGACCCGGCGCACGCCGTCCGCGGCAGCGGCCTCCGTGAACGTGGTCTCGACCCTCCGCCGTCCGGCCGCTCCCATGCGCTCGGCCCCTTCCGGCGCCTCCAGCAGACCACGGATCGCCTCGGCCAGCGCCTCGTCGTCTCCCGCGGGCACCAGCCGTCCGGTCTCGCCCTCCAGGACCGTCTCGGACACCCCATCCACGTCGAACGCCACGACCGGTCGGCCGGCCGCCATCGCCTCGACGACGGCGCGCGGGTGCGGGTCCGCCACGGCCGTGTGCAGGAAGATGTCCGAGCCCCGCAGCAGGGCGGGGGTGTCCGTGCAAAAGCCCGTGAGATGGACTCGCTCCTCGAGCCCGGCCTCCCGGATGCGGGCCCGCACCGCGGCCACGTAGCCCGGCTCCCGCTCCAGGCTCCCCACCAGGCAGAGGTGAGCGTCCGGCAGATCCGGCAGCACGCGCCGCATCGCCTCGACGGCGTGGAGCTGGCCCTTCCGTTCGCATACGTGGGCGACGCTGATCACGATCGTGGCTCCCTCCGGCAGGCCGAGCTCGCTTCGGGCCCGGTCGCGGTCCGCCCCGGTCGGGAGAGCCAGCTCCCCGGCGGGCACGCCGTTGTAGACCACGTGCAGGCGACCCGGTCGCACGAAGCGGCGCACGGACTCGGCGCACGCCCGCGACACGGCGACCACGGCGTCCGCCCCCCGCAGGTAACCCAGCTCCAGCCACGACCGGTCCCAGCCCATGCCACGCACGTGGCAGACGAACGCCGCGCCGCCCAGCCTGGCCGCGAAGAACCCGATGCGCGAGGTGCTGCTGGTGTTGTTGGCGTAGACCAGGTCGAAGCCCTCGCGGCGGACCAGGCGCGCCAGCTCCGGGAGCTGCCACTTGGTGATCGACGGGAAGGACACGTGCCGGATGCCCTCCCGCTCCAGGGCTTCGACGAGCGGTCCCGTGCCGGGCAGCGCCACCACCGGCTGGTGCTCGGGACGCAGGCTCCTGGCCAGCAGGAGCACGCTCTTCGAGGGTCCCGTCCAGTCGGCCGTGTACTGGACGAACAGGATCCGCACGTTCCCGTCAGGCCGGGCGGAGCGGCTTCCGCGCGCGGAACACCACCGCGGGCGCGAAGCGGAGCTTGTCGAAGGTTCGGAAACTGAGCGGAATCGTGGCGCCGAACCGGTCGCCGGGCTCGTCGGCGTCCAGGTGGCGGGTGGTCTCCCAGTACCTGGTCCTGAGCCAGGCCAGGAGCCGGTCGATCGCCGCGCCGGCCTTGCGTCGCCACTCGGCCTTTCCGAGGGGCAGCAGCCCGCCGTACAGCGAGTAGGTGAGGCTCTGGGCGCCGCGCAGCACGTCGACCTCCAGGCCCGCTTCCTCCAGAAGGTGGGTCACGCCCTCGTGCGTGATGTGGAAGTAGGAGCCGTGGTAGGGCTTGAGGAAGGCCACCGACCCGATGAGCCAGCCCCCGGGCCTCAGCACCCGCGCCATCTCTCCCACGGCGATCCACGGAGAGTGGAGATGCTCCAGCACCTGCATGGAGATGGCGATGTCGTAGCTCTCGTCCGCCACGGGAATCCGGTGGGCGTCCCCCAGGAAATCGGTGCCCGGGGACCAGTGGATGTCGAAGCCCTCCACCCGGAAGCCCATGCCCCTGAGCCGCGCCCGCTCGCCCGCGTCGCCGCAGCCGACCAGGAGGACCTCCCGATCGGCGCCGCTCGTCGGGAGGAGGCTCTCGATGCCATAGGCGTTCCAGTGGTACTCTCCGCCCGTCGCGTGCTCGGTGATGTCCTCGGGCGCCTCGACCTCACCACGCTCGGGGTCGACCCGAAGCATGGACTCGGGCAGCAGGCACGGCACGCCTCGAACGCGGGGGTACGCCCGACCGCAGCCCTCGCACTCCAGGGCCTCCCCGGCGGCGGGGACCACCCTCCCACCACACTCCGGGCACCGGAGCCTCGCCAGGAGGTCCCTCGCTCCGACCTGCCCGATCTCCGTGTCGACGTCACTCGCGCTCATGTCCTGTACCGCGCTCCGGTTACGGCCCGATGGTGGAAAGGAACAGATCTCGTGCGCCCCATGCCCAAACGTCATGAACCCACACCGGCGTCGGGAATGCCGGCCCGCTCCCGTTCCACGAACCAGGCCAGTGTGGACCGCATCCCCTCCTCGACTTCGTGCGTGTGACGATAGCCCAACTCCTTCTCGATTCTGGAGATGTCCGCCTGCGAGTGCATCACGTCACCGGGGCGGAAGTCGCGGTGCTCGGGCTCCGCGCTGGCCAATCTGGGCTCGTAGCGCGTCAATCCACCGCGGATCATGCCGAACAGCTCGTTCAGCGTGGTCCGGCGTCCACACGCCACGTTGTACACTCGGGCCTCGTCCGTCTCCGGGCCCGCCACCGCGGCGAGCAGATTGGCCTGGATGGCGTTGGCGACGTAGCAGAAATCGCGGCTGGTCTCGCCGTCCCCGTTGATATGGCAACTCGTCCCGGCCAGCAGGCTGCCGATCCACTTGGGAACCACGGCGGCATACGCGCCCTCCGGGTCCTGCCGGGGTCCGAACACGTTGAAGTAGCGGAGCCCGACGCAGCGAAGCCCGTACGCTCGCTGGAACACCTCCGCATAGAGCTCGTTCACGAGCTTCGTGACGGCATAGGGCGAGAGGGGGCGGCCGATCTCGCCCTCCACCTTGGGGAGTCCTTCGTGATCGCCGTAGGTCGCGCTGGAGGCCGCGTAGACAAACCGTTGGACTCCGGCATCGCGCGCGGCCACCAGCATGTTGAGGAATCCGTCCACGTTGGAGGTGTTCGTCTCGATCGGATCGTCCATCGAGCGCGGCACCGATCCGAGCGCGGCCTGGTGGAGCACGAAGTCCACGT
>Ga0209919_1000443_pt1 | contig 21128 bp, 22 predicted proteins | sample SalPon2A_C_D2_MG_FD_185721 | JGI IMG/M metagenome (GOLD analysis project Ga0209919, IMG submission 185721) | Soil microbial communities from South San Francisco under conditions of wetland restoration - Salt Pond MetaG R2A_C_D2_MG (SPAdes)... | ecosystem: Environmental > Terrestrial > Soil >... | reverse complement strand
ATGGCCCCAAGGCCTCACAATTCAGGTCACTATACTATTGAAGCTTGCATAACTTCACAGTTTGAAAATCATGTTCGTGCAGTATTAAATCTTCCGCTGGGGTCAACAGAAATGATTAAACCTTTTGCAGTAATGATAAATTTACTTGGTAAAAGAGAAGGCGAAGGTATTGTGGAAAATTATGATGAAGTTTTGGCAAATGATAATATTCATCTGCATATATATGGAAAAGAAAAATCACGAATTGGTAGAAAAATGGGACATATAACTGTACTGGGGGACAATTTAAAGAAGACATTAAACCTGGCAATAATTGCCGAAAAAATTACAAATATTTAAAGTTTATTGGAGTCTAAAATGGCCGTAAAACCTGTCGTTGGAGTAATAATGGGAAGCGATTCTGATCTTCCTGTAATGGATGAAGCAGTAAAAGTATTAAAAGAATTTAAAGTGCCGCACGAGGTTAAAATCGTTTCTGCTCACAGAACACCAATGCATATGGCTAAATACAGCAGCGAAGCACAGGAGAGAGGACTGAAACTTATTATTGCTGGTGCGGGCGGTGCGGCTCACCTGCCTGGAATGACGGCATCTCATACCCCTCTTCCTGTAATTGGAGTCCCTGTAAAATCAAAAGCTCTTAATGGACTGGATTCACTTCTGTCAATTGTACAAATGCCGGGAGGTGTACCGGTTGCAACAGTTGGAATTAATCAGGCAAAGAATGCTGGTTTGCTGGCAGTTGAGATTTTGGGTATAAGCGATTCGGCTCTACAGAAGAAACTAATTTCTTATAAGAAAAAAATGGAAAAAGAATCTTTGGGTAAGAATAAAAAAATTAAATGATCTCAGGAGATATGATGTCTGGGGGTTAGCGGCTCGCCGATTAGTTTATTAGTCTCCCAGATATTTTTTTCTGTTTTATCTTCTTTTCTAACTTCACATTCTAAGTAATTACAATATTTACATAAATGCTCGGTGCAATAATCCAGATGAATTCTTATCTGTGTATTTTGTATATCGTTCTCAAGCTTTTCCTGTATAAACTCCTCTTCCAGGTGCGATTCTTTAATTGTAAAGTAGTGTGGTAATGTAAGATGAAAATCCACGAAGACTCTATCACCTGATTTCCAGAATCTCAGCCAGTGAATATCTATCCAATAATCTTTTCTTATCAAATTTAATCTCTGCACTATTTTTTCTAGAAGAAGTTTATCTGTTTCATTCATTAAACCACCGATTGACTCGCGAATAAGTTTGTAACCGGTAAACAAAATATTTAAAGCAACTGCTATAGCAAAAATTGGATCTATAATCTGTATCCCTGTAAACATTACTATCACTATCCCAACAATTACACCAATACTTGTATATGAATCCGTTAGTACGTGCTTGCCGTCTGCTATAAGCGTAATTGAATTTGTCTTTTTACCCATTTTAATCAGGTAAAAACCGAGGAAAAAATTTATTACTCCTGCACCCGATATTATGAAGACACCAATATCAAGTGATCTTAAATTTGATCCATTAATAATATCGATAGTTGAAGTGTAAATAATAAAAACAGCGGCAATAATAATAAGCAGTCCTTCTACACCTGCGGAAAAGAATTCAATATTTCCATGTCCGTACAAATGAGAATCATCAGCCGGGCGGGAAGCCAGGATGATACTATAAAGCGCCATAGAAGTAGCCAAAACATGAACCACTGATTCGGCGGCATCGGAAAATATCGCAGCAGAACCGGTTATCAGGAAGGCGCCCATTTTTGAAACGAACATTCCTATGCCAATAAATAATGAAATATATGCTGCTTTTTTCTTTAGTGATAAATCGGTAGCCATTATTATCTTTTTATTTTTACGTACATACTAAAATAAATCGTTTTATGGGTAATTAAAATAATTTATAAAAATAAATTGGATATGTAATTGCTTTATTCATTGCTAGTTCACTGCTATTTCGATAAATTTAGGGATACTAAAATTCGGAGTAATACTAATAATGAAATCCATTCTTTTTTTGATTGTAATCGCATTTGTTTTTTCCGGCTGCAGTAAAAAAACTGATAAAGATTATATGGATGCTGCACAACAAGCTCTGGTAAACAAGAAAGTAGGGGAAGCGGTAAAATCTTATGATAAACTTATTACTGAGTATCCCGAAAGTAAGCTGGCACCGGAAGCAATGGTGAAGCTGGCTAATATGTATCAGAATATGATGGTTGACAGCCTTTCACGTATAGAATCCTATAAAAAAGCGGAAAATATTTTCAGGGACCTTTACGAAAAATATCCGGATAGCAAACAGGCACCAACCGCGTTATTTATGTCTGGTTTTATTGAAGCTAACAACCTGCATCAGTTCGATAAAGCAACTCAAACTTACCGCATATTTCTTGAAAAATATCCTGATCACGAATTAGCTGAATCTGCAAAACAGGAATTGAATACAATGGGGAAGGCTCCTGATGTAATTCTTAAACAAAAGAAAGCAAAGAAAATGTAATGGCAATTGATGCGCAGGATTATAAAAAATATTTAAATCCTTCCGTAATTTCCAAATTAAATTCACTTGAACTCAGAGCTCGCCTTGTAGTTGAAGGTTTTATGGTGGGGCTTCACAAAAGTCCCTACCATGGCTTTTCAGTTGAATTCAGCGAACATCGCCCTTATATGCCGGGTGACAGTATTAAAGATATCGACTGGAAAGTTTACGGCAAATCTGATAAATACTTCATAAAACAGTATGAAGAAGAAACCAATTTAAAAAGTTACATCTTGTTGGACACCAGCAAATCGATGGACTATGCTTCTGAAGGAAATGTGACAAAACTGGAATACGCTTCTACACTTGTAGCCGGTTTAAGTTATATGATGATTCACCAGCAGGATGCAGTTGGGCTTTCTCTTTATTCTGAAAAAATTGACAAATATTTACCTCCTAAAGCTTCAAAAGCTTATCTTCACGAATTATTAAGGAACATTTCTGAAGCTAAAGCATCAAACAAAACAAATACAGCTTCTTCGCTGCATTCAATTGCAGAAAAAATTAAAAGAAGGGGACTGGTTATAATTGTCTCCGATCTTTTTGATGATGTTGACTCAGTATTATCTGCATTAAAACATTTCAGGTATAAAAAAAATGAAGTGATTGTTTTCCAGGTTCTTGATCCGAAAGAAAGAAATTTTGCATTTGGTAATGATGCAATTTTTAGAGATATGGAAACTGAAGATGAAATTAATACCCAGCCATACCAGATTCAAAAGGCTTACAAACAAGCAATGATTGATTTTGTAGGTAGGATTAAAGCTGAATGTCTGAACTCAAATATAGAATACAACCTTATTGAAACTTCTATGCCTTTCGATAAAGCCCTTTTTAGCTATATTCAGAAAAGATCAAAATTATTTTAACAAAACGTGGTGAAATTGTCATTTCGACCCCAAGGAATTGGGAGAGAAATCTTAACACAATGAAGCAGTAAGGTTTCTCACTCCTCCGACACGTCGGAGTCATTCGAAATGACATAAAAAATATTCAAGTGATAACTTTAGTGCATTCAAATAAGACATTAACTTGATAATTCTTTTATATCATCTAAATATTTTTCAGCCAATGCTTCTGCTTCATTTTTATCTTCCGCTTCAACAATAATTCTTATAATCGGTTCTGTATTAGATTTTCTGAAATGTACCCAGTGATTTAAAAAATCGAGCCTGAGTCCATCAATAGTGTTACTCTTTTCCTCACCATATTGTTTAACAAGTTTTTTAATTATTTTCTCAGGGTCAGATTTCCCGAGATCAATTTTCTTCTTAACAATAAAATAGCAAGGGAGTTTCTCTTTAAGTTCACTCATTTTACCCTTAAATTCCAATAAGTGCTGAAGCATAATTGCAACACCAACAAGTGCATCTCTGCCATAATGTAAAGACGGATAGATCACACCACCGCTGCCTTCTCCACCTATAACTGCTTTTTCTTCTTTCATCATCTGTACTACATTGGCTTCGCCAACAGCCGACCTATATACTTTTTGCTTTGCATCATGTGCTATATCATCAACTCCCCGTGTAGTGGAAAGATTAACAACAACATCTCCTTTTCTTTTTGAAAGTATAAATTTCACTGCCTGAGTAATTGTATTCTCTTCTCCGAATGGCTCACCTTTTTCAGTAATTAAAACGAGTCTGTCAACATCAGGGTCAACTACGATTCCAATATCTGCTTTTCCTTTTTTAACTGCTCTCATAGTTTTTTTAAGATTTTCCGGAACAGGTTCAGGAAGACGGGGGAATATTCCCGATTTATCACAATTCATTTCAATTACTTTGCAGCCAAGTTCGCGTAGCATTTGCGGTATTACGTAAACTCCGGCTCCGTTTACACAATCTACAAGTACTTTGAATTTTCTTCTTTTAATTTTTGCTTTGTCAATGTATTTTAGTTTAAGTACGCTTTCAACGTGATTTTTAAGGGCACCATCAAATAATTTATTTTTGCCAATTTTATCCCACCTCTTGAAAAGGTCACCTTCTTTCTCGTTTTTCTTCAGGATTTCTTTTAGCTGCTCATTTTCATCCGGGGACATAAATTGTCCCGTTTTATTCAGTAATTTTAAAGCATTCCATTCATTTGGATTATGACTGGCAGAAATGGCAATGCCACCTTGAGCTTTCAGCGTCTTAACAGTAAATTGAACAGTAGGAGTAGGTACAATTCCTATTTCAACCACATCAATACCTTTTGCCATTAAAGTTCCGGTAACTATCGATTGAACCATTTTGCCGGTGATACGGGCATCCCTGCCGACAACTACGGTTCCTTTGCCGATAAATTCTGCGTATGCGGATAAATATTTAACAAGTACCTGCGGATCCAGACCATCGCCTACTATTCCTCTTATTCCCGAAATGCTTGCCATTAAAGTGGGCATATAATCTCCTTCATATTTCCATTATTCTGAAATGCATATTTTATTCATATAACAAATATAAAAAGAAATATAGTAATCCTGCCTTTAATTATTCCCTTAAAAAGGTTAAAACCGTTAGAGATTTTGTTTTTGATTTGTTACCGTCCCAATGGCTGAAGCCATTGGTTAATGTATTACGATTATAAACTCAGTATTAACTAACGGATTTATCCGTTGGTACATAAAAAAGCGTGACTATAGGGAAAACGGTTTTAACATTTAACTACTAAATTAACTTTTATTATTGCATAAAAATATGCATATTAATGCATATAAAATGATGAGGTTACAATATGAGAACAACTATAAATGTTAATGATGAATTGCTAAATAAAGCTTCAAAATTAACTGGTATTAAAGAAAAAACTCAATTAATAAAAATTGGCCTGGAAGCATTGATAGCTCTTGAAAGCAGTAAAAGGCTGGCGAAACTTGGAGGAACTGAGAAAGGCATCAAAAACATAAGAAGAACAAGAGTATCCTGATGGTTATTGTCGATACATCAGTTTGGATTCAGCATCTGAATAAAGGAGATAAAGTTTTAACTTATTTGTTGGAAAAGGGAGAAGCAGCAGTACACGATTATGTACTGGGAGAACTTGCAGCCGGTAATTTGAAAAACAGAACTTTTATTTTAAGATTATTGCAGGATTTACACAGAATTAATCCAATTACTCTGGAAGAATTTCTAATATTTACTGAAAAGTTTAAGCTAAATGGAAAAGGGCTGGCTTTTATTGACATAAATTTATTGGCTGGCTCTAAACTTACCGGTTACCCGCTTTTTACATATGATAAAAAACTTAAGTCAGCAGCATTAAAATTAAACTTAAATTATTAAGAGAAATTGAAAAAGAATTCATTGCAAAATCATATTAAAAAAGTCAATAACCTATTGATTAAAAAATACGGAATACCTCCGCGCAGCAAAACACCGCCTGATTCAGTCGATATGATAATTGCGACCATCCTTTCACAAAATACAAATGATAAAAACTCATACAAGGCATTCCAGAATCTTAAAAATAAATTCAAAAACTGGAACGAAGTTGCAAAACTGACTGCTTCACAAATTGAAAAACATATTAAAATTGCAGGACTGGGAAAACAGAAATCAAAAGCGATTAAAAATTTATTGTCAACATTACTTAAAGAGAAAGGGAAAATCTCGCTAAATTACCTTGATACAATGAAAGATGAAGAAATTCTGAATGAATTAACTTCTTTTCAGGGAATAGGATTAAAAACAGCAAGCTGTGTTTTGCTTTTTGCAATGAGGAAAAATTACTGCCCGGTTGATACACACGTACATCGCACAACTAACAGAATTGGGCTTGTGAAAACATCTACACCTGATAAATCTTTTGCAATCTTAAATGAAAATATGCCGGATGGAATAGCACATCAATTTCATACAAACCTGATTCGTCTCGGAAGAGAAATTTGCAAACCGACAAATCCATCCTGTAAAATCTGCCCTCTATTTAAAGTCTGTGAATACGCTGATAAAAACCTGAAAAGTTCTCCAGAATATAAGGTTAATGATTTTCTTTTATTGGATTCAATTAAGTAATTTTGCTGCGAATACGCTGATTAATTTGAGAATTAACACAATTAGAATCTTTTCCCACTTGATTTAAATTCTTATAATTCCTAATATTACGAATAATCTTCCGAATTAGTCTAAGAAAACCAAATGATCAACAAAATTGATGCTCAGATTCTGAATATCTTGCAGCAAAATTCGCGTATTTCCAATGCCGAGATTGCCAGGCAGATTAAAATGGCACCTTCTGCTGTGCTGGAACGCATCAAAAAGCTTGAGAAAAATAGAATAATCAAAAAATATACAGTACAAATTGAAGCTTCGGAAGTTGACAAGGAACTGCTGGCTTACGTGCTTGTAAAAGCAAATGGTCCTATTGTGGACAATAAAACAGCAAAGGAATTAGCAAAAGTACCGGAAGTTCAGGAAGTTCACATCGTAGCCGGTGAAGACTGTTTCCTGGTAAAAGTAAGGGCTGAAAATCCTGCTGCCTTAACTAAATTGTTAAGAACAAAAATTGCGTCAATAAAATCTATTAGTTCTACCAGTACAACTATTGTACTTGAGACGGTAAAAGAGACAACTGATTTAGTTTTTTAGCAGCAAGAGAGCTCTGATTTTAAATATCGAATTTTAATTTATCAAATAACAAATAATCAACGGAGCATTTAATGGAACATCCTATTGGCATACTGGGTTATGATTATGTCGAATTTTATGTCGGGTCTGCTAAAATGTGGGCATACTGGCACGCAAAAGGTATGGGGCTGGATATTACCGCATATAGTGGCCCTGAAACAGGGGTGAAAGGTAAGGTATCTTATTTATTAGAAGGAAAAAGTCTGAGAATACTGATTACATCAGCAATAGATCCAAAAGAATATAACATATCTTCTTTTGTTCAGCGACACGGCGACGGTGTGAAAAAATGGGCATTAAAAGTTAAAGATGTAAAATTTGCTTTTGACGCAGCCGTTAAAAATGGAGCTATTCCTGTAAGCACTCTGAAAAAATATAAAGATGAAAATGGTTATGTAGAAGAAGCAGCAGTAAAAGTTTATGACGATGTTGAAATTGTTTTTTCTAACAGGAAGAATTATAAGGGCAATTTCAAACCCGGATTTACAAAAGCTATACAAAATATTAAGATTGAATCTCACGATACTGGCCTGAAAAGAATTGACCATATAGTAGGAAATGTTAGAATAAATGAGATGGATTACTGGGTAAATTATTTGAATAAGACTCTGAATTTTGAAACATTTCTTGAATTCGGGATGGGCGATATTTCGACGCAATATTCATCCTTGCTTTCAAAAGTAGTTCGCTCCAAAGAGGCCGATATTAAAAATCCAATTAACGAACCATATGATGGTTTGAAAAAATCACAAATTGAAGAATATATAGATGAGTATCTGGGATCGGGAATCCAGCATATTGCAATTTCAACTGATAATATTATTGAAACAATTGCAAATATGAAAAAGAACGGAGTCGAATTTTTAGAACCGCCCGATTCATATTACGATATGCTGCGTGAACAAAAAATAGAGATTAAAGAAAGTATTGATGATTTACAGGAAAATGGAATCCTTTGTGATCACGCTGAAAATCAAGGGTATTTGCTACAACTTTTTACGAAACCCATTGGTGACAGACCAACATTCTTTTATGAAATTATTCAAAGGAGAGATGGCGCACAAGGATTCGGGCAAGGAAATTTCCAGGCACTTTTTGAATCTATAGAGAAGGACCAGAAGAAGAGAGGAAATTTCGATAAAGATCCGGAAGAGTAAATAATTTTAGTCATTTCGAATCCGATCCGTTAATAAAACGGATCGGTGAGAAATCTAATCAATGATATAAGATTTCTCAGTCTTCCGGCAACTGCCGGACTCTTTCGAAATGACAATAAGAACATTTGACACAAAAAAGTTTATTAATAATTTTGGAGCTTAAAATGTCTTTTTACGTTCAACTTGGACAGGTTCCCCCCAAGAGGCACACAACATTTTATAAACCTGATGGTAAATCACTCTACAGAGAAGAACTGTTCAGCACAAAAGGGTTCTCTGGGATTTACTCGAACAAGTATCACCTTTATATGCCTCCCCAGGTTGAAAATATTGGTGAGATTCATAAGGTAAAGGATAATGAATGGCCGGATGCTCCGCTTAAATATTATCATTTTAAAACGGATGCTAAAAAAACGAAGGGAAATTTTATCAATTCCCGCAATGAATATCTTAAAAACGAACATTGTGTAATCTCAACCGCTCATGTAACTGAAGACACAGATACTTTTTACAGAAACAGTTATAAGCACGAGATTGTTTTTGTTCATCGAGGTAAAGGAAACTTTTTCTCAGAATATGGTGTGAATCCGTTTGAACAATGGGATTATATAGTTGTGCCCAAGGGAACAACCTACCAAATGAAATTTGATAATTTCAAAGACGTAAAATTATTTATAATAGAATCTGATACACCGTTTGATATCCCACGACATTTCCGCAACGAATATGGCCAGTTAACCGAAGATGCCCCATATTATGAAAGAGATTTTAAACCGCCTCATTTTACTGAGCCTATCGATAAACTCGGTAAATTTGAACTGCTCCTGAAAGTTTCAAACAGAACTTTCAAATATGAATTACCTCATCATCCTTTCGATGTAATAGGATGGGATGGGTATTTATATCCGTATACATTTAATTTAAAAGAATATGCCCCAAAGGTCGGGCTGATACATCTTCCGCCTCCGGTTCACTTGATGTTCACAACAGAACATTTTGTTGTTTGTAATTTTGTACCCAGACTTTTTGATTTTCATCCGCAGTCAATTCCTGCACCTTATTATCATTCAAATGTTGACAGCGACGAAGTGCTTTATTACGTTTATGGCGATTTTATGTCAAGAACAGGGGTAGAGGAAGGGTCAGTTACATTACATCCGATGGGAATTCCTCACGGACCTCAGCCTGGCAAAACGGAAGCATCGATTGGTAAAAAAGAAACGGATGAGTATGCGGTAATGATCGATACATTTACACCGCTAAAAGTCACAAAAAATGTAGAAGAAACAATGGTGGAAGATTACCACCAATCATGGTTGGAAAAATAAAAATGATAAAAATTCCTGGACACATTCAAAAACTGAAACCGTACAAAGCGGGAAAACCTATTGACGAACTTGTTCGTGAAAAGGGGATAAGCAAGATTGTTAAACTGGCCTCAAATGAAAATCCGCTGGGACCTTCACCGAAGGCTATGGAAGTTATTAAGGACAATCTTAGTGATTTACATCGTTACTCAAATCCCTCTTCATTTAAGCTTGTACACGCTATTGCGGAAAAAATGGGTAAACAGCCGGAACAAATTGTTACAGCAAGTGGATCTGATGCAATTATTCAATATCTGGTAACCGCATTCAGTGATGAAAATGATGAAGTGCTGTCATCGGAAGGTACGTTTATTGGCTGGTACGTAAATGTAAATAAATATGGTAGAAAATCTGTACTTGTGCCGCAGAAAAATTATCATTTTGATCTTGATGCTATTGCCGGGAAAATAAATCCAAGAACAAAAATTATTTACCTGGCTAACCCGAATAATCCTACCGGTACGATGTTTACCAAAGATGAGTTTGAATCTTTTATGAATAAGGTCCCTAAAGATGTTCTTGTAGTACTTGATGAAGCATATACAGTTTATGCGGAAGATAACCCGGAATATCCAAATGGTCTGGACTATGATCTGGAAAACCTGATTGTCCTTCGTACATTATCAAAAGCATATGGGTTGGCCGGTATCAGGATCGGTTTTGCTGTTGCGCAGGAATACCTGATAAGAGAGATGTACAAGGTGAAACTTCCTTTTGAACCAAACGCACTTGCTCAGGAAGCTGCAATTGCAGCGTTGCAGGATGATGAATTTCTTGAAAGGACAGTCAACCAGAATAAGAAATCACTTGATGCATTAAAGAAAAAATTTGATGAGCTTTTTATAGCTTATGTTCCAACGGCGGCAAATTTTTATATGCTTGTTTTCTCTACTGAGAAATTTGCAGCCGATTTTAATGAAGAATGCCTGAACAGGGGATTGATTCTTCGCCACGTAAATACTTTCGGCATACCAAATGGTATCCGGATTAATTCGGGAACTGATGAGGAAACAGAATTTGCTCTTAAAGTCATCGGGGAAATTTACCCGATGCTTGCAGAAAAGCATAAACTTCATGTAGTCGATTAATATTTTTTTGAATAAACGGAGATACTGATGAAACTTGTTTCATTTCTTAAAAATAATGAAGAAAGATTAGGACTTTTTAACGAAAATAAAATATTTGACCTGGAGCTGTCAGGGAAAGAATTAAACCTTGCACTACCATCCAAGATGAGTGACTTACTAAATGATTTTGAGAACATGAAATCAAAAGCCAAAGATGTTGATAATGCAATTAAAAATGGAAAAATTTCAAAAAATTTAGAAAAAGATAAAATTAAAATGCTGGCACCGGTTCCGCATCCAACTTCGTGCAGGGATGGATACGCATTTCGTCAGCACGTGGCAACAGCCCGAAGGAATCGAGGCGTTGATATGATCCCTGAATTTGACCAGTTCCCGATTTTTTATCTGACAAATCACAACGCTATATTTGGCGAAGGTGAAATAGTTGTGGAGAAGGACCATCTTGAAAAACTGGATATAGAACTTGAAGCTGCAATTGTTATTGGTAAGAAAGGAAAAAATATTGATGTCAAAGATGCCGATAGTCGCATAGCTGGTTATATGATAATGAATGACCTTTCTGCACGAGTTTTACAAATGGAAGAAATGAAATTAAATCTTGGACCTGCAAAAGGGAAAGATTTTGCCACAGTAATTGGTCCATGGCTGGTGACAACAGATGAGCTTGAAAAATACAAAGTTGAAACTGAGGCAGGCAATAAATATGATTTAAGAATGACAGCACACCACAATGGGAGGCAAATCTCAGATGGAAATATGAAGGATATGGACTGGACATTTGCTCAAATAATTGAACGTGCATCCTATGGTGTCGAATTATTGCCGGGAGATGTGATTGGTTCTGGAACAGTGGGAACAGGATGTTATCTTGAATTAAATGGAACCTGGGCACTTGAAGCAAAGGCTCAGGGCAAAGAGTTTTCTCCAATCTGGCTTAAGGACGGGGATACTGTTGAACTGGAAATTACAGGACTTGGAAAGCTTTCAAATAAAATTGTAAAAGCAAATCAAGATTACTCGATACTTGAAAAGAAGAAAAACATTAAGTAACTAATTAAGTAAATTTATTTTACTTTGTCATTTCGAATCTCGTTTTAACGGGTGAGAAATCTTTAAATAGTTTTTGTAAAAGATTTCTCCCTGAGGTCGAAATGACAACATTATTAATATAGAATTCTTATGCAACACATTACACCAAAAGATTTACCCGTGCCTAAATTACATCAGTTATTGTTGGGAGGAATAGGTCCAAGACCAATAGCGCTGGTTTCAACTATATCAGATGATGGAGTAATGAATCTTAGCCCATTTTCGTTTTTTAATTGTTTTGGATCAAATCCTCCAATGGTTGCCTTTTCACCATCGAGGAGAGGAAGGGATGGTTCATTTAAAAATACATACCACAACCTGATGAACAACAAAGAATGTGTTGTGCAATCTGTTACGTATTCTATGGTAAACCAGATAAACCTTGCATCAACAGAATACAAACCCGAAGTTGATGAGTTTGTTAAGAGCGGTTTTACTCCGATAGATTCAGAATTAGTTAAACCTAAAAGAGTAAAAGAATCACCTTTTCAGATGGAATGTGTAATGAAAGAAATGAGAAGTTTCGGCGAAGGAGGAGCAGCGCCAAATATTGCAATTTGCGAGGTACTTAAGATTCATTTAGCAAATGATATTGTAAAAGACGGAGTAATTCATCCGGATGATATTGATCTTGTTGGCAGGATGTCCGGGAATTATTATTCACGAGCAAGTGGTGATGCAATATTTGAATTAAAACAGCCAAAGTTTGAAATAGGCATTGGTTATGATCAGTTGCCTGATTTTATGAAGCAGTCACACATTTATTCAGCTAATAACCTTGGTGCCTTTGCTACCTGTCAGGAAATCCCAACGGATGCAGAAATAGATAATTTTGTTCAAGAAATTCAGAATTCAGATGTTGATAATTTTGAACAGGGAAAGGAAGCATTTTTTAGATATCAAAGGCATTCAGAATATAAGAAAATGTTAAAGACAGCGTTACTTATGAAAGTTGAAAAGGAACCGGAAGTTAGAAGTTTTTTGGAATTAACCGCCAAAAGTGCATTGGAGAATCATGATTCTGATTTTGCCTGGAAGACAGCATTACTAGCAGGAAGAATTCAAAATTAAAATACGGATAAATTGAAAATACCACTCTGGAAGCCAACAAAAAAGCGAATAGAAAATTCCAATATGTTTGCCTTTTTCAGGTATATTGAAAAAATAACAGGCAAACGAATAAAATCCTATGATGATGCATATAAATGGTCAGTCCAAAATATCCGTGACTTCTGGAAATCGATTTGGGATTTATCCGGACTGATTCATTCAAAGTCTTACGATAAAATCCTTTCATCAGAAAAAATGCCGGGTGCCGAATGGTTCGCAGGTGCAAAACTTAATTTTGCAGAAAACCTTCTGCGTTTCCGGGATGATCATACTGCAATAATTAGTTCAAGGGAAAACAAGCCGAATGTTCAGCTTACTTATGCTGAGCTGTATGACAAGGTTGCTAAATGTGCTGAGGGACTGAAAAAATTAGGTGTTAGAAAAGGGGATCGTATTGCAGGATTTGTTCCTAATTATCCCGAATCCATTATAGCTATGCTGGCAACAACCAGCCTGGGAGCAACGTGGTCTTCATGTTCACCTGACTTTGGTTTGCGAGGAGTACTTGACAGATTTGGACAAATTAAGCCCAAAATACTCTTTGCTATTGAAGAATATTCTTACAATGGGAAAATCATTAATTGCAGGAATAAGATAGCACAAATAACTGATAAAATACCAGCAATTAGGTCAGTTGTACTAATAGAAAGGTTTTACGAATTTAGGAAAGGGACAAAGCAAAAAATTAAATCAAGTGGTAACGTTAAACGCTTATATTTTAGCAAGTTACTTGATAATACCTCAACTAAAATAAACTTTAAGCAACTTCCATTTAAGCACCCCGTTTATATAATGTATTCGTCCGGTACCACGGGTGTTCCTAAATGCATTATACATGGTGCCGGAGCTACATTGCTCCAGCATTATAAGGAGCACGCTCTTCATACTGACCTTACCAGGGAAGATATAATAACTTATTATACTACATGCGGCTGGATGATGTGGAACTGGTTGGTTAGTGCATTGCAAATTGGAGCAACAATATTTTTATATGATGGCAGCCCGGGATACCCCGATTTATCTACAATGTGGAAAAAGATTGAATCTGAAAAAATTACTGTTTTTGGCACCAGTCCAAAATTTTTAACAATGTGTGAAAAAAGAGAGATTGTTCCTAAAAAGAGGGACCTTTCTTCCCTTAAAACAATTTTATCGACTGGCTCACCATTATCATCTGATAATTTCAGCTGGGTTTATAAGAATGTTAAAAAAGACGTACTTCTTGCTTCAATTTCTGGAGGAACTGATATTATTTCGTGCTTCATGCTGGGAAATCCAACCCTACCGGTATATTCAGAAGAAATTCAATGTCGTGGTCTTGGGATGAAAGTGGAATCATATAACCCCAAAGGTAAACCCGGAATTGATAAAAAAGGGGAACTTGTTTGTACAAAGCCATTTCCTTCAATGCCTGTTAATTTCTGGAATGATAAAAATGGTATAAAGTATAAGTCTGCATACTTTGAAAGATATCCCGGTGTTTGGCATCACGGTGATTTTATTAAAATTACAAGAAATGGGGGAGTTACTGTTTACGGCAGATCGGATGCAACGTTAAATCCCGGTGGTGTAAGAATTGGTACAGCAGAAATTTATCGTATTGTTGAAGGAATGGATGAAATAATTGATAGCATGGTTATTGGACAGGAGTTTCAAAATGACGTAAGGATAATTTTATTTGTATTATTAAAAAAAAGCTATATACTGGATAAGAACTTAACTAACAAAATAAAAGCTAAAATAAAAAACCTTGCTACTCCAAGACATGTTCCGGCAATTATTCTGAAGGTAAATGATATACCCAGAACAATAAGCGGCAAAAAAGTAGAACTTGCTGTTACAAGACTAATTCAGGGAGAAAAGATAGAAAATAAAGATGCGCTGGCAAATCCGGAAGTACTTGAAGAATTCGTAAAAATTATGCCACTTTTATCTAACTAATTCCTAAATTTAAGCAAGCGATTTTTAGTAATTTATTAATGAGTATGTGATATGAGTATTAATAGAGAAATTAAAGGGGATGTTGTTGTTGAAAAAATTGATATTGTAAGAGCTACGTATAAAGAAGCGGGTGCTCTAAAAGTTGAACTGGATAGAAGTTTTGAAAAAAAAATTTATAAAATTGTAATTGATCTTAGTAATTGTAAATATATGGATTCCACATTTCTTGGTGTCCTGGTTAAGTCATTGAAATTTATTGCTGATAAAGGGGGAGACATTAAACTTGCCGCCGCACATTCCGATGCTGAGGTTCTTCTCGATCTTACAAGAATGAACAGAGTATTTAAGTTATATAAAACTGTTGATGAAGCTATAGCGGATTTTAATTAATCTTTCTGATATCTAATGCGTTATTTGAACCCCATATTTTGTATTGTCCTTTTCATATCATCTTTCTTATCAACTAATACACCGGGTCAACAAAATCAGGCAGTAATTGAGGGGAGAGTACTTGAAAGAGCTACAGGTGCGCCTTTAGAAAATGTAAATGTTTACATTTCGGGCACAACCTGGGGAACAGCAACAGATAAAAACGGGTACTTTAAAATTAAATCGCTTCCCGAAGGAACTCACGAAGTAGTAGCCTCAATAATTGGTTACGAATCTCTTACAAAGGTACTGACAGTAAGGGACCAAAATACCTACACAGTTGAATTTAAATTAAATGAAGCCCACTATGAACTGGAGTCAGTGGAAGTTAAAGGGGCTACTCCCGATGAATGGAATTCTCAACTTGAAATATTTAAGAGAAGGTTTTTAGGAGAATCGCCCTTTGCATCAGAATGTGTAATTACAAATCCTGAGATAATTAATTTTGAATGGATAAATTCACACACCCTACAGGCTGAGGCTGGACAACCAATAATTATAATTAACAATGCTTTAGGATACAAAATCAGGTGTGAACTGGTTAGCTTTCTTTGGGATACAAAATCACAAAGGATAAGATTTACCGTCCGTCCGTCTTTTGCTGAATTAAAGGATACAACAGGGCAGCTAAAGGAAAAGTGGATTAAAAACAGGCGTGAAGTTTATTATGGATCAATGGATAATTTTTTAAAGGCTGCAGTAAACAATTCACTAACTGAAAATGGATTCCAGGTTTACCAGGATGATACTCCCTCAATTGAAAAGAAACATTTGCATCATGCTGATAAAGAGTTAATCAGGATTATTGGAAATGAATTTGTTATGTCATTTAGCGATTATCTGAAAATCGCTTTTGTCCTTAATGATCCTGTACATCCTGAAGTTTCCTGGATAAAATTAGTTTATCCGCAGGTTACATTGGATAAATTTGGTTATCCTGTTCAACAATTACCATTTGAAGTTTTTGGGTACTGGGCTGGAAAAGGATTTGCTGATATGCTCCCGAAATATTATTTACCATAAGATACTTATTAAAATATTATAACAATTATATTACTATTTATGAAGAAGGCGGGCTAAGACCCGCCTTTTTTTCCAGAGTATGATTACCCAATTTACAGTGCAACGTTCTCAAGTCAACAGACTAGTGGAAAGCATATCCAACTTCTAGTTGCCATTGTGACATATTAAGTTTAATAGTTTGCTGATTTGGTACTTCGAGGGGATTAGGGCCGCTAACACTTGTAGCAGGTGCATATGTTGCCGCTACTGTAAATTCATTAGTTTCATTTAATTTAGTAGATAAACCAAGTGTGATGTGGTGTTGTACAACGCCTGGTGCAAGGATATTAAAAAGAACTTCTGAATCAGGGACAGGTTCCTGTCCATATGAATATCCGGCCATCCAGGTAAGATTATCACTGCTTTTGTACATAGTACCAAATTTAAATACTAAAATATCTTTCCATCCAAAACCTGCACCATTATTATCTCCTAACTGAGCAGTCTGAAGATTTGGAAGAATTGGATTACTAATTGATTTAATACCACTATATAGAATTTGTTGAACATCAAAAGAGAAAGTAAGTTCGGAAGTAGGCAGATAAGCAAATCCTGCTGTCCAGTTTGCCGGAATATCAAAATCTCCTTGCTCTGCAAACAAACCTTTATACTGATCAAAACTGCTCATAAACATTTTTGATTGGTATGATGCTCCAACATAAAGTTGAGGAATAATATGTCCCTGGTATCCAACTCTAAAACCGAATCCTGAAGAAGTACTCATTCTGTTTCCGCTCAGATTTGCAGGATCGCTTGAGTAAGGTGCAAATGATGCTAATCCTTTTGCAGTAAATCTCTGGAATGCATAAAGCCCGGTAAAACCTATTGAGTGATTATCAGCAATTTTAACCGCATAAGTAACACCAAAGAAAACCTGTTCGAGGTTTACGCCTGTACCCGGTGAAGTCGGATCGTAAAAAGTTCTTGCCGGATAATCGGTATTCATTCCACCGTTTGCGTAGATCATTGCGCCAATTGCAGAATTATCATTTATTTTCCAGGTACCGGCTAATGAGGGGATAGGGAAGTATTTTGAATCGCTTTCAATTTTACCGGGTGTTAAACCGAAGGTACCGGGATAACCTGAAGGATTTCCTGTTACAGTATAATCTCTGTTCGGGCTGAATAAAGCGAAGTTAAATTCTATTTCATTTGATTGCATAAAGGCGAGTGCCGCAGGATTTGTAGCTGCACCCATAGAACTTAATGATAATGATACACCAGAACCTGCAAGGGCTGAATATTTTATTCCATATCCATGCTTTAAATATCCACCTGTCGCAAATATTTGTAATGAAAGTATTGAGAGAATAACGAATGTCAACGAAAGTCTTTTCATCTTAGAGTCTCCGTAAATATGTTGAGTATATTTTAGTTTATTGACCCCACCAAAAAATCTCATAAAAAGATTATGTTAAAGACTAAGCTCATCAGTATTATTTGAAATATTAAGTCCTTCTGTTTTTGAAAAATTTAAGATGACTAACATCCTTCTCTAATCGCTTTAGATTTACTGCTTTTAAATTTGTTTATAGTCTGATCTGATGATGCTGTATCACCAGAGATTGTGCTTCTTATCTGCAGCAGAGTAGAAAGATCTTTATCATCAAACTGATTAGTAATTGAAATATCAATCGGATCAATTAAATATGTCTTTACAGCATTAAAACCGCCTTTAACTGCAAATGCCCTTGCATTAACTACCTGTCTTAATAAAGCTACAACTTCCTGTGCTTCTTCAGTATTATTTCCGTATACCAGAACCAGGTCATTTGGATTCCATCTTGAATTTTTAAGTTGTTTCAGACTTTCATTTAATGCTGGCTTCAAATGTTCTTTATCAAAGCTTTTTGTATCTCTTACATCAATCCAGAAGCAATTTGATTTATTAGAAGCATAGTACTGTGCTGCTTCATATGGCGTTACAGTAAAAAGTCCAGTCTCATTAAAATGCTGTTGCTTTAATTGAGCATCTACTATGAAAGGGTTCCTAATAAAAGAAGTACTCGGGAAGAATGCAAAAATCAGAGCTATAAATAATCCAATTATTACCAGAGATGTCTTTTTATTTAGTTTCATTTTTGCCCCAGAACTTATATTGTAATTTTCTCATTCCTAAACTGCCGAAAATTCCGAGCAGAGTAACTAATAGGATAGCAAGGCCGACGTTGATGTTCAAAAGTTCATCAATACGCCAAACACCGTTTGCGCTTGAGTTATAAAACTTATCCCAAACAGGGTATAAATCGCCAAACAATAAACTTCCCAACAAAAATCCGCCTACAAATACCATCGCATCTATTTTTCCTGTCATCATTGAGGCAATTGATGTGCCAGGGCAAAACCCGCCAACAGCCATTCCTATTCCGAAAATAAATCCTCCGGCAATCATTGGAATTAGAAATGAAGGTAAAAAATAAAAATTGCCAAGGTTTATTAAGCCAAGTAGCGACATACCCCAAAGACCTATTGAGGCAGTTATTATTGCTGTAAACATTACTACCGGTACATCAACATCTTTCATGTAAAATGCAGCAGCAATTTTTTTTGAATTAGTAAATCCGGATCGCTGAAGTGCGTAACCGAAAAGCATCCCGATAAGCACTGCAAAAATTGTATTAACACCTCCGGATATTATTCCGTTTTTTACGAGTGGTCCAATCATATCCATTGCCTCCTGATAAAATATGCGACTGCAAATCCGCCGGCAAAAATTGAAAACATAAATGCCCAGGCTCCAACGGAAAGTTCGGCCCCTCCAACTAATGCCTGGCCACTTGTACAGCCCCTAGCCATTCTGGCGGCGTAGCCAACTAAAATTCCACCAATTAGCGCATACAAGAGTCTGCCTTTATTTGAAATGTTTGGTCCCCTTAATATTTCAAATTTCATATCTTTAGAAATAAACCCGGCTATAAGACTTCCAATCATTACTCCAATTACCAAAAAAACGAGGTAATCATTAAATGGGTTAGCTCCATTAGCAAAATATTTTCCAAAATACTCGTTTGACTGTGTAAAGGAAGGTAATACCAGGTTTTGCAACCACGCTGCCAGATCAGTTAATGCGCCGGAAGCACCAAGCCCTCTTCCTGAGATATAAAAAGTTAGAATAATTGATATTCCAATTACGATTCCGCCAAATACAGGATCCCATAATTTTTTCTTCATAATTCTTTTCCCTCTAAATTAAAAACCTTTACCTGATGGTCATCTATGTTTTTACAGTCATCAATCTCAGGTAAATGTATTCCGTCTTTTTTTAATTGTTCAGCAAAAAATTCGTGTTCTTCATTTTTAATCTCTTTCCACCATTTGTAATGATGAAGATAAGCGTATAACTCGTTTACTTTACCGGTAATCATGGAAAAGAAAGCCGGTCTTTCTTCAGGAAATAGTGCAGCCATATAAACATGTACAAACACACCGGCAAAGACAGACATTGTTGCAACAAAATGCAACATCATTGCCCACTGAATTACTGTTGTTGAACCTAAATGGAATGCCATAATTGGACCTGTAATTACTAAAGTTACTGTACTGAAGGCAACTACAATAGCATAGGCCTTTTGTCCTGCATTGTATGTTCCTTGCTGAGGCATATCGTAATGGCTTAATTTACCAATTAAGTTTTTTGCTTTAGCAGGGAACCAATGGAGATCATCTTTGTCAATTATTAAATCATGTTTAATAAAATCCAGTAGGTAATTCTTGTAACCAAAAATTCCGTAAATCAATAAAGTAAGCACCCAGAATACTCCAGTTGCAATATGAAAATGGAGCATCGCACTTCTTGTGCCGAAAATTCCATTCATCATACTTATGAACCAGTCAGGTGCAAATTGCAGATAGGTTGCTGATAGAAGTGCCGTACCAGTAAGAATTAAGAAAAACCAGGATATTGCATTTACCCAGTGAAGTGTAATCCCGCCAACACCATGTTTTTTCATAACTCTGCTGGCAAGGATACGTTTTTCATCAAAGGTTAAATGTCGTGGTCCCTTTAATAAAACATGATCCAGGGCTATGTCTTCATTTAATTTGCTTATTCTAAGTCCCATCATTTACTCCTTAATATCACTTTCGCCTTTAAATAATTGTGTGGAAAATGCAGCGAACTGTCCTAAAAATGATCCGCCGATTGCAAGCCAGAATAACGGGCGCAATACTTTTGTCCACATTTTTTGGGGTGTAGGCATTTTAGGCATCTTCGGTGGGAATGCAGCCTGAACTACCTGGAAGTTTTTGTTGCTGTCTTTGTAATAAATATTTGGTCCTACGTTTACCTTGGCAGAAACATTGGGCAAGGCACCTCTGGCAACTAACTTTGAAACATTTGAATCAGGATCATCCATATCACCGAATATTCTTGCACTTGCTATACAGGTTTCAACACAGGCTGGTTCAATACCTTCGCTGACCCTGTCGATACAAAAATCACATTTATCAATTTTATCATTGTCTGGGTTTACATACCTGGCTCCATATGGGCAGGCTTCAGCACATAAACCGCAACCAATACAAAGATCTTTATCTACAACTACAACCCCGTCTTTTCTTTTGTATGTTGCTCCTGTAGGACATGCTTTTACACATGGTGCATCATCGCAGTGGTTACAAAGACCAACATAGCTTACTTTTTTAATGTCAGGATATACGCCTTGTGGTTGTAAGTCGTGAACCCAGTTACGGTAATATGGAACCGGCACATCATAGTGAGAG